>Ga0209568_1000235_pt1 | contig 19710 bp, 23 predicted proteins | sample WorMetOlspDAHAB2_FD_187406 | JGI IMG/M metagenome (GOLD analysis project Ga0209568, IMG submission 187406) | Marine gutless worms symbiont microbial communities from Max Planck institute for Marine Microbiology, Germany - Olavius sp. DAHAB.2... ...
CATCGCCACGGCGCGTAAACTCCTCAAGATCATTTACGACACGCTCAAGAACGGCTGGGTCTTCGAGGACTTCCCGGCCTTCAAAATCACGGGACAGCAAAATCCCGCTGGACAATCATCATAGGAGGAGACGATGTTGAAAAAGAGCCTGTGTGCGCTGGTAGCAGGCGCCATGATGGCGGCCGCCGCGGCTTCAACGCCGGCAGAGGCCGAGACGAACCTTCGAGTCCAGACGTCGACCCAGTCGGGTGGCTTTTCGTTCAAGTACATGAACGAGGTCTGGATGCCCCTGCTCAAGGAGATGACCGGCGGCGAGATCACGATCGAGTTTCTGCCGATCAAATCGGTCATGCCGCGGCGCGAGACCATCGATGGCGTCGCCGCTGGTGTGCTCAGCGGTGATTTGACCTCGATTTCCTATTTCAGCGGCCGCAACCCGGCCTTCTCGATCCTCGGTGATCTGATCGCCGGCTACGACTCGCCGGAGCAGGTGCAGAGCTTTTGTCGGTACGGCGGTGGCGCCGAGGCTTTGCAGGCGCTCTACGACAAGATGATGCCGGGCAAGATCCACGTCGTGGGTTGCGGTCCCGTCTCGAAGGAGGCGCTGGTCTCCAAGGTTCCCATCCGCGGGGTGGCAGACCTCAAGGGCGTAAAGATCCGCTCGCCTGAGGGACTGGCCTCGGATGTGTTCCGGGCCGCCGGTGCCGCGCCGGTGTCTTTGCCGTTCTCGGAGGTGTTCACCTCCCTCGAGAAGGGTGTCGTCGACGCCGCGGATGCCAGCGCGTACGTGAACAACGACGCCAACGGCTTCAATCAGATCGCCAAGTACCCCCTTTATCCCGGCATTCACAGCATGGCGGTCCATCAATTCACCATCAACAAGCGGATCTGGGACAAGTTCACCGATTCGCAAAAGAAGATCGTCAAGGCTTGGTACTACGCCGCCTACGACGATCTGCGCCGAACCCTCGACCTGCAGGATCGTGATCTGGTCGCCCGCGACACGGCGGATCCCAACATCGAGGTGGTCAACTGGTCTCAGGACGACCGCGACAAGTTCCGCGCCATCGCGGCCAAGGTGTGGGAGGAAGTCGCGGCGAAGTCGCCCGAGGCCCGCGCCGCTCTGGACGCGCACCTCGCGTACATGAAGCGGATTGGACTGATCAAGAACTGACAACCGCGTTCACTGGCGGCGGCGCTCCTGGCGCCGTCGCTTTCGCGGAATGTCCGCACGACCAGGGAGGAGCGTCATGTCATCACCATCAGGACTCGCCGCGACGATAGGCCGGGGGAGTGTCTTCATCGGCAAGATGTGCGGCCCGCTGTATGCCGTCGCCATCACCCTTTCCGTCTTCGAGGTCTTCATGCGGTACGTGCTCGACGCGCCGACCGCATGGACGAACGAGACGATCATGGCGATCTGCGCCACCGCATGGATGTTCTCGGTCGGAGCCGTCACCCAACAGAACCGGCACATCACGGTCACGGTGATGGAACTCGCAGTCGGCCCGAATTTGGCGGCGTATGCGGATCGTCGCGATGCTGATCAGCCTCGTTGCCGTTGTCGGCCTTCTCTACGCCGTGTGGGAGCCGGCGGTGACGGCCGTCGAGATGGTCGAACGCTCAGGCAGTGCCTTCAACCCGCCGATGCCCGCGTACCTCAAAGCATTGCTGGTGGCGGCGTGCATTCTTTACGGACTGCAACTGATCGCCAATTTCTTGGCCGCGCTTCAATCCCGCACCGCGCCTGTCGAGCCCCACTTCCCGCCGGAAGACAACTGAGGAGGCGGGATCATGGGAATCGAATACGTCACAGTCCTGATCATCGGCTCGCTGTTCTTCCTGATGGCTATCGGCGTGCCGCTCGGCGCGTCGACGCTGCTCGTCTCGGTGGGGACGGCTCTCCTCTCGTTCGGCCCTCCGGGACTCATCCTCGTGGCCACCAACGTCGGGCACGTTTTCGAGAAATACCCGCTCATTGCCGTGCCGTTCTTCGTCTTCATGGCCAACATCCTTGAGCATTCAGGTGTCGCTAGAGAGCTGTTCAAGAGCATGGCGATACTCGGCGGTCGAATGAAGGGCGGAGTCGCGGTCCAGACCTGCGTGGTCAGCGTCGTGCTGGCGGCGATGAGCGGCATCGTCGGCGGCGAGATCGTGCTCCTCGGTTTGATCGCTCTGCCGCAGATGTTCCGTCTCGGTTACGATCGCAAGCTCTCGATGGGCGTCATCTGCGCATCGGGTTCGCTCGCGACCCTGATCCCGCCCAGCGTGGTGCTGATCGTCTATGGCGCCGAGGCCGGTGTGTCGGTGAAGGACCTGTTCTCCGCCGGCGTGTTTCCGGGCCTGATGCTCGCCTCTTTCTACATCGCCTACGTGATCGTTCGATGCCGGCTCAATCCGGCGCTCGGTCCCGCCTACGATGCGCCTGAGGCCCAGCTCTCGTTTGTGCAGCGGTTGCCCTACCTCAAGGGCATGATCCTGCCGCTGGCACTGATCTTCGGCGTTCTCGGATCCATCTACGCCGGCATCGCGACTGTGACCGAGTCCGCGGCCATCGGTGCCGTCGGCTCCATACTTATCGCGCTGCAAAGACGAGAGCTCACGCTCAAGGGCTTGCGGGAGGCATTCTGGAGCACGACCGTAACCACGGGGTCGATCATCTGGTTAATCGTCGGCGCCGTCAGTTTGGTCGGGATCTACAACATCCTCGGCGGGACGGGTTTCCTGCGGGGTCTGCTGACCGGTATGGATGTCGCTCCCATCGTTGTCATCCTATTCATGATGGCGATCGTCATCGTGCTCGGCACATTATTCATGGATTGGATCGCGATCGTGTTCATCACCGTGCCGGTGTTCGCCCCTGTGGTCTCCGATCTCGGCTACAACCCGGTGTGGTTCGGCATCCTGTTCGCGATGAACATCCAGATCTACATGCTGTCACCGCCGTTCGGGCCGGCATGCTTCTACCTGAAGAGCGTTGCGCCCAAGGACGTGACCTTGCAGGAGATCTTCGGCGCAGTCTGGCCGTTCATCATCCTGCAGCTGATCGGTCTCGGCTTGGTGCTCACGTTCCCGGGTATCGCGCTTTGGCTGCCTGGTTTGGAATAGACCCGCTTCGTGGCGGGCCGGCAGAGGACATCGGTCCGCCTGAAATTGGAGGCTGTAATGCACGCTGATCATGACGACGATCCTCCGATCTACGAGTTCGGATGGTGGCCCGAACTCATCGGCGCGGTGGCGACGCTTGCCATCATCGCGCTGATGATCGGCCTCTCGGACGGCACGCTGTAAGCCGCTCGCCGGCACACGGTTGGTTTCGGGGGGGCAACGACCGATCGGTCGATCCACCGAGCGCCGCCCGTGTCGCGAAATGCGCACCTCCCCCAAAACCTCGCCAGGGACGGCACCCTCCGCCCTGGCACATTTTTTTGGTCATCGTTCGGGTATCGGATTTTGGCGAGTTCGACGCCGTTGGACACGACGTCAAATATCTTGGAGAACTGCCGATGGCGACCTTTGGAGTCGATTTGGACGGGCGCCGGCTGCCAGCGCCCGACGACATGCGCGAGATCTATGAGATCCTCACCGCGCTCGAATCCATCGCCGCCGAGCTGGTCGCCCGGCGCGGCCTCTCGGACGCCGAGATGGCCCGAATCGAGGAGGCCGTCGCCGACATGGAGGCGGCACTCGAGCGCGACGACCGCACGGCCTGGGCGGCGGCCGACGAACGATTCCATATGCTTCTGGTCGAGCTTTCGGGAAACGCCCGGCTCAGCGCGCTGGTCAACACCTACTACGAGCAGTCGCACCGGGCGCGGATGATCACCCTCTTTCTCCGTCCCGTGCCGACCCAGTCGAACATCGACCACGCCGGCGTTGTCGACGCCATCCGCCGAAAAGACGCCGAGGCCGCCCGCCAGATCCACCGCCAGCACCGGGTACGCAGCGGCCAGCTCCTGGTCGACATCCTCAAGCGCTGCGGACTGACGCAGGTCTAGGGCCGGACAGCCCGGCACCAGGCCTATTCGGATGAGTCCGCATCCGACGCCGCTGGGGAGGTCGCTGCAGCGGCCAACCGGATGAAAAAACGGGTCAGCGCGGAACCGCTAACCCGTTGTTTTTATGGTCGGAGCGGCGGGATTTGAACCCACGACCCCTACACCCCCAGTGTAGTGCGCTACCAGGCTGCGCCACGCTCCGTCAACGCCGGGCACTATAGACCGCGCGCCCGAACGCACGCAACACGCCCGGATGGCCCGAAACCGTCAGCTGCCGTGGGAACGAAGAACGTCGCGGAGGTGCTCGAGCTCGGCAAGCAGGGCCTCGAGTTCGCGTCGCGTTTCCGCATCGAGTCCCGGCCCCTCGGTGGCCACCGGCTCCGATGGCGGGGCGTCCGCAACCTCCGCCGGCGGCGACTCGTCAGCGGGTGCCGCCTTGGCGTTCCCCTGGCGCAGAAGCTTCTGCGCGCCCTTGATGGTGTACCCGTCGACGTACAGAAGATTGCGGATCCGCTCGAGAAGAGCGACATCCTCGGGACGGTAGTAGCGCCGACCCCCGCCCCGCTTAAGCGGCCGGATCTGCGGGAACCGCGTCTCCCAGAAACGCAGAACGTGCTGGGGAATCTCCAGCGCGTCGGCAACTTCGGTGATGGTGCGAAAGGCCGAAGCCGACTTGCCGTCCTGGCGGCCGGCCGACCTGCTGTCCGCCACGTCCGCCATGCTCAGCCGGCAGCCTCGGGCCGCCTCTTCTCGTTGATGCGGTTCTTGAGCACCTGCGAGGGCCGGAATACCAGAACCTTGCGCGGGAGGATCGGAACCTCCTCGCCGGTTTTCGGGTTGCGCCCGATCCTCTGGCCCTTCTGCCGGATGGAAAAGCTGCCGAAAGACGAAATCTTCACCGTCTCGCCCCGGGCCAATGCGTTTGACATCTGCCCCAGCACGGACTCCAGAAGATCGGCGGATTCATTGCGCGAGAGGCCGACTTCCTGATACACGGCCTCACTCAATTGCGCTCGCGTGACCGTATGTCCGGACATTCCCCCTCGCCCTCAGGTTGGTGGATTGAAAAAGGGTATCGTGCGCGGAGAAACGCGTCAATATCAAAGGGATGACGGCAGTTGTTCGGTTCCGCGCGAAGCCTGGCGGGCTCGGCTACCAGCGAACCAGCGCGGCGCCCCATGTGAGCCCGCCGCCCATCGCCTCCATCAGCACCAATTGCCCCCGTTCGATGCGTCCGTCGCGAACCGCCTCGTCGAGGGCAAGCGGGATCGACGCCGCCGACGTATTGGCGTGGCGGTCCAGGGTGATGACCACCCGGTCGGAGTCGATGCCGAGTTTCTTCGCCGTTCCTTCGAGGATCCGCTGATTGGCCTGGTGCGGCACGATCCAGTCGATGTCCGAGGGAGCGATGCCGTTGGCGCTGGCCGCCTCTTCGACGATGGACGCAAGGTTGACCACCGCGTGGCGGAACACCTCCTTGCCCGACATCCTGAGATGCCCCGTCGTCATCGTCCGCGACACGCCGCCATCGACATAGAGGATGTCGCGGTAGCGGCCGTCGGAATGGAGGTGGGTCGACAGGATCCCCTGGGCCGTTCCCCACCCCGGCTCGCCCACCGCTGCATCGTCGGACTCGCCGGCCCGCAGCACCACGGCGCCGGCGCCATCGCCAAACAGCACGCAGGTGCCGCGGTCTTCCCAATCGAGAATGCGCGAATAGGTTTCGGCGCCGATCACCAGCGCCGTCTGCGATTGTCCGGCCTTGATGAAGTTGTCCGCGGTGGTCAGCGCAAACACGAACCCCGAGCACACCGCCTGGACGTCGAAGGCGGTGCCGCCGGTGAGCCCGAGTTCCGCCTGAACGCGGACGGCGGTGGCGGGAAAGGTGTCATCGGGCGTCGTCGTGCCGACGACGATCAAATCGGCGTCGCTGGCGTCGACCCCGGCGTGCGCCAGCGCCCGATCGCAGGCTTGGATCGCCAGATCCGACGTGATCTCGCCCTCGGCGGCGACGTGGCGTTGGCGAATCCCGGAACGCGAGGTGATCCACTCGTCGGTGGTATCGATACGGGCGGCAAGCTCGGCGTTCGTCACCACCCTCTCGGGCAGGTACGAACCGCACCCGACGACCTGAGACCGAATGCCGGGCATCTAACCGATCGCCGCCTGGCGGCCGTCCTGCATGTCGGCCGACACACAGGAGTAGTCCTGCTTGATTCCTTCGTTCAGCCGATCGGTGATCAGCTTCGCCGCGACGCCGACGGCACTGGAGAACCCGAGGGCGTCGGTACCGCCGTGGCTCTTTACGCAGATGCCGTTGAGGCCGAGCAACATGGCGCCGTTGTAGCGCCGCGGGTCCATACGCGCCTTCATCTGGCGCAGCGAATTGCGGGCGAGCCAGGCACCCAACTTTGCCCTCACCGAACTGGTCATTGCTTCCCGTAGACAGTGTGTGAAAAAAGCGGAGGTTCCTTCGGCCGTCTTTAGCGCAATATTGCCGGTGAAACCATCGGTAACGACAACGTCAACGGTTCCGCGGGCTATGTCGTCCCCTTCGACAAACCCGTGAAAGCGAATCGCCAACGCCGATTCCTGAAGGATGGCGGCGGCCCGTTTGACGCTCTCGTGTCCCTTGAAGTCCTCTTCGCCGACGTTGAGGATGCCCACCGACGGGTTTTCCGTCGCCAGCGCATTGCGGGCGAACACCTCGCCCATGACGGCGAACTGGACCAGGTTGTCGGCGTCGCACTCGACGTTGGCGCCGAGGTCCAGCACCACCGTTTCGCCCCGCAAGGTCGGCATCACCGTGGCGATCGCCGGCCGATCGATCCCCGGAAGCGTCTTCAGCACGAACTTGGCCATCGCCATCAGCGCGCCTGTGTTGCCGGCCGACACGACGCCCTCGGCCTCGCCGGCGGAAACGGCGTCGATGGCGCGGCGCATGCTCGATCCGCGGCCCGTGCGCAGTGCTATGGACGGCTTCTCGTCGTTGCCGACCACGGTGTCGCAATGGCGCACCTCGGCGATCTTGTCGAGGCCCGCATAGCGATCCATCAGGGGTGAGATCTGTGCTTCGTCGCCGAACAGCAGGAATCGGACGTGCGGCAGATCTTTTCGTGCCCGTGCTACTCCGTCGATCACCACTTTCGGTGCTTCGTCGCCTCCCATGGCGTCGATGGACAGGGTTATTGGCTCAGCCAAGTTCAGAGCGATCCTCTTGTTGTTCCCGGTTCGCCGGCGCCACGGCCAATCTTGGTTGCGTGGTCAACATACCTCCCGCGCCAGCGACCACCCGATCGCCTCGTCTTTCGCAGGAGCTTCCGGTGACCAAGGGAATCCGGGGGGGCTGCTACTAAAGACGAAACCCGCAGCGAGGGCAACCCGGTTACTCTTGGCCTCGCAACCTCGGTTTCAGCGCCGCCAGCGCGGCGAACGGCCCGGATTCTTCAGATCCGCTGCCCGCGGGTTGGCCCTGAAGGGCCTGCATCGCACCTTCGGCGCCAGGAGCCCTCGGAAACGGGTCGAGTTCGAGCGCAAGCTGCTGGGCGGCGATTTCGCCGATATCGACCCGGCCGTCGACCAGCGGTTCGGGAAAAGCCTCGTCCGATCCGCCGTCCTGGCCGGCGTCGATCTCGGCCGGACCGTCCCATTCGTCGTCGATGGCTCGGCTGAACAGGCGTTCGAACTCCGAATCGATCCGGCTTGCCACGGGGTCCAGGGTCGCCACGCACGTTTGGACGACGTCGGCGACGAGATGCGCGCGCAGCCTGACCGCGACGCCGTCGTCGCTGGGTTCGAGCCGGCCGTCGACCGCGAATCGGTCCACGGCGACCAGCCCGAACCGTGCGGCCAGGGCAGCGCGCTCTTCGGCCGACGCCGCGGCCGCGAAATCCCGCCCGTCGGGCGTCAGGTCGGCGACGGCCACCGGATAAGAAAACTCGGCTGCCTCGCGCGCCGTCATGGGGCGTTCTCCAGGATGGCATCGGGAGGCGGCCCGAATTCGAGGGAGCCGGCAAGCAGGCGGTCCGTCGTTTCGGCTGCCAACGCCGCCGATTCGCCGCTCAGATAGTCGGCCATCCAAGCGAGCTGTTCGGCCGAAGGCTCGGTGTTCCGATAGAGGTTGCGGCGCAAAGCCTCCCTGAGACCGTTCGGATCGCCGTCGTCGAGGCCGGCGTCATAGGCCGCCATGCGGCCGTAGAACCCTTGTGCCATGGCCTTGATGCGGCGGCTGATGCCCATGTCTCCGATGCCCATTTCGCGCAGGTTCTGGTCCATGTCGGTGAACATCAGGTCGAACAAGGCCTGCGCCACGTCGGCGGTCCGCTCATGGTCCGCGCGCAATCGGCGCAACACCAGATAGGTGTGCAGCGCGACCATGTCGAATCGCCCGTCCGGCGTGTCGGCAACCCCGCAGCGGAGATAGAATTTCGGGCGCCGCGCCTGCGCGACGATGCACTTGTACAGCCGGAGCGCCGAGTCCTCGGTCGGCGATTGGCGAAACGGCAGACGAAATCCCATGACCGGGTGCACTCCAGGCGATTGCCTCGGGCGGGCGGCGTTGACATCCGCCGGCGCCTGATGTGATCTAAGCTGCCGTCCCACACAAGCGGCTCCGCGCTCCCCGCGGGCCGCGTGAGGACGAGAATGGGTTTGGACATAGAGATATGGGTCCGGACAAGACGGCAAGTCAATCGTTGTGGCGGCGGACGGCGGCGCCGACGGTCGTCGTGGTCTGCCTGGCTCTGGCCGCATGCTCGGCGCGGATCGACTCCCGTGGCAACCAGCCGGACCCCGATCGGCTGTCCGAGATTGCTGCCGGCGAGCACAACCGGGACGATGTCGCCGAAATTCTCGGGTCTCCGTCGAGCATCGCCATGTTCGGCGGCGAGACCTGGTACTACGTCAGCAAGCGCACCGAGACGTTGGCGTTCCTCGCCCCCGAGGTGACTGAACGCCAGGTGGTGATCATCCGCTTCGACCGCCAGGGCGTGGTCAAGCTCGTCGACTATCTTGGTCTCGACGACGAGCGGGAGATCCAGTTCGTCGAGCGGGAAACGCTGACGTCGGGCAACGAGATCGGCCTGCTCGACCAGCTCCTGGGCAACATCGGCCGGTTCGGCGGCGAGGGCGACGAAGGCCCGTAACAGGAAGCGTGCGTCTGGCGCATCGCCACTGCACTCATAGCGCCGCCGCCTGTGAATACGAAAAAACCCCGGGAACCGTAGCTCCCGGGGTTTGTCGTTGGTTTCGCCGCTGCCGACTAGTGCGCCAGGGCGGCGAGCAGCAGCAACGCGACGATGTTGGTGATCTTGATCATCGGGTTGACGGCCGGGCCGGCGGTATCCTTGTAGGGATCGCCGACGGTGTCGCCGGTGACCGCGGCCTTGTGGGCCTCGGACCCCTTGCCCCCGTGGTGGCCGTCCTCGATGTACTTCTTGGCGTTGTCCCAGGCGCCGCCGCCGGCGGTCATCGAGATGGCGACGAACAGCCCGGTAACGATGACGCCGAGCAGCATTGCGCCGACGGCCGAGAATGCCGCCGCCTTGCCGGCGATGGCCAGCACCACCAGGAACAGCACGATCGGCGCCAGCACCGGCAGCATCGACGGGATGACCATCTCCTTGATCGCCGCCTTCGTCAGCATGTCGACGCACTTGCCGTATTCGGGCTTGCCCGTGCCTTCCATGATGCCGGGAATCTCCTTGAACTGGCGGCGCACCTCCAGCACCACCGAGCCGGCGGCGCGGCCGACGGCGAGCATGCCGAGCGCCCCGAACAGGTACGGCAGCAGGCCGCCGACAAACAGCCCAATCACCACGTACGGGTTCGAGAGCGAGAAGTCGATCTCCAGCCCGGCGAAGTACGGGAACTCGGCGGGATTGGCGCGGAAGAAGGCCAGATCCTGGGTGTAGGCCGCAAACAGCACCAACGCACCGAGGCCGGCCGACCCGATGGCATAGCCCTTGGTCACCGCCTTGGTGGTGTTGCCGACGGCGTCGAGAGCGTCGGTGGTCTTGCGCACGTCCTCTTCCAGTTCCGCCATTTCGGCGATGCCGCCGGCGTTGTCGGTGACCGGGCCGTAGGCGTCGAGCGCCACGACCATGCCGGCCAGCGCCAGCATGGCGGTCACCGCGATGGCGATACCGAACAGACCGGCGAGCAGGTAGGTCACCAGGATGGCGGCGCAGATGATCAGCGCCGGGATCGCCGTCGCCTCCATGGAGATGGCGAGGCCCTGGATGACGTTGGTGCCGTGGCCGGTCTTCGACGCCTCGGCGATCAGCTTCACCGGGCGGTACTGGGTGCCGGTGTAGTATTCGGTGACCCAGATGATCAGTCCGGTGACCACCAGTCCGACGATGCCGCAGAGGAACAGGGTCAGGCCGGTGAAGGTCTTGCCGGCGACGGTGAACTGGGTGTCAAAACCGAGAACCCATGCGGTGATCGGCAGGAGCGCGATCCCCGAGACAACCGCACAGACGATAAAGCCCTTGTAGAGCGCGCCCATGATGCTGTTGTTGGAGCCGAGCTTGACGAAGAACGTCGAGATCACCGAGGCGATGATGCAGGCGCCGCCGATGGCCAGCGGATAGATCATGATGGCATCGAGGTTGCCGGCGCCGGCGAAGAAGATGGAGCCCAGCACCATGGTCGCGACGACGGTGACGACATAGGTCTCGAACAGGTCGGCAGCCATGCCGGCGCAGTCGCCGACGTTGTCGCCGACGTTGTCGGCAATCACCGCCGGGTTGCGGGGATCGTCCTCGGGGATGCCGGCTTCGACCTTGCCCACTAGGTCGGCGCCGACGTCGGCCCCCTTGGTGAAGATGCCGCCGCCGAGACGGGCGAAGATCGAGATCAGCGAGGCACCGAACCCGAGGCCGACCAGCGGATCGATGATAGCGCGACCCTCGGCGCCCATGGCGAGAAGGATGGCGTAGTAAACGGCGATGGCGAGCAGCGCCAGACCGGCGACCAGCATGCCGGTGACGGCGCCGGCCTTGAATGCCACTTCCAGCCCCTCACCGAGGCCACGGCGCGCGGCGTCGGCGACGCGGACATTGGAGCGGACCGAGATGTTCATGCCGATGTAGCCGGCCGCGCCCGAGAGCACGGCGCCGATGGCGAAGCCCAGCGACACCGTCCAGTCCATTGCGATCAACAGGATGACCGCGACGACGATTCCGACGATTCCAATCGTCGTGTACTGTCGGTTCAGATACGCGGCCGCCCCTTCCTGCACCGCCCCGGAAATTTGCTGCATACGCTCAGTGCCGGCGCTGGCCGCAAGCACCGACCGGCTCGCATAAATGCCGTACGCGAGCGCCAGAATGCCGCATACGACGACAAAAATGTGCACACCATCCATTGTTCATGGACCCCATTTTTATGGAGGTGACCGGGTTCACGGCGTTGGCGGGTGAAATTCACCCATGCCGGACACGTCCCTCCCCCCGGTCACGCGGAAAGCCGGGCGGAAAATGCCAGATGCGAAGGCATAAAGCAACAAAAGTTCGTTGCAATGCAGCAACAGGTGCCTTCGGAGGGAATATCGGAGGGCTTGTCGGAAAGTCTCACTTCGGTGGAGCGTCGACCACTGACTGCACCAGAACGTTGCCGATAACGCCCTCGCCGGCGATCTTGTCGCCGACATATTGCAGCCGCGTACGAATCGCTTCTATGTCCAGCCGTTCTTCCTTTTTGAACAGCCGCGGCACATAGCCGTGCATGTCGACGAGGAACGCGTTGTTCAGCCGCGGGAGCAGCCGGACGAGCGCCTTTTCGTTGTCGGCGCCAATGGTCTCGAGCTTGAGCTGGATATTGACCGTCCCCGCCAGCTTGTCTCCTTGAAACAGCGGGATGATCAGCGGTTCGAGGTCGACGAACCGGGGCGGTTCGGCGGGCGGAGCCTCTTCGCCGGCGGCTTTCTCGCCTTCGGTCGCGAACATGGGCCCGATCCCCAGGAACTTCATCGCCGCGACCGCGCCACCGACGAGCACCAGCAGGAAGACGACGATGATGATGATTTTCTTCATTGTCGGACGAACGTGGCGGGAGTCATTGGGTAAGCGCCGGCAAGTGTTCCGGTTTTTTGCCGCTCCGGCAATCAGAAATGGCGATAGCCGCCTGCGGCGAAAGCAACATCTCGGCCGTCGGCGCCGATCACCCTGACCCGGCCGTGTTCCCCCGAAGCCGGTCTCGAAATCGTGCCGATGGGTGTCAGCGGAACGCCGGTTTCGACCGCGACCTTGGCGACCGCGTCCCGCGCGTCCTTCGGCGCGGTGAATACGAGTTCGTAGTCGTCACCGCCGGTGAGCATAGGCTCCAACAGCTCGGGATGCCCGGCCAGCGCCGCCCGCGCGGCGTCGGAAAAGGGCACGCTTGGCACCTCGATCTCGGCGGCGACGCCTGATGCCTCGCAGATATGCCCCAGGTCGGCGACGAGTCCGTCGGAAATGTCCGCAGCAGCGCTGGCAATCCCGACGAGTCCCTGTCCAGCCTGGAGGCGGGGGACCGGCCGGCGGAAGCGGTCGATCAACGCTGCCCGGTGTTCGGGCGCCAGTTCTTGCAGGTTCCCTCGTTCCGCCTCGAGACCGAGCGCGGCGTCACCGATGGTTCCGGAGACGTAGACCAGTTCGCCGTCATGGGCTCCTGAGCGCCGCATCTCGCGGCCCGGCTCGATCCAGCCGAACGCGGTCAGCGTCAAGGAAAGCGGTCCCGGCGCGGAGACCGAATCGCCGCCAACCAACGTGACGCCGAACACGTCCTGATCCGCCGACAGACCTCTGGCGAAACCGGCGGCCCAGTCATCCCGTTCGGTTGCCGAGAGGTCGCGGGGAAATGACAGCGACACCACATAGGCGGCCGGCATCGCGCCCATCGAGGCCAGGTCGGAGAGATTGACGCGCAGGAGCCGCGCACCCACCGCCTCGGCCGGCAGGTCGGCGAGGAAATGGACGCCGGCAACCATGGTGTCGGTGGTGGCGACCAGGGCACGGCCCTCGGGGACCGCAAGGACCGCGGCGTCGTCGGTGAGGCCGAAGGCACCGGGTTCGGCGCGGGCCAGCGGCGCGAAGTGGCGGGCGATGAGGTCGAACTCATTCCCCGGAGTCTGGTCCGCCATCACCCCTTTCCCCTTGCTCGGGAGCCCGCGCCGCGGCGGCGACCCGGTCGAGGACCGCGTTGACCAGGGCCGGTTCGTTGCCGCTGAAGAAGGCGTGGGCCACGTCCAGATACTCCGTGATGACGACCTTCGTCGGCGTGTCCAGCGCCACCAGTTCGAACGTGCCGGCGCGGAGGATGGACCGCAGCAGCACTTCGAGCCGGTCGAGAGTCCAGTCCTGTGACAGGGCCGGCGCGATCAGCGTGTCGATCTCGCCCATCCGGGACGCGGTGCCCCGCACCAATCCGGAGAGAAAGGCTTCGTCGGGGTCGGAAAGCGGGGGCTCGCCCTCCACCGGCTTCTTCCAGCGCTGTCCGATGAACTCGCCGAGCACCGGGTCGGCTGCCGCCCCGGCGACATCGATCTCGTAGAGGGCCTGCACCGCAGCAAGCCGGGCAGCGCTCCGCCGACGTCCAGGAGGCGGCCTGTCGGCAGCCCCCATCAGGGCACTAGGCCGAAACTGCGCTTGAGCTCCATCATGCGGAGACAGGCTTCGGCGGCATCCGCGCCTTTGTTCTTGTCCGCCACCGAGGCGCGCACGCGTGCCTGCTCGAACGTGTCGCAGGTCAGGATGCCGAAGCCGAGGGCGAGATCGCTGTTCACCGCCAGATCCATCAGCGCGCGGCTGGCCTCGCGGCAGATGTGATCGTAGTGATCGGTCTCGCCCCGAATGACGCATCCGAGCGCGATGAAGCCCCCGTAGCGCAGGGTCGATGATCGCGTTTCCATAGAGCGGACGGCATAGCGGATCGCCGCCGGAACCTCGAATGTTCCCGGCACCGAGATGCGGTCGTAGGTCGCCCCCCCTTCATCGAGAACGGCGATGGCACCGCGGGCCATCTCGTCGGCCAGGTCTTCGTAGAACCGCGCCTCGACGATCAGCACGTGCACGACTGCCTCCCCCGCTGCCCGGCCGCTCACTCCGATCCGGAAGACTGGATCGGGTGATGACCGACGATTGTCAGTTCGTAGCCCTCAAGGCCGATGATCGTACGTTTGGTGTTCGACAACAGCACCATTTCGCGGACGCCGAGGTCGAGCAGGATCTGCGCGCCGACGCCATAGTCACGGAGCTGCGGTGGGCCACTGTCGCTGCCGTCGAGCCGGGTCCGCACCCGGTCGGATAGCGCCGTCTTGTGGGGTTCGCGGATGAGCACCACGACCCCCCGCCCGGCCTCGCCGATCTGGCGCATGGCGTCGTGCAGCTCGAACTCCTTGCCCGAGCTGCGATCGCCCAGCACGTCTTCCAGAACGTTCAGCGCATGCATGCGGACGAACACCGGCCCATCGGCACCGAGATCGCCTTTGACCAGGGCGATGTGCTCGGCGTAGGCGACGCGGTTGACGTAGACGTACATGCGGAACTCGCCGCCGAAGCGGCTGTCGAGCGTCGTCTCCACGGTCCGCTCGACAATCCGGTCGTGGCGCAGCCGATAGGCGATCAAGTCGGCGATGGTGCCGACCTTCAGGCCGTGGAACTGGGCGAACTTCACCAGGTCCGGCATTCGCGCCATGGTGCCGTCGTCGTTCATGATCTCGCAAATCACGCCGGACGGATTCAGTCCCACCAGGCGGGCGAGGTCGACGGCGGCCTCGGTGTGTCCGGCACGGACCAGGCAACCGCCGTCGCGGGCCTCCAGCGGGAACACGTGACCGGGCGTGGTGATGTCGTCCTTGCCCTTGGTCGGATCGATGGCGACGGCGATGGTTCGCGCCCGGTCCGACGCCGAGATGCCGGTGGTCACACCCTCGCGGGCCTCGATGGAAATGGTGAAGGCGGTTTCGTGCCGCGACGCGTTGCGCCGGGCCAGCGCCGGCAGGTTCAACTCGCGAATGCGGTTGCGGTCCATCGCCAGGCAGATCAATCCACGGCCGTGCTTGGCCATGAAATTGATCGCGTCCGGCGTCGCCATCTGTGCCGGGATGACCAGATCGCCCTCGTTCTCGCGGTCCTGGTCGTCGACGAGCACGAACATCCGCCCGTTGCGGGCGTCTTCGATGATCTCGTCGATGGTCGACAGGAACTCCGTCCCCGACATGCCGTCAGTCCCGTTCGAGAAGGCGCGCAACATACCGCGCCAGCATGTCGATTTCCATATTCACCCGATCGCCGGGCCCGATCAGCCCCAAGGTGGTCACCGCCAGCGTGTGGGGGATGATGTTGACGCCGAAGCGCCGGCCGTCGACTTCGTTGACGGTCAGCGACACGCCGTCTAGGGCAACCGAACTCTTCGGCGCGACGAACCGGGCCAAATCGGGCGGCGTTTCAAACACGAGGCGCCGCGAGTCACCCTCCGGTTCGATTGAGACCAGGGTCGCGACACCATCGACATGGCCCGAGACGATGTGCCCGCCAAGCTCGTCTCCGAGACGAAGGGCGCGCTCAAAGTTGACCGCCGTGCCCTCGGCCCAGCCGCCCATCGTCGTCTTCGACAGCGTTTCGGCCGACACCGACACGGCGAACCAGCCGGCGCCGCGATCGATCACCGTGAGGCATACGCCGGAACAGGCGATGGACGCCCCCGTCTCAACAGCTTCGGTGTCGTAGGCCGTGGCGAACTCGAAGCGGGTGTCCCCGCCGGCAACAACGGCACGCACGGACCCGCGGTCGGTGACGATTCCGGTGAACACGCGAACTTCCCCCGATCCCGACCTCAGCTACCGACGCGAAATGTGCTCAACAGATCGCCGGCGATGGCGCGTGTACCGGCGAAGACAAAGCCCATGGCCGCGTCGACGGTCTCGACTCCCAAGGCCGCGGTTGCCGGAATGCCGTCTGCTCCGATCACGCGCGGAGCATGGAACCAAGCCACGCGGTCGACCAACTCGGCGGCAAGAAAGGCTGCGGCGACGGTCCCTCCCCCTTCGATCAGCACCCGAGTGATGCCGCACTCCGCGAGCGTCGCGGCGACGGCTGTCGGCTCTGGCGGTCCGTCGTCGTTCGCCTCGAAGCGTATCACCCGGACATTCAAGGCTTCGAGCGCCGCGATCCGATCGGCGGGGGCGGCGGCTGTTGTGAACAGCCACGTGGGTACGTCGGCAGCGGTGCGAGCCATCACCGAGCCGGTCGGCAACCGAGCGGTGGAATCCAGCACGACCCGGACCGGCGACCGCGCCTCGAGTCCGGGCAGGCGGCAGGTCAATGCCGGGTCGTCGGCCAATGCCGTGCTGATCCCGACGAGGATCGCGTCGTGATCGGCACGCAAACGATGGGCCGTCTCACGTGCCGGCGCGCCGGTTATCCAGTGGCTGTCGCCGGTGGAGGTGGCGATGCGCCCGTCCAGCGACGAGGCGATCTTGAGGGTAAACAGCGGCCGCCCCTGCGTTCGAGCCAACAAGTATCCGGCATTGATTTCGGCCGCCTCGTCGGCGCAGACACCTTCGACGACCTCAATGCCGGCCGACCCCAGCGAGGCGGCACCCTTGCCGGAAACTCGCGGATCGGGATCCTCGATGGCGATGACGGCGCGGGCGATCCCGGCATCGATCATCGCCTCGGCACAGGGGGGTGTTTTGCCGGTGTGGCTGCAGGGTTCCAAGGTGACGTAGGCATCGGCGCCGTTGGCGGCCTTCCCCGCGCGGCGAATGGCCTCGGTTTCGGCATGGGGGCGGCCACCGGGCTGGGTCCAGCCCCGGCCGACGACATGACCGTCGCGGACCAGCACGCAGCCGACGGCAGGATTGGGCCAAGCCGTGCCGAGGGCACGCCGTGCGAGCCTCAAGGCGACCTCCATGTAGCGCAGGTCGTCGCCGGGCGGTGCCGATCGGTGCGAACCGGATTGGAACTTAGCTGTCGGCACCCAGGTTACCCACGAAGTCCTCGAAGTCCTTGGCCTCGCGGAAGTTACGATAGACCGACGCAAACCGCACATAGGCGACCTGGTCGAGCTGGGCGAGCTGATCCATGGCCATCTCGCCGATGACCTTCGAGGGGATTTCCGTCTCGCCGAGGGTTTCGAGCCGGCGCTGGATACTGTTGACGATGCGCTCGACACGGTCTTCCTCGACCGACCGCTTGCGCAGTGCGATGCGCAAGGAACGCGACAGCTTTTCACGGTCGAACGGCGTCTTTTCGCCGCCTTTCTTGACCACCGTGAGTTCACGCAAATAGACGCGCTCGAACGTCGTCCACCGCGCGCCACAGGCCGGGCAATAGCGCCGCCGCCGGATCGCCGCGTTGTCCTCCGTCGGGCGGGAGTCCTTAACCTGTGTATCTTCATGACCGCAGAATGGGCATCGCATGGGCCGTGATACCTCCCCCTGTTCGCCGGTATTCCCGGTCTGGCTATCTTCTTCCCAACGCGACTACAGGTCCGCGTAGACGGGGAACCGGCGGCACAACGCCACCACCTGCTCGCGGACCGCAGCTTCGGCCGCGCTGTTGTCATCGGGATTCTCCCCGAGGCCGTCGAGGACGTCGCTGACCAGTTCGCCGACCTGGCGGAATTCCGCCGGCCCGAAGCCGCGCGTTGTCCCCGCCGGCGTGCCGAGCCGGATGCCCGAGGTGATGGTCGGTTTTTCCGGATCGAACGGAATCCCGTTCTTGTTGCAGGTCAGGTTCGCCCGGCCGAGGCTCGCCTCGGCATCCTTGCCGGTGACGTTCTTCGGCCGCAGATCGACGAGCATCAGGTGCGTGTCCGTGCCGCCCGAAACAATGTCCAGGCCACGCTCCACCAGCGTCGCCGCGAGCACCTTGGCGTTCTCGACGACCGTCTTGGCGTACGACTTGAACTCGGGGGCCAAGGCCTCGCCCAGCGCCACCGCCTTGGCGGCGATCACGTGCATCAGCGGCCCGCCCTGCAGGCCCGGGAACACAGCCGAATTGATCTTTTTGCCGAGTTCGGGATCGTCGGTGAGGATCAAGCCGCCCCGCGGACCGCGCAGGGTCTTATGGGTTGTCGTCGTCACCACGTGCGCATGGGGCAGCGGGCTCGGGTGCACGCCGGCCGCAACCAGTCCAGCGAAATGGGCCATGTCGACGACAAAGTAGGCGCCGACGGAATCGGCGATGGCGCGGAAACGGGCGAAATCGATGACGCGGGGATAGGCCGAGCCGCCGGCGACGATGACCTTGGGCTTGTGCTCCGCCGCCAGACGCTCGACCTCGTCGAAATCGATCAACGCGTCTCGGCGCCGGACCCCGTATTGGACGGCGTTCAGCCATTTGCCCGACTGCGATGGCGGCGCGCCATGGGTGAGGTGCCCGCCCGCCGCCAGGGACATGCCGAGCAAGGTCTCGCCCGGCTGCATCAGCGCCAGGTAGACCGCCCCATTGGCCTGCGCCCCGGAGTGCGGCTGAACGTTGGCGAAGGCGCAGTCGAACAGCTTGCAGGCGCGCTCGATCGCCAACGCCTCGACAACGTCAACATGTTCGCATCCGCCGTAGTACCGCCGCCCGGGATATCCCTCGGCGTACTTGTTGGTCATCACCGAACCCTGGGCCTCGAGCACGGCGCGCGAGACGACGTTTTCCGATGCGATGAGTTCGATGTGCTCTTGCAGGCGACCGAGTTCACCGCGGATCGCGTCTTGGACGCCCGGGTCAACGTCGCCCAGGTGGGCATCGAAGAACCGGTCCTGGAAGCTGTTGGGATACGCGGAGTTGGCGACGGTCATGGCTTGTCGATCCCGATGAAGCGTTACGATGGTTGAGACAGCTTGGCGACCCGCTGGACGTGGCGGCCGCCTTCGAAAGGCGTGGCGAGGAAAACCTTCAGGCAATCGCGGGCGACGTCCGCGCCGACCATTCGCCCTCCGAAACAGATGACATTGGCGTCGTTGTGTTCGCGGGCGAGGCGCGCGCCGAGGGCGTCGTGGATCAGCGCCGCGCGGATTTCCGGATAGCGGTTGGCGGCCATGCTGATACCGATGCCGCTGCCACACACAAGCACGCCGCGGTCGACCTTGCCGTGCTTCAAGGCCGACGCCACGGCGTATCCGTAGTCCGGATAGTCGACCGAGCCCGGACCATCCGTCCCAAGGTCGACAACCTCGTAGCCGAGCCCGGTCAGTTCCTCCTTGAGGACAGACTTCAGGTCATAGCCGGCGTGGTCACAGGCGATGGCGATGCGGTTCGAAGACATGTTCGCGCGGATGTTCTGTGAGCCAAAGAGGCTGGGTGGCGCAAAGGCCGACTAGATACCATATGTCGGTTCCGTGCGCCACCCAGCCACAAGTTCTCGCCCGCGGGCGAGAATGCGACGCGGACGCGATCCGGCACCGCAGTGCTCCAAGTTCGCGCAGTATCGGCAAACGTCTCGTCCATACCGGCAAGATCGCGGGCAAAGGCGGCGCACCCAATTTCCGGGAGAGGCAACGATGTTTATTGGTTTTCAGCCGGCCAGCATTGATCCGCATGTTCGCGCTAAGCCGTGAAACCTGTCGCGCCGTCGCAGAGGCAAAATCCGTAACAAGATTTTTTTCGGAATTGCCTAGTTTGGGGCCTTGATATTTAATTGGTTTCTTTTTCCAGAATCAGTCATCGAAAGGCATCTGTATCGTCTCGTTCGTCTTCGGAAAAGCGCGGTTGAGACTGGCTTTGAAGCGATC
>Ga0209568_1000236_pt1 | contig 19685 bp, 8 predicted proteins | sample WorMetOlspDAHAB2_FD_187406 | JGI IMG/M metagenome (GOLD analysis project Ga0209568, IMG submission 187406) | Marine gutless worms symbiont microbial communities from Max Planck institute for Marine Microbiology, Germany - Olavius sp. DAHAB.2... ...
CGCCACCAAGTACCTGGACAGCTATCTCAGATGGTTCCATCTCATCGAACTCGGCGACCAGCCATCGCCAAGAGCCTGCCTCGAGGCGGCGATGACGAGGCCATGCCTTCGTTTTGCGAATTGAGCCTTCAGATTACCGGCGTGCCCGAGGGCGCCACCCTGAGCGCCGGCCTGTTCGATACGGAAACCGGCACCTACACGCTGACCCCGGAACAGTTGGACGGCCTGACCCTGACCTCTCCGCCGGGTGATTCGCAGGACTTCACCCTGAACGTGAAGGCCATCGTCACCGATTACGAGCCGGGCGACGAGTTCGACGATCACACCAGCACCGTCATCGTCGAGGACACCCTGGATGTGAACGTGTTCGAAAGCGCCGATACGCCGACCCTGGTGCTTGCCGACAACGTCGGCTACGAGGACAACGCCATTCCGGTGTTCATCGATTCCGAACTGACCGACATCGCGTCCCCCGGCGAGGAGGGCGTGGAGACCCTTTCGATCACCATTTCCGGCGTGCCCGAAGGTGCGACATTGTCCGCCGGTACGGACAACGGCGACGGTTCCTGGACCTTGACGCCGGATCAGTTGACTGACCTGACGGTCACCCCGCCGGCCGATTCGAACGTCGATTTCGATCTCACGGTCACCGCCACCTCGACGGTCGTCGAGGGCGGCGAGGTCATCGACACGGCGGAGAACGTCGGCACGGTCCATATCGACGTCATCGGCGTCGCCGACCGGCCCGACCTGGAGACCGCGGACGCGGCGGGTGCCATCAACAACCCGATCGCCCTCGACATCGACGCCGGCCTGGTCGATACGGACGGCTCCGAGACCCTGACCATCAACATTTCCAACGTGCCGGACGGCGCCGCCATCCTGGTCGGCGGCAACGAGATTGCCCCGGACGACGACGGCTCCTACACCCTCACCCCGGATCAGGTGGCTGACGTGTCGGTCATGCCGCCGGCCGATTCGGACGGTGATTTCACCCTGCACGTGGTCGCCAAGGCGGAAGAGAACGACGGCGACGTGGCGCTCAACTCCAGCGTCATCAACGTCATCGTCGACACGGACTTCGCCGAGCCGCCGATCCTGGTCATCGACAATGCCGCGGGCTTCGAGGACAACGCCATTCCGCTCGGCATCGACGCCTCGATCACCGATCCTGGCGACATGCTGACGATCACCATCTCCGACATCCCGCCGGGCGCCACCCTGAACGCCGGGTCCTTGAACCCGGACGGCTCGGTGACCCTGACGCCGGAACAGTTGGACGGCCTGACGATCACCCCGCCGGAGGATTCCAACGTCGATTTCGATCTCTCCATCACCGCCACGGCCATCGACGGCGATGCCACCGCGGAGACCACCGGGACGCTCAGCGTCGACGTGCTCGGCGTCGCCGACACGCCGACCCTGTTCACCGCCGATGCGGCCGGTGACGTGGGCGAGCCCATCCCGCTGGATATCACGTCCGGTTTGACGGACACGGACGGCTCCGAGACCCTGTCGATCACCATCACCGGCCTGCCGGAAGGCGCCAGCCTGAACAACGGCACGGTCAATCCGGACGGTTCCGTGACCCTGACGCCTGAAGAGTTGAACGGCCTCGAACTGACGCCGCCGGCCGGCTCGGATACGGATTTCCAACTGACCGTCACGGCGACCGCCACGGACGTGGAGCCGGCGGGCGAAGGGCCGCATACGGACACGGCTTCGCGGGTCGGCACCATCGACGTCGATTTGTCCTCCAACGCCGAACCGCCGGTGCTGGTCCTGGACGACGCCCAGGGATATGAAGACACGGCCATTCCGCTGGATATCGACGCCGCCATCACCGACGCCGGCGACGTGCTCTCCATCACCATCGCCGACGTCCCGCCGGGCACCACCTTGAGCGCCGGCACGGACAACGGCGACGGCACCTGGAGCCTGGATCCCGACCAGCTTGACGGCCTGACGATCACGCCGCCCGCCGATTCCAACGTCGATTTCGACCTCACCGTGACCGCCACGGCTACCGACGGCTCCGATGTGGAGACCACCACCGATATCTTCACCGTCGACGTCATCGGCGTCGCCGACGCGCCGACCCTGCAAACAGAAGACGTGTCCGGTGATTCCGGCGAGCCCATCCCGCTGGATATCGCTTCCGGCCTGACCGACACGGACGGTTCCGAGTCGCTCTCCATCACCATCAGCGGCCTCCCGGAAGGTGCGAGCCTGAACAACGGCACGGTCAATCCGGATGGTTCCGTGACCCTGACGCCGGCCGAACTGAACGGCCTGGTGCTGACCCCGCCGGCCGGCTCGGACGAGGACTTCACGCTCGCCGTGACCGCCACCTCGACGGAGGACGACGGCGACACGGCCGATACGCTAGGCACCATCAACGTCGATCTCTCGGACAACGCCGAGCCGCCGACGCTCGTCCTCACCGACGCCCAGGGTGACGAAGACACGGCCATTCCGCTGGATATCGACGCCGCCATCACCGACGCGGGCGATGTGCTGTCGATCACCATTTCCGAGGTGCCGCAAGGTGCGACCTTGAGCGCCGGTACGGACAATGGCGACGGATCCTGGTCGTTGACGCCCGAGCAGTTGGACGGCCTGACGGTCACGCCGCCGGCCGATTCCGACGTCGACTTCGCCCTCACGGTGACCGCCACGGCCACCGACGGCTCCGACGTGGAACACACCACGGGTACGCTCAACGTGGTTGTCGATGCGGTCGCCGATACGCCGGCCGTCGACGCCGGCGACGGGGACGGTGACGTGGGCCAGACCATTCCGCTGGATATCTCCAGTGCGCTGGCCGACACGGACGGCTCCGAGAGCCTGTCGATCACCATTTCCGACGTTCCCGAAGGCGCCGTCATCAACGGCGGCGAACAGGTGGACGACGGCACCTGGCTGCTGGAGCCCGGTGATCTGGCGAACCTCACGATCTCGCTCCCCGCCGACGCCAGCGATGACTTCGACCTGACGGTCACCGCCACGGCCACCGAGGCCGACGGCGGCGATACGGCCACCAACACGGTGACCTCTTCGGTCAACGTCGATCCGAACGCCGCCGACGACGTCAACGAGGCGACGGCCGGCAATTCGGCGGCCGGCAACGTGATCACCGGCCTTGGCGACGTGGTCGATCCGGAAGGGGCCGCCGATACGGGCTCCCAGGACGGCCCCAACACCATCACCGAGGTGACCTTCGGCGACACCACCGTCAGCTTCGACGACCCGGGCGCCGTGCAGTCCGACGACAATGGCAACTTCGTCACCATCGAGGGCGATCATGGGTCCCTGAAGATGTACGAGGACGGTGACTACGAATACACTGCCGACGAAGGCGGCACGGGCGAGACGGATATGGCCGGCCTGACCGGCACCGCGTCCCCCGACGCCGTCGAGGAAGCCTGGTCGGGCGTCGAGACCTTCGCCTTCGACTTCGGCACGTCCATGCTCGATGAGAACGGCCAGTTCGATCCGTCCCTCGCCGACGATACGGTGACCTTCACCTCGCGCGGCCTGGGCGTGGCCGGTACGGAAGACGGCATGCCGGCACCGGACCAGATCAACCACAACGAACTGACCGGTGAGTCCGAGGCCCTCGGCATCAACCTGGGTTCCGAGGCCTCGACGGCGGCGGTCCAGCTCTCCAACCTGTTCGTCAACGAGGACGGCGGTGAGCAGGGCCGTTGGCAGGCCTTCGACGCGGACGGCAACCTGGTGGGCGAAGGTGTCATCGACGCCTCCACCGTGGATTACGACGGGTCGAGCAACGTCGGCACGGTCAACATCGATACGGGCGGCGAGGGCTTCCAGTACTTGGTGTTCTCGGCCACCGACACGGCCAACGACTCGAATCCCAACGACTCCAGCGACTTCTTCGTGCGCTCCATCGAGTTCGAGTCGGGCGGCATCAACGAAGGCCAGGACGTCTTCTCCTACACCATGAGCGACGCGGACGGCGATACGGCCTCGGCCAACCTGACCATCAACGTGGACGGCGGCGACGTCACCGCGGAAGCCCTCGAACTGGTGGTCACGGACGCCACCGGCGACGAGGACACGGGCATTCCGCTGGCCATCGACGCCGACCTGGTGGACACGGACGGCTCGGAGACGCTGTCGATCACCATCTCCGACGTGCCGCAAGGTGCCACCTTGAGCGCCGGCACGGACAACGGTGACGGTTCCTGGACATTGGCTCCGGCGGATCTCGACGGTCTGACGTTGCGGGTTCCCGAAGGGATCGACGACTTCGATCTGTCCGTCAGCGCGACGTCGACGGAGAACGACGGCGACACGGCCACCGTCAGCACCACCGTATCGGTGGAGACCGACACGGAAGCCTCCGACCCGACCCTGGAGACCACCGACGCGGCCGGCCTCGAGGACACGGCCATCGCGCTGAATATCGACGCGGCCCTGACCGATACGGACGGCTCCGAAACCCTGAGCGTAACCATCGCCGGTGTGCCGGCCGGTGCAAGCTTGAGCGCCGGTACGGACAACGGTGACGGGTCGTGGACACTGGGTCCGGATCAACTGGACGGCCTGACCATCACGCCGCCGGCCAATTCCAACGTGGAGTTCTCCCTGCAGGTGACAGCCACGACGACGGAGACCAGCAGTGGCGATACGGCGACCCAGACCGCGACCATCGACGTGGATGTCACCGGCGTCGCCGACGCGGCCACGGCCATTGCCCAGGACGACAGCGGCAACGAGGATCAGTGGATCCAATTGCACCTGGACAGCGCCATGTCCGGCGACACGGACGGCTCGGAAACGCTTTCCATCACCATCACCGGGGTTCCCGAGGGCGCACAGCTCAATCCGGGTACGGACCTGGGTGACGGCACCTGGTCGGCGACGGCCACCGAACTGCCGCTGGTCTGCATCCTGCCGCCGGAAGACTTCTCCGGTGACATCAACATGACCCTGCATGTGACCACCACGGAGAATGACGGCGACAGCTTCACCGTTTCCGAGGACTTCACGGTCAGCGTCGCCGGGGTCGCCGACACGCCTGATCTGAGCATCGAAGTGGGCGAGGGGACCCTGGTCACCGAGCCGGGCGAAGGCGGCGAAGGCGGTGAAGGCGGCGGCGACGTCGTGGTCGGCGCCACCTATTCGCTGGCCATCGTCGCGGCGACCACCGACATCGACGGTTCCGAAGACCTGTCGATCACCATCGGCGGTCTGCCGCAAGGCGTCGAGCTGTCGGCCGGTACCGACAACGGCGACGGCACATGGTCGCTCGAGCCCGATGAGGTCGAAGGTCTGTCCTTGTTCGTGCCCACGGATGTGAGCACCGACTTCGAGATCACTGTCACGGCCATCTCCACCGAGCCCGATTCCGGCGACACGGCGACCCATGCCGAGAACGTCGGCGTCGACCTCATCGACATCCCCGAAGATGTGGAGGGCATGGAAATCGACGGCACCAACAGCCACGATCACTTGGTCGGCGGTGCCAGCGACGACGTTATCGATGCCAACAAGGGCAACGACGTGGTCGAAGCCGGCGCTGGTGACGATCACGTCCGCGGCGAAGGCGGCCACGACACCATCGACGGCGGTGCCGGCGACGATGTCCTCTACGGCCACGGCGGTAGCGACATCATCGAAGGCGGCACCGGTGCCGACGCTATCTTCGGCGGCGGCGGCCACGATACCCTGTTCGGCGGCGACGGTGCCGATGTCATCGACGGCGGCAAGAAGAACGACATCATCGAGGGTGGTGCCGGCGACGATATCCTGACCGGCGGGTCCGGCACGGATACCTTCGTCTTCGATGCCGAGAGCGGCAACGACATCATCACCGACATCTTCGAGCAGGACACCTTGGTGTTCGAGGGCCAGGAGTTCAACATGGACGATCTGGTCCTGAGCGAGAACGAGGAAGGCGACGTCGTGGTCTCGTTCCAGGGTGTCGACGATACCTCCGTGATCCTGGAAGGCGTCAGCATGGAGAACATCAACAGCGACGACGGCGCCGGCTACTCGGTCAGCGAGGACGACGGCAAGGTGAGCATCACCATCGACAACATCGAATAAGCAGACCGTTCAAACTCGCCTGAACGGAGCGGCGGCGTCTCCTCGGAGCGCCGCCGCTAAACTTATGGCGGCGGATATGCGGGGTGTTTCCGTCTCGCATCCTTCGACAGGAGTTCAGGATGAGGAAAATCTTTGATTTTCCTTGTCCTCATGCTGAGCTTGTCGAAGCCTGCGGCGGCAGGTGATTGCATTTCGATCAAAGGAAAAACGGGTATGGCGTTACAGGTGGTGGGCACGGGGTTCGGCCGAACCGGCACGAATTCGCTGAAACTGGCCTTGGAGCAGCTTGGCTTCGGGCCCTGCCACCACATGTTCGAGGTGTCCGGAAATCCGGAACAAGTGCCACACTGGCAGGCGGCGGCGCGAGGGAAATTGCCCGACTGGGATACCGTGTTCGACGGTTACAGGGCCTGCGTCGATTGGCCCTCGGCCCGCTTCTGGCGGGAGATCACTGCGTACTATCCGGACGCTCCGGTGTTGCTTTCCGTGCGTTCCCCGGAATCCTGGATCAAGAGCGTCCATGCGACCATTTATCCGTATATGCGTAACCACGTGAACCTGGAACCGGGGCCGGACCGGGACCGTTCGGCCATGGCCCATGAGCTCATCGTCGAACAGACCTTCGACGGGCGCCTGGGGGATGCCGAACATGCCATGGCGGTGTTCCGCGCCCACATCGAAGAGGTCAAGGCGACGATCCCGTCCGAGCGGCTTTTGGTCTACGAATTGGGGTCGGGTTGGGCGCCGCTCTGTCGGTTCCTCGGCGTGCCGGTCCCCGATGAGCCTTATCCAAACACCAACTCGACTGAGGAGTTTCGCCGCCGGCGCCGTCGCCGCGGCTTGGATTGAAGGGGACGGCCTTACTCGGCGGCCATGTCCGGCTCGCCCGGCTTCTCACGGAAATGCGCCCAGCGGCGCATGCCGCCCCGGTTCTCAAGATAGTTGACCAAAGCGGAGACGGGCCGGCGGTCGAACTTGGTGTTGGCCTCCTCCATGAGGATGTCGGCGGCCTTGCGGAAGGGCATGGCGCCCCGGTAGGCGCGCGGGCTGATCATGCCCACGAAGGTGTTGGCGACGGCCAGGATGCGCGAGGTCAGCAGGATTTCCTCGTCCTTCAGGCCGAGCGGGCCGGAGCCGTCCCAGGTCTCGCCCAACTGGCGGATGGTCTCCACCACCGGGCCCTCGAAGGTGACGTTTTCCAGGAGATCCACGGACGTCAGATAGGCGTTGGCGACCATGGAGCGTTCCTCCGCCGTCAGGTCGCTGGTCTTGGTGAGCACGTCCGGGGGGATGAAGATCTTGCCGAAGTTCATCAGCTTGCCGGCCGTCTCCACGGTCTTGATGTCGGATTCTTCCAGGTCCATTTCGCCTGCGATGGCGCGGGAGACCTCGGCGACCCGGGTCGAATGGTTGGCGGAGAAGGGGTCGCGGCGGTCGACGACGGTGATCAGGGTGTCGATGAGTTCGTTCATCATCCGCTCGCCGCGGCGCTTCTCGTGGGTCAGCTCGGTGATGTCGCTGAGGATCATCAGGGCGGCGGGCGGGAAGTCGCGGTCGCCGCGCAGGGGCACGTGGTAGGAGCGGATCACCTGGAAGTGGTCGTCATCGTCCGGGTCTTCGATGTCGGGGTCGCCGAACTGGTGGGTCGCCACCTCCTTTTCGAAGTTGTTGATGACGCGCTTGTTCACGGTGGCGTAGGACTGGGACCGGATGGGCCCCCAGATGCTGGCCATGGTCTTGCCCATGAGGTCGGGGGGCTCCATGTCGGTGCCTTCCACCACCGGCTGGTTGGCGAAGGTGAACTGGGTCGATTCATCGACGGCGACGATCATGTTGGGCTGGTTGTTGGTGACCACCTGCATGAACTTGGACATGTTGGTGAACCGTTCCAGGGCGATCTGCGCCTCGTGCAGGGCCTGGGTGGCGCGGAAGGAAGCCCCCTTCTTCCAGACGAAAAGGATGGCCAGTGTGACGATGACGATCATCGAGATGAACACGCCGAGGATGATTCCGAGACGCGTGTCCGTCTCCGCCAGGGCCTCGTCGCGGGTCACCTTGCGGAGCAGCACCCAGCGCACCTGGGATACCCGGCGCGACGCGGACAGCACGTCGGCGCCGGCGTAATCGCGCTTGATCCCGAAGCCGCCGGGCGTGCCGAGCGCGTAGGCCGCGGCCAGGTCCTTGGTGTCGCGGGACATCTTGCGTTTCATGGGCGGCGTGCCGTCAGCCAGCGGCGAGATGTATTCGATCTGGCCCTGGTTGTTGCGGACGATATAGGTTTCCGCCGTCTTCGCCGTCTCTCCCGGCTGCTTCAGGCGGTCCCAGAGATCCTTGCCGACGATCCGGATGCCGACCACCGCGCCGATGCCCTTGGCGCCTTCCTGGTCATCCTGAACCCCGAATACGGGCAGCACGAAACCCATGGTCGGATCGCCGCCGGCGCCGAGATACAGATCGATGATCGCCGGCTCACCGTCCAGGGCCTTGGCGACGGCGGCGCGGATTCTCCCCGACGGCGGCGGCATGTCCGGGGTGCTGACGATGGCCTGACCGTTCTTGTCCACGAGGCCGAGGCCGGCGACGCCCGGGCGCTCGACATTGGCGGCGACCTCGCCCACCGGCGGCGGCGCCTTGAAGCCGGTGCGTTCGGCGGTGGCAACCAAGAGGTTGCGCAGGTACGACGCCGAGGCCCCGCCGCCCACGTCGTCCGCCTCGCTGTCCGGGAGATCGTCCGATTCCTCGCCTTCCTTGGCTTCCTCGCCTTCCGGTTTCTCGTCCAGGTCCGGTTCCTCCTCCTCTTCACCGCCGCCGGATGTCAGGGTCGACATATAGACCTGGAGGGAGGCGTTCTGGGCGAGTTCCCGGATGTGGGTGAAATTCTGGTCGATCCACTCGTTGACGGCGGCCGCGCGGCTGTCGGCGACGATGCCGAGCCGCACCTGCCACGCCTGGATTTCCCGCTCGCGCTCGGATTCCACGAAAGCGAAGGCGGCATAGACGGCGATGGCGACGACCACCAGAAGCCCGCCGCCGGCCATGAGGACCAGCTTGTTGACGCGGGCCTGGGAGACCTCGTCCGATTCGCCCTCGTCACCGGCCTCGGCGTCGTTTTCCGCCGCCGGTTTCGGCTCGTCCTTTTCCTCAGCCCCCCGCTTGCGCCACAGGGCCATGCCGCTCTCCCGAAAAAGTATAGGTTTTCCAGAATCTTAAGAGTTGCGCATTATGACGCAAGAGAGAATCCACACGGCCGTTCAAAGGTCGGTGAACAATGGCGGCTTCCCTTGTCCGCAAGTAACTGTAAACATTATTATTGGTGCCGTTACTCAGGTCATGCGAGAACCGAACCGTAAAACCCGCCAAGGAGCCCGGATCATCTTGAAACCGAACCGTTTTCCCAATTTCCGGAAAAATGCGATTCGGCGATTCGCCGTATGGCCCCTGGCGGTGGCGCTATTGTTGACGTTCACCATGGGCGGCGATGCTTGGGCGGCGAAGAAGCGCAAGAAGGGCAAACCGGCGGCCAGTTTCTTCCGCAGCGTCGAGGTGCGGTCTTCCAACCTGAAGGCTTTCAAGAAGTGGCGGGCCGCCTTGTCGCGCTACTACAAGGAGCGCAAGAAGGGCGGGCCGGGCAAATTCAAGTGCGATGCCCGGCGGCTCAACATCTGCGACTACGGCGACTGGGCGAAGTTCCTGAAAAGCATCAAGAAGAAGGGGCGGTATGCGCAGTTGAAGGCGGTCAACGCGCGCATGAACAAGGCCAAGTACACCTCCGACAAGAACAACTGGGGCCGCAAGGATTATTGGGCGACGCCGGGCGAGTTCATGGCCCGGTTCGGCGACTGCGAGGACTACGCCATCGTCAAGTACCTGTCCTTGAAGGCGCTCGGCTTCAAGGAGAGCCAGCTCCGGGTGGTCGCCGTCAAAGACATGAACCTGAAGGTGGGGCACGCCATCCTCATGGTGATCCTGCGCGACAAGAAGAAGCGCAAGCGCTACTTCGTCCTCGACAACCAGATCAAGAAGGTCGTCGAGCAGCACAAGATCCGCCACTATCAGCCGGTGTTCTCCATCAACCGGAAGTTCTGGTGGCGCCATCTGCCGTCCAGCGCCGCCGGCTGAGGCGGCCGGCCAGGCGCTTCCGCTTTTCGCTCCAGGGTTTATGTAACGTTCCGGCTTTCTATCCGGGCGCATCTCAGGTGTTTACCTGATACTTCCGGTGCATCTTGTGGGCTAGACTCTTGCCTTGTTCGAGCAGGCAAGCGCGAGAAGACGACGCGAAAACCAAAACCGCTCGAGTGTTACGAAGAAAGTGGGACCGCGTCGGCGAAAGCCTGTCGAACATTGGGGAAAAGACGAACAGGGACGGTTTGGGACCGTTCGAACCCTTGGTGTTGCGGACAGAGGTCTATCATGGGCATCCATATGATTGTTAATCGCCCCCTGGCGGCGGCCGCCGCGGGATTGTTTGCGTGTGCGTTGGTTTTGGTGGCGGGGCCGGTTCAAGCCGCGACACCGAAGGAGGTGACGGCGGCGATCCTCAAGTTGCCGGCCTTCGCCAACAAGAAACAGAAGGTCCAAGACACCAAGGCGGCGGGCAAGCACTTCACCACCAAGATCGGCCCGAAGAAGACGCCCGCCGACGTGTTCAACACGGGCACCGACAAGAAACCCGTATGGAACGTCGCCATCTCGCCGAAGTCGCTGAGCCTCAAGAAACTGTTCAAGAAAAAGGGCACCGAGGTCCTGGGCGACCTGGCCCTGGCCAACGTCGGCCTGATCATCGCCGGCGCCGACGCCAAGAACATCAAGGTCACGGCCCTGCCGAAAGCCGTGCAGGACCGGGTCAAGAAGGTGTTCGGCTCAAAGCTGAAGACCATCGCGCTGAAGGAAGGCGCCAACTTCTTCGCCACCGTCAATGTCGCCAAGTCCGGCATTCTCGGCCTGTTGAAGAAGCACCTGGGCGTCAAGGACCGGGCCGCGGCCATGTCGGGCAGCGTCAGCAACGACGTGGTCGATTACGTGGTCACCGGCCGGCCGGGCAAGGAGCCGGACATCAGCGCCGTTAACCTGTACTTCGCGCTTTCCGGCCTGAAGCCGCGGAAGGTCTCGAAAATCTTCTACACCGGCAACCTGGTCATGAACCTGCGCGGCACAAAGACCAAGGCCGGCGATCCGACGGTCCAGTTCACCGGTTCCACCAGTGCCACCGTCGTCATCAACAAGAAAAAGCTGACCCTGAAGACCCTGCTCAACTTGAAACGCAATCCCAGCCCCGACCCGAAGAAGAAGGACCGGTACGTCGACATCACCGGTACGGCCAGCGGCAAGGCACTCGGGGGCCTGAAGATCCGCGACTACCAGGCCTCCCTGGTGAAGCTCAACGCCGGCCTGACGGCGCAGAAGGCCCTGCAGTTCGCCGTCACCGGCGAAGCCCAGGATAAAAAGGACAAGAAGAAAAAGATCACCTTCGCCGGCAAGGTGGACATCAACCAGACGTCGCCGAAGTTCTCGGTGGTGCTGACCGGCGATTTGACCGTCAAGGACGTCATCGGCGTCTCCATTCCGGGCCTCGACGGGCTGAAGTTCAAGGAAGCCCAGTTCGCCAAGACTCACACCTCCGGCAAGGTCAACCTGAACGGCGACGAAATGAACGCCGTCGCCTTCAAGCTCGGCCGGCTGCCGGTCATCGCCTTCCTGGCCAAAACCTTCGACATGACCCAGCACCTTCCCGGCTTCGACAAGACCATCTTCGGCCAGGCGGTGATGAGCAACGCCGCGCTGATCGTCGTGCCCAAGGGCGGCGCCACCACGGCGCCGGTGCCGACCAAGAAGCTGCCGGTGCCCATCAAGGCAGTGACCGAGGCGGCGCTTGGGAAGGGCGAGACACTGGAGCTCAAGGAAGGCGTCAACTTCGCCTTCAAGATGGATACCCGCAAGGACCCGGCTCTGAAGCGCCTTTATGAATTCTTCGGCATCAAGCCGGGGTCGCTGGCCTTCCAGGGCCGTGTCACCCTCGCCATGCTGAAGGACGCGGCGAAGAACCAGAACCAGAAGCCGGCGACGGTCAAGCAGGCCCAGCAGAAGAAGGCCAACAGCAAGAAATTGATGAACGAGTTCCTCTCGGACCTCCAGTTCACCGCCGAGTTCCCGGCCATTAACCTGCCGTTGGTGCGCCAGTTGGTGCAGTTCAAGAACCCGGTGTTCACGGTCGCCGGCGGTCCGGTCATGAATGAATTGGGACGCCCCACCAAGGACAACGAGTTGAAGATCACCATCAACGGCGGCATGGATCTGAAGTTCCCCGGCAAGACCATTTCCATGGCCAGCCAATTGGGCCTGACCAAGGGCCTGGAGGCGAAGGACGCGCTCACCGTCGAGGTGCAGTCGACGTCGAAGATCGACTGGAGAAAGGCCTTCGGCATTCCCTTCCTGACCCTTAACGACATCGGTCTCGGCGGCACCATCGGCAAGGACAAGGCGAAGAAGGAGTTCGTCGGCCTGAAGATCTTCTCGACGGTTAAGTTGGGCGCTCAGACGGTCAAGTCGTCCGGCGAGATTGTCATCGCCAAGGCCGGGCCGAAGCCCAAGAAGCCGGCGACGTCGAAGAAAAAGAAAAAGGGTTTCACGCTGCCCGTCGGCATCGACGACATCGTCTTCAGGATCGAGGACCAGGTGGACCTGGCGAAACTGCCCGGCATCGGCTCCATCCCGGGGATCAACGAATTCGCCTTCAAGGACATCCAGCTTTCGCCCAGCTACATGGCCGGCGATCTCACCTGGAAGAAGAAAAACATCACCGCCCAGGCGGCGTTCCTCAACAACGCCGGCACCTTCGGCCTGTTCTTCCGGATGAAGAACCTGGCTTTCAACAGCCTGCTGCCCATTCCCAAGCCCATCGGCACCATCAAGTTTCCGGCCATGGTCATGGCCTTGAGCACCAAGAAGATGACCGACGTCACCTATGCCGACCTGCCACCGCGCGTGGCTGATTTGTTCGACGGCATCGCCGTCAAGGACAAGAAGGGCAACTTCGTCGAGGAGGACACGCCGGTGCCCGTCTTCGACGGCGTCACCATGCTTACGGCGCTGGATTTCAAGGCCCTGCCGGCCCAGGACCCGATCCGCAAGGTGATCGAGGTGGAACTGGGCATCAAGGAACCGCTGGTCATTGCCGGCGGCGTCTCGGGCGTCTTCTCGGGCACGCCGAAACTGGCCCTTTACGCCGATCTCCCGGGCCTGGTGCTGCCCAAGAACCAGCCGCTTTCCAGGGTCGTCAGCTTCAACAAGGTAGGCGCGGCGTTCTTCTTGCGCGCCGACGTGGCGGCCACCGTGTTCCAGGCCGGGGCACGCGGCGAGATGACCATCTCCATCCCGCATATCGATGATCCCCGCAAGGTCGACAAGGTGACCTTCAACGGCGAGCTCTACGCCAGCGTCGACGCCGTCTCGGCGGCCGGCGGCGTCAAGGTGGGCGGCGGCATGAAAGGCAAGTGGCGCGAACCCTTCGGGCTGAAGAACTTCGCCTTCAATGACCCGGCCTTCGTCATCGGTGCGGATTCGGAAGGCTCCGTGGAGTTCGGCGCTGGCGGTTCCGTCGAGTTCAAGGCGCGGCGCGGCCAGACCCTCAACTACGCCGCCGACTTCATCACCAACATCAACTTCTCCTCGACCATTCCGCTGCCGAAGAAGCTGGGCCTGGTCCTGAAGGGCAAGAAGTTCGGCGCCATCGCCCAGATGGAGATCGCCGACGCCCTGTTCCGCGGCGTCGTCACCGGGCCCATGGCCTCGGAAATAACCAAGGTGCTGCCCGACCCGGTATCGCGCAAGGCGGTGCAGACCCTGCAGGCGCAGTTGAAGAAAACCAGCCTCCTGGACATCATGCAGATCGACAAGATTCCCTTGCCGCTGTTCGAGATGCAGGACGTGGAGCTGTTCTTCGCCACGCCGGGCGCCATCATCCCGGGCCGCGAGGACACCCTCGATACCATCGGCATGCGGGTCGCCGGCCAGGCGAACCTGGTGTTCATGGGCAGGAAGGACAAGCTCGGCAAGATCGACAACCGGCTGACCATCAAGGACGGCCTCAAGGTCTTCGCCGAGGTGCCGGCCCGAAACCTGGGACCCATCAAGCTGCAACGCGGTGTCGTCGATATCCGGGCGTCCATCTACGAGTTGCCCCACTTCAAGATCAATGGCGGCACCAACATCTTCGGCGCCAAGGAGAACCTGGAGATCGAGCTTTCCGCCAAGCAGGCCCTGTTCGCCTATGACAAGGACCTGGGCCCCTTGCTGAAGATGAACATCGTCGCGAAGACCGTCGGCGAGGACCTGACCCGGGCCCGGGACTTCATCGTCTCGGCCAGCACCAAGACCTCCATCGATACGTTCCTGACCAAGGAGGTGTTGCCGAAATTCGGAATTCCGGAAGCCATCAGCAAGCTGGTCACCGGGCTCAATCCGCTGTTCATCGACGGCGGCAGTTTCAACGGCAGCCTGACCCAATTCGTCACCGGCAAGCCGGTGGTCCTGAAGTTGGATCACAAGATCTTCGGCCGCCGGGTCGACCCGGCGGTGGTGGAACTGCGCCCGGTCTGGAAGGACCCATTGTCGGCCTTCCCGGCGATCCCCATCGCCAAGGCATTGGAGAAGAGCTTCCTCATCGACCTGGCCAAGAACCCCGTCAACATGCCGGCGGTGAACTTAGGACTCATCAAGGTCGAGCGGGCCAAGCTGACGGCCCTGATCACCGATATCAACGACCCGAAATGGGTGATCAGCGGCAAGACCAGCTTCCTGGGCGCGTCCCGGGCCGTGGACGTGGCGCTTTCCGACAAGGGCTATGCCTTCCGGGTCCAGGACAAGATCGCCGGCGGGCTCTGGGATTCCGACTTCCGCGCCTGGACCGTCGGCGGCACGGCGCTGGCGCCGCGGGACATCAAATATTGGGGCCGGGTCGACAGCGACTTCGAGAAATGGCTGAAACAGGAGTTGGGCAAGAACCTGAACAAGGGTTTCGACACCATCAACGCCGGATATACGGCCGCCGCCAACGGTTTGCGGGCGGCGGAGAACAAGGTCCGCAGCCTTGATCGGGTGATCGAGCAGAAACGCGCCCAGGCACGGCGTGACCTCAACAACCTGCGCCGGCTGCTGCATCAGGCGAAACGCCACATGGACCATACCCATTGGCTCATGCGCAAGGCGCAACGGTCCTTCGACTACTACGACCGGCGCTACCGGAGTGAGCGTCGGGGCGCCTTCTGGCCCTGGGAGTGGGCCAAGGTGGGCGTGCTCTGGGGCCTGCGCGCCGGTGCTTGGGTCGCCGCGAAAGCGGCCGAGGGCGTCTACCATGCGGCGCAGGCCGCCTACCGGGCCATCGACGGAGGCCTGCGGAACGTGCCCATCGATCTGCATCCGGCGGTGGCGCCCATCATCGTCGCCCGGACGCTGGCCATCGGCGCCCTGCAGACGGCACGTCTGGCCGTGGAAGGTGCCCAGCACCTGAACAAGGAGTTCAAGAACGTCACCAACGCGCTGATCAACGCCGTCGCTGGGGCCAAGATCCTGGTGGTCAAGAAGGCGACCTTCCAGGGCAGCCTGGCGGAGACGCGCTCCAACTTCTTCATCCTCGGCGATCTCATGGGTCATGAGAACGTGACCTTGAAGATGAAGATCAACCTGCTGAAGCCCTGGGAGACGGACCTGAGGGCCTTGACCGCCACCATGACGGCCTTGATCAAGGGCGAGAAGGCGGACCTTTCCCGGGAATCCATCCCGGCGCCGCCCCAACTGCCCATATCCACGGTGTCGAAGAAGGAAATCGCCGACGCCGTGGTCGCCGCCGTGCGCGCCAAGGCGCGCCTTGCGGCGGAGGCCAAGCGCAAGGAACAGCAGGCCCAGCAGGCGGCCTTGGCCGCGGCGCGTCCGCTGCCGAGGACGCTCGACTGGAAAAAGTTCGACGGGACGGTGCTCCGCGACGTGGCCGTCAGCGCCAACGGGGCTATCTGGGCCATCGAGGAGGCCGCACCCAACCGCATCCTGCAGTTGGCCACCGCCAACCCGCCCACCTGGTGGGATTCCGGCGGCCGTGAGGGCAAGACCATCGACGTGGGCCCGAACGGCAACCCCTGGCTGGTCACCAACGACGGCCAGATCTGGCATCACAACGGCCAGAAATGGGGACGCCGCGGCGGCGGCGGCAAGGACGTGGCGGTCGACGGCAACAACACGCCCTGGGTCACCGCCGATCCGAAGAAAGGCGACGACTGGGCGATCTGGCGCTACGACGGCCGCAGTTGGAAAGAGATGTCCGGCAACTCGACCCGCATCACCGGCGGGCCCGGCCGCCAGGTTATGGCCAGCGACAAGTCAGGCGCCGTTCATTACTGGACCGGTGACCAGTGGCTGCACGCCAAATGCTGCGCCGCCGACGTGGCCATGGGCGCCAACAGCAACATGTGGGTGCTCGGCACCGACAGGCTTGTCTACGGTTGGGAGAAGGGCAACTGGGTGAAGAAATCAGGCGCCGGCCTGGCGATCACCGCCGACGCCAAGGGCCAACCCGTCGTGGTCGGCACGGAACGCAACCTCTGGACCAGCAACGCCGACATCGTCACCGCGGCGGCGGCGGCCTTCAACCGCATGCAGCCGGCGGAAGCCAAGCGTCGGGCCGACGAACTGCGGGCCCGCCAAGCCGCCGCGACGGCGGCGCAGGCGGTATCCCGGCCGCTGTCGGCACGGTTGAACTGGAAGCGGTTCGACGGGACCGTGCTGAAGGACGTGGCCGTAGGCGCCAACGGCGCCATCTGGGCCATCGAGAACGCCGCGCCGAACCGTATCCTTCAATTGGCCTCCGCCAACCCACCCACTTGGTGGGATTCTGGCGGTCGCCAGGGCAAGGCCATCGACGTCGGCCCCAACGGCAATCCCTGGCTGGTCACCGATGATGGTCAGATCTGGCACCACAACGGTTCGAAATGGCTTCGCCGCGGCGGTGGCGGCAAAGACGTAGCGGTCGACGGCAACAACGTGCCGTGGGTTACTGCCGAACCCAAGATTGGCAACGACTGGGCGATCTGGCGTCACAACGGACGCAGTTGGACGCAAATGTCGGGCAACTCAACCCGCATCGTCGGTGGCCCTGGCCCCATGGTCATGGCCAGTGACAAGTCCGGTGCCATCCATTACTGGACCGGTGGCAAATGGGAGCACGCGCGCTGCTGTGCCGCCGACATCGCCATGGCCGGTAACGGCAACATGTGGGTGCTCGGCACCGACAGGGCGGTCTACGGCTGGGAGAACGGCAACTGGTCGAAGAAATCCGGTGCCGGTTTGGCGATCTCCGCCGATGGCAGGGGCCAGCCCATCGTCGTCGGCACGGATAGCAACCTCTGGACCAGCGACGCCAGCATCGTCACCACGGCGGCGGCGGTATTCCGCCGCATGCAGCCCGAGGCGGCGAAACGCTTCCAGGGCACGCCGCACCGCACCTTCCGCAACATGTACATCGCCGCCAACAACGACTCCCGGTGTCTCGATACCTGGCCCCGGGGCGGCAAGCTGGGGGCGATTCCCTGCCAGGCGCATGGCAACCTGCGGTTCACCTTCTGGTCCGACGGCACCATCCGTCATGATCCCCAGGACCGCTGCATCAACGTGCAGCGGGGCGGTGCCCACGGCGCGCCCGTGGTGGTCGCCGGCTGTGGCACGCATTCGGACCAGCAATGGCAGGTCCGCTGGTCCGGCGGCCGCGGCCCCAGCGGGGTCGATCCCACCTGGCGGTTCCGCATCGTCCACACGCCGACCGGGCGCTGCCTGACCATCGGGTCCAACAACGAAACCACCATGACCGCCAACTGCGTCGGTTCCGACAACGCCGACACCTGGGCGGCCTCACAGACCTGGCGGGCATCGAAAACGCCGCAAAAGCCGAAATCGGCGTCGCGGGAGTCCAGTTCTTTCACCCGGGCCCGGTTGGTCAACGGCCTGAGCGGCCAGTGCGCCGACGAGAGCTCGGGCAAGCTGACACGCGGCGGCAAGGTGATCATGTGGGGCTGCAACTCGTCCGGGGCGCCGCGTGATCGTCAACTCTGGACCCACAACGGCCGGGGTCAGGTCCTGACCACCAACGGGCTGTGCCTGGACGTGGAGAATCCAAACGTGCGTCTGCGCATGCCCATTATCATCTGGGGATGCAACGGCTCGGGCGCGCCCATGGAGCGTCAGCGTTGGCGCCGGTTGGCGGACGGCCGCATGCAGCACATCCAGAGCGGCATGTGCCTGGATTCCACCAACGACGGGCGGCAACGGGGGCAGTTGGTCTTGTACACTTGCTCCAATACGCCGACCCAGAAATGGCGAGTGCGTGGAACGAGTAGCTAGGCATCATGCGTGAGATAAGTCACGGCGATCGTCGCCAGATACCGTCGAAGACCCTTCCTATAGGGTCCGTCAAAAGCAATCGGTCGAAATGGAGAAAAAAATGAAAAATTTGTTCACCGCCGCCCTGGCTCTCGGCTTCATCGCCGCCTTGGCCACCGGACCGGCTTCCGCGCAGAAGGCATCCCCCGAAGAGGTCAAGATCTGCAAGGAAACCATCAAGGAGATGACCGGCGGCAAGCCACCGGCGGAAGCCGTCAAGCTCTGTGAGCAGGGCAAGCTGAACGAGGCCATCGAAAAGGCCATGGCCGGCTGACTGAGACTGCTACGGATATCGGGGATTGACGGCGGCGGGACTCAGTCGTCGCGGCGGTCCCTGCCGGTGCGGCGCGGGCCGGTGCGGCGGTTCTGCTCCTCGGTGCGGCGCTGGGCTTCACGGCGTTGGCCGCTACGGCGGTCCGTGTCCACGGCCACTTCTTCCTGACGCCGGTCTTGCGCATCCCGGCGTTCGTCCGATCGGCGTTCGTCGGCGCGGCGGTCAGAGCCGCGGCGGTCCGAACTTTTCCGATCTGCTTTTGGCGTCCCCATGATCTTCTCCTTGATCCCTTACGGGCTTCCCCACGCCCATTTGTTAACGGACAAGCTAATTCCCGCGTCAGTGTAACGCAAGTATCTTGACATGAACCTTACGGAAGTCTGACGGGCGCAGAAAACGTTGGCTATTGGCCCGGAAATCACTAAATTCCCCCGGTCCCGCATGCGGGATCTGACGGCCAACCGGAAACACCCCTGAGTGTCCTGACATGAGTGCCCTGGAAGACGCGGTCGCCCAACGGCGGACCTTCGCCATCATCTCCCACCCGGACGCGGGCAAGACGACGCTGACCGAAAAGCTTCTGCTGTTCGGCGGTGCCATCCAGCAGGCCGGCGCCGTGAAGGCCCGGGGCGAACAGCGCCGGGCGCGGTCGGACTGGATGAAGGTGGAACGCGAGCGGGGCATTTCCGTGACGTCGTCGGTGATGACCTACGAATATGGGGGCTGCACCTTCAACCTGCTGGACACGCCGGGCCACGAGGACTTCAGCGAGGATACCTACCGGACCCTGATACCAAGCTGTAAAAAGTTTGACTCATTAAGGGACTGTTAGGCGGGGTGTGATTCAACATGGAAAACAGAGGAGTTTTTCCATGGCACGCGGCATTCCCCTACGCACAGACTTCACTTGCGACGA
>Ga0209568_1000237_pt1 | contig 19557 bp, 21 predicted proteins | sample WorMetOlspDAHAB2_FD_187406 | JGI IMG/M metagenome (GOLD analysis project Ga0209568, IMG submission 187406) | Marine gutless worms symbiont microbial communities from Max Planck institute for Marine Microbiology, Germany - Olavius sp. DAHAB.2... ...
GCTGCGCCGCCGTCAACTCATCGACACGCGAGAACCAGTCCCGAAAGCGCTCGTGATCCATCTCTCTGACTCCCAAAGCGTATCGAGAGGGATTCTACCACAATGCCTACGAATCGCGAATTGAGCCAAGAATATTGGTGTGACGCCCGTAAATCAGGCCGTCCATGCCGACGGCACGGACCATGCCGTTTGCGATTTCAAGACGGATTTGCGGCAATGATTGGCTCGCCTGACCGATTATCAGACGGCCGCCTTTGGCCGGATCAAAACTGCTCCAATGACAAGGACATACCAACATGCGTTGGTCGGCAAGGTAATTGAGCGGACAGCCCTTGTGCGTACAGAGCATGGAGTAGGCGACGATATCCTTATTGGGGCCCGCCCCCCCGAGCACGGGTTCGGGCATGCGCAGCAGAAGTGATGGTGCGTCTGGATCGGGGTATTCGAACGCCAGCTCGGCACCCACCTGAATTGATTCGAGCGGTGCGATGTCAACGGCGGGGAAAGCCGTCGCCGATGCGGCGGATGCGATTCGCGACGAAACGCCCACCGTCGTGGCAGCAGCCAAGCCGGCAACCCCCGTCTTGATGAAATCACGCCGATTTACGGTGCTCATGCCTCCCTCCCCACGTTGCGAAACGCCTTGGTCACCTGCAGCGTTACCCGCCACCAAGTGTCATATCCACGGGCAAACAATTCAACCCGTCAAATGGACGGCATGGCCTTGCGGATCAAAGATCAGCCGTGACGTCGAAGCCCGATGCCTTGGTCTTGAATTCGAAATCACCGTCGATGACCGCATAAGTCCATTTCGCCGTCTTTTTCAAACCGCCCAGGGGATACATGTGGCATCCCATAAGACCGCATTCGGGGTCCATGGCCTTGTAGTCGGCCAATTCACAAATCAACTTGTCCGGGGTGGAAACGCTCATCAATTTGGTGACGTTTCGGGCTTGCCTCTTGAGGAACGCCATCGACGCACCAATGCCGCAAGCCTTGGCATAATTGAGGAGGGTCTTGACGGTGGCCAAACCGGGAATTCCGAGGCGAATTGGCAATCGATTACCCGCCGCGCGCATGGCTTTGTCCCAGGCGATGATCGGCGCCGCCTCGAAGCAGAATTGCGTCAACACGTAAAGCTCCGCATCACTTCGTTCGGCAAATGCATTTTTCCACGCCAGCGCGTCGGCAATGGCTTCGTCCGACATGTCCGGGCTGCCTTCCGGATGGCCGGCGACACCGATTTTCTTGATTCCATATTTGTCCAGAAGACCCGAATCAAGGATTTGCATTGAATCGGAAAACTCGCCGAGGGGTTGGTCGACGGCACCGGCAATCACCAGCACCTCGTCGATATCGGCGCGGTCTCTCAGCTTGCGAAGCCCTTCTTCAAGAAAGGCCTTATCCGGAATGCTGCGGGCGGCTAGGTGAGGAACGGGATTGAACCCCTCTTCGCGCAGTCGCGCCGCCACCGAAATCGTATCATCGAAGTCGGAGCCTGGGAGGAAAGTGATGAACACCGTTGTATCCGGTCTCAAGACCTGACGGAAATCGTCGATCTTGGCGGCCGAAAATGGGGTGGTTTCGGCGGAAAAATCAGCGAGAAAGTCCATCACGCTCTGACGCGGATCAAACGCATCGGATGTCTGTGCGGCCAATGGCATATCCCACTCCTGAAGCATTATCTGCAAAAAATTTATGGCTATAACCTACCACAGCGAATTCGCCGTTCAGCGGCAAAATACATGCGTCGCGCAAATGCCGGGGCGAGTGTCGCGCATGGGTCCCGTCGCCACTTTTCCGAAACCGGCGATCCCTGTTCCGTAAATGCCGGCGGCCGGTTTCAAAGGAATGCTCGGACGTCCTGATGCCGGCGATGCACGTAAATCTTGATCGCCAGTTCAGCTTCATCAGGCTCGCGCCGGGCCACCGCCTCGACAACCCCTTTGGTCATCTCTTCATGGGCGCGGGCGATCTCATGCCAACCACCAAGCCTTTCCGAGATCATGAACCACAGCCGCAAATGAAGATTGAATAACCGCGGGATCACTTCCGACAGGTAGATGTTTTGCGCCGCTTTCGCGAGCACCGAATAGAACTGGCGATCGCAATCCACATATCGATCGATATCGTCTTCTTCCGTGGCTTCCACCAACTGCAGATGAAGCGCCGTCAGGTCCCGTATTTCCTTCTCCGATGCCCGGGACGCCGCCAAGCGTGCCGCTTGACCTTCGATCAATGACCGGAACTCGTAAATGTGCTGGGCATTGGTGGCGTTGACCTCGGAAACAAACATTCCCCGGTTCGGAAGATGGTCAACCAACCCTTCGACCGCCAAGCGCTGCAAGGCCTCGCGAATGGGCGTACGGCCGATGTTCAATTCCTCGATGAGCGCCTTTTCCGCAAGCGGCGATCCGGGTGTCAGTTCCAACTGGGTGATTTTCCGAACCAGAAGTTGGTAGGCCTTTTCCGCGAGCGAGCGGGGGTCCAGTTGATATTCCAAGTGAGCGGCGCTGTTCGTCGCGATCATTGGGCGGCCTCTGATGCTTCCCCGCGATCGAACAAAAGGGCGAAATCCCGTTCAATAGCCGGACGGTCCATATCCGGCCCGATAAACACCATGTGGTGGTGCTCCCGCGCCTCCACGGATTCCAAAACCAGCTGCCCCATTGTGAATTGGACCAACGTGGGATCATCATCGAGGCGTGTGTAGCCTTTGATCCGCCAGACATTTTCAGGAAGATTTTGGAAGAATTCCTCGAACTTACCTCGCGGAGCGCTGCCGGAAGCATCGAGCACGAAAGATTGGGCCGGCGCGTGTCGATGATCATGATCATGATCATGGTCGTGGTCGTGATGATCATGATGGACATGGTCATGCCCCGCGCCGGAACTTCCGTCCATACGGGAAATTAAGGTGCTCACTTTGTGGCTGTTCCGGCCGGCCAGGATTTCATCGACATCAAGCTCGCACTGTTCCGTGAAAAACAGTTCGGCGGCGTCGTTCAACTCAATGACGGCAAGTCGTGCGGTTTCAAGATCCGCCGCCGACGCCAAGTCGACTTTATTCAACACCAGCACATCGGCGTTCTGGACCTGCGCCTCGTAGAAAGGTCCCAGCATTTCACGCAGCCGGGTGAACTTTGGAATGTCGACGACCGTCACCATGGGGCCCATTTCATAGCGGTCGCGAAGCGTTTCGTCGGAGAAGGTCTCGATCATCTCCTCCGGCTCGGCGACGCCAGTCGCCTCGATGACGACCGTGTCCACGTCCTGCTTGGCGTTCAGTTCCTCGACGGCATTGATCAACGAGCCCTTCAACGTGCAGCAAAGACACCCGGAGGTCAGCTCGATCATATCAAGGTCCTGGCCTTCCAGGATCGCCCCGTCGATGCCTACGTCGCCGAATTCGTTGACGATCACCGCCATCTTGCGTTCGACGCTACCCTTCTGGAGTAGTCGTCTAGCCAGCGTCGTCTTTCCGGAGCCAAGAAATCCGAAAAGCATGTTGACTCGCATCTCAAGCTCCTCCGGACGCCGCCTTCTTCGGCGTCTCTCCGCCCGATACTTTGCTATCCGATCCCGGTCCCAGGAAGGTCATGGCTTCGACGAAGATGTCCTGGAACTCCGGCCGCGTGGCAAGGGCAACGTGCTCCATTCGGCCGGCCAGGTCATAGGCCCGATCCCGTTCGGATTCCGACAACAGCGCCATCTGCGCGCCCATCAAGGCGGCGTTTCCCGAATAGGTGATCTTTTCCAGCGGCAGGTTCGGAATGAGCCGGATATTGACGGCGCTTTCGACGTTGATGTAATTGCCGAAACCGCCACACATCATCACTTCTTCCAGATCGTCGTCGGTGATCTCCATGACGTGCTGAAGCATGACAATACCGGAATAGATGGCGCTTTTCGCCAGTTGGACCTGACGAATGTCCGCTTGGGTCAAAGAGATGGCTTCGTCCTTGCCTGAATCCGCTTCGCTGACCAGTACGAATTCGCAACCATCCGGCGTGTCGAGCAAACGCTTCTGCAGAGATTCGGGCAATTCCTCGCGTTTCTTGCGGCGCAGCCGCCCGGACGTTTCCATGACCTCCGCATCGGCCAACTTGGCACAGGCATCGATCAGGCCTGAACCGCAAATACCGATGGCCGGGGTGTCGCCGATAACCGTGCAACTCACATCATCATCGATGGTCACTTTCTCCACGGCACCCAGTGCACCGCGCATGCCGTGGCGAATTTGCGCGCCCTCCAAGGCCGGCCCAGCGGGCGCCGAACAGACCATCAGGCCGTCCTTGGATCCCATGACCACTTCACCGTTGGTGCCGATATCGACAAGGGTGCGGATTTCCTCGCTATCGTAAATCCGTGTCGCCAGAACGCAGGCCATGGTATCCGCGCCAACGAACCCAGCGACGATGGGGAGAAAGCACACCTGGGCATTGACCGCTGTCTTCAACGGCAAGTCACGCGCCGGCACCGCCATGGGATCGCGTACCACCGGTGCATAAGGCGCTAGCCCCACATAGGTTACGTCGATGCCAAGAATGATGTGATGCATGCAGGTGTTGCCGACGATGACGATCTTGTAGATGTGCTCCGGCGCAATCTCCGCCTGCCGGCAGGCTTCCTTGACGAAATCATTGATGGCATTGAGCGCCCGGACACGAAGGGTCGTCAGTTTTTTCTCGTCGAACTGGGCGTAGGCGATCCGCGACATCAAATCGCCACCGTAGACGGCTTGAGGATTGACGCCACCGACATCGGCAAGGTTTTCACCAGTGCTCAAATCGATCAGGGTGCCGACGATACTTGTGGTGCCGATATCGAAGGCCATGCCGTATTGCTGCTCGCTGGTATCGCCTGCCTCGACATCGATGACGGTATCGTTGAACGTGGTGACAGTCATAGCGCCACCCTCATCGCGAATGGCTCCCGGCACCTTACGGAGCACCTCCAATGAGACCTCCCGGCTGACCCCCGATGGCAGGACCGAAAGTATTTCCTCCCAATCGGAAGTCTGATGGTGCTCGTCCGTGGGCGTTACCGCCTTGACCACATGCTTCGCCACGCCGCTATCCAGGGTCAACCGGTCGTCGTCTGCGACGGACGATTCGGAAGAGAGAATCTGGTGCCCGACCTCCGCTTTCGGGGGCAAGGGCATGACGGATGTATCGGCGACGACTTTGGTTTGGCAGGCCAGCCGGAAATTCTCCCGCACCTCCTCGTGGCCGAGTTGGACGGTATCCTGGATGGTCGGCGGCGGGACTTCGCCCTTCAAAACCTTCACCCGGCAAGTCCGGCAACGGCCGCGTGCACCGCAAGTCGCTTCGATCTCGACGCCGGCCGCGTGGGCGGCGTCCAGCAGGGCTTTATCGCGCGCGACTGACGTCACGTGCTGTTTTGAACTGTCATCCGCGTCGATGAATGTAACTTCGACAGTATCGGCCATCTAGGCCCAGGCCTCCCTTGGTTGCTCCACCAGTTCCAGCGCCAACCGCACAGCCTGTACGGCGTCCCTGCCCCAGCCATCGGCACCGCATTGATCCGCCCAGTCCTGGGTGGTCGGCGCACCGCCAACCAGGATATGGACCTTTTCGCGGTGGCCCGCCTTCTGGAATTCCTCGATGGTCACTTGCTGATAGTAGACGGTCGTCGACAACAAAGCCGAGAAACCGACAAGGTCCGCTTTCTCCTCGACCGCGGTCTCGATGAACTTATCGGGATGTACGTCGGTTCCGAGATTGATGACGTTGAAACCGGCGTTCTCCAGCATGATTGTCACGATGGATTGCCCGATGTCGTGCATGTCGCCAAGGACCGTCCCCATGACGAAGGTGCCGACCGGCTTCTCCGCTTGGGCGGCCAGCAGGGGCCGGATCAAGGCCAAACCGGCCTTCATGGCACGCGCCGTGATCAGCATCTCGGGGATGAAAATGACCTGTTCGGTGAACCGATCCGCCTGAAGATTGAAGCCGGGGAACAGTCCATCGTCCAGGATCACCCGAGGGTCGATCCCGGCCTCAATGGCCTGTTCCACGCGTTCATGCGAATACTCGTGATCGCCGGTTTCCACGGCATCCCAGAGAGTCTTCCATTCCCAGCCTTCGGGGGCACGCTCCTCCCAACCTTCGGGAATTACCAATACGGGTTCGGCCATGACTTCGGTCTCCCTTCTCTTATCCTTGGACGCGTCAATTCAACGGGTATCTGCCATAGTTGCCGAAGTCCCGTTGGGCCTCCAGCATGGCGTAGATGTTCTGCACCGGCACGTCGGCGAGAATGTAATGCGACGGCGAGAAGATATAGCCGCCGCCGACCGCGTAGTTTTTCATCACGTCGAGAACGCCTTGGCGAATTTCCTCGACTTGGCCGCGAGGCAACAGGTTCTGCACGTCGAAGCCCCCGATGAGGGCGATATCGCTGCCAAATTTCTTCTTGATCTCGACTTGCTCCTTGAGCCCGCCAGTGGGTTGCAGCAATCCGGACAGATCGGCCCCGATCTCGATCTGGTCGCCCAGGATCGGCGAATAGTCGCCGCAGGAATGGAACTTGATGAAGATATCCGGGTTTTCTTTTTTCCAAGCATCGAACATGCGCTTGAACCGGGGCTTCGCCAGTTCGCGCCATTGTTCCGGCGAGATCATCATCGCCTGCTGGGCGCCGACATCGTCGCCGACCCGCACGCAATCCACGCCCTTGCGGATGATGTTGAGTCCGATTTCCGTGTAGTAGTCGGTCAATCCGTCCAGCACACCAGTGATCAGTTCCGGCTTATCGAACATCATCAGAAAGAAGTTCTGCGTGCCGACAATGTGGGCATAAGCGGCCTCGATGAGGGTCGAGGACATATCGACCATGATGAAATAGTCGTCCTGGTATTTGGCGCAAATATCGTCGATGGGACCGAGCAACTCAGGATCGGCGGGATCCGGCCAGGTATAATTCTTGAGGTCTTCCTCGGACGTGATCGGATGGTGACTCGGGAAGTTCTCCGGCACTACCTTGGCCGGGCCCCAGAATTCCTGGGTCTTGGCAAACTCCGCCTGTTCCTCGGCATTGCGTCCCTGCAGGCCGCTTTTGCCGTATCCCACGCCGAAGTGGTTGAACCAGGTCTCGCCGATCTCGATGTGACGGTGGGAGAAATCGGCGTTGATGCCGACCTGATAGAGGATCACGTCGTTGCCGAGCCGAAGCTCGAGCTCCGGGTTGTGGGCCCGCCCTGTGGAGGCGTCGTCAATGCCGTAAATACGGGCCAGTTTTTCCTTCGCTTCGTGCTTCATGCGGTAGAACAAGGGCACCCGGTCCACCGGTTCGTGGCGGAGCGCCCGAGCAAAGCGATCACGCGGTTTCAGTTCCTTCATCACAAAGTCCTCCCAAACAACGTGGTAATCAGGGTTCCTATTTTCTGCGGGTCGCGCCGGTCTTCCCGCGGATATATTTCAGGTATTTCATGGAATACTCGTCCTTGCCGGTCAGCGCATTGGCCGCATACATGAAGGCCTCAAGGCCTTCCGGCGGATTCATCACCGGATCGATCATGGCGGCGTCGCAACCGGCATGAATGGACAACGAGACAAACACCTCATTGACCAACTTGCGTTGCGGCAAACCGAAGGAAACATTGCTGTGACCGCCGAAGATGTGCGCCTCCGGGTACTTCTCACGAAGGTCACGCACCGCATCCAGGTAATGCATGCCGAATTCCGGCCCGGCGCCAATGGGAAACACCAACGGATCGAGGAAACGGTCCTGCATCGGAATACCCACTTCGTCCATCATACCCATGCAGGTGACGAGGTTTTCGACCCGTTCCTCGGCATTCTGCGGCATTCCGGCGTTGCCGCTGGCATTGGCGAACAGCAGGGCGTTGTGATCCTTGGCCATGGGCACCAGTTCCTGACGGCCGTCCTCGAGATTGAACGAGTTGATGGCCGGACGGTTCTTGGAACCGTCGTGGGCTTCCAGGCCGGCATAAATGGTGCCGGAATCCGACGAGTCGATAGCGACGATACTGTCGGTGATTTTCTGCGCCGTTTCGACGGTCCACTTGATCCACTCATGGCGCTCTTCGGGATAGACCGACATCTCATCGACGCAGAGATCGATGATATGGGCGCCGTGCTTCTCCTGGTTCTTGATGGCCCATGCGATGTAGTTCATGTCCTTCAGGCGCAGAGCCTGTGCGATATGGGGAATAAGGAAACTATTCCGCTCGGCCGGATCCTCCGGAATGATGTCGGTGCAATCGAGAATCCGGTCGTTGCCGTCCAGATCCGTATATTTGATTCCGGTCTTCCCGTCTTCTTCGATTACCCGCGGGCTTGTCGCCTTGATTTTGCGCGTCGAGTTGAAGTTTTCACCGATTACAATCAGCCTGCCATCTTCCAGTTGCATTGCATTCGTCCTATTCAAAATGTGGGCAAAAAGCCCGGGTTCAATTTCAACATCAAACGCTTGAAACCCGGGCACTTCTTGGCCCGCATGTTTGGCGCGCTTGCACCGTTCGGATTATTCCACCGCCGACCATCCCTGTTCCGCCTTCTCAATCGTTCCGGACAAGGCCGTATAGGCCCGAGCGAGACATTTTCGGCATCATGGCGCAGCTTTCGAGAAGGCGAACCGGAAGTTCCGTGCCTTCAAAAACGTCAAAAAGCTGGCGCTGCTGTTCCAGCGACCACATGGTCTCATCACCGTCCACTTTGTAGCTGTAGCCAGGACCCATGCGCCGCGTCACCCGGTAGCCTTCCGGCTTCACCTGCTCGGCCAAGTGGGTGACGAAATGTTTGGTCGTCCACTCGATTCCCAGCCATCCGGCGGTTTCCAGAAACAAGGCTTCGAGGGGCTCGAACTCATCCATGCAGCCGATCACAGCATCATCAAGTCCTGCTCCCACGGTTATGACGGCGACGGCGATTTCACGGGCATCCGCCAAATATTTGGTAAATGCGGCATTCTCGAAAGTCGGGCCATCGACCAACCGCAACTGCGCGTCGGTGCAGGATTCAATTTCGAGGCGACGATAGTGGACGACGGGCGTCATTACCCCGGCGGCACGCTCGGCGATGTTCTCGGCGGTCTTGCGGATCACCGGGCGGACCTTATCCATATCCTTATAACCGTGAATCCGCAGCATTTTGAGCGGATCGATTACCGGTCGCGCCGGCTCGAATACCTCGCCCCCTTCGGCGGACGCCCCCTCGGCTTCAACTGTCATCGCCCATCCCATGCACAGAAAATATCAAAAATATATTCTGTGTCAAATGATTGGTTGATCCGCAATACGCCCCCCTCTTCTCGGCGGACGGCTCAGCCGGTTTTAGCCAGCGCTTCATCGCGAATTTCGGTAAACCGCTGCTCAAACTCGTCGGCGACGGCTTGGGCGATCTCTTCAGCGCTTCCATCGCGTTCCTGTTTCTTGCCCTTGTTCCACTCCTCCAGGTACGCGTCCGTGCCGGCGAACTTGCGGCGCATCGCCGCTTCATCAATAAGCGCTTGAAATTTATCGCTTAGTTGAATTTTCTTAACGCCGTCATCATCTCGCGCCTCGACCAGCGAGGGGATTTCCTGCCAGTAAAGAACTTGAAAAGTTGCCATTTCTCGATCTCCTCCATCCGCCGATCGCGGCTCCAGCACACAACACTGACCATCACACTCTAACCCCCCGACGGCGGCCTCCACTGGCACCACGCCGGGAATTATATCTAAACAACCGGCAATTCGGGAAAACATGATAAGATGTCACGCCTAAATCAAGAAATATATTATATGTAACGCGAGAGAACTCGGCGGAAAACCTCAATATTTCAGACATTGTTGGATATGGATGCGGCGACAAAACGGGAGATGCGCTGGGATCAGTATATTCAGTCGACCACCCGTTTGGTGGTCGTTCCCGGTTGCGCGGACATCAAGCTTCACTTATCGCCAAACATGGACATGGTTTGGGATGGCTTGGTTGAAATGGAAGGAGTTCCCGCAGGTCCGCCCTTTTGGTCCGTTGCCTGGCCCGGTGGCCGAGCGTTGGCCGGATATCTTCTCAAACGGCCGGGGTTGGTGCAGGGAAAATCGGTTCTTGATCTTGGTGCTGGTTCGGGTATTTGCGCTATCTCCGCCGCCAAGTCCGGTGCAAGGCGTGTCACCGCGAACGACACGGATCCCATGGCCGCACGGGCCATCGCCCTGAACGCGTCGGCCAACCAGGTGCCGGTGACGATCGAGGCCGGAAGCCTGCTCGATCTCGACCACCCGGGCGCGGATACGGTCATCGCCGCCGACCTTTGGTATGAACGTCACATGGCGGAGCGCGCGACCGCGACCCTCCGGCGGTGGCGGCGGCAAGGCGTCTCGGTTTTTCTCGGCGACAACCGCCGGGCCTTTTTCCCGAAATCGGGAACCCATTGCCTCGCCGCCTATGATCTCGATACGGTTGGGGAACATGAGGCAGGGACGAACACCCGCGCATTCGTCTGGCGGCTGGAGAAATAGGCCCGTATGCGTACACCGCATGGGCCAATCATGCAGAACGCGGCGAAACCGTTGCGATGGAATCGCTGCGGTTTTAAGGTGTCGGAAATCGGGGAGGATTGAAAGATGGCTTATCTGCGGTTTCGGGTACCGGACTATGACTTTCGTCCCTTCAAGGATCTAAGTTGGGAGGCCCCTAACTATTTGTCTCCGGAAGAAATCGACAAGCTAATCGACGGACAAGCCAACGGAGACCTTGGCGCCTGCGGCTGTTACGCGGTCAAACCGGCTGACGAGCTGTTTTCCAAATTCGATATTCGGGGGGATCACTGTCACGCCGTAATGTGCGTGACGCCATCCGTCGACGTGCATCTGTTGGGTCGCTCCTATGCCTGGTGGAACCAGCGCGTACTGGTCCTGGATTCGCTCGACCCCGGAAACGTCAACGTAATCCACGATTGGCGGACACCGAGACCCATGAACACGCGGCTGGGCCCCGATGACGGGGTGACCTTGCCCGGCGGCGTTCATTACGTCATTTCCTCGCACATGTACGACGACCATTGGGTCGCCAATCGCACTATCACGGACAACGATTGGGACGGCGGGGAGCATGACAACGGGTTCCGCGTTCTGGGCGCCTCGAAAGACGATGCCAACGAGTTTTGCGAATGCAATTTGACCTTCGCCTGGAACGGGTGAACGGCGGTTTAGTACGGGAGGAAATGCGATGGCGAGAATCTTACCAGCGGACCTGGTGCCGGATTTCCTTGAGGCCTACAACGTCACGGGCCTCGGTGACGCCTGCCCGCCTGACGAATTGACCGTCAAAATCTGGGACAAGTACGGAACCAAGCCGGACGAAGGCGAAGAGAAACCGACCGGCTCTTTTGTTGCTGCAATCGTGATATGCGATTCCTGCGGTAAGGGTGTCCAACTGCACCGTGCCGAACTGGAAGCCGTGGAGAAGTAATCCGGCCTTTTTAAACCTCCGAAATCTCCGCCATCTGCCGGCGGCGCTGACGCTGCAGCCGGAACCACGTGAGCAAGGCGAAGGCCGGCGCGCCGACGGAAGCGCCAACGACGAACGGCATCTGCCATCCCAACCAGACGATTGGCGCGAACAGATACAAGACATCATCGAAATCGAATCCGGCGAAGCCCGGGTACGCCTTCTCGCCCGTATCCTGGTTCATCTGATCGATAATCTCGGCAAAGATCTCCGCGGCGAAGACCCCGAGAGCGCCCATGATTCCCAGTAAAATCGCCCAGTCGCCAAGCCACCCGTGTCGAAGGCCGATTCCGGCACCGAGGAAGAATAGCGACGTCACCGCGACATCGCAGAACATGTCGTACTTGTGACCACCAGGGCTCATCTTGCCGCTGACCCGGGCCAGTTCACCATCGGCACGGTCCATGAACGCCGAAAATAGCCAGAGCCAGCCGCCCCAGATATCCCATTCTCGCTCGCCGACACCGAAACAGATACAGGCGGCGATCCCACTGATCAGTCGAACCGTCGTCAGATGATTGGGCGTCACGGGGGTGTTGACCAATGGCAGGATACAAACCCGTGCCATCTTGTGCATCCAGGAATCACCAACCATGCGTGTTCACTGCTGGAAAAAAGTGTTTCGGACTTGCCATCAAATGTCCTGAAAAGAGATCAGCTGAATACCTGACTTGCTCGCCAACTTCCGAATGTCGGCGTCAAGCAGCGCCTTATACTCTTCTTCAAAGGAATAGTCATGCGCCGCGGGGTCCATGCCCTCCCATTTTCCGGTGGCCGGATGGCAGAACACTTCGGAGACCCCATCCGGCAATGTCGAAAGCATTGGAATGAGGCGATTTCGATCCATGCGTCCGGTGTCGCGCAGCCCAACAACGAAGTCGTTGAACCTGAGGCCGGCACGCTGGACCGTACGCTTCATGCGGTTGATCCACAGACCTACAAACCATTCGCCAAATGTCCGTGCGTTGCCATCGTTGGCCGGTTCATAGGGCACCCGCACCGCCGACAGGCCGTAATCCCGACCGATGCTCAATATGAGCTCGAGCACCGTCGGGTGGACGTGCATGTGGTTGTGTGCGTTCACGTGATCCAGCGGTAGGCCGGTCTCGGCGAATACCTCAAACTGGGCGCGAATTTCCTTGGCGAGCTGGCGGCGCACGCGCGGTAGAAAAAAGTATCGGAAGCCGGCCCGCACCAGATTGCTGTCGAAACAACCGTCGTCGTCCACCAAGTCCGGGACTTCGCTGGTCGGCAGCGTGGACCGGCCGCAGACCGTGACGATGTGCAAACCGACGGCGAGATCCGGCAAGCGCCGGGCCCGGGCGACCGCATCCTGGGCCGCGGGCCCGCTGACCATCAGGCAGGTTGTCGTCAGAATTCCGTCCGTATGGGCGTGTTCGACGGCCTCATTGACCGGCAGGGAAAGACCAAAATCATCGGCCGTGACAATCAAGCGTTTCAGGCCGCGTTCTCCCGGCCCCAAAGGAATTTGAAGAACTCTCGGCCTTCGCGAAGCTGACGTTTCATGACATCCACGTCGCGGAACATGTCGACGGTCAGTTGAGCCATTTTTCCCGGCCTGAAATAGAACTTCTTGTAGAAGACCTCAACGGCCTCGAAAATCTCATCCTTGGACAGATGCGGATAGCTCAACACGCTTTCCTGCGTGCCGCTGTCGTTGACCAAGCCCTCGGTCACCTCCGTCGTCTCCAGCCAACCGTTCTCGACCGCCTGGTCGTAAAGGAAAGTCCCCGGATAAGTCGCCGGCAAGGAAACCTGGATGGTCCGCGGGTTGATCTCCTTGGCGTATTGGATGGTTTCCTGGATCGTCTCGCGGGTCTCGCCGGGAAGCCCCATGATGAAACATCCATGAATGACGATTCCAAGGTCATGGCAGTCCTGGGTGAAACGCCGGGCGAAATCCAGCCGCAAGCCCTTCTTCATATTGTTCAGGATTTTCTGGTTACCGGATTCGTAGCCGACCAGGAGCAGACGAAGCCCATTCGCCTTGAGAATCTCAAGGGTCTTGCGGGGAACGTTCGCCTTCGCATTGCAGGACCAGGTCACGCCGAGTTTCCCCAGCTCCTTGGCCAGGGCCTCCACGTGTTCGATGTTGTCCGTCAAGGTATCGTCGTCGAAGAAGAACTCCTTGACCTCGGGAAACGCGTCGCGCGCGTAGGCGATCTCCGCGGCGATATTCTCGACCGACCGGGTTCGGTAGTTGTGGCCGCTGATGGTTTGCGGCCACAGGCAATAGGTACAACGCGATTTGCAGCCGCGGCCCGTGTAGATGGACATGTACGGATGCAGCATGTAGCCGTTGTAGTAGTTTACCGGATCCAGGAACTCCTTGTAGACGGGCGTCACCCAGGGGAGCGTGTCCATGTCATGAATGATGGGCCGAGGACCGGTAAATTTGATTCCGTCGCCGTCGCGATAATAAAGACCCACGACTTCACTGAGGGGCTTTCCTTCGCACACCTCCTTGACGGTGAAATCGAATTCCTTATCGCAAACGAAGTCGATGGCCGCGCAACCGTTCAGCGCCTCTTCCCATTTCACCACCACGTGGGCCCCGCAAAAACCGACCAGAAGATCGGGATTGGCTTGCTTCATGGCTTCCGCGACCTGCACGTCGTTCTGGAAGGTGGGCGTCGAGGTGTAGACGATGAGGATTTCATGCTTCCCGGCTTCCGGAAGAATGTCGCTCAAAGCGTATCCGCCAGCCGGACCGTCGATGAGCGTGCTGTCGGGAACCAACGCCGCCAGTTGCGCGAGCCAGGTCGGATACCAGAATGAGCGGACCTCGCGCTTGCATTGGTAGCGGGAGCCAGCGCCGCCGTCGAAGCCTTCAAAGGAAGGTGGGCTAAGAAAAAGCGTTTTTTTCATGGATTGCACCATCTTATTTCAATATACCGGCGGCCTCCTGGAGACGGCCGTCGGCAGGCGCGGCTTCGACAACGCTTGGCATCTCCCGAAGACGACTATCGGCATGAACGTTCAACACCTGACCGCGCCAATGCACCCGCGTTCCGAAATACGCAGACACCCGAACCGCAATGGAGAAGGCATCGCGCAAGGGGATAAGCCAGGGTGTGAAGTCATCCGGGTTCCCAACTGCCGCGTTTACGGCCACATGCAAACAAGTTCGCAGCGCCAATGACAAAATCACCGGCCCGACAATCATCCATATGGGCGACCCACCAGCCCATAGCAACCCCGCCGCAAGCATCGACAGTGGAAAGGCTTCGGTGATCAGCGACATCCCATAGCCGCCGGGCTGTACATTGCGAATGGTCCGTGCCCATCTCATCTCATGGCGGAACAAGGTTCTGAGGTCCGGTTCAGTGACGATGTTCTTCACCACGTAGGGGACGAGCGCGATTCGCCGTCCCTGTCCGATAACCCTGTTCCCGAGCATGTAGTCGTCGGCCAGGACGTCGGCCAGCGATTCGAACCCGCCCATTTTTGAAAGGGCGTCGCGCCGCACCGCCATGGTGGCGCCGAAACAGAAAGATAATTTGCCGAACAGGGCAGGGATCAATGCGGATGGGAAAAACCAATCATTGATGAACATGGCACCGAGTTTCGACGCCAGCCCACCGCGGGCGCTCCCGGAATAGAGACAGGTGGCTGCGCCGACGCCCGGGTCTTCGAAAGCTGCAGCGACTTTGGATAGATAATCGGGCTCCACCCGCATATCGCTATCGGAAACGACAAGGATGTCATGTTTCGCCGCCCCGGCCATATTGACCAGATTGCTGACCTTCAGATTGGACCCGATGACCCGGTTGTCGACAACCAGCGAGATATCCCGGTTGGGGAACTCATCGATGATTCCCCTGGCGATATGGGCAGCCGGATCATTGTGATCGCGAACGCCAAAAATTACCTGGAAATCGGGGTGGTTTTGGCGGCAGAAGGAACGGAGATTCTCCGCCAATTCCACCTCGTCACCACAAAGCGGCTTCAATACCGTCAACGGCTGGCACGCGCTGCGGTTTTGCGCATGAAGCCGGCCTCGGAACCGCAAGGTGCCGTATATGGCGACCAAAAGGTAAGCGCTCGACAATGCCACCAGGGCAAATGCCACGATCGAAAGAATACTCAGCATCAAACTTCCCAAGCCCCTTCATGGGGGCGATTAAAGGCGCGGCATGTCTAACCCGAAACGGCCCCACAGGCAATCACGACCAGCCCGAGATGGCCTAAAAGACAGGAAAAAGATTACCTAATTCTGAATACGGGTCGACCCGTCACGTTCCCGACGTCGCTGGAAGAAGGCCCGGCCCTCGGCGTGCTGCCAAAACACGAGCCCGGGAACATCGATCAACAACTCCCGGATTCGAATAGCCAATGAAATCCCGAGGACGATTTCCGGAGATATACCGATGAGGCCGCCCAGGACGATGAAGGCGCCTTCCTGCACGCCGTAACTGTTGGGAACGACAAATGCCGCATCACTGAGTGTACTGCTCAGGCTTTTCAGCATCAGGGCCTCGACGATACTAATGGGATGGCCGAGCAGATAGGCCGCCAGCCAGACCTCTCCCGACTGCAGGACGAGCGCCGCCAACCGCCACGCGGTGGCCGATGCCAACTGTCCCCGGCGCCGGTACAGATCCGTGACCACGTCATCGACTTCATTGGCCTTGTCAACCAATCCGCCGAAGTAATCCGAATTGGTGACCTTGTGGGCGGACCGCGCGACGATGCCGAAAATACCGGCCCGTTGGACGACGACAAAACCGGCTACCCCGGCACCAAGCACCGCCATGCCGATCAGCGCGGAAATCACCAGTTCATTGTCGAGCGCCATGGTCGCCAACAGACTGACACCAAGCAGCCCCCACGCGATGATGGTGATGACCTGAACCGTCTTGTCGACGATGGCCGAAGCCGCAGCGTGGGTCGCGTCGATTCCCCAAAGCACGAGCACCCGGGCCTTGACCACTTCGCCCCCGATGGATGCGACGGGCAGCAAAGTGTTCACGGCGCGTCCCATCCACTGGGCATAGAAGGCCTGGAAAAATGTTGGCGCCTTGGCGCGGTCAAAAAGAAGCTGCCAACACCGGGCGTTCATGAAAACCGTCGGGAACCAAATCACCGGCACCCACAGCAAAGGCCAACCCGAGCTCAAGAGCAGGTTGACGATTTCCATGACCCCTTGCGAGGCGATAAGTGCCGTCAACAGCACCAAGCCGAACACGAGGCCGATGTAGGATGCGATTTTCATTCGCCGTTCCGCGATCACCGGAGGCCAATCTGGCGCAACGCGACTTCTTTTAAGGGCTGTCGTCCGTCGTGGCCAACAAGATTTCCCGGACCGCCTCCCCGGGACGCTTGCATAGGGCCGAAAGCGTCGCTAAACACGGCCCAGGCCGCGCCAAACGAGGGAGCCCAAAGGGACGTGCCCAAGCTTTCATCCCCCGACGGTTCTTATACGCTAAGCCCGCCGGACCAGTTGCTTCCCTTGACGCGGCACCTGTCCTATAGGCTGACGCCCTTCATCTACCGATTGCCTATTTCGCCAAACCAGGTGACGGCCCTTTCGATGGCCGCCGGCCTGGCCGGCGCCTGGAGCTTTACCTACGGGGAGGCGAACTGGGGCATCGTCGGCGGCCTCCTGCTCATCCTTTGTTACACGCTGGACAACTGCGACGGTGAGATCGCGCGGCTCAAGGATATGTCATCGGAGTGGGGCGCCCAGTTCGACGACGTTGTCGACTGGCTGGTGGACAGTGCGTTCTTTCTTGGTCTGGGCTACGGGACATGGCAGGCGGGCGGCGAGGTTCTCTGGCTGTGGTGCGGGATTGCGGCGGCGGCGGGGGCCACCATCGATTACGTGGTGGATCTCGTCTATCACGCCCGGGCCCGCACCGAACCCGAAGCGAAAACCCGCGAGGAAGAGGCCAAGGACGTGCGCAAGCCGGAAGACCTGACCGACTGGTTGATCTACATCTTCCACAAGCTCAGCCGGGCCGACTTTTGTGTCATCGTTTTTGGCTTGGCGCTTTTCGATGTGACCTGGGTTCTGCTGCCCCTCGGTGCCATCGGCGCCCAGGCCTATTGGATCACCGATCTTTTCCAGCGCGCCCGCGGTTGGCATACCTAGAGCGTTTAAAGTTCAGATGGAAACGCTCTAGCCGCTGGAAATGGCGCGCCCGGCAGGATTCGAACCTGCGACCCCAGGATTAGGAATCCTGTGCTCTATCCGACTGAGCTACGGGCGCCCGCGCCGGCAAGGATTATTTGAACATACCGCTGATTTTGCCGAAGGGAATGGAATAATTCAGCATGATCGATTCCGTTCCCGGGTTCTCGTCGCCGAGGCTGGCGTTCGATGAATGGGAAACGGAAAGCCCCAACCGCGAGCGGTCATCGAAACGGTAAGCGATTTCCAGCCGGGAGCGGAATTCCAGCGCGTGCCCCAGGTCCAGATCATCGGTCTTGCCCCGCCACCAGGTGGGCGCGAAGCTTGGCGTGACGACCCAGCGTCGGCCGAAATAGACGTCGATCAAGACACCGGCCCCGAAAAAGCTCATGCCGTTGCTGACGCCGGCGGCATGGAGGAAGGGCTTGAACAGCAGGAATTTCTTGTCGGAACGGTATTCGACGCTGAATTCCCCGCCCTGGTCCTTCTGGCGGTTGAAATCAAACCAGCCGGCGGAAACCGTCAGGAAATCCGGATCGTCGGCGCGCGTTGTCGCCGGCGCCGATATAAGCAACGCCAGGACAATGGTTAAAACGAGAGGATTGGTTTTGATCGTCATTTGTCTCCCCTCCCCGCAAGACGCGCATACTAAGGCGATTCAGAGGGACAAAACAAGCGCTTGGGCGCTTTCCGTCAGAAGGCCCCGGTATCCCTAAAAGAATTCGTCGCCCTGACAAGTCCCCGGCGGATTCCCTGTTCCATGGCGGAGTGTCCGGCGTCATCGACAACTTGAAGTACCAAGCCGGACCAGGCTTGCGCTAATTCGTGGGCCGTCACCATGGGACAGACCATGTCATAGCGGCCCTGCACGACGGTTGCCGGCAAATGCGAGATTGCACCGATGTTGTGAAGAATCTCGTCTTTCCGGAGGAATACCTTGTTGACGAAGTAGTGGGCCTCGAGACGCGCCAGGGCCAAGGCCGAGGCACCGGTTCCTGCGCTTCCGGCGGGACGATGGCGAATGATTGAGCATTGCGTCTCGTAGTGGTTCCAGGCGGCAGCCGCCGGACCATGGATGGCTGGGTCCGGATCCATCAACCTGCGGTAATAGGCGTTCTGTAAATCGCCCCGCTCCGCTTCCGGAATGAACTCCGCGAACGCTCGCCAGGCTTCCGGATAAATATTGCGAATGCCGTCCAGAAACCAATCCAGTTCCCGTTGACGCCCAAGAAACACGCCCCGCAGCACCAAGCCGAGACACCTGTCGGGATGACGGATGGCATACGTAAGCCCCAGCGTGGCACCCCAGGACCCGCCAAAGACCAGCCACCGGTCGATCCCCAGGGTCGCACGCAGGGTTTCGATATCTTGAACCAGATGGTCCGTGGTGTTCTCCCGCACCTCGGCATAGGGGCGCGAACGCCCGGCGCCCCGCTGGTCGAACAGGACGATACGGTAAAAGGCCGGATCGAAGAACCGCCGGTGATTGGGGGTCGTCCCGGCTCCGGGACCGCCGTGCAGAAACACCACTGGCGTGCCATCCGGCCGTCCCGTCTGCTCCCAATAAAGCGTATGACCGCCGTCCACCGGCAGCATGCCGTGATCGAAGGGGTCGACCGCCGGAAAAAGGTCGTGACCGTCGTCCTGGCGGGTCTCAAATGCGGCCAAGTCAGCCTCTCCTAAAGAGTCGATCGTTAATAAGCCGTTTTGAGCGCTGGGAATGGCGTTGTCGCGGTCAATATTGCGGCGATGATTTTGCGTAAAAGTTTCCTCAACCACTTGAGGATGAGTCGGAGGGTGTAACCGACGGCGCTCATGACGGCATTGATTTGGTCACCGAGGCGGCCTTTGAGGAAGTTGCGGTCGAGATGGCCGTCGGTCTTGCAATGCCCGATGACGGGCTCGATGGCGGAGCGGCGCCGGA
>Ga0209568_1000238_pt1 | contig 19495 bp, 17 predicted proteins | sample WorMetOlspDAHAB2_FD_187406 | JGI IMG/M metagenome (GOLD analysis project Ga0209568, IMG submission 187406) | Marine gutless worms symbiont microbial communities from Max Planck institute for Marine Microbiology, Germany - Olavius sp. DAHAB.2... ...
CATCGCCGATAGCAATATGTTGGGCACGCCACCGGCTGCACCTCCTCTCCCTCCGAGGGTGTCGCAAAAGCCCCTCTCCCGCCGGGAGAGGGGTTGGGGAGAGGGAATCAAAAGAAGCGATCGGGCATGGTTAATGAACCCCTCTACGCTGACCATTTAAATATTTACCACTACCCTCAACTGTAAGTATAACAGCGCCCATCATGATCATTGGCATATCGACGATGGGACACCCGCTGGATTTCGACCCGGAAGTGAATCACGGGTGAAATTCCTGCAGATGGCGCTCAATCACATTTACCACAGCGAACCGCTTCTCGTTGTGGATGGGGTATATGGGGACAAGACCCGTCATGCGGTACATGCGGTAGATGGTGTCTTGGTCAAACCCGAACCTGTGAACTCGACGCTGGAACAGGTTTGGATGCAGCTGCTTGATGATATCGCGGAGCAGGGATTGGCGGTGCTCGCACCGGTTGAGCCAGGAACAGAGCCAGGGCCGGAGAAGCTATTGTGGAACCTGTATTCGATGATCAAAGAAGTGCTAGGAGAAACCGATACCCGCAAGCAGGTCGAAGCGGCGCTTACGACCTTCGTATCCCACCCCCGAATAGACGAGGTGCTGCAAAAATAGGAGGCCCAATTCGGGTGTAGTGTAATCGGATGAAACCTTGGACCTGTAAGGAGAAGGCTTGCATGCGCGCTTGCCTCCTCTTCTTTTTTTCTGCGGTTACTTTTGCCGCTACAGACCCCGAAAAGGAAATATTGATTGTCGATGGGGAGTACCGGCAGCTTTACGGGAGCATCGTTGAAGGGTCCGGGGTTTCATCTGACGATCGCATTCCCGAGAAAACGGCCACAATCGATTTCGCTCTTTACGACGCAGTAGGTCCGATTGGGCGATGTGCGCTGTGGCCACTCTGGGAACACGCTGAGACTTGCGATCAACCAGAGCTGAAGGTTGAGGACTGCCCGGCATTCGGCAAGTCGGTGCTGGCCATCGCTGCGTCCTGGAACGCTGCTCCGCGCGTTGTGCAAAGTCTGCCAACGCACAATCGTGCCTATCGGCAGCTGATGTCGACATGGTTGCGTGAGCAGGGCATTGAGGACGCCGATCCTGACATCCAACAACTGCTGCGTGTTGATTTGGAGGGAGATGGAACGGATGAAGTGCTCATCAGTGCGACACATTTGCGCGGTAGTGTTCGGTCGGCATACGCGGGCGACTACTCTATTATTTTGCTGCGCAGGATCGTGCAAGGTTCAGTGCAGACTATCGCTCTGGAGCGGGAGTTCCACCGGGGGGCATGTGAAGCGCAATGTGAGCCGCGGAGATCGCGGATCGTCGCAGTGTTGGATGTCGACGGCGACGGCATCCTTGAGGTCATCACGCAGGTGAAGTCCTTCGAGCAGATTGAGCGACGTATCTTTCACCTGGACAAGAATCGAGTGAAGATGCGGTTGTCATGGAGCTGTGGGGTTTAGCCGTTCCAGCCATGATGTGATTGGATTTTCTGTCCCTTTCCAGCAGCAAACCACCCCATCTACGGCAACACCTGAGTCGTACCGAGGTGGATAGTCTCAACCTCGACAATCCCGAAGATCTTGTGGAAGGGCGCGATGACCGGCTCGCGTGAGCAGCAATTTCACGTCTATCTCTACGACCGGATCATCGGCTGCTTTTATCTGCGCGACAACCTGACCCGGTTCGTCTTCGAGCCCGATTACTGGGACGATCCCGAACGCCCGGTGCTGGGTCTCCGCTTCGAGGAGGACCGCAAGGCGCGCCACCGCGCCAACCTGCGCCTGCCGCCCTGGTTTTCCAACCTGCTGCCGGAAGGACGGCTGCGGGAATGGATCGCCCGTGCGGGCCATGTATCCATCGACCGGGAAATGGACTTGCTTGCCCAGGTCGGCCATGACCTGTCCGGCGCGGTGCGGGTCCTTCCCGCGTCGGACCCTGTTCCCGTCGATATGTCCGGGGGAGAGGCGCCTACGTCCGCATCGGAAAACGGACCCACCTCCCTGTGGCGTTTCTCGCTGGCCGGTGTGGGGCTCAAGCTCTCCCTGCTGGCCCGAGGTGATCGGTTGGTCATTCCGGCGGTCGGCGAGGGGGGGACTGGATCCTCAAGCTCCCCGACCCGGCTTTTCCCGACCTTGCCGATAACGAATGGGCGATGATGAGACTCGCGGGGGCTGTCGGGATCGAGGTCCCCGAGGTCCGATTGGTCCGGCGCGAGCAGATAAAGGCCCTACCTGAACGCCTTTGGGTCGGGACGGGCGATTATGCCTACGCGGTACGGCGATTCGACCGGGGGCCCCGGCGCCGGCTCATCCACATGGAAGACCTGGCCCAGGTGCGCAGCTTCTACCGGGATTGGAAGTACCGGGGGAGCTTCGAGACGCTGGGAGCATTGGATACCGGCAACACGACCGGGAGGCCCTGCGCGAGTTCACCCGTCGTCTGGCATTCAATCTCCTGATCGGAAACGGCGATGCCCATCTGAAGAACTGGTCATTGATCTATCGGGACCGGCGCAACCCCACCCTTGCCCCTGCCTACGATCTGGTCGCGACCTTCGTCTATCGGCCGGATAGCGAAGGTCTGGGGCCGATGGCGTTACGTTTCGGGGGATCGAAACGCTTCGAGACCGTGCATCGCTCCGCATTCGCCCGGCTGGACGAGCGGCTCGGGGCCAAGGCGGAGCTGGCTACGGTCGCCGAAACAGCGGTGGCACGGGTGCGTGAGGAGTGGCCGCGTGCAGCGGAGCTCCTCAGGGATCGGCCCGAGCTGTGCGGAAAAATCGAGCGCTACGTGAAGGCGCGTGCGGCCCAGCTGCTGCGTTGAGCTTCCTAGTACCCCATTTCACCCCATTTTGCACTTGTAGGGAACGGCCTCCGTGCCGTTCCGCAAACTGTTCGGAACGCTACAGAGGGTGTTCCCTACAGCAAAATCAAGCGAAATGATGTACTAGCCCGACACGTCAGACTTATCCTAGCGTAGAAAGGATCTTTCCCCACAACCAACGCCAAGCAACCCAAGACTGCTTACCACGATAAAACCGACCTCGGTCGTGGTGGATCAATCTCCGGGTATGCCGGCCATGAAGACCACGGCCTCCCCGGAGCAGGAGATAGCGCAGGAGATCCGATAGTCGAGTCCATGGGGGACCAGAAACACGCCCCCGCGCCCGACTTCGAGTCCCTCGACGCCCGGAGTGGAGACGACTACTCTGCCTTGGATGACCACCCCCAGCTCTAAACTATGGCCGGCAGCACTTGCATCGGGCCGCGCAGCGGTTATCCGCAGACGCGAAAGCGTGAACTCCCTGGAGGGGATCTCATAGACCACCCGCCCATCCTCGGACCCCGGTCCCTTCCCGATAATCTTTACCTCACCGGCATCGAAGGTCAGGATTCGCAGCAGCTCCTCCACATCCGTGTGCTTGGTCGTCAGCCCACCGCGCAGCACATTGTCGGAGTCGGCCATGATCTCCACCCCGGCCCCCTGCAGGTAGCTATGGAGCGCGCCGGCGGGAAGATACATGGCCTCTCCGGGCGACAGATGCACCAAATTCAGGAGAAACAAGGAGAACAACCCTCGGTCCCGGCGGCCGTTGCTCGAAAACAGGGAGTCTGCCCGCAGAACCCAGTATTCCCTTTGTTTCCTGGAGAACGCCTGCCGGGCGGCTTCCTCCTGCAGCCGTCGCAGCCGTTGCAGCAAAGGCGTCAGGATGGCGTCGACCGCGCGTTGGTCCATGCGCATGATCCGCGTATAAAGGTCCGCCAGTGATTCACTGGTCGGGCGGTAATCGGCCGCCAGGTCACGAAGCTCCGGGACCGATGCCAGGACGGCGCCAATCTCGTCCGGCGGACGAAAGCCGTGCAAAGCATAAAAATCGGTCAGGGCCACGATCAGCTCGGGCTTGTGGTTGTCATCCCGATAGTTGCGGTTCGGGGCGTCCGGGCGGAGACCCAGCCGGTTCTCGCGCTCGAAGCCCGCCTGCGCCTGCGGTTTATCGGGATGGGCCTGGATCGAGAGGGGCTGAGCGGCGGCCAGGATCTTCAGCAGAAACGGCAGCCTGCCACCGAACCGCTCGGCATCCTTCCGGCCCAGCACCGCCTCCGCGGCAGTGCGCAACAGCAGCGGCAGGGGCGCCTCCGAATCGCCCACCCGAGCTACCGCAGACAGCTCGGCACGGGCACCGATCCAGAGCTCCGCGTAGGGTCTCCGCTCCCGGTTCGGAACGCCGATCAGCGCTGGGAGATAATCCGGATCGCCCCAGGCGTAGTGCCGGACACCGCAGCGTAGGAGCAGGGGTCGCGGTCGCCGGAGGAAGTCCCTGACGGCCGTCTCGTGCACCGATTGATTCACCGGGAAATCCCCGTTGCCGCTCTTCGGCATGCCAGGAAATATTTAGGTAGTGGTAAATATTTAAATGGTCAGCGTAGAGGGGTTCATTAACCACGCCCGATCGCTTCTTTTGATTCCCTCTCCCCAACCCCTCTCCCGGCGGGAGAGGGGCTTTTGCGACACCCTCGGAGGGAGAGGAGGTGCAGCCGGTGGCGTGCCCAACATATTGCTATCGGCGATGTTCTCATTTAAACATTAACCACTACCAATATTTATAAGGAGCAAACCCTAACCTACTGGCCTATCTCATAATAGCACAGGATTCACAGGACCTCGAAACGGGTCTGCGCGAAACGTGCGCGCAACTCATTTTTTTGCACCTTGCCCATAGCGTTGCGTGGCAAGGTATCCACGAAAATCACCTTCTTCGGTTGTTTGAATCGGGTAAGCTTTCCCTCCAGTCGGCCGATGAGTCCGGCCGCATCCAGATCGGCGCCCGGCCGCAGGGTAACAACCGCGACCACGGTTTCCCCGAGATCCGTGTGTTGCAGGCCGATGACCGCGGACTCGGCGACGCCGGCGATCTCGTCGATCGCGTTTTCGACTTCTTTCGGGTAGACATTGTAGCCCCCCGAGATAATCAGGTCCTTGACCCGCCCGATCATCGCGACCTGTCCATGGGTATCGGTCGTGGCCAGATCGCCGGTAATAAAGAAACCGTCAGGGCGAAGCTCGGTGGCCGTCTTGTCGGGCATCCGCCAGTATCCTTTGAACAGGTTCGGTCCGCGCACCTCGAGCATGCCCACCGTATCCGTTACCCGGTGGCCGTCCTGGTCACACACCCGTACCTCCACGCCGGGCAAGGGAAAACCGACGGTACCGGGAATGCGCTCGCCATGGAGCGGATTGGAAGTAATCATACCGGTCTCAGTCATCCCGTAGCGTTCGAGGATCCGGTGCCCCGTGCGTTGCTCGAATGCCTTGAAGGTATCGGGTAACAGGGGCGCCGATCCGGCAATGAACAGCCGCACGTGGGCACACCGGGCGGCGGTCAGGTTCGGATGCTCCAGCAGCCGCGTGTAGAAGGTGGGAACGCCCATCAATACGGTGGCCCGCGGCAGCAGATCGATGATGGTATCCGTGTCGAAGCTCGGCAGGAAAAACATCCCTGAACCGTTCAACAGCACACAGTGGGTGGCTACGAACAGGCCGTGTACGTGGAAGATCGGCAGGGCGTGGATAAGCACGTCTTCGGGCATAAAACCCCATGCCCGGTGCAGGACCAATGCATTCGATGCCAGATTGTCGTGGGTCAGCATCGCGCCCTTCGAGCGCCCCGTGGTCCCGGAGGTGTAGAGGATCGCGGCGAGATCGCGCCGGTCGCGCACGGCGACCGAGTGATCGGGTGAGCCGGCGTCCGCCGACGCGACCAGGGAACCCTCGTCACGGGCATCCAGCGTGAGAATCTGGGCTACCCCGGCCTCGGCGGCGGCGGACGTGAGCGCGTCCCCCACCTCGGGGCGGGCAACCAACACCCGTGGCGCCGCGTCGGCGAGAAAGTACGCCACCTCGCGTGGGGTGTACGCGGTATTGAGGGGGACATAAACCGCGCCGCAGTGCAGACAGGCGAGATAGAGCGCGAGCGCGAGGGGGGATTTCCCGATCTGCACGACCACCCGATCCCCCGGCGTGACGCCCTGTTCCTTCAGTACCCACTGCAGGCAGGCGGACTGGTGCTCAAGCTCCCGATAGCTGAGCGTTCGGCCCTCCGGCGTCTCCAGGAAGCGCCGGTCGGGATCGCGCGGAAATCGCGTTTGAAACAGGGCGAAGAGATTATGATTCATGGTGGTAACACAGCGCTGTCCGATTCGGCTCGCAATTTGGAGTGCGGCGGCAATCCGACTCCGGTCTCTACCGGAAAAAGAGCCTTGTTATTCAAGAAAAATAATCCTGGAAATCCTGTGAATCCTGTACTATTAGAAATAAGCCCGGAGGTGCAGGCTTACTCCTCATCGACCGACCGGATTTTGCCGTCGTCGGCTACAATGGGACCGGATTATCTTGTAGAGACATCATCATGCCAACCACTAGCGCATCGCCGCCCGTCCCGATCGGTGAGATCAAGAGCTTTGGTCCGTTCGGGCCCAAGTACGAAGTGGGCCAACCCCTCTACCAGTTGGACGATGGCGACTGGATGGTTGAGATCACGCTGGTGGAGAGCGGCGAGAAGGCCGAATACCCCCTGACCCATCTTTCCGATGATCCGGAGGCCCCCTGATGTACGCCGTGGCTTTCGATTTGGTCGTAGCCGACACGCGCCGGGAGCATCCGAAGGGGGTGACGCAGGCCTACACGGAAATCGGTCAAAGGTTGAACATAGGAGGTTCAAATCAAGGAGATGGAAAAGCATCCATGAGGGCGAATGCGCACGGACTATGAATGCCGGGTCTCCCGTATTCAGGTTGTTATGCTTACTTCTGCTGCTTGTGGGCGTGCCCGGCTCGGGGGCGGCGCGGCAGGGCGCGCGTGAGGTCATAGCCGACGCCATGGCCAAGATGATGGAGGCCATGGGTCTGTTCGATTCCGCTCCTGCGCAGCGGGATCTGGGCGGTGTTTTCGGGGACTACCGGTCTCCGGGGGGATCGTTCGGTGCCTCGGGGTGGGGGCCGGCCCGCGGTGCGCCCTGGAGCGGTCCTGTTCCGGACCAGTCGCGCGCCGCGGTGATGCGCGGGCTGATGCGGCAATTCAACCGGCGGATGAGTCCGCCGGGCGACAGCAGCGGCGATTGGCCGATGGCCTGGAAGCCGGCGCGGTTGGAAGGCGTTTGGGAAGGCCGTGACGGGGAGTTGGTGATCGTCCAGGGGGAACGGTTTCGGATCTATTCCCCGGAGCTTCGGCGGGTAGATGGCCTGGTGCGGATTCAGGGCAATCGCCTGGCCCTGTACAACCCTCTGTATGGGCAGGCCCGGCCGTTCGAGTTCTCCGAGCACCAGGGGCGTCTCATCATGCGCGATCTGGCCGGACGGCTTTATCTGTATCGGCGCCTGTGGCTGGACGGCGGGCAAGGGGAGATGCGGACGGATCGGTAGTGGCTCAGTTTGTGCAGTTTGCGATTTTGCGCAAACTTGAAGTTCGCGCAAGCTGAGCTACTGCCGACGGATCGTGAGTGATGACAAAGCGATTGAGCGCCGATATAATTTTTCAACTTAGGCTGAGTGGCAGAGTGGTTATGCAGCGGCCTGCAAAGCCGTGGACGCCGGTTCGATTCCGACCTCAGCCTCCATCCCTTCCCCACTGCCATCCCCGGCGATACCCGAGTCATTCCATTGTGTCGCATTTCATCCCGACTTACTGATTTTCAGGGATTTTATTATCTTCACATATCCTTATAAATCAGTAAGTTACCGTGCAAAGTGACAAAATGGACGTGTAGGAGGCTACGGCATTGGCGGCTTCCGTCGTGGGATACAGCCTGGCCGGTCGCTCGGAGTTTTCGGCGCTGACCACACCCGCCCGGGTGGCGAAATTGGTAGACGCAAGGGACTTAAAATCCCTCGACTTCGGTCATGCGGGTTCGAGTCCCGCCCCGGGCACCACCTTCAAAAACATCGCGTCCGCGCCCCCGCCCCATTCGGCGCCAACCTAACCACTCGACCTCACGGACGAGCAGGGGATGCCATTTACCTGTCGGGAATCAGCCGCGACACATTCGCATTAATTGGCTCTGCCAGCTCAATAACTCTTCTGTGATGGGTGAAAAGAAGTACCTGGGTACTTGATGCCAACTCCGCTAAAACCTCCAAGCAGATGCGGGTACGGTTGTCGTCAAAGCCAATGAGAATGTCGTCCACGACAAAAGGCATTGGTTCACCCTTGCTCAGATGTTGTTCAAGCGTGGCCAGACGTAGGGCGAGGTAGAGCTGATCGCGTGAACCATCGCTCATACCCTCGACAGCAACCTCTTTGTCGTCGGGACGCACGCCCAGCAAGATGGGCTTGCCAGAGTCATCTAATTCGTCACGGAGTCCCGCATATGAGCCCAAGGTAAGCTTGGAGAATAGTCTACCTGCTCTGGTCAAGACCGGGGCCTGGTTTGTCTTTCGGTAGTTTTCGATTCGTTGCTCAAGGATGAGTGCGGCGATCCGCAGACGAAGGTATTGTTCAGCGTTGGAAGCTATGCTGGAGAGGTGTTGCTCGGCCTCTTCCGATACATTCGCAGCGAGAGCGCTGCCATCCTTTGCATTAATTTCATTCTGAAGCGTCTGTCGATGATCTCGTAGGTCATCACGGTTGCTCTGAAGCTCCTTCAGATCATTAGAGATTTTTTCAAGCTCACCCTCAATTGCATCGATCTCCGATTCATCAGACTCTTTTTCCAAATCTTCAATACTCAGACCATCGCCATTTCGATTGAGCTCTTGTTCGCGCATTTCCAGATTCTTTTGGAGATCACGTTTGTTTCGTGATTTCTCACCAGCCGCGACGAGGTCTTCATCGGTTTCAACCTTGGCTTGCGCCCTCAATGCGGCAAGTTGCTCTCCGGCATTTTTAATTGTGATATCGGAATCCTCACTTTCTTGTTTTATTTCCTTGAGTTGGACTTCTATTTTGGTCAAACTTGCTCGGGCTTCACGTGCCGAGTTCAAATCCCGATTTAATTGGGCGGCAATCGTCGATGCCTCTTGTCCATCTCGTTTGAACCCAATGCTATCGGCAAACTCGAACACCTTTTTCTCGAATTTCTCCTCAACCTGATCCATCCCGTATATTCGTTTGCGCAACTCTTCGGACTTGTCGAATTTATCAAAGAAAGATAAGAGCTTATCGAATGTTTCGGTGGCATGCTCCGGGTGAACATCTGCCTTCAGGCCCAGGCCATCTATGGCTCGACTCCACTCCTGCCACCAATTTGATAGCTCAGTATCGACTGACTTTAGCTCATCCTGTGTCCTCTTTAGGCGGATTTCGGATTCGTTTAGTGAACGTTCAATTTGGCGTCGTCTTTCGCGAGCCTTTTCCTCTTCATCTACCCGCTGCTCACATAACGAGATCAAGGCTTCAAGGCTCATACCCTGAGTCTCTATTGATGAGTCGAATCCGGATATTTGTTTTGAAACAGTTTGCTTCAGTCGCTCGCGCTCTTCAGCAAGATTTTTCTCATTTGTTGAGAAGCTTTTTGCTGTTTGGATTTTTTCGACAAGGTTCTCCACCCTGAGTAGCCATTGCTTCATCTCTCTCGGAGTTCCAGCCTCTATCTTCAATGGTTCCCAGACAGCAGACCACCTTTTCTGAAAATCATTTTGTCCTGCTTTTACTTTTTCGAGGGCTTCCAGCAGATCATCAATTCGCGATTGGAGGTTTTCTATCTTTGATTCTAGCTCCGCCCGCTTAACGACTTGGTCGGCATCCATTCGTAGACGATCGGATATGCGATCAGCTTGCTCGACCTTTTTTTCGTATGTGGACGGCAAATCTTCATCCGGAGCGTATTCGGAAAGCTCGCTTTCCATATCGGTCTGTTCGATATACTTTCGCTTAATCAACTTCCAACCGACATTTCGAGCATCTCGTGATGCCTCCAGGTCAGCGACGGTTGGTACATCGCTTTTTAGCAACAGCTCCTTCAAATCTTGTTCTGCATGTTTTTTCTCTTCTTCGATTTCCTTCTTTTTACGAATGGTGTTTCTGGATTCCTCCAACAAATCGTCGTTTTCTTTTTCAAACTGATCCAATGTCTCAGATACAGGCAGCGATAATTTCAATACGGAATCGACCGTGCCGGTAAATCTTCCCAACCTTGTAAGCTCGTCTTGGCATGCTTCATTCTCGTCAGCAGCCCGTTTTTGTGCTTCGGCTAAGCGCTGCTCCACATCACCCGCTTTACGCGCGGCCGCGATCGCGGCCTTTAACTCTTTCAAGTCGAGGTCAGATTGCGAGTTGTTGTCGATTTCGGTTTGTAGAGATTTCCGTTCGTCTTCAATATCCCTAAGTGATGCTTCGGTTTGTTCCTTATTTTGGTCCAGTAAGCTGTGCTTTCGAGCCAACCCTGAGATCCGTTTTTTGTTGTTGAGAAGAGGCCGCAAATCATCGGCTTGGTCCAAAGCCACATCAGGACGAACACTTTTGAGCAATGTTTCGGCTTCGTTGCGCAACAATCGTCTCTTACCATCCTGTTGCGGTCGGTCTTTGAGCGTTTTCTCGACTGCTCCAAGCTCCTTGTAAAGCGCCAAGATAGCTTCTTCGTTCTCAAGAAGATCGTTTCGAACGTTTAAAGATTCTGATTCTTCGTTCAAGTAGAGAAGCTTTGCCTCTAAACGTTCCTTGGTCTCACAAGTCTTTTGAAGATTTTCACTGGCGGTTCTTCTCTTCTCCTCGAAATCTTCCGGCAACAGATCCACCTGCTCCAACTCGTCGATCCTCTCCAAAACCTTTCGACGCTGAGCAAGCGCCTCCTTTACACGGTTGACCCGTTCCAGGCGACTTTTCACTTTGCTTTTCGCTTCAATATCTTTTTCAACTTTTTCAATGGCCGCTTTCTTCTCTGATAGATCTTTTTGCAGTTTTTTCCAGTCAGAAACCGGCAGGCTCGCCTTTTTTATTTTCTTCCGGGCGTCCTGGAAATCTGCGATTGCTCGGTTCAAAATCGCCTTGGAACCTCGCGGTTTGAAAATTTCATCTGCGCTGTTTTGCATTGCAGTCAGAATTTTTCGAAGATTTGCAGTCCCAACTGCTGCGCTATAAAGGGCGTGACCCAAATCGCCTGACTGCTCCAGTAGCTCACGGCCGCCAGCGATCAATCTTCCATGGTCAATTCCCCAGAGTTTCGTAAAAACGCTCTCGTCAATGCCGGCGGGGAGAAACGGTGTTAGGGTATTATCATCCAGCGGCTCGTTGGTACCGTACTTGAGTAATGTATCCTTGTTACCCTTTTTTCTTGTAAATTCGATGGTTGCGCCATCTGAAAGTCGCAGTTTACCTCCGATTCTAAGCTGCGAATTCGAATGCAAAAAGTTGTCCTTGGTCCCGGCAGGAATACCAAATAGCCAGGCGATGAGGGCTCGGAGGGAGGTGCTTTTACCAGCTTCGTTGTCACCGTAGATTAAATGTAAACCAAAATCATCATCAGCAAAGTCTAACGATTGCTCCGTAAAAGGACCATAGGCAAGGAGGTCAAGACGGTCGATTCTCATTTCGCGCCTCCCACCGTCAACAACCTGCCGATCAGCATATGCTTCGCTTCATCGACAAGTCGATTGATGGTTTGCTCGTCATCCAGGTTGAGGACAGAATCGGTGCCAAATGCCTCGGATGGCGCCTTTTGTCTGAGTTCTGCAATTTTGTCCTTTATTCCGTCAATGTCATCAGTGCTATTTGTTATATTCAGAATCTCCTTCAGTAATCTCCCCATGGGATTGTCATCGGCCAATGTTGACTCCAGATCGAGCTTGCCGGTGGTTGCATTCTCCACTCGTTCAATCCACAGGTAATCTCCGGCGGTCTCGGCGCCAAGAGCCTTTATCTGCTGTTCAAGCCTGTCAGGGTAGGCGGCAAGTTCATCCGATATTTTGGTTGCTCCCTGCAATCGTATCCGCATAGCAAGAGGTCGATCTTCAGCTGATTCCCGTTCTTTTTCGATGCTTTTTCGGACTCGTTCCAGAACCTCTCGGTTCTCCTCAGTGTCAATCAGGTCAATGTCGCACAGAGACCATCGCAATACATCCAGTGGTATCTTCTCGATTTCGGAAACCGCACCGTCATCGACTGAGACAAGAACACAGCCCTTTGCACCGGTTTCACGAATATGGCGGCCCTGAATGCATCCGGGAAAAATCACGTGTGGTTCTTTTGTGACAATTTCTTGTTTGTGTATATGCCCCAAGGCCCAATATTGGTAGCCCTTTGAACGGAGATCATCCAGTGAGCATGGAGCATAATTGGCATGTCCTTCACGTCCGTCGAGACTCGTGTGCAAAAGCCCGATATTGAATAATCCCTTTTCAGCAGAGCCAAAATCCGCAGCCAGGTTTTCGTCTACATGTTGAGTCCCAAAGCTGCGCCCGTGAATCGCCACACCCAAGTCTTCCAATTTGACCGTTTCTACTTTTTTTGAAGATAAAATTTTCATATTTGATGGACTATCCAGTGATTTGGTCATTCGATTTGCTGCGTCATGATTTCCAGATACAGCGAATACTTGGATGTTGTGCTGCCCCAACCGTCCCATTTGTTTGCTCAGAAATATACCGGTGCTGTAGTCTTTCCAGTCGCCGTCATACAGATCACCAGCCAAAAGGACAAAGGCTACTTCTTCCTCTATGGCAAGGTCCACCAGTTTTTCAAACGCCCGTCGACAAGCATCTCGAATGGAATCGGCAGGAGCAGATTCATATCGAGATAACCCACGTAACGGACTGTCCAAATGAATATCAGCTGCGTGAATAAATTTAAACATTGACACCTCTGGCAGTGGTTAATTTCTAAATGCCATCCTAACCAGCAGCTGGCAACAGGTCCGTATTATGGGCACCTTGAAAAATAGGCGTTTTCACCAATCGAGAGACTCTAACCTATTGATTATTCAGGCGTGCCATTGGCGAAAATCGTATCTTTCAAAGTACCCTTATAGCGGTATAGGAAGAGTTTCAAACAGGTCTCGTGCATTTCAACGCATTTGGAAAAAGGGTAATGGTTAAGGTTTAAATGGAAGCATCGCCGCTCGCAATAAGTTTGGCGCGCTATAGGCTACACTCCCTCTCCCGCTGGGAGAGGGCCGGGGAGAGGGGATCAAAGAAAAGTCTATGCCAGCCATTTAAAAATTCACCACTACCGGAAAAAGATGAGGTTAGGGTTTGCTCCTTAAATTCAGCCACTACCAACGCGGAGATTGTCGATGAGTCGCGCCGCGCCCAGGTGGGCGGCCGTGAGTACCACCAGATCCCGGTCGTCGGGCGTTATCGGTTGCAGATCCGAGGCCCGGCGAACGCTGAAGTAATCCGGCTTCAGTCCGTCGACTGCCAGCGCTTCCGCGCCCATGCGTTCCACCTCGCCGGCGGCCAACCCTTCCCGCAGGCGCTCGCCGGCCCGACAGAGGGCCTTGTAGAGCGCCGGCGCGCGCACTCTCTCCGCAGTGGATAAATAACCGTTGCGCGAGCTCATCGCCAGCCCGTCCGGCTCGCGCACGGTGGCCAGCCCCCGCACCGCGACCGGCAGACACAGCTCCTCGACCATTCGCCGAATCACCAACAGCTGTTGATAGTCCTTCTCGCCGAAGACAGCGACATCCGGCTGCGCCATGTTGAAGAGCTTGCACACCACCGTCGCCACACCGGCGAAGTGCCCCGGCCGACTTGCGCCGCACAGGATATTCGAGAGCCCAGGCACCTCTACGCGCGTCTGCCCCTGGGACCCATGGGGATAAACGACCTGCAGCGGCGGGGCGAAGAGCAGATCCGTTCCCTCGGCTTCCAACAGCGCGCGGTCTCGCTCCAGGGTCCTGGGATAAGATCCGAAGTCCTCATCGGGACCGAACTGCAGGGGATTGACGAAGATGCTGACCAGGGTATGGTCGGCCACCCTCCGCGCCTCCCGCACCAGGGCCAGGTGGCCGGGGTGGAGGTTGCCCATCGTAGGCACCAGGGCAATAGACCGGCCACTGCGCCGCCATGGAGCCAGGCACCGGCGCAACGAGGAGATATCGTCGATCAGCATCATGGACATCGTCAGGTACCTGCCATCTCCTTCTCGATGGCCGCGCGGCGGCGGCGACGCCGACCCTTGGTCGTGCCGGCGGTCATCTCGGCCTGGGTCTGGCTGTTCGCCGCCTGGAAACGGGTCCACCAGTCGGCGAGCGCCGAGTCCACTTCGCCCGCTTCGGCCCGCAGGAGCAGAAAATCATAGGCCGCGCGAAACCTGGGATGGGCTAACAGACGATGCGGGCGTTTGCCTTCGCGCCGTTCGAGACGGGGTTGCAGGGACCAGATCTCCCGCATGGGCAGAACCAGGCGCTTCGGGATAGCCACCAGGGACCGCTGACGGGCACAGGCATCACCCGCGGCCAGTAACATGGCCTCGTTGGCCGCCATGTCTCCGGCAAGCAGCTGGGTAAACCGCCGGCGCACCGGCTCCCACAGCAGCACCGCGAACAGAAACGCGGGGGTGACCGGCTGTTCTTCCCGGATCCGCCGGTCGGTGTTTTCGAGGCCGCGACTGACGAAGGTGATGGGAAAGTTGTGATCCTCGTGGTCGAGCAACGCATCGGTGGTGGGAAACAGCTGGGCGAAGAGCCGATAGTGGCGCAGCTTCTCGAAGGCACACAGGCCCAGACCGGTCTGGAGCAGCTTCAGGACTTCCTCGAACAGGCGCGCCGGCGGTATGTCCCGAAGCAGATGGCCGAGCTCGAACAGGGGTCGCTCACAGGAGGAATCGATGTTGAACCCGAGCTTGCAGGCAAAACGCACGGCGCGCAGCATGCGCACCGGGTCTTCGCGATACCGCTGCTCCGGATCGTCGCCGATGAGCCGCAGGCGTCCGGCCCGCAGATCATCGAGTCCCCCCGCGTAATCGATGACGGAGAAGTCCGCGATATTGTAGTAGAGGCCGTTGACGCTGAAGTCCCGGCGCAGCGCATCCTCCTCACGCGTGCCGTAGCAATTGTCGCGCACGATCATACCCTTGTGGATATGGTGCCCGCCGTCGGCGTCCTCATCCTGTCCGCCACCGCGGAAGGTGGCCACCTCGATGATCTCGCGACCGAAATGGACATGGGCCAGCCGGAACCGCCGTCCGATCAGGCGACAGTTGCGGAATACCTTGCGCACCTGCTCGGGCGTGGCGTCCGTGGCCACGTCGAAATCCTTGGGCTCCCGGCCCAGCAGGAGATCCCGTACCCCGCCCCCGACCAGATAGGCCTGATAACCCCCATCCTTCAGGCGATAGAGCACCTTGAGCGCGTGCTCGCTGATATCGGCGCGCGAGATCCGATGCTTGCTACGGGGTACAATCAGGGGTGAAGGAGAGGTCGTCTCGTGCAAGTTGCTTTCGCCAAATCCAAAGCGGCGGCGGGCAAGTAGCCCCTGCCCGACTCCGCGATTATCCCGGACACCACGGATTCCGGTCGGGGCTGGGGTAAAGTTGCCGCCGCACTCCAAAATGTCCGGGGTGTCCTTTTATCGTCGTGAGCAGCCCGGAATCCATAAAGAGCCTTGATTTTAACAGACTTATCAATCAGAGTTTCGCGTATCATGAATATCGGCAGCATACTTCCCCATCATGCCCGCTTTCGATCCGATCATCCGGCGTTGATCTGCGGCGATCAGCGGCTCACCTACAGCGAGCTGAACCGGAGTGTGAATCGGATCGCCAATGCCATCCATGCGTCGGGTATACGCAAGGGCGACAAGGTAGCCATGCTCCTGCCCAACTGTCGAGAGCTGTGGGAGCTGTATTGGGCCATTGCCAAGTTGGGCGTCGTCTCCGTACCGCTAAGCCCGCTCCTGCGGGGTAACGGCCTGCGCAATCAGCTCAATAATGCGGATACGGCCCTCCTCGTCACCACCGAATCGGTAGCCATCCATCTCGATCCGATATTCGATGCCTTACGCCTCCGTCATAACGATGTCTGGCTCATCGATGTGGAGGAACACCATCGCTACGATTCCTTTTATCGCCATAAGCATCGGGCATCGAGCGAAGAGCCCCCGGCGGCCGATATCCGTCCCGATGATCTCTACAACATCATCTATAGCAGCGGCACCACGGGCGAGCCCAAGGGGATCATGCACACCCACCGCATTCGAGCGGCCTATATGACGCTGTTCAGCAGTTATTACCGTATGACCCCCGAATGCGTGGTCCTGCACTCGGGCTCCATCATATTCAACGGCTCCTTTCTCACCACCATGCCGGTGATGTTTCTCGGCGGCGCCTTCATTCTGCATGAAAACTTCGATGTCGAGAATGTGGTACGCACGATCAGGGAGGAGCGCGTAACCCACACCATCCTGGTCCCGTCACAGCTCGTAGCTGTCCTCGAACATACCGATTTCAAGGGAAAATATATCTCATCATTGGAGATGACACTATCCGTTGGGGCGCCCTTGCATCAAAGGCACAAAGAGGAGATCAATCGCCGTATTCCCGGTGCGTTTCATGAGCTGTACGGATTGACGGAAGGGTTCGTGACCGTACTCGACAAGACGGATTTCCACAAGAAGCCGGGATCGGTCGGTTGTCCGCCCCAGTTTTTCGACCTGCGCATCGTCGATGACGCGGGCCGGGATCTACCGCCGGGAGAGGTGGGAGAGATCGTGGGCAGGGGGCCGATCCTGATGGCGGGATACTACAAGGACCCTCTGCGCACGCGGGATGCGATCAGGGATGGGTGGTTGTATACCGGTGATCTGGGGTACGCGGATGCGGATGGTTATCTCTTTCTGGTGGATCGAAAGAAGGATATGGTCATCAGCGGTGGAGTGAACATTTATCCCAAGGACATCGAGGACGTCGTGATCGGGCACCCCGAGGTCCGGGAAGTGGCGGTATTCGGCGTGCCGGACGAATCCTGGGGAGAATCGCTGGTCGCGGCCGTGGTATTGAAGCCGGCGAGTCGCATACCGGGCGATGAGCTCAGGTCCTGGGTCAATGACCGCGTGGATGCCCGCTTTCACAAAATCAAGGCGGTCCATATCATGGCGGATTTCCCGAGGAACGTGGCCGGCAAAACGCTCAAACGTGAAATCAAAAAACAGTATCTGGAAGGCGAACGATGAACAATACGACTCCGAACCCAGGCCGGAAAGCAATGGACGGATTTGTGGAGACCAACAACATCAGGCTGCACTATATCCGGCATCGAGGAGTGGAGCCGCCCCTGATTCTCATGCCCGGCCTTACCGCCAACGCACATTCCTTCGATGCAATACTGAGCGCGGGTGTGCGACGAGCGGTCCTGGCCGTCGATTTACGCGGCCGGGGACGCAGTGATAAGCCGGCGCACGGATACACCATGCAAGACCATGCGGACGATATCATCGGTATGCTGGATAGCCTTAGGATAGAGAGTACCATTGTTGGGGGCCACTCTTTCGGGGGATTGTTGAGCCTCTATCTGGCCTCCCATTATCCCGACCGCGTCGAGAAGATCATCATGATCGACGCGGCGGCCCGGATGCATCCCGATACTGCAGCGATGGTCGGGCCCGCCCTGAGTCGTCTGGGTAAGAAATGGCCGTCCTTTTCCGATTATCTGGAAGATATAAAACGCTCTCCTTATCTGCAGGGTAAATGGCTTCCCGAGATGGAGAGCTACTGTCGAGCGGATGTGGTAAAGAAAACGGACGACGGCGGCTACACCACGAACTCATCGCCGGCGCATATTACCGAGGCCATCCAGGGAGTGATCGGTGGCGGCATCGACTGGCCGGAGTATGCAGGCCGAATCACCCAGCCGGCCATCCTCATCAATGCTCTGGAGAGCTATGGTGAAAAAGCGCCGCTCCTGCCTGAAGCGCTGGCCAGAGAGACGGTCGATATGATGCAGGCATGTCAGTATGTAACCGTCCCAGGCAACCATCTCACCATGCTCTATGGAGAGGGGGCCGGGGAGATCGCCAAGGCGATCGACGACTTCTGAGCAAAGCCGACGCCGAGTACCCTCAATCCAGGAACGGATTTCTGATCTGATCAGCTGCCGGCTCCATCGGTTTAACGACAGGGCCATCGGGGATGACGGCCGGCAGCGAATCGGAAGCTTGTCGTTTCCTGCCATGTCTTCTGCTGCTCACCGCCGGTTGGTCAGGATCACGGAAAAAGATACCCGCCAGAAACGCGAAGTAGACCATATTTGCGGGGATATGAAGGTTGTAGGCGACAAATTCATGGAGAAGCAGAAGAAAGATACCGATGCCGGCGCCGACTTGTAGAAACCGGAAACGCGACCAAGCCTCTCTGGTCCGGACCTTTCCCCACCGGACCATATACAGACCGAGCAGTAGAACCATGAGCAGGGCTACAAAGACACCGCCTTCGAACAATCATTCCAGGTAATCGTTGTGCGCGTGGTTGACGAAGGCATCACCCAGCTCGATAGGGTGAAAGGGGTGGAAGACGTCTGGATAGGTACCCGGGCCGCTGCCGAGCGGAAAAAATCGAGAATCCCATCCATAGTGGCCGCAAAGACAATCCATCGACTGTCCTCTGTCAGGTCAGTGGACGCGAAGCGATCGAGTACCGGCGTCAACCCGATGGCAATTCCGATCCCTACCACGAACGTAATGATAGTCCCGATTGGTCCATACACATTGTCTCCACCGATCCGGCGACCAAAAGCGAAGGTAACGGCGAGAATCCCTACTATGGTGAGGGTGATGCCGGTTCGGGAGCGCGTGAAGATCATGCCCACGATCAGAAGCAGGGCCAGTGCGCCGTAGAGAAACGCCGCGTGACCCTGAAGCGTGGATAGAAAGAGGATCCGTTTTCGCCAACCGCGGGGATCGCGTTGATTATTACGGCCGAGCGAATAGAGAAAGAGTGCCAGCGTCATCGGTAAGACCAGCTCGATCAAGCCCGCGAGGTGATTGCGATTCGTGTAAGTACCGACTCCGCTGCTGAAATGGGTATGAGTCAACTCGAAGTACAGCGGGCTTTCCGATCCACCGCCGAACTGTATAAGCCCCAGTACGGCCTGAATACAGGCGATTGCTATGACGAGCAGGATCAGACCGTACAGGTGGGGGTGCGCAAGCTTCCTGGTAGCGAAAAACACAGCAACAGGAATCAGCAGTGTAAGCCATGCCGATTCGGTCCTGAGCGGGTAGATGGATAAGGTCGAGGCCCGGTTGAGATGGTCTTGTCCGCTCAAAGCCAGTGCCGTAACGTACTTGTCACGCCCAGGTAACCAATCTGGAGGCAAACCCGGCATCGGGATGATGAAGAGAAGAGGGAAAAGCAGCAGAAGCACAAGGGCGATTATTTCCGATTTCCTCAGACTACGCGAGGTATACTCTAATAATTAATAACATTTACTTTTTTGAACGACTGAAATTTTAATGTGAGTAAAGAATCGAGTTTCTCTTTATGCTCTTCGTTTGCGCCATAAACACACTCAAGGATAGCTTTTTTGAATTTACTGAAAGTGGGATAATA
>Ga0209568_1000239_pt1 | contig 19490 bp, 13 predicted proteins | sample WorMetOlspDAHAB2_FD_187406 | JGI IMG/M metagenome (GOLD analysis project Ga0209568, IMG submission 187406) | Marine gutless worms symbiont microbial communities from Max Planck institute for Marine Microbiology, Germany - Olavius sp. DAHAB.2... ...
CGCGATGGCTTGCTCTTGGGTTTGAAACGACTGGAAAACTTCAATGATATTCATGACCCCGCTCCTTTGTGCGTGACCATAATAACACGATCCACCCTCAAATCAAGTCCAAAAGCGTACAGTTCCGATATTCTTTCACGACCGTTTTGACGGTGTTGTTTTTTTTCTGCCATTTCGCTCTGTTTTTTTACGTCGATCGCATTTGGGGCGGAGACGGGCGCGGTGGCATTCCGCGTCGGCGGCACTGGCAGTACCCTCGGCGGCATGCGGGCGGCGACCACCGCCTTATCGAAAGCTCACGACGGAATCGCGGTCGAGGTGCCGCCGAGCCGTCGCCACATCGCCTTGCATTGATCAACCGTCCGCCGGTACGTGTACCTTGAGAGGGGGGAACCGCGCAGGCGGTTGCCTCTCGAAAACGTGGTCGCGTTGGAGTCCGGGATGGTTCGCGTCACCCCCACCATCGTCGTTCCCGATGCCGAACTGGAGTTCTCGGCCATCCGCGCCTCGGGTCCGGGCGGGCAGAACGTCAACAAGGTGGCGACGGCGGTGCAGCTTCGCTTCGACGTCGCCGCGTCATCGGCGCTGTCCGATGCCGTAAAGGCGCGGCTGCGGCGCCTGGCCGGGCGGCGGATGAGCGCCGATGGCGTGCTGGTGATCGATGCGCGCCGCCACCGCAGCCAGGCGATGAACCGGGCCGACGCCATCGACCGATTGTCGGCGCTGATCGCCCGTGCCGCCGAGCCGCCGAAGCCCCGGCGGCCGACCCGCGTGCCCGCGGCGGCCCGCAAACGCCGCCTGGAGTCCAAGCGCCACCGCGGCGCGGTCAAGCGGACCCGGGGCAGGGTGGGGGACGACGAGTGAGCCCGCAAACTTGATCTGGGTCAAATCGCCCCGCAGCCGCTACGATTAGGATCGGGCCTGGAGGCAGGCGCCATGGACCACGCGATGATCGGCCACAATGTGGCGGACATTACCATCGAGGTGGAGGTGCGGCTGTTCAACAGTCTCGCCGAGACCGCCGGTCCGGGCGGCGGGCGGCGGCGCATGGTGCTGCCGGCGGGAAGCTCCATCGGCGACATCCTCCGCCGCCTCGGGCTCTCGGCCTCGCAGGTGTTCCTGGCGCTCTGCAACGGCCGCGACGTGACCGCCAGCCTGTACGACGAGATCAACACCGAGCGCGTCGTCGACGACGGCGACGTCGTCGCGCTGTCCGGTCCGGTGCCGTATAGCTGGGGCTACGGCTCGCCGGTCGTTTAACCTCCGTCCTCACCGTCCGCGTAGACCGCGTCCGCCGGCCATGTGCCGACGCCGTCGGGCCAGCTTCTTAGCCATTCCGCCGCTCTTGTCTCGCCCTCGCGGCGCAGCTTCTCGATGAACGACTGCGCGCGGTCGAACTTGGAGGCGATGTCCAGCTCGTCGCTGACCGCCTTGCCCATCTTGATGGTCCGAACGGTGATCTGCTTTCGGTCACACAGCATCTCGGGGAAGCGGGTGCACCAGCCGTTGACCGTCTGGATGAACGCCAGTTCCTGGTTCATCGACAGGTTGCCGGCCAGTTCGTTGCGGCGGTCCTCAATGTCCTCGAAGCTCTCCGGCGGGTCGTCCCGCTCCTGGGGATTGATGCGCACGACCCAGATCTCGTCGGGGCGCTTGTCGAGCGCCGTGCGGCTGACGAATTCGCGGATCGGCGGGTTCTGCGAGAACAGACCGTCCCAGAAGTAGCCGTCGCGGCAGACCCCGTCGACGCAGGTAACGCCGTCGATCTGCTCGGCCTTGCGCACTTCCGGCAAGGTCCCCGAGGCGCGCACGGCGGCGAGGCTGATGCCGCGCCGCGAGCCGGGTTCGGCCGCCGAATCGAAAGCGACGAAGTTGCCGCTCAGCACCTCGACGGCGCCGATCAAAAGGCGTGGCTTGGCGGTAGCCTGGTCGATGGCGTCGAAGTCTGGGGCACAGGTCTCCATCAGCGCGCCGAAGTCGTAGAATTCAGGCCGGAGGCCGAAGCGGTCGAGCCGGCTCATCACCATGTCCATGGCGGCGTTGTAGGGGCTGACGCGCGCCGCCGGCAGGCCTCGGGACTGGGCACGCAGCATGCTGACGGCCATGGCGTTGAAGGCGATCTCGGCCGGTGTCCGCGCGGCGAAGGTCTCCCACAGGTGGTCGAGTGCGGCGATTGCGGCCTCCGGGCTGCCAGACTGGCCGCCCTTGTCGGCGAGGCCGTACCAGGTCATGAAGGCGCAGAGCGCGCCCGCCGAGGTGCCGCTAAGGCCGCAGATGTCGAAGGTCTCGCCGTCGCCGCCAGCGTCCCTGGTCGCCTTTTCGGCGAGGACCGTGCGCAGGACCCCCCAGGTGAACGCCGCGTTGATCCCGCCGCCCTGGCAGGCGATGGCAATACGTTTGGCCGCCATGCGGTAACTCCCTCCGACCGGTGCCCCCGACCCCGTATCGGTAGCGATACAGATGCCGATGATCAACCGCGTCGTCACAGGACCGGGAGCCGCGCTTGACGGGCAGCGGGTCGCGGGGCGAAGGTTTCGGGTTTTTGATCGCTGCCGGATCGGGCCGTATCGGATGGATCTGCTTGAAAGCCTGACCCTGGCGCTTGGCGCATCGTGGGCCAGCGGGCTCAATCTCTACGCAACGGCGCTTGTCCTCGGCGGGCTGCAGGCGCTGGGCCTCGTCACGCTGCCGGTCGGGTTGGAGTTGCTCGGCGATCCGACGGTCCTCGCGGTCGCGGCGGCGATGTACGCCATCGAGTTCTTCGCCGACAAGATCCCCGGGGTCGATACCGTCTGGGACGTGATCCACACCTTCATCCGTATCCCGGCCGGCGCGCTGATGGCCGCGGGAGCCATGGGCGACCAGGGAGAACTGGCATTCGTCGGTGCGCTCATGGCCGGCGGCGCCATCACCGGCGGCACCCACACCGCGAAGGCGGGGAGCCGGGCGCTGATCAACACGTCTCCGGAGCCGTTCACCAACTGGGCGGCGTCCATCGTAGAGGATGTCGCCGCAATCGGCGGGATATTGCTCGCCATTGTCGCGCCGGTGGCGTTCCTGATCGGCTTCGGCATTTTCGTTTTGCTGCTGGTTTGGTTGCTGCCGAAGGTTTGGCGCGGCATCCGCTGGTTCGTCTCGCGGCTGACCAAACCGCCGGCCGAAACCCGGCGCGAAACCGCGAACGGACTGCCGGCTTTGCGCGGCGCTCCGGCCGCCGGCGACGATGGCGACGCCGTGCTATGATGGCGGGAGCGTGACAGAAGTCATGGTTCGGGCCCACGGACGATGCTAAACGAAGGGCAATTAACCATAACCAATGTAGCCAAAACCAAAGCTGAGCAGGGAGGCAGGCGGTGTGGAGAGCTATGATCTGACGCGCCTCGACGTCATCGTCAGCGATCATCACGAATTCATGCGCGATCTGATCTGCGACGTCCTCAGGGCGCTCGGGATCCGCAAGGTGCGCTCCGCGTCCGATCCGTGGACCGCGGCGCAGATGTTCAACGACCGGCCGGCGGACCTGGTGTTCACCGACTGGTCGCCCGGTTTCGACGGCATCGGTTTCCTGCGCCTCGTGCGCGACATGGAGGGCAGCGCCGATCCATTCGTGCCGATCATCATCGTCACGGCGCACACCGAACTGCGCCATGTGTGCGTCGCCCGCGATGCCGGCGCCACCGACTTCATTGCCAAGCCGGTGGCGGCGAAACGCCTCTATGCCCGCATCTGCGCGGCCATCGAGCAGCACCGGGCGTTCGTCCGCACCCGCGGGTTCTTCGGCCCAGACCGGCGGCGGCGTCAGGAGTTCTACGAAGGGTCCAACCGGCGAAAGGCCGCGGAAAATGCCGCGGCGGTCGTTGCGCCATGCGCTCCGCGGAGGACGCCCTGCGAACCGGCGTCCGGGAGCATCGCCTGACCGTATCGGGGGTCGTCACTCGCCTTCGAAGAACCCCTTGACGATCATCCGCCACAACACGGCGCCGCCGGCGATAAGGGCGAGGATGATCGAGTACTTCATGATCACCTTGACGGTCGGGTTCTCCGGCGAGGCGACCACGTAGACCAGCATCGGCAGCCAGATCATCAGGCAGATGACCGCGCCGGCGATGAGGATCTTCTTGATCAGCGTCGGGGACACGGGACGATTGCTGTTCCAGGCGTGCCGCGATGCCCCGGACTATAGCATGACCGGAGCTCAGAGAGACGCGAGACGAGCCGCTGCGTCGCCGAGCTTGTCGCGGGCCATGGCGGCGTCGGCGCGGCGCTCGCGCTCCGTCTCGACCACCTCCGGCGGCGCCTTGGCGAGGAAGCCCTCGTTGGCGAGCTTCTTGTCGAACCGCGCGATCTCGGCGTCGAGGCGGCCGATTTCCTTGGCCAGCCGCGCCTTCTCGGCGTCGATGTCGATGACGTCGGCGATGGGCAGCACCAGCGTCGCCTCGTCCAGCACCGCTTGCACGGCGCCTTTCGGCACTTCGCCGTCAAGCAACTCCGCCGAGGACAGCCGGGCGAGGTCGGCGATCAGATCGCGATGGGTGGCGAGGCGGGCCGTCGACGCCGCATTGGACTCCTTCAGCAGCAGCGGGATCCGCGCCGCCGCCGGGACGTTCATCTCGGCCCGGATGGCGCGGACCTGACCGACCAGGCGCACCACCCAGTCCATCTCGACCTCGGCGTCCGCGTCGCGGAAGGCGATCTCGGGCCAGGGTCGGGTGATCAGCATCTCATTGCTGCGGTCGGCCATCTGTTCGAACAGCTCTTCGGTGATGAACGGCATGACCGGATGCAGGATGTGCAGGATCTGATCCAGCACCCACCCGGCCGTCGCCCGCGTCTCGGCCTGGGCCGAGGCGCTGCCGCCGAGGAACACCGGCTTGGCGAATTCGATGAACCAGTCGCAGAACGTCCCCCAGGTGAACTGGTAGATGGCGGCGGCGGCCTCGTTGAAGCGGTAGGCCTCGATGGCCGCGGCCGTGCGCTCGGCCGTCTCGGCGGCCTTGGCGGCGATCCAGCGGTTCAGGGTTTGGGTTGACGACGCGGGGTCGAAGCCGCGCACCGGCGCGCAGCCGTTCATCTGGCAAAACCGCGCCGCGTTCCAAAGCTTGGTACAGAAGTTGCGGTAGCCCTCGACCCGGCTCTCGGACATCTTGACGTCGCGGCCCTGGGCGGCGAAGGCGGTCAGCGTGAACCGGAGCGCATCCGCCCCGTAGGCATCGATCAGGTGCAGCGGGTCGATGATGTTGCCCTTGGACTTGGACATCTTCTGGCCCTTCTCGTCGCGGACCAGGGCGTGGATGTAGACGGTGTGGAACGGCACCTCGTCCATGAAGTGCAGGCCCATCATCATCATCCGGGCGACCCAGAAGAAGATGATGTCGAAGCCGGTGACCAGCACGTCGGTGGGGTAGTAGCGGGCAAGTTCGGGTGTTTCCTCGGGCCAGCCGAGGGTCGAGAAGGGCCACAGCGCCGACGAGAACCAGGTGTCGAGCACGTCCTCGTCGCGGGTCAGCGGTGTCGTCTTGCCGTAGTGCGCCTCGGCGACGGCGACGGCTTCCTCTTCGGTAAGCTCGACGAAGATGGTGCCGTCGGGGCCGTACCACGCCGGGACCTGATGTCCCCACCAGATCTGGCGGGAGATGCACCACGGCTGGATGTTGCGCATCCATTCGTAATAGGTCTTGGTCCACTGCTCGGGGACGAATCGGGTGCGGCCATCTTCGACGGCGCGGATGGCCGGGGCGGCGAGGGTGGCGGCATCGACGAACCACTGCTCCAGAAGCCACGGCTCGATGACCACGCCCGAACGATCGCCGTAGGGCATCATGATGGTCGCCTCCTCGATCCTTTCGAGGAGCTCCAGGCCTTCCATTTCCTTGACGATGGCGTCGCGCGCTTCGTAGCGGTCGAGGCCGCGGTAGCGGTCCGGCACGTTCTCGTTCATGCACGCGCTGTGGTCGAGGACGTTGATCATCTCGAGGCCGTGACGCTTGCCGACCTCGAAGTCGTTGAAGTCGTGTGCCGGCGTGATCTTCACCGCGCCGGTGCCTTTCTCCGGGTCGGCGTATGTGTCGGCGACGACGGGCATCGACCGGTCCATGATCGGCAGGATGCAAGTCGCGCCAACCAGGTCGCGGTAGCGGTCGTCGTCGGGATGAACGGCGACAGCCGTGTCGCCGAGCATGGTTTCCGGGCGGGTCGTCGCCACCGTGACGAAGCGATCTGGATGGCCTTCGATCGGGTACTTGAAGTGCCACAGGTGGCCCTGGACCTCACGCTGCTCCACTTCGAGATCGGAGATCGCCGTGTGCAGCAGCGGGTCCCAGTTGACCAGCCGCTTGTCGCGATAGATCAGGTGCTGCTTGTAGAGCTCGACGAACACCTTGCGCACGGCCTCGGATAGGCCGTCGTCCATGGTGAAACGTTCGCGCTCCCAGTCACAAGACGCGCCGAGGCGGCGAAGCTGGCCGATGATGGTGCCGCCGGACTCGCCCTTCCACGTCCACACCCGGTCGATGAAGGCGTCGCGCCCGAGGTCGTGGCGGGTGAGTTTTTCGGATGCAAGCTGGCGCTCGACGACCATCTGCGTGGCGATGCCGGCGTGGTCCATGCCCGGCTGCCACAAGGCATCGCGGCCGCGCATGCGCATGTAGCGGATGAGCACGTCCTGCAGCGTGTTGTTGAGGGCATGGCCCATGTGCAGGCTGCCGGTAACGTTGGGCGGCGGAATGACGATGGTGTAGGGGTCGGCGTCGGGCCGGCGGCCGGCCGAGAACGTATCGGCGCGCTCCCACGCGGCGTACTGCTTCTGCTCGACCTCGTCGGGCCGATAGGTCTTTTCGAGCGTCACGGCTCGTCCCTTTCGTAGAGCGTCGCGCCGGTCCCTCGTCGGGGCCGGGTCGGCAGCGAAATCCGGCGGGTGTGTTAACCGCAGAGCCGCGGGGGCGTCAATCCTCGAGCCGCTCGGCGCGGTTGATCATGGTGTCGATTTCCTTCTTGACCAACCGTTCGATGAGGTAGGGCAGGTTGCGGTCCAACCACTCCTTGAGCAGCGGACGCAGCATTTCCCGGACCATGCTCTCCAGGGTGACATCCCGGGCGCCGATGGACATGTCGCGCCGGTCGAGGATCGCCTTCGCCAGTTCCGACAGCACGTCGGTGGACAACAGCGCCGTCGGCGGCGAAACCACCTGCAGCTCCGGCGGTGCCTTCATCTGCGGGGTCAGTTCAAGCACGTCTTCCGGCTCAGGCGCCGTGTATACGGGCGGCGGGGGCGGAGGAGGCGGTGGCGGGACGGGTTCCGGCTCGGGTTCCGGCTCGAACATCGGTTCCGGTTCGGGCTCCGGTTCCGGTTCGGGCTCCGGCTCCGGTTCGGGCTCGGGTTCCGGCTCTGGTTCAGGTTCCGGCTCGGGCTCCGGTTCGGGTTCGATCTCTGCGAGTTCGATTTCCGGCTCGGGCTCCGGTTCCGGCTCGGGTTCCGGTTCGGGCTCCGGTTCCGGTTCGGGCTCCGGTTCCGGCTCGGGTTCGGGCTCCGGTTCAGGCTCCGGCGCGGCTTCTGCCGCCGGCTCGGCCTCGGCGCCTTCCTCTTCGCCTTCTTCCGAGAGAATTCTGCGGATGGAGGCGAGGATGTCCTCCATCGACGGCTCGTGTTGGCCGGCTTCAGCGTTTTCGTCGTCGGTCATCGATCGCACATTTCGCTCGGATCTCCCCCCCAGGCTCAGACTAATTCACCCCGGTTCGAAAAGCCAAGGGCTACCTGCGACTTGGCCCGGGCGGGTGAGATCAGTCGGAGGGCGTTCCACCTCCGCCGGAGGTATCCACTTCGCCACTGCTTGAGCCGCCGAACCATTTTCCACGGACTTCCTGGTAATGCGCATCCGCATCGTAGAGAGCGACGTTGAGGCCTAGCCGCGCCGCGGTCATCGCCCCAAGCGCCGTTTTCAGCTCGAAGGCAGCAACGAGGGCGTCCCGTTCGGCACGGACGAGGTTGACTTGGGCGTCGAGCAGTTCCTGTTCCGCGTCGAGGATGTCGAGCACGGTCCGCGCGCCGACGGCGGCTTCACGCTCGACGCCTTCGAGCGCCACCTGATTCGCCTCCACCTCGGTCGTGAACGACTGAATCTGAGCCCGCGCCGTTTCCAGGTCGTGCCAGGCGCGGGTCGCCGATTCGATGGTGTCGCGGCGGTCCCGCTCCAATGTCCGCCGGGCCTGGGCGGCAAGCTGGCGCGCCTCCCGCAGCCGGGAATATGCGGCGCCCGACTGGTACAGCGGCACTGTCAGGTTGAGGGTCGCGGAGACATCGTCCACGCGCGAATCTTCGCTGGCCGTTTCGAAGCTTCGGCTGGCCGAGCCGTTGAGGCTGATGGTGGGCAGCAACTCGCCTCGGACTTCGTCGATATTGTCGATGGCCGCCCGCTCGTCGAATTCGGCGGCGGCAACGGACGGATTGTCTTTTTCCGCGATATCGACGGCGTCGGCGAAGCTCTCGGGAACGTCCGTGGGCATGGCCGGCTGCGAGAGCACGCCGGGAGCGCTGCCGACGGCGTTCCGATAGGCGGCACGCGAGGCTTCCAAGGTTCCCTCAGCTTGGATTCGGTCGGCGGTCGCCCGTGCCAACCGCGCTTCGGCCTGGAAGACGTCGGTGCGGGTAATTTCGCCGACTTCGAATCGGTCTCGCGTCGCTTCGAGCTGGCGCCGCAACCTCTGCTCGTTGGCGATGTTCAGGCGCAGCACCGCCTGGTCGCGGAACACGTTGACGAATGAGGTCGTCGCGTCCAGCAGCACCGATTGCTCGACGGCCGCCAGACGGGCCCGGGCTGCGCGGACGGCATTTTCGGCCTCTCGCGTCGCCGCCAGGGTCCGCCCACCGCGGTACAACGGCTGCGCGAGGGCGACCGACATACTGCGGGGATCGCGATGCTGGCCACGGGCCGTCCCCGTGGCGGCACTGTTGTTGACTGCCTCGGTGCCGGCCTCGCCTTCCGCCGTCAACGTCGGTCGCCAATTCGACAGCGCTTGCGGTACCTGCTCGTCGGTTGCCCGCAGGCTCGCCCGTTGCGCCGCCAGGGTCGGATTGCCGACGTAGGCCTCGATCATTGCTTCTTCGAGGGTCTGACCCCGAACGGGAACCGCGTCGGCAAAAATGGCGAGTCCAACGACGGCACCCAGCCAAACCCACGACCGTGAGATCATTTCAGCACCACATGTTTCTTCGGCCGGCGTGTCCCGCCGACAGCCACGGGCAGGGGACCAGATACGCCGTGTCAGGTCAAGGCCGGTGCGCCAAGTTAGGCCATCAGAACACGAACGACGCCGCCTTTGCGAAACCCGACAAAATCGGCGTTCCGGCGTCAAAAACGGCACGCCCCGAAACGATCCCCGCACGGCGCACGAACAGGGTGCCGCGGCCAATGCCGCCGTCACTGACTACCGCCACCATACGGCCACCTTCGGCGAGCTGCTCGGCGATGCCATCGGGGATTTCGGCGACGGCCCCGCCGAAGACGATCACGTCGTATGGGCCCTGGCGGGCATAGCCTTCGGCCAGCGGCTCGGTGACTACGGCGACGTTGGTGATGTCCAGCGCCGCCAGTGCGCGTTCGGCGATCCCGGCCAATTCGGCATTGGATTCGAGGGCGACAACGGTCGCCGCCATGCGGGCAATGGCGGCCGCCCCGTAGCCGGTCGCGGAGCCGACCTCGAGCACGATGTCGTCGGGACCGATTTCCGCTGCCTGCAGCAGCAGGGCGAGCACCAGGGGCTCCATCAGATAGCGGTCGTTGCCAAGCGCCAAGTCCTCGTCGACGTAGGCGATTCCCTGCAGGCGCTCGGGCACGAATGCCTCGCGCGGCAATTCCGCCAAGGCATCGATGACCATGGGGTCGGTAACCCGGTTGGTGCGGATCTGGTTTTCCACCATATTGTGGCGGGCGGCGGCGTGGTCCATGGTGTCTCCGGCGTCTCGGCGAACCTGCAGCGACGCTATATAGCGGTTTGCGGGATTTCCAACCATATCGAATTGAAAACCGCCGCTCGACGCGGAAGCGGAACCGGTGCGTCGATCCCGCGCCACGGTGGTGCCATATGAAGACCTCGGCGCCTTGACCGGCGGTTTTCAAGCGTCTAATTTCCGTCGCCCGGCGCATCGGAACCGATTCCGCTTGCGGCAAGTGCCGGCGATTTTCCAGGCTGGCGCGGTGGCGGAGTGGCTACGCAGCGGCCTGCAAAGCCGTGTACACCGGTTCGATTCCGGTCCGCGCCTCCAACCGATCCGGAGTAGCTCAGCGGTAGAGCGGTCGGCTGTTAACCGATTGGTCGGGGGTTCGAATCCCTCCTCCGGAGCCAATTCCAGCAAGGGGCTGGCCTGATGAAGGCTGGCCCCTTCGCTTTTCTGGCCATAGCAATCCGACGTTGACGACGAGTTCGGGCTGCATCGATGCAAGCGGCGGCACCAGATGATCGTGCAGCAAGCCATCGGCTTCGGCAGGCGCGTTACGATTCACCGACGGTGGACTTGGGGGATATCGGAATGATTTGCGTTATCAATTAAAAGATGAGCATTTCGAGAGAATTTAAAACTAACGTTGAGTAAAAAAGCTCAGTCCGATAGCCTACAAACGGAAAAGTGACCCGAACTCTCGGAATCGCTTCTATTCGCTTGCTGGGGGGCAAGACATGGTCGCGCCGCCGCAATCGCCAAACGATCTCAATGGCTTCAATGGCTTCCGCCTGAAGGGGATTGGGGCCGAGGATCACGCCGGCGCGTCGGTCAGTACGGCCGGCGACATCAACGGCGACGGCTTCGACGACATCATCATCGGGGCGGCCCTCGCCGACCCCGGCGGCAGCCTCAACGCCGGCGAGAGCTACGTCGTGTTCGGCAAGGCCGGCGGCTGGACGGCGGAGATCGATCTCGCGGCCCTCGACGGCACGGACGGCTTCCGCCTACCCGGACTAGATCCGGACGACAAGTCCGGCAATGCGGTGAGCACGGCCGGCGATGTCAACGGCGATGGGTTCGACGACTTCATCATCGCGGCCTACCACGCCGATCACGGTGGCACCTGGCGCGCCGGCGAGAGCTACGTGGTGTTCGGCAAGGCGGACGGCTGGGACGCGACCTTCGACTTGGCGACCCTCGACGGCAACACCGGTTTCCGTCTCGAGGGCGGCGCGATGGAGGAGCGGGTCGCCCGGTCGGTGAGCACGGCCGGCGACATCAACGGCGACGGCTACGACGACGTCCTCGTCAGCGGTAGCATGGACACCGAAGCCACGGGCGGCGAGAGCTACGTGGTTTTCGGCAGCGCCGGCGGCTTTTCCGCTGCGATCGATCTCGGTTCCCTCAACGGCACGAACGGCTTCCGGATCGATGGCGCCGACCTGGGCGACTATGCGGGCCGACGGCCCAGCACGGCCGGCGACGTCAATGGGGACGGCTTCGACGACGTCATCATCGGGGCGCACGGCGGCGACCCGGACGGCAACATGGACGCGGGCGAAAGCTACGTGGTGTTCGGCAGCACAGGCGGTTTCGCCCCCTCCATCAGTCTCGCCTCCCTGGACGGCACCAACGGCTTCCGGATCGACGGGGTTGACCCGGGCGATCGTGCCGGCTCTTCCGTATCCGCCGCCGGCGACGTCAACGGCGACGGCTACGACGATGTCATTGTGGGCGCCCAGTCGGCAGATCCGAACGGCGGACAGAACGGCGGCGAGGCCTATGTCGTCTTTGGCAAGGCCGACGGCTGGGCAGCGTCTATCGATCTCGGCTCCCTCAGCGCCACCCAGGGCTTCCGGCTCGAAGCCGACGTCGCCGACCAGCTGTTCGGTGGCGATGTGAGCGCGGCGGGCGACGTCAATGGCGACGGGTTCGACGACATCATGGTCGCCGCCTACCGAGCCGATCCCGATGGCGTCGAGGATGCGGGCGAAGGTTACGTGATCTTCGGCGGCGACTTCGGCGGCATCGTCGATCTGTTCGGCGACGAGAACGGCAATGAGCTTTCCGGCACCGTCAATGCAGACGTGATATTCGCCGCCGCCGGCGACGACACGGTGAGCGGCAGCGCCGGCGCCGACCGCCTGAACGGTGCGGCCGGCGACGACACGCTCCTGGGCGGTCCCGGGGGCGATCGTCTCGAGGGCGGCATCGGGGCCGACATCCTCAGCGGACATTGCGGCGCCGACGTGTTGGCCGGCAGCGCCGGCGGCGACACGCTGATCGGCGGCCTGCATAACGACCTCCTGCACGGCGGCGACGGCGACGACACTCTCGATGGCGGTGATGGCGACGATACCCTCGACGGCAATTCGGGCAGCGACATCCTGATCGGCGGGGAAGGCGCCGACGTTTTCATCATCCGGGGTGGTGCCGGCACCAACCGTGTCGTTGACTTCTCCGACGGCGAGGACTCCGTTTTCGTGTGGCCCGGAGTCCAGCTCGAGTCCCAGACCGAGGGCGACATCGACGGGGACGGGATCACCGACACGGTCGTTACCCTTCAGGATGGCCAGGTGATCGAGTTCATGGGCGCGTCGGGCCTCGATATCGACTTCAGTCAGACGCGGGTCGGCGGCAACGGCAACGACACCCTGGTTGGCGGCGACCTCGACGACGTCCTCAACGGTGGCGATGGCAACGACACGCTTTCCGGCGGCGGTGGCGCGGACACGCTCTTCGGTGGCAACGGCGCCGACACCGTCGACGGCGGCGACAGTGCAGACATGCTCTTCGGCGGTTCCGGGGCCGACTCTTTGGACGGCGGCGCGGGCGACGACACGCTGCTCGGCGGCGCGGGCGACGACAGGATCAATGGTCGCGCTGGCGACGACACGGTCTACGGCGGTGAAGGCGCTGACAGTATCCACGGCTATGAAGGCGCCGATGCGCTCTTCGGCGGCGCCGACGATGATGTCATTTGGGCCTGGGGAGAAGACGATACCGTCGACGGCGGCGACGGCAACGACGCGCTCCGGGGCAACCTCGGCGACGACACGCTTTATGGCGGTGACGGCAACGATACCCTCGAGGGCGACGGCGGCAGTGACACCTACGTCGGCGGCGCAGGGAGCGACGTGTTCGTGGTTGAGTCGAGCGAAGGCGTCGACCGCATCCTCGATTTCACCCCTGGCGAGGACATACTACACAACCTGAATTGGGTCCCCCTCCAATCGCAGGAGGAGGCCGACGTCAACTGGGACGGGATTGTCGATACGGTCCTCACCATTGGATACACCAGCACCAGCACCATGGCGGTCGAGTTGTGGGGCGTCTCCGGGATCGACTTCGAGCCGGAGTTCGGTTTGAGGATTGTGGGCGACAGCGGGGACGATACCCTGATCGGCACGAACGGGGGCGATCGCCTGGAGGGTCACTGGGACGGCGACGACACGCTCATCGGCAATGGCGGCGACGATACCCTGATGGCGTCCAGAGGACGGGACGTGCTGTTCGGGGGCGCTGGCGACGACACGCTGGACAGCGGCGGCGACGAGGACACGCTGGACGGCGGCGCTGGCGACGACACGCTCTTCGGTGGTTCCTATTGGGACACGTTGATCGGCGGACCCGGTGACGATCTGCTGCAAGGCGATGATGGAGGCAGCACCAGCATCGACGTATACGTGTTCGGCACGGAAATCGGCACCGACCGCATACTTGGCTTCGACGTGGTGCAGGATCGCCTGCTGCTTGCGGATGGGGTTTCCATCGTATCGCAGCAGAAGGTCGAGATCGGCGGCGACGCGGACTACGCCGATACCGTCGTCACGCTGTCGAGCGGCCAGGTGATCGAACTCGTCGATGTCAGCGGCGTCGACATCAGCCACTCGGTGGCCCGGGAGAGCGACGGCGACCTCGGCTTCTCTTCCCAGCACACCGCACATGAGACAACCTGGAACGGCAGCGCGGGTGACGACACTTACGTGGGGGGTGACGGCAGCGAACTCTTTTTCGGCAACAACGGGGACGACGCGCTTTTTGGTGCTGGCGGCGTCGACCTCATTTGGGGCTCCCGCGGCAACGACACACTCGATGGCGGAGACGGCGACGACAAATTGCTGTCCGGCGACAACAACGACACGGTTTTCGGTCGCGCGGGCAACGACTACCTCAGCGGCAGTTCGGGCAACGACACGCTTGATGGCGGCGCTGGCGATGATCGCCTGTATGGAAGTTCGGGTTGGGATGTTCTGATCGGCGGCAGCGGCAACGACCGGCTGCAAGGCGGCTGGGGATCGGACTACGGCTCGGATACCCTCGACGGCGGTGAGGGCGACGACAACCTCGAAGGCGGAATGGATGGCGATACGCTGATCGGTGGCGCGGGCGGCGATTCCCTCGACGGCGGCGGCGGCGACGACACCCTCATCGGCGGCGAAGGCGACGACAACCTCCTGGGCGGCGACGGGGCCGACGTGTTCGTATTCGGCACCGAGACCGGCACCGACCGCATCCACGGCTTCGAGCAAGGCGTCGGCAGCCTGGTGTTCGCCGACGGTGTCACGGTCGCGAACCAGATGGAGACCGACATTGGCGGCAACGGCGTCAGCGACACCGTTCTCACCCTCTCGTCCGGCCAGGTCATCGAGCTGATGAACGTTTCCGGCGCCGACTACGGTGGGGAGCCGGATCCGGGAAGCCAGACCCTCATGGGTACCAGCGGCGATGACAGCCTCGAAGGCAGCACCGGTGACGACGTGCTCGTCGGCGATGACGACTCTCTATTGCAAACGGTCGCCGACCCGGGCCTGTTCCCCGAGACCGCGGAGTGCGTGGATATCGGTCTGGTCCCGTTGCCGGGCGGAACCGTCATGGGTATCGACGCCGGCGACCTGTCACCGGGGGGCGACGCCCTCGCGACGCTGACCTTCGCCGGTGGCACCGCCGGCTACTGGAACAGCGTCGGCATCTACACCGTTGCCGCGGACGGCACCCTTGGTGACGTCACTCTCGCCTTCGAGAACGTGCAGGATCTCGATCCCGGCGACGACCTGACCGTCGCGCTGCCCGGCGGCCCCGGCAGCGGTTTCGGACTATTCCTGGTCGTCCATGGCGCCCGCCTCAACGACGGCTATCAGGGCTTCGATCTGGAGAACGGTACGCTTGGGTTCGTTTACGACTTCGGAGGCGCCGGCGAACGCGCCGCCTCGATCACCGATGACGGCGCCGATCTCTCACTGGTGTTCGACGACGGCGAAACCCAAACGGTGCTTAAGGGGCCGGTGATCCATTCGAGCGCGCGCGACGGCTCGGCGGTGCTGAATGCGGACGGGGAGGTTCACGTCGCCGCCGGACGGCTCAGCGCCGAGGACGACACCACGCTCAGGATCGGCTTCGAAGACTCGCCTGGCGGCGGCGACGGCGACTTCAATGACGTCATCGTCGATGTCGAGATCCTTCCCGGCACCCTGAGCGCCGCCGACACGCTGGCCGGCAGCATCGGCGACGACACTTTGACCGGCGGCCTCGGCGATGACGTTTTCGTGTTCGGCGCCGGTGGCGGCACCGACTGCATCACCGACTTCGAGGTCGGACGCGACCGGTTCGAGCTCGACCATTGCACGACGATCACCTCCATCGCCACCACCGACGTCGACGGCGACGGCCTTATGGACGACACCCTGGTCTCTCTCTCGTACGAAGGAGCCGTCGAGCTGATCGGCGTCACCGGCGTCAGCGAGGCGGACCTTTTGGGCTCCTGAACGGGATCGCCGGAACTCGCCAAACCCGCTTGGCGCAATCGGAGGTTAGCCGACGGGTTGGGGGCGCGAATCCCTCCCGCGGAGCTGTTTCAAGCAAGGGGTCAGCCCGGACGGGGCCGGCGCCTTAGCGTTCTGGGACACGATCGGATCACCAGACGTGAGGATCGGTCCCCCCTGAAGAAGAATTGGGCCGCGTGATATACTAACGGTTTCGTTGCAGAGCGCCGGTTCGTGCCGACAGCGCCTACCGGCATCGTGGGACGAGACATGCCGCATCTGACCACCGGGTCCGGGTTTTCCGTCGACATGTCGACCGGGGGGACGTTCTACGACGTCGATCCGGGGGACGTCACTTACGCGGACTCCTCGACGATCATCGTCTCGTCGCCGTTCTCCACCATCCAGACCTATTCGGGATCGTTCACCTACACGATCATCGATGGCCTTGCCTACCTCACCGGAGGAACACTTCAGGGGTTCCGGGAAGATACCTTGGGCGGGCAGAAGATGTGGGAGATCACCAGCCTCGGGCTCCCGGTCACCACGTACCTTTCTTATGCGAACAACAACTCTTATGCGAACAACAACGATTTCGCCGGGCTGACGGTCTTTGCGCTAAGGAACGCCGACGTCATGCAGGGCGCAAGCCTGTCGGACGTCCTCTATGGATACGCCGGCAATGACACCCTGCAGGGCTTCGGCGGCAACGACACCCTCCAAGGCGGCACGGGGAACGATCGCCTCGAAGGCGGCGGTGGCAACGACACGTACCTCTACAACGCCGGCGATGGCACGGACACCATCTCCGACAGCAGTGGCAACGACCTCATTTCGTACACCGGCGGAGCGGTTCTCGAAAACGTCCGCCGCGCCGGCAACGATCTGGTGTTCGAGTTGTCCGATGGTAGCACGCCACGTGTCGCCGGCCATTTCAACGGAACGCCGGTCGAGCAGATCAGCGACAACGGCGCCGTCTACAATTTGCTGACCGGGCTCACCGGCGGCAGTGGCCAGGACGTGATCGCCGGCACCGATTCCGCAGAATCACTGACGGGTGGCGGTGGCAGCGATGGGCTTTACGCGAACGGCGGCGACGACACGGTCGACGGTGGCGCGGCCAATGATTACCTCGACGGCGGTGCCGGCGACGACTCGCTGACCGGTGGCGATGGCGACGACACCGTCGACGGCGGTGCCGGCAACGACCTGATCATCGGGGGCTCGGGCGCGGGCGACGACACCTACACGGGTGGCGACGGCGTCGACGAGGTGACCTACCAGAGCACCACGGCAGGCGTGACGGTGAACCTCGCAACGGGGACCGCAACCGGCAGCGAGATCGGCACCGACACCTTGAGCGGCATCGAGAACGCATCCGGCGGGTCCGGCAACGACACGCTGACGGGAGATGCCGGCGACAACACCCTCGAAGGCTTCGGCGGCAATGACACGCTCGACGGGCTCGGCGGCGCCGACACGCTGATCGGCGGTCTTGGGGACGACACCTACGTCTACGACAGCGGCGACGGCAACGATCTCATCATCGATACCGGCGGTGCCAGCGACGTCCTGTTGCTGGACAGCATCGCGACGCTGATCGGCGGTATTCGCGACGGCAACGACGCGGTGCTCGACATGGCCGGCGGCGGCTCGGTGCGCGTCCGCGACCAGTTCGCCACCGCGGTCCCCGTCGTCGAGGCGGTCCTTGCGCCCGATTCCCCGGGATTGCGGCTGTCGACAGCCTTCGCAGGCCCCGCGGGCGGCGATCTGCTGCTCGGCACCGACACCAACAACTTCTTCGGCGCGGGCGCCGGCGACGACCTGGTGTTCGCCAACGCCGGCAACGACATCATGGTCGCCGGTCCGGGCGACGATACGCTGGTCGGCGGCGCCGACGGTGACACCTACCGCTACACCCTCGGTGACGGCAACGACCTGCTCGACGACGAGAGCGGCTTGGACGTCCTGGAGATCGCCGACATCCAAACCGTCGCCGACGTTCACCGGACCGGCAACGACATCATCCTGACGTTCTCCGACGGCGGCACCGTCACCGGCATCGACCACTTCGCCGGCAAGTTGATCGATTTCGCCAAGGATTTCATCTCCGGCGATATCAGGAACCTGGTGACGACACGGTGTTCGGTGGCGCCGGCAACGACACGGTTTCCGGCGACGGAGGCAATGACTCGCTTCTCGGCGGCGCGGGCGACGACCTGATCGTCGGCGGCTCCGGCGCCGGCAACGACATCCTCGACGGCGGCGCCGGCATCGACACCGTGACCTACGCCAGCGCGACCGCGCCCGTCGGCGTCGACCTGAGCGTCAACTTGGCGAACGACGGCCAGGGCGGCTTCGACACCCTCTTCGGCATCGAAAACATCATCGGCGGCAGCGGCGGCGGCGCGCTGGTCGGGAACGACGGGGCCAACGCGATTACGGGCGGTGCGGGCAGCGACGTACTGGCTGGCCACGGTGGCGCCGACACCCTAGACGGGGGCGACGGTGCTGACACCCTTGCCGGCGGCGCCGGGAACGACACGGTCCTCGGCGGCGCCGGCAACGATTTCCTGTACGGATTCGACGAATCGGCCGTGCCGCGGTCGCTTGCCGACACCGGCGTGTTCCCCGACGTCACCGAGGTGGTGGCCATCGGCGACCTCCCGTCCCCCGGAGACGGCGCGCTGGGCATCGTCGCCGGCGACACGTCGCTCGGCGGATTCGACGTCATCGCCAAGCTGACGTTCGTCGGCGGCACGGCGGGATATGCCAACACGGTCGGCGTCTACACCGTCGCTGCTGACGGTACCATCGGCAATGTGTCGCTAGCCTTCCAGGACGCCCAGGCCCTCAACCCCGGCGATATGGCAAGCGTCACCCTTCCCGGCAGCGGCGACGATTTCGGGCTGTTCCTGATCATCCACGGCGCCCGCCTCAACGGCGGATACCAGGGCCTGGACTTCGAAACTGGCACGCTCAGCTTCATCCACGATTTCGGCGGCGCCGGAGAGCGCACCGCCAAGATCACCGATTCAGGCGCCGATTTGTCGCTCGTATTTGATGACGGGGAAACCCAGACGGTGCTGCAGGGGCCCGTCGTCCACTCGACCGAGCGCGGCGGCTCGGCGCTGCTCAACGCCGACGGCACCGTGCACGTCGCCGCCGGACGGCTCAGCGCCGAAAAGGACACGACGCTCCGGGTCGGCTTCGAAGACCTGCCTGGCGGCGGGGATTCGGACTTCAGCGACGTCATCGTCGACGTCGAGATCCTGCCCGATATGGCGCCGGCAACCGATACGCTCGCCGGCGGCACCGGCAACGACACCCTGACCGGCGGCTTCGGCGGTGACGTGTTCGTCTTCGGGGCCAGCGGCGGCACGGACCGGATCACCGATTTCGAGGTCGGCAGCGACCTCTTCGATCTTCAAGACGGCGTCACCATTGCCACCATCGCCAACGTCGACGCCGACAGCGATGGCTTCACCGACGATACCCTGGTGACCCTCTCCGACGGCGCCGTCGAGCTGATCGGCGTCACCGGCGTCAGCGAGGCGGACCTGTTGGGCGCCTGAGCAGACCTGCAACCTGCAAGGACGATCATCCACGCGTTCGCGGCGACTCACCGAACGTTAATACCAAGCTGCATTGATCAGAACCCATGGGTCCACTGGCGCATGCCGATGGACATGATCTTCCAGGGCTGTTCGACGAGCCTGTTCCAGGCCTCGCAGCATAGGGCGACGATTTGGTCGTCGGATTGGAAGATCCGGTTGGACAGCCAGTTGTCGCGC
>Ga0209568_1000240_pt1 | contig 19417 bp, 21 predicted proteins | sample WorMetOlspDAHAB2_FD_187406 | JGI IMG/M metagenome (GOLD analysis project Ga0209568, IMG submission 187406) | Marine gutless worms symbiont microbial communities from Max Planck institute for Marine Microbiology, Germany - Olavius sp. DAHAB.2... ...
CAAGAAGCCGCCGTCGGAATCAGTTCGTCGCGACCACAGCAGACCATGGCTCGCCGTACATCATGCTCAAACGCGAAAAATGCAACAAATACAGCCCAATATCAAACCCGCGCACAGGTCTCATTATCTATTTTTCGCGTTATATCTTAATCTTTTTCTTGATAAAGATGTTTTTGCTAGGATTTTTTTGCCATTTTATTTCCTATTTGTCAACCCCTCATACCTTCAAAGGAACACGCTCATGACCTTCCGCCGAAGCCTCCGGGACCGTGGCGCCGCGTAAGCTCGGATGATCCTCCGGAGGGGGCCATCCACGCGCACAGGAGTCATGAGGTTCCACGCCACCGCGCGCGATGGCCGGCCCGACCAGTAACGATCCATTCCGTCCGTTCAATCAGCTTGACCCTTGCTCCGTCCCGCCGCCGCCCCTACCCTCCCCGTCATGAGCAACGACGAGTTATTTCCCGTCCTGAACCGTATCGCCGGCGCGCTCGAGCGCCTGGCGCCGGCCGCTGTTGACGGGCAGGATCTCGCCGCCGCCGACGCCTTTGTCTGGCACGCCGAGGACGGGCGCCTGGAGCCCGTGGAGAAGGTCAACCGCATCCCCATCGATCTCTTGAAGGGCATCGACCGGCAGACGGACACGCTGTTGGCCAACACCCGACGCTTCGCCGAAGGCCTGCCGGCCAACAACGCGCTCCTGTGGGGGGCCCGGGGCACGGGCAAGAGCTCTTTGGTGAAGGCCGTGCACGCGGAGATCAACGCGAAGACCCCCGGTGCCCTGGCGTTGGTGGAGATCCATCGCGAAGACATCCCGTCGCTGCCGCGTTTGCTGGCCATGCTGCGCGGTGCGGAGCGCCGCTGCCTGTTGTTCTGCGACGATCTCTCCTTCGACGCCCAGGACGACTCATACAAGTCCCTGAAGGCGGTGTTGGAGGGCGGCGTCGAGGGCCGGCCGGAGAACGTCCTGTTCTACGCCACATCCAACCGGCGCCACCTGATGGCCCGGGACATGATCGAGAACGAGCGCTCCACGGCCATCCACACGTCCGAAGCGGTGGAGGAGAAAGTGTCCTTGTCGGACCGGTTCGGCCTCTGGCTCGGCTTCCACAATTGCGACCAGAAGACTTTCTTCGCCATCATCGAGGGCTACGCGGCCCGCTTCGGCCTGAACGACCCCTCCATCGACCTCCAGGCGGAGGCCAACGAATGGGCGGTGACCCGCGGCGCGAGGTCGGGGCGGGTGGCCTGGCAGTTTATTCAGGATCTCGCGGGGCGGCTCGGAAAACCCATCGATCTGGATTGATATGCACCCGACTGTGCCCCTTGCCGAAGCGTGAGGCATGGGGATGGCATTTCGGCCCCATGCCGAATGGTCGGCAATTTTGGCCATGCCGATGTGTCGGGCGCGGTCGCCTGGTGCGATCCGGTGATCGCGGTGCGGATGAGAGTGAGTTCGTGAAGTTTTTTATAGCCCCTCAAGCGCCGGGCGCACCCCTCCGGGGTGCTTGGCTTTCGGCGCATACGCGCCGGCGCGCGGTCGCGCTTGCCTCCTCACCTTCGGTTCGTCGGTAACGTTCCACTCTCCCCACGGTGGTCTCTGCCCGTCCCATACAAATGTTGGCGAGGGACGTTACCGACGGGCCGGAGGCCCGGAGGCAAGCCCAAGGGGCGCCGCGCGAATGCGCGAAAGCCAAGCGAGCGGAGCGAGCGCCCGGCGCTTGAGGAGCTAAACAAAAAAAGCCGCGCGTCTAGCGCGGCCAATACCGCTCCACCGCATTGATGTAGCGGCGGAGATGCGCCCTCAGGGTCGCGTTGGCGACCCGGTCGCGGGCCTGGCGGGCGCCCTCGAAATCGCCGACGCCGGCCAGGATCACCGCCGTGTCCGACATCAACCGGCTCTCCAGCGACCGGGCGAGGCCGCCGTCGCGCATCTCCTCGCGGGCCCGGGCCAAGGTCAGGATGGCGTTCTTCTTGTCGCCGTCGGCGGCCTGGGCGCGGGCCACGGCGATCAGGCCGAACACCCGCTCGCGCCGGTCTTTGGCCTCCAGGGCATAGTCGCGGGCCGCCCCCGGGGCGCGGCTGCGGGCGAAACCGGCGCTCACCAGTTCCCGGGCGGCGCGGCGGCGCGAGCCGAATTCGATGGCCGACAGGGTTTCCTGCACGGCCTGGTCGTCACCGGCCTCGGCCCGCATCATGGCGGTCACCGCGAGCACCGTGTCGCGGTTCACCGGATCCAGGCCGCTGGCCAGCCGTTCGGCGCCCTCCAGGTCGCCGCGGCGGGCCAGGATGATGGCCACGTCGACGGTTGCCGCCTTGCGGCGCCCGGCATTGCCGATCCGGGCGAGCGTCTCGTCGATGGCCCGGGTACCGACGCCGGCGCGGACGATGGCGATCCGCCGGTAAGCGCTGTCGCGCAACCGGAGCCGTGAGATCCTGGCGGCGATGGCGTGGGCCTTGTCGAACTCGCCGGCCACGGCGGCGGCGGCGGCCCAGTCACTGCGCATGGCGCTGTCGACCTCCTGGGCGGCGACGGGCGACGTCGCGACGGCCAGCCAAAGCGCCGTCGCGAAGGGCGTGATGAGGAAAGTGTGGCGGTTCATGGTTCCGTCTCCCGGGATCTCAGGTCTACAACAGGCGGCACTGCCGGACTGGTCGCTGATATGTGGCCGGCGGCCGACAAAGGTTCAGTCCGACACACCCGGTCACTCCGCAATGAACATCCTGACCTCGTCGATGTGGCGGAGCAGGAACCGCCGGAGCGTTCCGTTGCCGACCACCAGGGCCGCCTGGCGCGCCCCTTCCACGTCGCCGGCCTCCAACAGGATCATCGCCGTGTCGGCGGCCACATGCGTCTCCAGCCGAAGATCGTCGTCGGTATTGTCGATGGCCTCCTGGCGAGCCCAGGAAAGAGCCAGCATGGCGGCCCGGCGGTTGCCGGCCCGCACCAGGCCGCGAGCCACGGTAAGCAACGACAAGGTCCGGCCGCGCGCCGTCTCGGCCCCCAGCGCGGCGCCGATGGCGGCCTTCGGCTTCAGGGATTTCGCCAGGCCGCCCCGGAACAGGGCCAGGGAATCGCGGCGCCGGGGCAGATCGCCCGTGCGGCGCGCCGTGGACCAGCCATCGCGGATCGCGCCCTGTTCCGCCTGGATCATGGCGATCACGGCGCGGATCACGTCGCGCCGCCAGGGATCCAGGTTGAAGGCCAGGGTTTCGGCCTCCCGGATGCGGCCGCGGCGGGCCAGGCCGATGCCCATATCCACCATGGTCTCGTCGCGGCGCCCGGCACTGCTGATCCGGGACAGCATCACGAGGGCTGCCTTGCCCTTGTCGGCGCGGGCCAGAATCACGGCCAGGCGGGAGAAGGCGGCGTCGCGAAGATCCAGGCGGCCGATGCGGGCGGCGATCCGTCGGGCGCCTTGGATGTCGCCGGCCATGGCCAGGCCGGCGGCCCGGTTTGACAGCGCCCAGTCGTCCATCTCCAGGCGTTTCGCGGCGGCGGGACCGGTCGCAGCGCCCAGCAACAGGGCGGCGGCCAGTCCAAAAATGATCAATGTCGATCGGATCATGGCGGTCCTCACGGCTTGTTGACGCCGCCCGGCCCTGGCGGCAAGGTTACCGAACGACAGCATAGGGAGTGGCCCATGGTCCGCGCAAAAGGAATCCTCCTGGTCTCGGCGTTTTTCGCGGCGTTCCTCTGGCTCCGGCCGGCGGCGGCGCTTGAATCCTATTCCGAGGCCCAGACGACGCAGTTCATGGATTGGTGCACGGGGGCCAAGGCAGCCACGGAAAGTGCCTGCTCATGCACCCTCAAGCGCCTCGCCCAGACCGTCGCCCCGGCGGCCCTGGCCGGGTTCATCAACCAGCAGTCGGGTGGCGGCGGCTTCAGCCTGTCGACCACGGCGGTGACCACGGCGGCGCTGGTCACCGACGCCCTGGTGGCCTGTTCCAAGTAGGACAGCCCGGCTAGAGCGTTTAAAGGTTAGATGGAAGCGCTCTAGACGTTCCGCAGGTACTTCTTGGGGTCGCGGGCCTGTCGGCCCTTGCGCAACTCGAAATGCAGCTGCGGCGTGGTGACGCCGCCCGAGGACCCGACGGCGGCGATGCGCTGGCCCTTCTTGACCTTGTCACCGCGCTTCACGTCCAGGCGCTCGTTGTGGGCGTAGGCCGAGACCCAGCCGCCGGCGTGCTTGATCAGCACCAGGTTACCGAAACCGCGGAGTTCGTTGCCGGCATAGACGACGACGCCGTTCTCCGCCGCCTTGACCGGGGTGCCGCGGGCCGCGGCGATGTTGATGCCGTCGTTGCGCAGGCCCTTGGCCTTGGCGCCGAACGACGAGATCACCCTGCCCCGCACCGGCCATTGGAACCCCTTGCCGGACCGCGATGCCGGTTTCGGCACGGCCCGGGGCGCTGCCGCCACGGGGGTCGCCACGGGGGCCGAGGCAACGGATCGGGGTGCCGGCTTCTTCGCCGTGGCCCAGGCCGGCGGCTTCGAGGGCAACGGCGGCGGGGCCGGTTTCCGGGCTGCCGATTGACCGGCACGGGGGCTGACGGAGACCGTCTTGACGTCGCCATCGGCGGCGACCACGGAGGTGGCCGAGGCGCCGGCCGACCCCGGCAGCCTTAGCCGCTGGCCGACGAAGATGGTATAGGGCGGCTTCAGGCCGTTGAGCCGGGCCAGTTCGTACATGCTCATGCCCCGCCCGGCGGCGATCTGGGACAAGGTGTCGCCCTTCTTCACCAGGTGTTCGGGATTGCGGGGCAGCACGATGCGCTGGCCGACGCTGAGATGGAACGGCGCCTCCAGCTTATTGGCGAGGATGATGGCCCGCATGGAAACGCCGTGGCGGCGGCTCAGTCCGTAGACCGTATCGCCCTTTCCGACGACCACCGCCGTGGCCCCGGTGAACGCCTGGGCCCCCGATGCAGCGCCCGGGTCCCGGCCCTGCTCCACCTCGGTGCGGATCTGGGATTTCGGCGGCCACTCGGCATAGCCGCAGGCGGAGAGCGTCAGGGTGGCGAGAAGCAACGGCAACGGGCGGACGGCGCGAATCATGGGCCGATTATTGTCCAGGCCCGGGAGGCCTGCAACGGCTTCAATGGGGCGGCGGCGCCAGGCCGTCCACCAGGGGCACGAAACGGGTCGGGCCCAGGTCCCGGGTCTCGGCGCCGTCGGAGGTGCGGGTCACCTTCATCAGGCGCTGGTCGGCCTCGTCCAGGCCCACGGGCACGATCATAATGCCGCCGACGGCCAATTGGTCGAACAACACCGGCGGCACGTCGGCCGCCGCGGCGGCCACCAGGATGCGCTCGAAGGGCGCCTGCTCGGGCCAGCCGCCGGCCCCGTCGCCGGCGATGGCGGTGATGTTGGTGAGCTTCTCGGCCTGGAAGCGGCCTTCCGCCAGCTTCAACAGCTCGGCGTGGCGTTCCACCGTGTAGAGCCGCCGGCAAAGCTTGGCCAGGATGATCGCCTGGTAGCCGGACCCGGTGCCGATCTCCAGCACCTTGTGGCGGTCGTTGACCTGCAACTCCTGGGTCATCAGGCCGACCACGCTGGGCCGGCTGACGGTCTGGTGGTGGCCGATGGGCAGGGCCACGTTCTCGAAGGCCCGGTCCTTGAAGGGCTCGGGCAGGAACATGTCGCGGGGCGTCGTCTCGATGGCCGCCAACACAGCCGCGTCGGTGACCCCGTGCTGGCGGAGTTCCAGGATCAGGGCCCCCATGCGCGCGTCCAAGGTCACCGGATCACGGCCCTCAGCTTCTTCAGCGCCCCGGCGTGGGTCAGGTCCATGGTCAGCGGCGTCACGGCGATGGCGCCGGCGCTGACCGCGGCCAGGTCCGTGCCGGCGCGGAAGGCGTCCTCGTCGCGCTGCGGGCCGACCCAGTAGTAGGTGTCGCCGCGCGGGTCCGTGCCGGGGGTGAGCGCGCCGCCGATCTTGCGCCGGCCCTGGCGGACGAATTCGATGCCCGTCACCTGCTTCGCCGGCACGTCGGGGAAATTGACGTTCATCAGCACGCCGCGCGGCCAGTCGGTCTTGAACAGCTTCTTCAGCACCTGGCCGGTCCAGTGTTCGGCGGTGCCCCAGGCCACCGTCTGGCGGTCCAGGTAGTGCTGCGACAGCGCCACGGACGGCAGCCCCAGGAGTGTCCCTTCCATGGTCGCGGCGACGGTCCCCGAATAGGTCACGTCCTCACCCAGGTTGCCGCCCCGGTTGATGCCGGACAGCACCAGGTCCGGGGGTGCCTCCTTCATGACCTCCTGGACGCCCAGCAGGACGCTGTCCGTGGGCGTGCCGTCCACGGCATAGCGGCGTCGGGAGACGCGGCGGATGCGCAACGGCTGGCGCAGGGTCAGGGAATGGCTGGCGGCGCTCTGTTCGGTCTCCGGCGCCACCACCCAGACCTCGCCGAAAACCTTGCGGGCGACCCTTTCCAGGACCTTCAGACCGGGCGCGTGGATGCCGTCATCGTTGGAAATCAGCACCCGGGCCTTTTTCAGCTTCACGGGCGTCAGTCCCCGTCGCCGGCCGGGCCGATCACCTCGAGGCCGCCCATGTAGTGCTTCAGCGCGTCCGGCACCCGGATCGAGCCGTCCGGGAGCTGGTAGTTCTCCATGACCGCGATCAGGGTGCGGCCCACGGCCAGCCCGGAGCCGTTCAGGGTATGCACGAAGCGGGTCTCCTTGGCGCCCGCCTCACGGCACCGGGCCTTCATGCGCCGAGCCTGGAAATCACCGCAGTTGGAGCACGATGAGATCTCCCGGTAGGTGTCCTGGCCCGGCAGCCAGACCTCGATGTCGTAGGTCTTGCGGGCCCCGAAGCCCATGTCGCCGGTGCACAGCACCACGGTCCGGTAGGGCAGTTCCAGGCGCTTGAGCACGTCCTCGGCGCAGCCCGTCATGCGCTCCAGTTCGTCCGCCGATTGCTCCGGCGTGGTCACCGAGACCATCTCCACCTTGGTGAACTGGTGCTGGCGGATCATGCCCCGGGTGTCCTTGCCCGCCGCACCCGCTTCCGAGCGGAAGCACCAAGTCATGGCGGTCATGCGTTTCGGCAGCTCGGCCGCGTCGACGATGTCGCCGGCCACCATGTTGGTCAGCGGCACCTCGGCGGTGGGGATCATCCAGTAGCCCTCTTCCGTGCGGAACAGGTCCTCGCCGAATTTCGGCAACTGGCCGGTCCCGAACATGGTGTCGTCGTTGACCAGGGCCGGCGGATTGACCTCCACATACCCGTTCTCCCGGGTGTGCAGATTGAGCATGAAGTTGGCCAGCGCGCGTTCCATGCGGGCCAGCGCCCCGGACAGCACCACGAAGCGCGAGCCGGAGAGCTTGGCGGCCCGCTCGAAGTCCATCATCCCCAGTCCCTCGCCGAGCGCCACGTGGTCCTTGACCTCGAAATCGAAGGTCGGCGCCTCGCCCCAGGTGCGGACCTCGACGTTGTCGTCCTCGCCCTCGCCCACGGGCACGTCGTCGAAGGGCAGGTTGGGGATCTCCGCCAGCATCCCGTCCAATTCGGCTTGCGCCGTGGCCGCCGCCTTCTCGGCCTCGGCCTGCGCGTCCTTGCTTTCCGAAACCTTGGCGATGATCTCTTCGGCGTCCTCGCCGCGGGCCTTGGCGGCGCCGATCTCCTTGGAAAGGGCGTTGCGCTCGGTCTGGATCTCCTGGGCCTTGGTGTGGGCGGCCCGGCGCACCGTATCCAGGGCCAAAAGCTCGGCCGCCTGGGCCGGCAGGTGACGCCGCGCCAGGCCGGCGTCGAAGGCCTCGGGGTTGTCGCGGATCCATTTGATGTCGAACATGGGTCGGTCTCGGGATTGTTCCGGTGGTCGGCTTATGGCGGACTTATAAGGCCATTGGGGATGCGGGGAAAGGGCCTATGCACGCCGTGAGGGGCCACGGGAACGCTTGTGCCCCGGGCCCATTGGCGGGAAAGTGAGGCGGACCCGTTCGATCCCGCCGCATCCCCATCGGAGGCCCCCCATGGCGCTCATGAACCTTCTCGACGACAACCCCTTCGCCCGGCTCCTGGGCATCCGCTATCCGCTCTGCCAGGCCGGCATGTACCAGGTGGCCTACGCGGAACTGGCCGCCGCCGTCTCCGAGGCCGGCGGCCTCGGCGTGCTGGGTTCGGCGTTCATGGAGGCGGAAGACCTCAGGGCCGAGATACGGAAGGTCAAGGAACTCACCGACAAACCCTTCGGCGTCGACATCCTGTTCGCCGAGGTGAGCGGCGGAGACCAGACAGCGACCGGCTACACGGCGCAGGTGGAGGAGCACATCAACGTCACCTTCGAGGAGGGCTGCCACGTTTTGGTCTCCGGCCTCGGCAACCCGGGGCGCATCGTTGATGACGCTCACAAGCGGGGCATGAAGGTCATGTCCCTGGTCGGCAACGTGCGCCAGGCGGTGGCCGTGGCGGACTCGGGCGTCGACGTGGTCATCGCGTCCGGCCACGAGGGCGGCGGCCACGTGGGCCGGGTCGGCACCATGGCGCTGATCCCGAAGGTTGTCGACAGCGTCGACGTGCCGGTGCTCGCCGCCGGCGGCCTGGCCGACGGCCGCGGCATGATCGCCGCCATGGCCTTGGGCGCTCAGGGGGTGTGGATGGGAACCCGCTTCATCGCCACGGAGGAAGCCCGGGGTCATATCAACTACAAGAAAAAGATCGTCGAGATCGACGAATCGGGGACGGTGGTCACCCGGGCCCATTCGGGCAAGCCGAACCGCATGATCCGCAATCAATTCACCGATTCCTGGGCCGGCCGCGAGCACGAGATCAAGCCCTTCCCCCAGCAGTTCAAGGAGGTCGGCGAGCCCGGCTCCATCCGCGGTCGCGTCGAGGGCGATACCGAGACCGGCGTGCTGCCGGCCGGCCAAGGCGCCGGCTTGATCGACGCCATCCCGCCGGCCGCACACGTGGTGGAGAGCATCATCGCCGAGGCCCGGGCCATCCTGGCGGGCTGGGAGGCGGCCTAGGCCGCGCCGGCCGGACCCGGAAATTCGAAATCGCAGGCGGGACTCCCTTTCGGCCATGACCAAGACCGACAACCCATTCTGGCTCTACATGGCGCCGGCCATTTTCACCTTTCTGTGGGCGGCCGGTTACGGCGTCGCCAAGCTGGGGCTGCAATTCGCCGAACCGATGACGCTGCTTTCCTTGCGCTTCGCCTTCGCCGTCCTCCTGCTTTTGCCGTTCTACATGGTCATACGGCCCAAGCTTCCCCACCGCCCCATGGATTGGCTGCATATCGTTGTCGTCGGCACGCTGGTGCAAGCGGTCTATTTCGGCGGCTGCTGGTGGGCGTTCAGTGTCGGCGTGTCGGCCGGGGTGCTGGCGATCTTCATGTCCCTGCAGCCCATCCTGGTTGCCGTGCTGGCGCCGAGCTTCGCCCATGAACGGGTCGGCTGGCGAAGGTGGACGGGCTTGTTGGTCGGGCTGGCCGGCGTGCTGGTGGTGATCGTGGCGCGATCCGATCTGGAACCGCCGACGGCCGTCGGCATGGGCCTCAGCGCCATGGCGTTGCTGGGTATCACCACCGGGGTGCTCTACGAGAAACGCTTCGGCGTCAGCCACCACCCGGTACTGACGAACCTGGTCCAATACGCGGTGGGTCTTGCCGCCGTCCTGCCCATCGCCCTGTTGTTCGAAACCACCCGTATCAGCTGGACGGTGGAATTGGTGGCGGCGCTCGGCTATTTGGTGATCGACAACTCCATCCTGGCCATAAGCCTGTTGCTGGCGATGATCCGGGTCGGCGAAGTGGCCCGGGTATCGTCGCTGTTGTTCCTGGTGCCGCCCCTGGCGGCGCTCATCGGATGGATATTGCTGGGCGAGGAAATGCCGCCCCTGGCCTGGGCCGGCATGGTTCTGGCGGCCATTGGCGTGCTCACCGCGACGCGCCGGGACAAGGCGGGTTAGCCCCGGCCGACCGCCGACGCGGTCGAGAGCATCATGACCGAGGCGCGGGCCATCCTGGCGGGCCGGGAGGCGGCCTAGATCGGATCGCGATAAATCGGAAACGTTCGGTTTCCGATTTATCGCGTGAATCCGATCGGTTTTATAAGCGCCGCGCCCATCGCGGCCCCGTCATCGCCCGCGATCCCGCCTCAACTCGGGAACGAGAAGCTGATGCCCTCGCGCACACCGGCCGACGGCCAGCGTTGGGTGACGGTCTTGCGCCGCGTATAGAAGCGGACCGCGTCCGGGCCGTAGGCCGACAGGTCGCCGAAAAGCGAGCGCTTCCAGCCACCGAAACTGTGGTACGACACCGGCACCGGCAGCGGCACGTTGATGCCGACCATGCCGACCTCGATGTTGTCGCTGAAATAGCGCGCCGCTTCGCCGTCTCGGGTGAAAATGCAGGTGCCGTTGCCGTACTCGTGCGCGTCGATGAGGGCCATGGCCTGATCCATGGTGTCGACGCGCACGACGCAGAGCACCGGACCAAAGATCTCGTCCGTGTAGCACGACATGTCCGGCGTGACCCGGTCGATCAGCGTGCCGCCGACAAAAAAGCCGGCCCTATGACCGTTGACGTCGGGGTCGCGGCCGTCGATGACGATTTCCGCGCCGTCGTCCTCGGCCGCCGTGATGTAACCTTCGACCTTGTCCTTGTGCTGCCTGGTGATCAACGGGCCGAAGTCGTTGCTGTCTTCGTGCCAGGGGCCGGTCTTCAGGTCCCGCATGCGTTCGGTCATTTTGCCGACCAGCGCATCGGCGGCGCCGTCGCCGACCGCGACGGCCACCGAGATCGCCATGCAGCGCTCGCCCGATGAGCCGAAGGCGGCACCGGTGAGCGCGTTGACGGCGTTGTCCATGTCGGCGTCCGGCATCACGATGGCGTGGTTCTTGGCGCCACCGAGCGCCTGGCAGCGCTTGCCGCTGGCGCTGGCGGTGGCGTAGATGTACTCGGCGATGGGCGTCGATCCGACGAAGCTGACGGCCTTGACGCGCGGATCGGTCAGCAACGTATCGACCGCCTCCTTATCACCGTTGACGACATTCAGAACGCCCGCCGGAAGGCCGGCCCGGTGAAACAGTTCGGCGATGAACAAGGCCGCCGACGGGTCCCGTTCGGAAGGCTTGAGGACGAACGTGTTGCCGCAGACGATGGCCATGGGATACATCCAAAGCGGCACCATGGCCGGGAAGTTGAACGGGGTAATGCCGGCGACGACGCCGAGCGGATGGAACTCGCTCCACGAATCGATGTCGGGACCGACCTCCTTGCTGTGCTCGCCCTTCAACAGTTCGGTGGCGTAGCAGGCGAATTCGACGTTTTCGATGCCGCGCTGGATTTCGCCCTTGGCGTCGTGGCCGATCTTGCCGTGCTGGCGCCCGATCAACTCGGCGATCCTGTCGATATTCTGCTCCAGGAAATCCTTCGCCCTGAACATGATCCGAGCGCGCTTCGCGGGCGGCGTCGCGCGCCATGTCGGCGCCGCCGCCTGGGCCGCCGCGATGGCTTCCTCGACGGTCGCCTTGGAGGCCAGCGCGACCTGAGCATCGATCTCACCGGTCGACGGGTTGAATACGTCCTGGGTGCGGTTGGTGCGGCCGACGATTTCGCCGTTAATCAAATGTCCGATGATCGTCATGATGAGGTCCTCGTTTCTCGATAGAAGGTGTGTCGTGGCGCTCAGGAGAGGCCGTTGAAGCTGTCGCCGAGCGCCTCGACGAGACGGTCGATTTCCTCGGTTTCGGTTATGAAGGGAAAGCCCAGCTGGATGGTGTCGCCGCCGTAGCGGACGTAGAAACCCTTGCGCCACATGTCCATGGCAACCTCAAAGGGGCGCCGCGCCGGTTCGCCGGGCTGGGCGGCCAGGGTAAAGCCGGCGGCGAAGCCGTAGTTGCGGATGTCGGTCACATGCTTGATGCCCTTCAGGCTGTGCACCGCATCCTCCACGTAACCCGACATCCGGCGGACCCGCTCAATCAGGCCGTTCTTCTTAAGGACGTCGAGCGTGGCGAGGCCGGCGGCGCAGGCCACCGGGTGGGCCGAGTAGGTGTAGCCGTGCGGCAGTTCGATCATGTAGCCGGGCCCGCCGGTTTCCATGAAGGTGTCGTAGATGCCGCGCCGGGCGACCACCGCGCCCATGGGCACGGCGCCGTTGGTCAGTTGCTTGGCGATGTTGATCATGTCCAGCGTCACGCCGAAGGCCTCGGAACCCGTATCGGCCCCCATGCGGCCGAAGGCACAGATCACTTCATCGAAGATCAGCAGGATATCGTTGTCATCGCAGATTTGGCGGAGCCGCTGCAGATAGCCCCGTGGCGGCGGCAGCACGCCGGCCGAACCGGCCAGCGGTTCGACGATGACGGCGGCGATGTTCGAGGCATCGTGCAACTCAATCAGATCGCTCAGTTGCTCGGCCAGCTCGGCCCCGGTCTCCGGCTGGCCCTTGGTGAATTCCCGGCCTTTCTGGACCGTGTGATGCAAGTGGTCCGCCGCCACCGCATCGCCGTAGAGTGCGCGGTTCGGACCGATGCCGCCGACCGAGATGCCGCCGAAGTTGACTCCGTGATAGCCCTTGGCGCGGCCGATCAGTTTGGTTTTGGCGGGCTGCCCCTTCTTGCGCCAATAGGCGCGCGCGATCTTCAGTGACGTATCGGCGGCTTCCGAGCCGGAGCCGACGAAGAACACCCGATCCAGTCCCTCCGGCATGAACTCGATGATTTTCTCGGCCAGTTGGAAGGATTTCGGGTGGCCGTACTGGAATGCCGGCGCGTAATCCAGTTGCCGGACCTGCGCCGAGACCGCCTCGATGATTTCCGGCACGCCGTGACCGAGACCGCAACACCACAAGCCCGACAAGGCGTCGAACACCTGGCGCCCGTCGGCGTCGGTCAAATAGGCGCCCTTGGCGGCGGTAATGATGCGGGGATCCTGCTTGAACTCGCGGTTGCCGGAAAACGGCATCCAGTGGCTGTCCAGTTGGTTCTGGGTGAGGATCGACGTTCCGTCAAACATGGCAGCGCTCCTTGTCGGTCATGGCGACGTTGATGTCTGGCGGCAATCTATGGGCTTCGCAAAGTTTGATAAATTGTAAAGAATCACACTTTAGTTTACAGATTAGGAAACTTTAGGAGATGCCGGCCATGGCTGCGCGCGCGATTCTCGGCCAAGTGAGCGATGTCGACATTCGGCTGCTCAAGGTGTTCCGTTCCGTGGTCGAGGCCGGTGGCGTGTCGGCGGCGGAGTTGGAGTTGAATATCGGCCGTTCGGCCATCAGCCGCCATCTCAAGGACCTGGAGGTGCGGCTGAACATGGTGCTGTGCCGGCGCGGCCGCGCAGGCTTCTCGTTGACCGACGAGGGCCGCCACGTCTACGACGCGACCCTGCGCGTGCTCGCGGCACTGGAAACCTTCCGCAGCGAGGTCGATGACGTTCATCATCGCATGACCGGAAACCTGTCCTTGGCCCTGTTCGACAAGACCGTGACCAACCGGGCGTGCCGCATTGCCGAAGCCGTTCGGCGGTTCGACCTTCTGGCCCCGGAGGTGACCCTGGACATCCATGTCGGAACCATCAACGACATTCAGAAAGGCGTCATGGACGGGCGCTTCAACATCGGCGTGATACCAACGCACCGGACCTCGCCGAGCCTCGACTACCTGCCCTTGTTCCAGGAAAACATGTATCTCTATGTCGGCAAGGGGCATCCCCTGTTCCATATGGAGGATGCGGAGATCGGCCCGGACGTGGTGCACCACCACAAGTTCGCCGGCCTCGGCTACAACTCTCCCAATATGGACGCCAGCAACAAGAGAAAGATAGAACGCCAGGCGTCATGCTACGACCAGGAAGCGATGGTGACCCTGGTGCTGTCCGGCCGTTACCTCGGGTTTTTGCCGGATCACTACGCCGCAAGCTTCCAGGTCCAGGGCCTGCTGCGCACGCTGGATCGCAACACCTTCACTTATCTTTGCAACTTCGAGGCCATCACCCGCCACGCGCCGAAGCCGACACGGATCACTCAGGCGTTCCTCGATTGCCTGAAGGCGGCACACTGAAAATCCGCGTGCCCGACATTCCCGCCATGAGCGGAGTCGCGCTGGAAGCCCGACCAGCCGAGCACCCCGTTTGCGTCAAGGCCTTCCTCGCATGCGCTGCCGGCCGGTTGCGGTCGCTGGGATAGGATTTCCGCTTTGTGGTGCAAACATGAAGTGAGCCCAGGAGCAGATTGATTTCGGGAGACTATGATGCGGATTGTTTGGAAGGATCTGCTTTTCGCAATGTTCATCGGTGCGTCGGTGATGGCGGCCCAACCGGCCCTCGCCGGCGACCCGCTGCAGCGACTATCGGTTCACGACAATTGGATCGTGTTGCGAGAGGGTGGGTGGAACGGCCACACCGCTTCGTATTTCACGGGATCGCGATCCGTGCGGCCGCAGGGCGTGCTATCACAGGAACCCGGGCTTGGCCTGATCTACAGCTGTGTCGGTCCGGCGTTCATCTTCGTCACCATGCAATCGCGTTTCGTCACCGAAAACACCGGGATGATCAAGCTCCAGTTCGACAACGCCTCCGAACGACGGCTCCCCTACCGGCCGACCTCGTCCCGACACGACGCCCTGTATTTCGACATCTCCGGAAGCGACGGGCGCACGATCAGGGCGGCACTGGATGAGGCCCACGCGCTGGTGTTCGAGGTGCGGTTGGCACCCGAAGGCAGAGCGCAGAAGTTCCTTTTCAGTCTCGTTGGTTTCAGAACCGCCGCACGGGAATGTACCCGGCGAACCAATGCCGAGGCCGACATGGTGGCCGGTTCCAGGGCCGGGAGTTTGCCGCCCGCTCGGCGTTGAACGACGCCCGGCAAACCTAGACAGCCCACCCCACCGCACCGTGATGTGATTGGCATCACTGCCAAAAATCACCCAAGGCCTTACCAAGAATGGCTTACCCCTTATGCGCAATTGTCCGCCATCGGCGGGCAACGGCAAATTAGGGGGCCATGCATGACCATTTAGATGGGCCACCAAATGGAAGTAAGAAACAACGCCGATGTCGATGAGGGCATCGACGGCGAGACGATCTCGGTGTTTTTCGCCGATGATCACGAACTTGTCCGCAAAGCCGTGTCCGGTTTGATATCGGAGCACTTCGCGAACTGTGAAATCTTTGAATCGGGATCCTTCGAAGGGCTCGAGGAAGCACTCGCGGCGCGGCATATCGGAAATGGGAACGGCCACCAGATCATTCTCATGGACCTGCAGATGCCCGGCGTTTCATTGCCGAAGAGCATCTACACCCTGATCCAGCGCTATCCGAACCTGCCGATCGTCATCCTTTCCGGAACCTTCAGCGCGGAAACGGCGGTGAGCGTCATGAAGATCGGCGTCAAGGCGTTGATTCCCAAATCCAGCGCACCGCAGTTGTTGCTGCACGTCCTCAATCTGGTGCTGGACGGTCAAACCTATTTCCCCGTCGAACTGATCAGTGCTGGCGGCAGCGGCGCGTTCCATGGCGGAGCGGGGTTGTCCCGCTTGACCAACCGTGAGAACGAGGTTGCCGGATTGATCGCCGACGGCCTAACCAATAAGGAAATTGCGCGGGTACTCGGTATTTCCGACGGAACCGTGAAGGTCGCGGTCAAGTCGATCTTCCGGAAAATGGGAGTGACCAACCGAACCATGCTGGCACGGCAGATCTACGATCAGCGCGCGGATTAGTCCCGCCGCCCCCCTCATCGCATACCCACATTGGGTCCGGCCGCTTCTCCTTTGCCCCATAAGCGGCAGGAGACGGAGATATTACGATGATCGAGGTTTCGAAAATCTGCACAGAGATCATTGGAGTCAGTCATGCGATTCATAATGGGGAAGACCGCCGCATTAGTCGTCACCGCGGGGATCGCACTGTTTCCGGCGAACCTATCCGCTGGCCAGGGCGTTCCCATTGGGGCCCGCTCGTCGGGTATCATCCAAGCATGCGGGGACACCGCGCATCCTGCTCAACACCTGGCGGCGACGTTGCGCATGGCGCTTTTCGACCGCAAGGACGTTCAGTTCACCGTGACCAAGGTGAAATCGATGCACGGACCCTCGGCGGCAAAAACCGGCGGGGGATCCGGGTCGACGCGCTGCGTTTTTCACGTCACCGGCACCATGCGGGCCCGCAATATCCACGGTGAGTTGGGGGTCTACGCCGTCGTTGCGGAGATCGCCCATGTCCCCAGCATTCTCGAATCAACGATCATCGGTTTCGATATCGACCCGATCAAAGCCCTTGGGATGCAACAAGCCCTGAGACATAAGTAACCAGCTTTTTCGGGCCGGGCGACGGAAAGCGTACTGTTTTCCGCCGCCCGGGTCGTATCCGCAAAACGCCCGCCGGGGAACCCGGCGGGCGTTTTGCGTTGCGGCGGCTGGGACGGACCGCCGCTGGGGGAGGTGGGAGGAAAGCGGGGTTTTATCCGATGGCCCGGTCCGTGATGTCCGGCCAGCCGATCAGGTCCGCTCCCGGCGCGCCGCCATATCTGGGAAGGCCACCGGCCCGGCCACGGGTATCTGCGAACACCTGGTAATGATCGTTGTCATTCGACAGTCCTGACAACGGCGTGGAATGCGATCACCTGTCCATGTCTTCGATAATTTCGGTGACGACCTCATCCCACAGGTAATCGTTGTCATTTGATCCGATCAGTGGACGTGGCTGAATACGGGACATCTTGATGCTTCCTCCGATCGCGGGCCGATTTACATGCTGAAAATTCTAAAGCTGCGGCGGGGATCGGAAATCTGCGCATAAGGGGTATCCCGGCGAGGAAAAGAGAGCGCCCGGGTGGGCGCTTCGAACCGAGGCCTTCAGGGTGACTTGCCGCCACATCGGACCGCCGAGCCGACCGGGACGGCGCCTGACGAGACGGACGGCCTTCAGATAATTTCCTCGAAGCTGATGACGATCGCCACCCGGCGATTCTTCTGGCGGCCGACCGGCGTGTCGTTGTCGGCGGCCGGCATCGTATCGGCGCGGCCGATGATCCGGATCCGCGACGGCATGATGCCGCCGGCGATCAGTGCCCGTGCCACGGCCGCGGCGCGGGCACCCGACAGCTCCCAGTTCGACGGGTAGACGCAGGAAAAGATGGGCCGGCTGTCCGTGTGTCCCTCCACGGAAATCCGGATCTTCGGATCGGTCAATGCCGGCGCCAGTTGGCGAACGATGGCCAATCCGCTTCCTGTGAGGCCGGCGCGGCTCGATTCGAATAGGATGCTTTCGTTCAGTTCGACCGTGATCTTGTCGGATTGTCTCGAAATCTTGGCCGTCGAGTTGAACGCCCGGAGGTTCAAGTCCCTGAGACGGGAGGCCAGCAGCGATTCACGAAAACCGGGCAGGGGTGCCTCCACGTATGGCCCGCCGCCGCAGTGCTTTCCGCTGATGCAGACCAGGCCGCGCTCCGTCCCTTCGTGCCGGTCTGGCCTTGTGTTTCCATATCCACCTCCTCGCCGATTCCGCCATGCCCGATCATCACCACCATGAGCGCCAGCATCAGGGTGACCAAGTCCATGTAGACGACCTTCCATCCGGTCTCGACGGTCCTGACTTTCCGTATCATGCGTCCTCCGTATCGGATGTGATGGCGTTTTCGCCGAAGGTAATGCCGTTCAGGGTTTCGCGCAGTTGCGCCGGGCCGACGTGCTTGTTGATCAACCGGACCGCCTCGATGGCGACTCGCCGGTCGCGGGAACGCTCCGAGAAATAGCCCTGCAGTTTCACGGATAGAGGCATGAAGAAGAGGTTGGCGCACAACAGGCCGTAAAACGTCGTGATCAGGGCGAGTGCCATGTTGCTGCCGATATGGACGAGGCTCGCCTCCTCCAGTTCATAGAGCATGTTGATCAGCCCGAGCAGGGTCCCCAGCATGCCGAAGGCCGGCGAATAGGCGGCCATGGTCAGCAGGATCTCGGCATCGGCGTCCTCCTGAAGCTGCGTGCGCTCGTGTTCCCAAGCCATCATTTCCTGCACCTGCTGGATCGGCATGCCGGCCAGGGTCCATTCCAGGCCGACCCGCAGGATGCGGCTCTTCACCCATCGAACTTCCCGCTCCCGGTCCCGTATCTCTCCGCGTTGCCAGACTCGGGCCACGGCAACGACCTGTTCGAGGTCCTCGACGACATTGCGCCGGTTGGGGCGCAGCGCGATGATCAGGGCGGGAAGGACGCGGCGAAGCTGGTGACCGGGAAAACTGATGAACGTCGCGCAGCCAACGCCCCCCAGGACGATCAACATGCCCGGCCAGTTCAAAAACGCATGCGGGTCTTTCGCTGTCACGGCAACGGATACCCAGATCAGGACAATCGCCCCGAAAAATCCAAAAACGCTGACCGGATCAATCAGGCCGCCAATGCGGGCGCGTTTGTCCTTCGCTTCGGTATCCGCCTCGTCCAACGATCCATCCCCCGGTTTCATTCTATTGCCCGTCTTTTTTTCATGCGGGACATTCGCACGCGCCGAAAGACGCCGTGGATAGCGCCACCCCCGCAGCCGACCGGCTGCTCTTCGGTAGCAGAATCGTCGAACCTATACGCCTTTCATGCAACGACCCAGAAGGCTGGTTTCGTTCTCTTTTGGGGTACCCGCAACGGCGCGTCGTCGCCTCTCGGCCTGGATTGAACCGGCGCGCCGGGAGGCACCATGAACAGGTTGGTGGCTGGTGGGCCGGCGCGGTCCGGTTTCACCCGATCAACGAAACGAGGCTTCGCGGATATTCAGATCGCGGCATTTCGGAACGCGCACCAAGACGTTGGGTATTTCGATCAGCCGCGTCTCGTCTCGAAGCGCCTTCGCGCCGTCGCAACCCGCCGACGGTCCGAGCTCGATCGTCATGTTCTCGAAATCGATGTCGATGTAGGCCAGGTCGCCGGTGTGAAATTCGACAAATCGGCCATGGCTGTCCGTCCAGGTCAGGCACAGCCGCCCGCGACAGATTGCCGTGGCGACCTTGTGGCAGAGCAAGGCGCGCTCCGCATCGCGCAACGCCGTCAGGTGGGCGATGGTTTGTCTGGCGTCGTGCGCAGCGGAGGTGTGCGGCCCGCCCAAGGCCAAAACCCAATCATTTCCGGGTGTCCCCATCCGGCAGTCTGATCGCATGGGGACGAAATTCCGCGCCGACGTGTGGCGATGTTCATGTGCGGCTTCGATACATGCGAGATCGCGCCTCGCGCTTTTCAGTTCCTCGCCCCTGGCAATATAGCGGTCTGTCTCTTCGGGCAGGAGACGTTCGGCAAATTCCCACAAACTGACGGCATCGTAGTTTTCCACCGGCTTACTCCATCGAACGGATACGGCTTATACCAAGCTGTAAAAAGTTTGACTCATTAAGGGACTGTTAGGCGGGGTGTGATTCAACATGGAAAACAGAGGAGTTTTTCCATGGCACGCGGCATTCCCCTACGCACAGACTTCACTTGCG
>Ga0209568_1000241_pt1 | contig 19415 bp, 16 predicted proteins | sample WorMetOlspDAHAB2_FD_187406 | JGI IMG/M metagenome (GOLD analysis project Ga0209568, IMG submission 187406) | Marine gutless worms symbiont microbial communities from Max Planck institute for Marine Microbiology, Germany - Olavius sp. DAHAB.2... ...
AACGCCAACAAGCGACGCGCCTGGTTGGCGTCCTCCGAACCCCTGGCAAGGCGTCGCAGGGTCGATCCGTCGTAGTCCGAGCGAAGGGGAATGGCCAGGCCCATGGGAAACTCCTCTACCGTTTCCCACCCTTTGAATCACGCCATCCATCAACAAGCCGTTAATGAGTCACGATCAATGCAGCTCGGTATTACAGCCGTGACCGAAGCCTCCGCGCGCCCTCCCACCTCCGAGCAACCCGTCTCCACCGACGAGCGGGGCATGCTGCTGATGACCGCGGCGGTGATCGTCGCGCCGGGCATCCACGCCATCGCCAAGGGCCTGGGCGATACCCTGCCGCCAGGCGAGATCGCCTGGGCGCGGTTTTTCCTCCAAGTTGTGTTCCTGCTGCCCTTCGTCTGGTTTCGCCATCGCGGGCGCGTCCCGCCGCCGTCGTTAACGCATTTCGTGCGTGGCCTTCTCGTGGCGTCGGCGGTGTTGTCGTTCTTTTGGGGGCTGACGTACCTTCCCCTCGCCGACAGCTCGGCGATCTTCTTCGTCGAGCCCCTCATCCTCACGGTGCTGGCGGCGCTGTTCCTCGGCGAGCCCATCGGCTGGCGGCGTGTCCTCGCGGTGATCGTCGGCTTCGTCGGTGCCCTATTGGTCATCCGTCCGAGCTTCGAGACCATCGGCCCGGCCGCGCTTTTGCCGTTGCTGGCCGCTTTCTGTTTCGCGTTCTATCTGACCATCACCCGCGGCCTGGCGGCGAAGGAAGACGGCCTCGCCATGCAGTTCTGGGTCAGCGGATTCGCCGCCATCGCGTTGTCGGTTGCACTGGCGGTTGGCTCCCAGACGTCCTGGCCGGTCGTCCAGCCCGCGTGGCCGGCCGGCGGCGAATGGGGGCTGCTCCTGGCGCTGGGCGTTGTCGCCACGGTCTCCCACATGCTGGCCATCCTCGCCTTCCGCCGAGCGCCGGCCAGCGTGCTCGCGCCGTTTCAGTACCTGGAGATCCTTGGCGCGACGGTGCTTGGGGTGGTCTTCTTCGCCGACCTTCCGGACGGCCTGACCACGCTCGGCATCTTGATCATCGTCGGCTCTGGGCTGTACGTGTTCCATCGCGAGCGGATCGCCGCGCGTGGCGCGGGTGAGCAGTCGACGTGAACCGTATGCCGCAGATGGCGTTTGCGAGCCGCAGATGACGGGCAGCCGAAACTCTGCCGTCGCCTTTCTCATCCTGGCGGCGCCGTTCTATCTCAACGACCTCGGCTTCATCGCCGCCGATGGCGGCTATGGGGTCTATCTGGTCGACTACGGCACCCGGGCTCTGGTGCTGGCGGTTTGTTTCCTGTGGGCGTTGCCACGGGGTATCGTCCTCGCGCGCCCGGACGCGCCCGCGTCCCCGTGGATTGCCCTCGTGTCGGTCGCCGTGCTGCTCGCCCTCGGGCAGCTCTTCTACTATGGGATCGAAGTGCCGATCGCCGCGGCGACTGGGATGGGCGGGCTGTCCAACTTCCCGATCATCGACGACCCGTCGCTGATGTGGCTCGACATCACCCTCGGACTGTTCGCGGTCGCTTTGAGCGAAGAGCTGGTGTTCCGCAAGTTGGCGCTCCGCTGGCTCGAAGACGCCGGCCGCGCGCCGCTGCAGATCGTTGTGATCTCGGCACTGGCATTTTCGCTCATGCACTGGGCGAGCGGCGTGCCCCGGCTTCTCTACACCTTTGCCGCCGGCCTGATCTACATGGCCGCCTACCTGCGGCTCAGGAGCCTTTGGCCGCTGGTCGCCGCCCATTGGGCGCACGACTTCATCGCCTTCGGCGGCCTCGACGCCCTGGACTGACCACCTCGCCCTATTCGGCCGCGCAGGCGACCGGCCAGACGACCGGGCTGCCAGCCGGCACGGTGATGCCGTCGGTCGTCCGCACCGGCACCAGGACGGTCTTCTTTTCGTCGGGCAGGTCCCGCAGGCGTTGGTTGTCGAGGACGTCGACCGGGCGCGGTACGTAGAAGCCCAGCGGGTCCAGGTAGTTCAGGCTCTTCGGACCGAGCATCGGCCCTTTGACCGTGAACTCGGGACCGTCGCCGATATAGAGCGCGATGTGCAGGTGCGGGTAGCCTTGGGCGCCGAAGTGGCCGCCGGTGGTGCCGGTGTTCCCGGAAACGCCGATCTCCTGGCCCGCCGAGACGCGATCGCCGACGGCCACCGGCGATGGCCGGTCCAGGTGCTGGTAGCGGGCGAACACGTGCACCGGCAGGCCGCTGTCGGCGGGTGCCACGTGCAGCCAGACGAAGCTTCCGACCAGTCGGCCCGCGGTCCCCTTGTGGACCACCGTGCCGTCGGCGATGGCCAGCAGCGGTGTCCCCACCGCCAGCGAGATATCCAGACCGTTGTGGTATCCGTGATGGGGGTTGTTGCGCGGGCTGCCGTCGTAGCGGGTGCGCGAACCGTAGGGCGAGGCAATACCGGGACACGTGGCACCGGCGGGGAACGCCGCCTCGAGACCGGTGGGGAACAAGCCCTTGGCCTCGAAATAGCTGTAGGGCGCGCGGGCCTCGCGGCGCTTCCCCTTGCCGCCGCCGCTGCCTTGGGCGAAAGCGTCGGCGATGCCGGCAGCGAGCACGACGGCGGCGATCAGCCCGGCACCGATCGCCTTCATGTTCCGGCGTCCTTCCCCATCTCCGGCGCCTACAGCAGATCCCGGAGCAGCGCCACCAGGGGCGCGTCGGCGGGCGGCATGGGCAGGCGGGCCAGTTCCACCGGCCGCACCCATTTGAGCGCCGCGTGCTCGTGCGCCGTCGGCGTGCCCCTCCACACCCGGCAGGCATAGAGCGGCATCAGCAGGTGGAAGTCGTCGTAGGCGTGCGAGGCGAAGGCGATGGGCGCGAGGCAGCTTTCGGTGATGTCGACGCCCAATTCCTCGGCCAGCTCGCGCACCACCGCCGCCTCGGGCGTCTCGCCGTCGGCGACCTTGCCGCCGGGGAATTCCCACAGGCCCGCCATCGCCTTGCCATCGGGTCGCTGGCCGACCAGCACCCGCCCATCGACGTCGACCATTGCCACCGCGGCGACCAGCATCATCGGCAGCGGCCGCTCCGGCTTCCGCGTCTCGATCTGCAGACAGCCGGAATCAGGTCCGGTAGTCGGCATTGATGTCGATGTAGCCGTGGGTGAGGTCGCAGGTCCACACCGTCGCCTCGCCGTCGCCGACGCCCACGTCGATGGCGATGTCGATCTCGGCGCTGCGCATGTGGGCGGCGATGGGACCCTCGTCGTAGCCGGGCACCGCCGAGCCCTGCTCGGCAACAGCGTGGCCGCCGATGCGGATCGCCATGTCCTCGCGGCTGGCCTCTTCGCCCGACTTGCCCACGGCCATGACGATACGGCCCCAGTTGGCGTCCTCGCCGGCGATCGCCGTCTTGACCAGCGGCGAATTGGCGACCGCAAGGCCGATGCGCTTGGCTGCACCGTTGTCGTCGGCGCCGGTGACGGTGATGGTGACGAACTTGCTGGCACCCTCGCCGTCGCGCACCACCTGATGGGCCAGATCCAGGCAGACCTCCCGGACAGCGGCCCGGAACACGTCGAAATCCGGATCATCGGGGCCGATCAGCGGGATGTTGCCCGCCCGCCCGGTGGCGAACAGCAACAGCGTGTCCGAGGTCGACGTGTCACCGTCCACCGTCGTCCGGTTGAACGAGCGCTCGTTGGCGTCCTCCAGCACCGCCTGCAGGATCGGCGCCGGTACCGCCGCGTCGGTAAACACAAAGGCCAGCATGGTCGCCATGTTGGGGGCGATCATGCCCGAGCCCTTGGCGATGCCGGCGATGGTGACCTCGACACCGCCGAGGGTAACCGATCGCGCCGCACCTTTGGGGAAGGTATCGGTGGTGCCGATGGCGCGGGCCGCCGCTTCCCAGTTGCCGGGGGCCAGATCGTTCTTCATTGCCGACAAGGCGCCGGTGATCTTGGCATCGTCCAGGCGCTCGCCGATCACCCCGGTCGAGGCGACGAACACCCGGCTGGGCCGGCAATCGAGCAGTTCCGCGGTCGCGCGGACGCTGCGCTCGACCGTGCGCAGACCCTCCTCGCCGGTGAACGCGTTGGCATTGCCGGCATTGACCACCAGCGCCCGGCCCTGGCCGCCGGCTAGCGCGTTGCGGCACCAGTCCACCGGCGGCGCGGCGGTGGTCGAGCGGGTGAACACGCCGGCGACGGTCGTCCCCTCCTCCAGTTCGACGAACAGCACGTCGTCGCGGCCGACGTAACGCAATCCGCAGGCGCGCGTCGCCAGCCGCACGCCGTAAACGACAGGCATCTCGGGAAAGCGCTCGGGCGCCAGCGGCGATACTATGGTCGCGACCATGGCCGGTGTGTAGCGACTATCGCCGAGGCGCGCAACGGAGGAGCAGCGCGGGGCAGCGTGAACAGATCACAGCGACCGCAGAAACCGGAGCGTGTCTTCGTAAACGGTGTCGCGGCCGCGGAAAGGAGGTGCGAAGGACAACACGATGCCAATGTGGCCGGTATCCGGGTAGACGTGCGTCGCCGCACGGCCGCCGGCCTTGCCTATGCGGTCCGCCAGGGCTTCGGTGTTCATTGGCAAGACGGTCGTGTCGTCGGCTCCGTGCAGCAGCAGTGCCGGAATGTCTTCGCCGCCGACGAAGGTGACCGGCCGCGCCGTGTCGATGTCGGCGACGCCCGAGAAGATCGGCCGCGTCGAGCGATAGGCCAGCGGGTCGAAGGCGTAGGGACCGGCCACGCCAATCAGGCCGCGGAGGGCGGTCGCGGGCACGCCCGCGCGTGCGAGGTAGCGTTCATCGAAGGCCAGCAGCGCGGCCGTATGGGCGCCGGCCGAATGGCCCATCAGGATGATGCGCTCCGGATCGCCGCCGTAGTTCCGGATGTTGTCCCGCACCCAGCGCACCGCGTGTGCGCCATCCTCGACGAAGGCGGGGAACCGCACCTCCGGGTAGAGGCGATAGTCGGGCACGACGACGACGAAACCGGCAGGCGCGAAGGATTCGGCGATGAACCGATAGGTCTCGCGGCTGCCACTCTTCCAACTTCCGCCGTAGAAGAACACGATCACCGGGGCGGCACTGGCGCTCTGATCCGGGACGTAGACGTCCAACACCTGCCGGTCCGCCTCGCCGTAGGCCAGGTTCGTGTGGGACACGTAGCCCTCGCCCGAGAGGATGGCGTTGAGCAGGGTCGCCGGCGAGCAGGCACTGATCATCAGCGCCGCGACCGCAGCAAGAAATGGCCCTCCGACGGCCCGCAATGGCCGCTTGCGGGTTGTCACCAATGGTGATCGGACGCCAACCGACATGGTCCTGTCTTCACGACCTCAGGGTTCGACGATCTCGGCCGCGGCACACCGCTCCGCGATACGCTCACATCTTCACTACGAGCGTCTGGCGTGGACCGGATTGCGGGTCGCAAAAAAAAGAATGGGCGAAGTCCGACTCGGCGATGCCTTGGTGGGACCCTACTCTTTCGGTTTGTCTTCGCCTTCGGATGCGGCGCCCGCGTCACCACCCGGGGCCGCCGGCGGTTCGGGCTCGAAGCGCTCGATAGTGGCGGCGTTGCGCAGCTCCTCGATGTAGGCCGCCCGGATCCGCTGGGCGAGGTCGCCCCGCAGGCTGTCGGCGACGGCTTCCAGCGGCGGCGGCGCGGCGCTTCGCCGCTCCTCGACCTTGATGACGTGCCAACCGAACTGGGTCTTCACCGGCGTCTCCGAGATGGTGCCGGTCTCCAGGGCGAAGGCCGCGTCGGAGAATTCCGGAACCATCTCTCCGCGGCCGAAAAATCCGAGATCGCCACCGGCCGGCGCCGACGGACCCGTGGAGCGGGTTTTGGCCAGCTCGGCGAAGTCGGCACCGCCCTTGAGCTCGGTGATCACTTCCTTGGCCTCGCTTTCGTGCTCGAGCAGGATGTGGCGGGCCCGGATCTCCTCGTTCTTGGCCGATTCTGCAACGAACTCTTCATAACGTTTCTGCAGCGCCTCGTCGGTCAGCCGCGCTTCGATGTAGCGCGTGAGGACGGCCTGCTCCAGAACCAGCTCCTCGAGCCGGCGCATCTGGTCCTTCACCTCGGCGTCGTCGGCGAGACCCTGCTTGCGGGCGGCGTTGGCGAGCAGCTTGGTATCGATGACGATGTTGGTCAGCATCGGCATCAGCATCTCCGCCGGCAGCTGCTGGTACTGCTGCGGCAACCGGCCGCGGACGAGGAGCGCATCGGACTGGCGTACTTCCGCGCCATCGACCTTGGCGATCACCGGATCGTCCTGGGCTGCGGCGGGCGCGGGCGGCACAAATGAGGGCGAGGCCGGCGGCTGCGGCGGCGAAGCGGATCATGGGACGGTTCCTTCCAGGAAGGCGCGCCGCGCGGCGGCACGGATTCGGGCGTGTTATCTGTTACCCGGGGCATATGGCACATCGACTAAGGCGGCACAAGGGCGACAGCGGCACCATTGTTGCCGTGTTGGCAGCACATTGCCCGACAAGCCTTCAAAACGCCGTGATCAGAAGGTAGCTTCCAGCGCCATGACCGCACGCCGCATGACACTCATCCCGGCTGCCTTGGCCTTCGCCGTCGTTTTCGCGCCAGCAGTCCCTATGGCGGAGGAGGAATTCGGCACCTTCACCGTCCAGTTCGAGAACGACCGCATCGCCGACACGGACCGCCACTACACCCACGGCACCCGCATCGCCTGGGTGTCGCCCGGCCTGCGCCGCCACATTCCCTGGGCGGCCGACATCCTGGAGTTCCTCTACCCTTTCGATCCGGGCGCCGACGCGCGGGTCGGCATCGCCCTCGGCCAGAGCATGTTCACCCCCGCCGACATCTCGGCGACGTCCCTGATCACCGACGACCGGCCCTACGCCGGATGGCTCTATGCAGGCCTGTCCCTGCACGTCGAGGCGGCGCAGACCCTGTTCGGCCAGCGGTTCGACGTGCTCGACACCATGGAGCTCGATGTCGGTATCGTCGGCCCGCATTCCTATGCCGAGGAGACCCAGAAGCTGGTTCACCGGATCGTTGGAGCGCCGAGGCCCAACGGCTGGGACAACCAGCTCGACGACGAGCCGGGCGTGGTGCTGGTACTGGAGCGCAAGTGGCGGACGCCCGAGTTGTCGGTGGGCGACGTCGCCATCGGCGACCTTGCCCTCGACGCGCTGCCCCATGCCGGCCTCAGCCTCGGCAACGTCTCGACGGAGTTGACCGGCGGCGTCATGGTGCGGCTCGGCCAGGGCCTGAAGGCCGATTTCGGACCGCCGCACATCCGCCCCAACCTCTCCGGCCTCGGCGGCTTCTATCCCGGCGGGAAGCTGGTGTGGTACGCCTTCGTCGGCGCCGGCGGGCGCGTCGTCGGCTGCAACATCTTCCTCGACGGCAACACCTTCTCGTCGAGCCACAGCGTCGACCGCAAGGTGTTCGTCGCCGACTTCCCGGTCGGCGTCGCCATCGCCTACGGGCCTGCGCGGCTGACCTTCAGCCACGTCTACCGCACCCGGGAGTTCGACGGACAATCCGAACCCGACCGCTTCGGCGCGGTCAGCCTGTCGGTTCGGTTCTAGGGTTCCGATGAAGCCCGCGAGGCTCAACCTTGCCGCTGCGCTGGTCGTCGCGTCGTTCGTGCTCACCCACACGATCAACCACGCCCTCGGGCTGTGGTCGCTGGAGGCCGCCGAGGGCGCGCGCCGCGCCTTGGGAATGATTTGGCGCTCGCCGCCGGGCACCACGCTCCTAGCCACGGCGCTGACCTATCACCTCGGCTTCGCTTTCTACGCCGTCTTCCGGCGCAGCCACCTGCGCCTACCGGCCCTGGAGTGGGTACGCCTGGCGCTGGCCTTCGCCATCCCGTTCATCCTGGTACGCCACGTGGTGCTTTCCGGCATCGTCCCGCGCACCGCCGGGGTCGACGCTGACTATCCGTTCATCATCGGCAGCATGTGGCTGATCGATCCGACGAGTGCCGTGCTCCAGGGCGTCCTTCTCGTCTTCGTCTGGGGCCACCTCGGCATCGGCGTCTACGCGTGGCTGCGCCATCGGCCGTGGTTCGCCGCCTGGGCGCCCTACCTGCTGTCGGCGGCGGTCGTGCTGCCGCTGCTTGCGCTCGCCGGATTTGCCCGTTCGGTGGCCACCGTCAACGCCCTCGCCGCCCAGCCGGGCTGGTTCGACGCCGCCAAGGAGCGAGCCTTCGCCAACGCCGACGGCGACCGCGTGGCGGTCCTCGCCGAGATATCGCCGACCATCGTTGGCGGCTTGCTCGGACTTCTCGCCGCCGTGCTCGCGGCCCGCGAATTCCGACGCTGGTACCGCACCCGACATGGCCGCGTGCGGATCGCTTACGCCGGCGGCCGCGCGGTCATCGCACCGGTCGGTGCGACGATCCTCGGGGCCAGCCGTCTGAACGGCGTCCCCCACGCTTCGCTGTGCGGCGGGCGGGGCCGCTGCTCGACCTGCCGGGTCCGGGTCAAGGAGGGTCTCGATGACCTCGAACCCGCTGCACACGACGAAGCGATGGTTCTCGCGGGTGTGAATGCCGGCGAGGACGTGCGGCTCGCCTGTCAGGTGCGGCCAAGGCGCGACGTGACGGTCCAGCTTCTTTTGCCGCCCGACGTCACCGCCCGGGATGCCCGGCGCCGTGGCGGCCTCGAGGGGCACGAGCAACGTGTCGCCATCCTGTTCATCGATCTCCGCGGCTCGACCCGGCTGGGCGAGAGGCGCCTGCCCTACGACGTGGTCTTCGTGCTCAACCGGTTCTTCGCCGAGATGGCCGAGGCCCTGGCCGTCACCAACGGCCACTACGCCCAGTTCAACGGTGATGGTCTGATGGCGCCGTTCGGCCTCGAACGGGATTTCGACCAGGGCTGCCGCGACGCCATCGAGGGCGCCGCCGAGATGCTGCGTCGCGTCGACGTGCTCAACGCCGACATGAAGGCCGAACTGGACGAGCCCCTGCGCGTCGGCATCGGCATCCACGGCGGCGAAGCGATTGTCGGCAGCATGGGGCCGCCGGACACCCCCATCGTCAGCGCCATCGGCGATAACGTGAATGTGGCAGCACGGCTCGAAGCCCTGACCAAGGAGTTCGACTGCGTCGCCGTCGTCTCGGAAGTCGTCGCCGAGGCCGCGGGCGTCGACGTCGCCCGTTTGACCCGTCACGAGGCTGAAATGCGTGGCCGCGCGGCGAGCCTCCCTGTCTACGCCTTCGCCGGGCGCGAGGACCTCCGGACCGACGGCCCCGGCCGAGAACGGTGACGACCGCGATGTTCGCGTCCATAGCCTCGTGCCGCCGCCCGCCCGCGTTGACACGAACGCACCCCCCCTCTATCTCTTGGCGAACGGCGCTATGACCCTTTTTTTCCGATAGGCCCTCTGGATGTTCGCGGCGATTGCCAAGCGGCTGTTCGGCTCCGCCAATGACCGCTTCCTGAAGACGCTCCACAAGGACGTCGACGCCATCAACGCCCTTGAGCCCGAGCTCGAGGCGCTGGACGACGACGCTCTGCGCGCCCGCACCGACTGGCTGCGCGGCCGCGCCGCCGACGGCGAGGAACTCGAAAACCTGCTGGTCGACGCCTTCGCCACCGTCCGCGAGGCGGCCAAGCGGACCCTCGGCCAGCGCCATTTCGATGTCCAGCTCTTGGGCGGCATCATCCTCCACCACGGCATGATCGCCGAGATGAAGACCGGCGAGGGCAAGACCCTGGTGGCGACGCTGGCGGTCTACCTCAACGCGCTCCGCGGCGAGGGCGTCCACGTGGTCACCGTCAACGACTACCTGGCCCAGCGCGACGCCGAGTGGATGGGCCAGATCTATACCTTCCTCGGGCTCACCGTGGGGTGCATCGTCCACGGGCTCAGCGACGCCGAGCGCCAGGCGAACTACGCTTGCGATGTCACCTACGGCACCAACAACGAGTTCGGCTTCGATTACCTCCGCGACAACATGAAGTTCCGTCTCGTCGAGATGGTGCAGCGGCCGTTCAACTTCGCCATCGTCGACGAGGTCGATTCCATCCTCATCGACGAAGCCCGCACGCCGCTGATCATCTCCGGTCCGGCCGAAGACTCGTCTGAGCTGTATGCCCGTATCAACGAGTTGATCCCGTCCCTGGACGAGGACGACTACGAGAAGGACGAGAAGGCCCGAGCCGTCACCTTTACCGAGGCCGGCACTGAAAAGATGGAGGAACTGCTGCGCGAAGCCGGGCTGCTGACCGGCGACAGCCTCTACGACGTTGCCAACGTGTCGCTCGTGCATCACGCCAACCAGGCGCTGCGCGCCCATATCCTGTTCCAGCGCGACACCGACTACATCGTCAAGGACGGGAAGGTCGTCATCGTCGACGAGTTCACCGGCCGAATGATGGAAGGCCGGCGCTATTCCGAGGGTCTGCATCAGGCGCTGGAAGCCAAGGAGCACGTGACCATCCAGCACGAGAATCAGACCCTGGCCTCGATCACCTTCCAGAACTACTTCCGGCTCTATCCGAAACTGGCCGGCATGACCGGCACGGCGATGACCGAGGCCGGCGAATTCTCCGAGATCTACAAGCTCGAGGTCGCCGAGATCCCCACCAACCTGCCGTGCATCCGCGACGACTTCGACGACGAGGTCTATCGCACCGCGGCCGAGAAGGACGCCGCCATCGTCGAGCTCATCGAGGACTGCCGCGAGCGCGGCCAGCCGTGCCTGGTCGGCACCGTCTCCATCGAGAAGTCCGAGCACCTTGCGGCACTCCTGAAGAAGAAGAAGATCCCCCACCACGTGCTCAACGCCCGCTACCACGAGCAGGAGGCGCAGATCGTCGCCCAGGCCGGCCATTCGGGCCAGGTCACCATCGCCACCAACATGGCGGGGCGCGGCACCGACATCCAGCTCGGCGGCAACATCGACATGCGCATCAAGAACGAGGTCAACGACCCCGACGACGAAGGCGCCAAGGAGCGCATCCGCGCCGAGGTCGCCGCCGACCGCGAGAAGGTGCTGGAGGCCGGCGGCGTCTACATCATCGGCACCGAGCGCCACGAAAGCCGCCGGATCGACAACCAGCTCCGCGGCCGCTCGGGCCGCCAGGGCGACCCCGGCACGTCGAAGTTCTTCCTGTCGCTCGAAGACGACCTGATGCGCATCTTCGGCTCCGAGCGCATCGACGGCATGCTGCAGAAGCTCGGCCTCGAAGAGGGCGAGGCCATCGTCCATCCATGGGTCAACAAGGCCCTGGAGAAGGCCCAGTCCAAGGTCGAGGCGCGCAACTTCGAGATCCGCAAGAACCTCCTCAAGTTCGACGACGTGATGAACGAGCAGCGCAAGGAGGTCTACGCCCAGCGCCGCGACCTGATGGACGCCGAGGAGGTCGCCGACGACGTCTCCGCCATGCGCCACGAGGCCATCGCCGGCGCGGTTGCCCAGCACATCCCCGAGAACGCCTACGCCGAGCAGTGGAACGTCACCGGCCTGCACGCCGACACGCTAAGGCTGTTCGGCCTCGACTTGCCGGTCGCCGAATGGGCCGCCGAGGAAGGCATTGCGGATGCCGAGATCCGCGAGCGCATCACCGACGCCGCCGACCGGCACATGGCCGAGAAGGCCGTCCGCTATGGCACGGAGATCTGGCGTATGGTCGAAAAGAGCCTGCTTTTGCAGATCTTCGACCAGATCTGGAAGGAGCACCTGCTGGCCCTCGACCACCTGCGCCAGGGCATCGGGCTCCGGGCCTATGCGCAGCGCGACCCGCTGAACGAATACAAGGTCGAGGCCTTCAGCCTGTTCGAGGGCATGCTCACCGAGCTGCGCGACCGGGTCACCATGATCCTCTCGCACGTCGAGCTGCGCGCCGACACCGAGGACGAGGAGTCACTGGTCGTCCAGCGGGCACCGACGCCCATGCAGGAAACCCGCACCGACCCGGCGCTGGTTGGCGCCGGCGCCGAGGCCGATCCGCTGGCCGCCGACGAGCTCGGGCCGCCCCCCGCCGAGCCCGCGGCGCCCATCCGCTTCCGCCAGGCCGCCGAGGGCATCGACCCCGCCAACCCCGAAACCTGGGGCCGCGTGCCGCGCAACGCCCAATGCCCTTGCGGCTCCGGCAAGAAATACAAGCACTGCCACGGCAAAGTGGCTTAGGACACGCCATACCGACGCGCACGGCGCGACTGTCAATCCGCCAAATGATCGCCGGCGTTGAACGCGCTGATCCGATGAGAGAGAATCACACTCGCCGAACCGCGCGGGGAGATGGGTGATGCCCGAACAACTCGAATGGACCGAGGCGTACTCCATCGGCATCGCGCCGTTGGACTACGAGCACCGCAACCTGTTCTCCTCCATCAACCGGCTGCACGGCGAGCTCGACCGCCACGAGGATGTGGACCGCATCGAGGACACGCTCGGCGAAATCCACGCCCGCATGGCGGCGCACTTCGCCCTCGAAGAGAAGGTCATGCGGGAGAACAAGTACGTCCGCTACGCCGAGCACAAGGCCGAGCACGATGCGCTCCTGGACGACCTCACCGAGGCCATGGTGCGCTACGTCGCCCAGCCCAGCGACGAGATCACCGACGACCTCAAGGGGCGGCTGACGGCCTGGATCCTCGGCCACGTGCTGACCCGCGACAAGCAGATGAGCGAGATGGCCGCGTCGCCGGCCCAACCCCTGCGCTCACGTCTCAGACGACCGTTTTGACCGGGCGGGACCCGGCGCCCCGCGGCGCCTACGCCAACGGTTTCAAATCCCCCAGCATCGTGGGGATCAGTTCGGTGACCGTTGGGTGGATATGCACGGCCCGCTGGATCACCGTGTAGGGCGCATCGGCGTACATCACGTCGAGGATTGAATGGATGATCTCGTCGCCGCCGATGCCGAGGATCGCCGCGCCGAGGATCCGCTTGGTCTCGGCATCGATGAGGATCTTCATGAAGCCCTGGGTTTCGCTGCGCTCGCGGGCGCGGCCGACGCGCGTCATTGGCATCTTGCCGACCAGGGCCGGGCGTCCCGAGGCGCGAACCTGCCGCTCGGTCATGCCGACCCGGCCAAGCGGCGGATCGATGAACAGCCCGTAGGCGGTGATCCGGTCCGTGACCCGGCGCGGATCGTCGTCGAACAGGTTCGCCGCGACGATCTCGTAGTCGTTATACGACGTGTGGGTGAAGGCGCCGCGCCCGTTGACGTCTCCGATCGCCCAGATTCCCGGCACGTTGGTGCGAAGCTGGTCGTCGACGCTGATGAAGCCCCGCTTGTCCGTCTCGACGCCGGCCGCCTCGAGGCCCAGGTCGTCGGTGTTGGGCCGCCGGCCGACGGCAAGCAGGACATGTGAGCCGACCACCTCCTCGGGGCCCGGTGCGCAGCTCGCGGTGACGGCGACGCCGTCGCCCCGCTTTTCCAGTGCCAGGCAGTCGGCATTGAGCCGGACCTCGACGCCCTCGTTTTCGACGATCTCGCGGACCGCCTCGGAGACGTCCTCGTCGTCGCGGGAGATCAGTCGGTCTCCCCGCTCGACGACGGTGACGCGGCTGCCGAAGCGGCGGTACATCTGGGCGAACTCGAGCCCGATGTAGCTGCCGCCGCCGACGATCAGGTGGTCGGGCAGGAAATCCACCTCCATCATCGAGGAGTTGGTCAAGACATCGACGGTATCGACGCTCGGCATCGGCGGGACGACCGCACGCCCGCCGACATTGAGGACGATCCGGTCCGCTTCCAGGAGGTCACCGTTGACGCGCACCGACCGGGCGCTCTCCAGCCGGCCGTGACCCTCATAGACCGTGAGCCCGTCCATGCCCTTAAGCCAGTTGGTGACACCTTGGTTGGACTGGCGCACCACCGCGTCCTTGCGCTCCTTCACCCGCGGCATGTCGACGTTGATGGGTCCGTCGATGGTGACGCCGAAGTCGGCGCCGCGCCGGGCCATGTAGGCGGCCCGCGCACTCGCCACCAGGGTCTTGGTCGGAATGCAGCCGACATTCACGCAGGTGCCGCCGAACAACTTGCGTTCGATGATCGCCGTCTTCAGGCCCTCCTGTGTCATCCGTTGGGCCAGCGACGGCCCCGACTGGCCGGTGCCGATGATAATGGCGTCAAACGTCTCCGCCATGGCCGTTCTCCCGTTCGTTGATTCTTCCGCGCTGTTTTGGGATATGGGCGTTCGGATGTCACAGCGCGATGCCGGAAACGGCGGCGGGAGACGCATCCGCGGTCACGTCGTGGCGCTGACGCATTTCGGCTCGGCGGGAGCACGCACGGCGCAGCCGCGGATCGCGGAGTCCCGTCAGAGGTGCACTCCGCCGGCGTTTACCTCGCGCGGGTGACGAACGGCAGCGCCTCGTCGATGGCGACGGCGAAGTTCAGACCTTGGCTGTCCTTGTACTGGAAGGTCGTGATCCCGATCAGCCGGCCCTGGTCATCGAACAGCCCCCCTCCGGAGGAGCCCGGCGAGATCGCCGCGGACGTCTGGATGTACCGCACCCCGTCGCTCTCCCGAAGCCCCGAGATGAGGCCTTCGGACAGCGTGTTATTGAGCCCTCGCGGCGAGCCGATGGCGTAAACCTGTTCGCCGACCTTCAGATCGTCGTACCGCCGGATCTGCGTGACCGGCGAGAGTGCGCTCTGCGCCCGAATCGCACACACATCCCGTTTCTTCGACCCGCCGACGTAACGGAACAAGGTCACCTTTTCCCCGATCTTGGTGCCGTAGGCATCCATGTCCTCGATCACATGGCAGTTGGTGATCGCCAGGTCCCTTGTAATGGCAACGGCCGACCCCTGGCCGCGCACTTCGGGCTGTTCCCGACCCTTGGCGACAATCAGCGGGAAGACCGACTGCGAAAGCCGGACGAACAGGTCGACGGGGCTGGGTTTGCGCGCCTGCGGACGCACGCGCGGCAAGACGGGCACGACCCTTTCTTCGGCCCGCGCCGGATCCGATTTCCGGTGTCCGGAAAAGGGGTGCAGGTACAGCACTCCGAGCAGGTTGGTGGCTTCCGCGAGGCCTTGGTCGGATGCGGCCCGCAGCCATTTCTCCGCCTCGTCGTCATCGCCCGGGAATTCGTCCGAGTTCCTGAACGCGTGGCCGTATTCGAACTGGGCGCGGGCATTGCCGTTGCGGGCGGCAAGATAGAGCCAGGCCGGATACAGTTGCGGATTCAGTTCGCTTTCCTGCTCGCCGAGGAGGTCGTGCTTGTAGAAGCTGGCGACGGCCATCTGTGCCTCGGCGTTGCCGTTCTTGGCGTGCCACTCGTAAAGATCGAAGGCCCTGAACAGGTCGCCGGCCTTGAAAGCCCTGGTCGCGGCCGCCATGCCCCCCGGCGCGGCGCCTGGGGACGCATGCTGGAACCGCTGCTTGTTCTGGTGAACATAGACGTCGGCATACCGCTCCAAACGTTCGAGCGCTTCGATGGACGGTTCGTCGCCATCGATGGCCGCCTTGGCGTACCATTCGGCCGCCTGAATGCGGTCGGCCTCCAGAAACGCCGGGATGCCCTTCTCGTAGTACACGCCGAGCCAGAACTGCCCGAAATGACGGAAGCCGGGTTTATCGCTTTCGGCGACACGCTGGAACAATCGCAACGCCTTGCGCGGATTGCGTGGCGCCCCCTGCCCCTTCATGTACATCTCGGCCAGCGCGAACTGCGCCGCGTCGGCGTACTGGTAATCCTTTTCCGCCACGGAGTGGTAAAGCTCCAAGGCCTGGGCGTATTTCCCCTCTTTGTGTGCGTCTCCGGCCTTGACGTAGGTGACGTCGTGGATCGTCCGGCAGCCGGCAACCAAAACGGCCAGGATCGACAACGCAGCAATCAGATGAAAAAGAGAACCGCTACGCCGCCCCGTCGCCGGGCGTGCGTCCCCAGAACGGATCGACCGACACGCAGTGATGATCTCCATGGCGTCCGCCCCCCCGTACTTGAGCCACGGTCCAAGGTCTGGCCCTCTACGCGACCAAAATCTCAGAGCGGCAATCGTCGCTTGCCCCGCATGGCCTAGCTTATACGACCCGTCTGGCCACCCCAAGAGCGCTTATCCATACGTGCATACGACCCTTTGACATTTCCGAATCTCAATGGCCGGAACCGGTCCGGCACGGACGTGGAGCGCTTTGGGCAGCGAGCGGTCAGTTGCCCGAACGCAGCGGCGGAGCCGGCGGCGGGGCGGTCATCCAGGCGGTGAGCACGGACTCGTGCTCAGGCTCGATCCACACCCAGCGGCCGCCCTTTGTCACCTCGTAGGCGACGTTTTCGGTGCCGCCGTCGGCCGTCTTGGCCACCAGCTTTGGTGGCTCCTCGACGAGGCGTTTCGCCACATCGGCGTCTTCGACCTGCACCGCCGCCTTGCCGACACGCTTCGCCCAGCCATCGATCTCGGCGCTGGTCAGGCAGCCGTCGTTGACCGGGTTGATGGCGCAGCGGGCCTTGGCCGGCTGGCGGACGTTGATCTCGACCAGCTTGGCGTCCGAGTTGGCCGCATCGCCGCCGTTGGCCTGCGTCGTGCAGGTCGCGGTGGCGTCGGCCCAGCGCTTGTTCTGATCCGGGATCGGCAGGCGCAGCCCGACGCCGTAGGGATCGAGCACGTCGGCCTCGTCGAACCGGCAGACGGCATCGTCGGCGGTGCACGACGCGGCGACATCGCGCAGGCCCCGCAGCGTCTCCAGCACGAGGTCCTCGGTCTTGCGCAGCGCCGTCACCGCGTCCGTGTCGGTCAGCGCCTTGTAGGACCCGTCCGCCGTGCGCACCGCATAGAGGCACGGCCGCTCCATCGCCGTCTCGATCCGCTCGTGGAAGGTGACGTAGCTGCCCCAGACGCCGGCGAGCTGGTCCAGTTCGCTGACGTCGGCGATGATCGGCTTGTCGGGCCAGTTGGAGAGCGCCGTATAGGGCGTCAGCGCGATGCGGAACGGCTTCGGCGCCTCCATCGCCAGCCTTGCCAGCTCGTCGAGCTTGGCCAGCAGGTCGGCCTGGTCCTTGGGGATGGTGTCGCCGCGCCCGCCGGTCTGGAAGAACCGCATGGACACGTCGCGGGTTTCCGTTCCCGAGGTGGCGGTGTTGGAGAAGTTGGTCTTCACCTCGGCGCCCCAGCCGCTGCCGCTGAGTGAGCCGCTGACCTTCTGCTTGTCCTTCTGGCTCTTGGCCTTGATGGTGATCGCCGCCGTCAGCTTGGCGCCCTCGTAGATGGCGGAAACGTAAGAATGTCCACACGTGTCGTGGAAGGCGGTGAGGTCGGACCGCTTGGCGAGCTTCAGCGCCTCGGGGGTCAGGCGGATGGCACCGGTGTCGGGGGCGATACGCCGGCCCGCTTCGTCGTACCGCGCTTTGGTGACGCCGCCCCCATCGCCGCGGGCCGCGACCGGCGCTGCGAAGCGGACGCCGTTGTCCACCGACGCCTCCAAGACGAAGGTCGACGACATGCCGCTGACCTCGGTCGACTTGGCGAACGCCGCCTTGCCGGACGCCTTGTAGCCCATCGCCTTGACCGAGGCCGAGGCCGACATGTCCATGCTCTGCATGACGGCGTAGCTGTCGGTGACCTCTTGAAACTCCATGGTTTTGGTCTGTCCGCGCTCCTCGCCCAGCGCGATCTCGACGCAGACGGTCGGCACCGCCGCGTCCTCCACCGTGTGCCACCCCCAGCCGATCTCGACGCCGGTCTCCGGCACGTCGCGGATCGTCGGCTGGATCGGACGCGCCTGGCGTCCGCCGACCGTTGCCGGCATCGCTCCGGACGAGCCACCGGCCGCCGGCTTGGCCGGCGGATCATCCTTGGCGTCGGGCGGTGCCGGGCAGCCGGCCAGAACGACGGGAAGCACGAGGGCAAGGGCTGCACCGCGCAGGCGGCGCACACCCGGGGGGAGAGGGTGCGGTTTCATGGCGCGAACCCTAGTGCGTTTTCCGCCTACACGGAATAGTTACATCGGGTCCGTACGGCCGAAAACCGCTACCCGCCCCTGCGCGGCACGACGATGGAGCCGATCAGCACCTGCACCGCGGCACCGTCCTGGTTGAGGGTCGTCGTCCGCATCTTGACCAGACCGACATCGGGGCGCGACTGCGACGGCCGTACGTCGAGGATCTCCGTCTTGACGCGCAATTCGTCTCCGGGACGCACCGGCAGCGCCCAGCGGAACTCTTCGAATCCGGCGCCGACGATGCCGCCAGCCGGCCTCAGTTCGCCGCCGACCAGCAGCCGCATGGTCATCGCAGCCGTGTGCCAGCCGCTGGCCGCCAGGCCCTGGAAGATCGACGCATTTGCCGCGCCTTCGTCAAGATGGAACGGCTGCGGATCGAACTGAGCGGCGAACGCCTTGATCCCCGCGACATCGACCCGCAGGGTGCCGGAACCGTACCGCTGCCCGGCAGCGTAGTCTTCCAGATAGTGTTCGGTCATTTTCGCCTCGGCCCGGACGCGGCGTGGATCAGTCGCAGCATGCGGTGCCGTCCAAGCCGTTCCGCCTCGCCTGCTGAACCGGCGGACAGGCGACCGATCCGTAGGAACAGAAGACGCAGCAATCTCCGTGCTTAGGCCGCAGAACGGCGCCACACCCTTTGCAATCGTAAAAGAATTGGCAGGCGTCGGTCGGCATGGTTTCCGTCTCCCGGTGTCCGCATTCGGGGCAGGTAACCGTGGACCTCTGTTCGATCATGCCGACCTCCGCTTCCACAAAGCGTAGGCGATCATCGCGATGAATGTCGCCAGGACCGGAAAAAGCACGATATCGAGCCATCCAACCACAGCCGACAGGCCGATCGCACCGAGCAAAACCACCAGCACCGGCGTGAAGCAGCACACGGCCGTGACCACGGCACCGACGATCCCAACCCTGAGTAGCGTCTTGTCGCCCATGCCCGATCGTACCCGTTGGCGCGGCGCGTCCGCCGCGGTTCACTATACGCGGGCGAACGGGTCGGGGACAAAACACCGGCCACGTCCCGTGACTGCGGTCAGGTTTCGCTCTTGGGCCCGGAAAAGGACGGGACGTCGAACACCGTCACGTGATTGGCGAACCAGAACTTCAGATAACCGCCGATTTCGCGGACGTCGATCTCGCCGTTTGTGCTGAGACGGTATTCACCTGACAGTTGGCTTCACTGAGAGGTGTGGCCATGCCGCCCCTGGAGGGGTTGTAAGATGGAGTTAGCAACTTCATCGCAACACCAACAGGAGATGGCATGAATGAGGGGTGAACGGTCAAGCATCCTGGCTCTGATAAGGTGTTGGGAGAGGCGGATAGGTTTCAGGCTGGATTGTCTTTCGGAGTAGCAAGTTATGGGCTTGACGCGATCTCCGCTGTGCCGTACATTATGGGCATAGGGAGGCAGTGCCATGAACTTGTTCACGATCTTTCGCCAGTTTCCCGATCAGGAAGCGTGCATCGCGCATCTCGAAGAACTGCGCTGGAGCGACGAGCCGCACTGCCCACTTTGCGGATCGTTTAATGT
>Ga0209568_1000242_pt1 | contig 19412 bp, 20 predicted proteins | sample WorMetOlspDAHAB2_FD_187406 | JGI IMG/M metagenome (GOLD analysis project Ga0209568, IMG submission 187406) | Marine gutless worms symbiont microbial communities from Max Planck institute for Marine Microbiology, Germany - Olavius sp. DAHAB.2... ...
AATGGAAATACCGCCACTCGCAGTGGGTTTGGCGCACCGCAGGCTGCACTCCCTCTCCCTCCGGGAGAGGGCTGGGGAGAGGGGATCAAACAAGTCTACGCTAGCCATTTAAAAATTTACCACTACCGAATCTTAGTAATGGTTAAGGTTTAAATGAAACCATTGCCACTGGCAGTGGGTTTGGCGCTCTAATAGGCTATACTCCCTCTTCCTCCGGGAGAGGGCCGGGGAGAGGGGATCAAAACAAGCCCACGCAAACCATTTAAAAACTTACCACTACCCAAATCTTTTTTTCTTGAGCACGCCTTTTTTCGATTTCTGGCCCAATTTCCTTCTTAATCCGATCTATAGTTTCTATTCCCTTCTTTTCAACAGCACTATTATATGAGTCAAGCGGATGTGGTAATATCGCTTTTCCTGCCGCCCTCGCTCCATTTTTTGAATCATCCGCCTCTGCGTGAATGATTCCTAACAGCATCATTGCAAAAACGATAACCACTCTACTCATATTTCTCATTTGATCCTCCGCGCCTTTGGCAGTTCTTCAAATCGATGCGGTTCGTTTCACTCGCCGCCGTTCCAGCCGGAATGACGAGGTGAGGGTTGAACGATTACGGGTGCCCCCACGCACCTTTGCGATTCAAACCCGCATCACGCCTTAACCGCCGCATGAGGGTCCACGTCCCGATCGGCGAGGGATTCCGGCAGAAATTGAAGCACCCGGATGCCGACGGACGTAATCAATAACGCCACAGCTACCCCACCGACGCCGAGCAAGACTTCGGGCAGGCTGGGAGCATAAGCGGCAGCAGCACCGCCGACGCCGTCATAAAAGCCGGATTCGAGGATGGTCTTGCCGGGGAAGAGCTGCATGGGAAAAGCCTGGCCGCCGATGATGATGACGTACATGCTGGCGAGTCCTCCCACTACCACCAGGCCGCAGGCGGAGGCAATCCAGGCCCGGCTCTTGCCCAGTGCCGGATGAAAGAGGATGCCAAGCGGGAATAAACAGCCGGCAAGGATCCAGACGAGCCAGAACAGGCTGGTGTAGATGCCGCCGTCGAGCAGGTAGAAGGCAACCAGGTCGTAGTGCTTGGCGCCGTAGAGCTTGGTCAGAAAGTAGACCAGTACCAGGAGCAGGACGGCGATGACGTAGGTCCCGAGTAGGTTGCGGAGCCGGAACAGCACGACCTCGCCGATGGGACGGTCGTCCTCGTCGAAGGCGAACAGGAGCACCAGCATGAAGATCGCCAGGCCATAGGCGAAGGACATGGCGATGAAGAGGGGGGCCATGATCGCGGTGTCGTAGGCCTGGCGCGCGACCAGGAAGCCGAAGATGGAGCCGGTGCCGGTGGTGAGGGCCAGCCGCCAACCCAAGGCGATGAAACCCAGCGGCTTGGCGTAGCGGTTGACCTTGGGTTCCGCCATAACCCAGAGATAGGCGATGACGACGATCATGAAGCCGGTGTACAGGAAGATATTCCAAGCAAAGATGGAGCGGAAGTTATAGGTGGTCATGGCGACTACCAGGCGGTCGGGGCGACCCAGGTCGAGCACCAGTACCATGAGTCCACCTGCCAGCAAGGCCACCGCCAACAGGCTCGAGAGGCGCCCCATGGATTTATACAAGGTCTTGCCGAAGACGCTGCCGATGGAGGCCACGCTGAGGGCACCGGAGGCGGCAACGATCAGGAACACGGCGAATACGTGAGGAGTGCCCCAGACGATCTGGTTGGTCATGCCGGTGACCCAGTGGCCCTCGTGTTCCATGTAGGCGAAGGCGAGTCCACCCAGGCCGGCGATGACGGCCAGGATGGCGAGCAGGCCCCAATAGCGTTGGGGTGCCAGCTTCCACTCCCGATAGACGATTCTTTTCATGACTGCATCTCCGGTGAGTCCAAATTTGAACACTCACCCAATGTTCCAATAGTACAGGATTAACAGGATTTTTTTCTTGTTGTTCTGAACTCAATGCCATCAAATTAGAGGTCGGGTTAGGCGCATGCCCCGGCGTCGAGATGTACAAGCAAGTCTGAACGCGCCCTGACCCGACAGTCGATTTGGTGAGAGAAAACTACGAATCACGCGAATCCTCGCGGATTGATTCGCGCCAATTCGCGCGATTCGTAGTTTTTCCTCTGGTTACCGACAGGTAATGCTTAACTCAATGGCATTGCTTCTTTTCCCGGTAAGCGCAATGACCAATAATGAAAAAATCCTGTTAATCCTGAACATCCTGTTAATCCTGTACTATTGGAGGAAAGCACAAACTACAAGGTCAACAGTCCTTCATTCACCCTCTCCCCAACCCCTCTCCCTCCAGGGAGAGGGGCCTTGTGAAAGTCAAACCCCCGCATAGCGCACGCCGGTGTTGAGGGCGAGATCCTCTCGGATCTGGCGGCTCGGCAGGGCCGACAAGGCCTTCATGAGGGGTCCTGCGGGGTCTTTGAGATCGCCGAACAGGATCGCTCCACCTCCTTGGGCCGCGCAGGCGTCGGCGCAGGCGGTGGAGGGTATGCCGTTGTCCCGGCGGTGTACGCACAGGTTGCAGCTCTCGACGCAGCCCTTGCCGCGGGGCGCCCGGGTGAGCCTGGTGTTTACGACCTCGTGGATGAAGGAGCGGGCCTTGTAGGGACAGGCCATCATGCAGTAGCGGCAGCCGATGCAGGTGTGTCGGTCTACCATGACGATGCCGTCGGCCCGTTTAAAAGAGGCGCCGGTGGGGCAGACGTCTACGCAGGGCGGGTACTCACAGTGCTGGCACATCATGGGCAGCCGGCTCTCGTGACCAGTCAGATTGTCCTTGACCTTTACCATGCGAATCCATTTGGCCGCTTGACGGTCCCATTTGCCAATGTCCTCACTCTCCGGTTTTTCCTGGAGGTCGAGGCCGTTCTCGCGGTTACAGGCGGTGACGCAGGCATCGCAGCCCTCGGCGCATTTGGCGCTGTCGATCAGCATGCCCCAGCGCACGTCGTCGGTGACCGGCTCGGACCCCGCTTCGGATCGGGGCTCGGCAACGGCCAGGCGATGCAGCACCACGCCGGGCGCTACGGTAACCGTAGTCACGGCGGCCGCGGCGCCGAGGAAGCCACGCCGTGAGGTATCGAGCCGTTTTTCGTGTTCGTTCATGGTCACTCGCCTACCCCCTGCTTGACATCGCGCGCGCCATCCGGCCTTTCCGGACTCCCGGTCGACAGGCCGACCTTCTGTCCGCTTCCCGACCGGATCGGGTCTCCCGTCGGGTGCACAGGTACGCCCGCGTGGCAGTCGAAGCAATTCATGTCCACCGCCGCGAACTCGTGGCAATTCCTGCAGAACTGCCCGTCCGCGTACACGGGCACCGGCTGCCGCTGTTGGTCGTAGCCGACATGGCAGTCGATGCAACCGGCCAGGCTGTGGTTGGTGGAACGAATGCCTTTATGCACCGTTTCGTCACGCTGGTGCTCGATCACTTCCATGTGGTTGCGGCGCATGAAGTCCGTCGGCTCCACGCAGCTGTCGAGTTTCTCGGCCTTCGAGCCTTCGATTACATAGGAACCTTCACCGGCGGCCTGCGTGGCCAGGGCACAGAAGAACATCCCGGCCAGGCTGATCCAGGCGAGGCTGCCTCTGACCAAAATAAGTGGGAACCGATTCGATCCCCTCTCCCCAACCCCTCTCCCGGCGGGAAAGGGGCTTTTGATGGCTCTGACCATAGTTTTTGCCCGCATTATTCGCCGAGGCCCATCTTGATGTAGCCCGTGGGACACACGTCGGAGCAGATGTGACAGCCGATGCACTTGGCATAGTCGGTAGCCACGTAGCGTCCGGTGGTGTTCTCTCCCTTCTTGACCCGATAGACGGCATCCTGGGGGCAGAAGATGACGCAGTTGTCGCACTCGAAGCACATGCCGCAGCTCATGCACCGCTTGGCCTCGTCGATGGTCTGCTCCTCGGACAGGCCGATGAGGCGCTCGTGGAAGTGCCCCAATACCTCTTCGGCGGTCGGGACGTCTTCCTTGCGCTTGTTGCGGGCGTGAAACGCGAAATGCCCCAGGAAGAGCTCGTCGTGGGGGATGACTTCCGCCCCGGAGCGATCCTCGTAGTTGTGGATGGCCCAGTTGCCGTCGGAGGTGCCCCGCATATCGCCCCGTTCCTTCACATCGAATTTATCGGGGGCCAGGTGGGCCTCTTCCATCTTCTTGAGCAGGTTGAAATGGTGCACGTCCACCTTGGGACGGCGGGCGTGGGGCGCCTGCATCACGTATTCGTTGATGGACTGAGCAGCAACCCAGGCCTGACCGATGGCGGTGGTCAGCAGGTGGGGGCGAATGATGTCGCCGGCTACGAAGTGACCTGCTCGGTCCGGCACCTGGTAGAACTTGTCGGCATTGATCAGGCCGCGCCCGTTGTCGAAGTCTTCCAGGCCCGTGAGGTCGCCGCCCTGGCCGATGGCGGACACGATGAGATCCGCCTCCAGGACGCGCTCGGTGCCTTCGGTGGGGATGGGCTTCATGCCGTCCATGGTGCAGTCACAGACCTTGAGCCCCGTGGCGCGACCGTTTTCGTTTTTGATGACTTCCAGCGGCATGACGCCGTCCAGGATGGTCACCCCCTCGGTCAGGGCATCGTGGACCTCGTGCTCGGCGGCCATCATCTCAGCGCGCTTGAACAGGGAAGTCAGGGTAACCGCGGCGCCCTGGGCGGCGGCGGTCACTGCGGTGTCGTGGGCCACATAACCGTCGTGGATGACGGATTCGGGACGCTCGGCGGGCTTGGTGTGCTCGATGTGCCCCAATCTCCGGGCGACCGAGACCACGTCGATGGAGGTATCGCCGCCGCCGATGCAGACGACCTTGTCGGCGGTCACCTTCATGCGGCCTTCGTTGAAGGCCTTGAGGAAGGCCACGCCTGAAACGCAGTTCGGGGCGCCCTCCCAGCCGGGCACCGGCAGTCCGCGACCGCTCTGGCACCCCAGGGCCCAGAGGATGGCGTCATAGTCCTTCTCCAGATCCGCGACCTTGACGTCGGTGCCAACCTGGGCATTGGTGCGGACTTCGACGCCCATGGCGATGATGCGGTCGATCTCCGCGTCCAGCTCCTTGCGCGGCACCCGATAACCGGGGATGCCGTACCGGAACATGCCGCCGAGCTCGGCGTTGGCCTCGAAGAGGGTACAGGCATGGCCCATGCGGCGCAATTGGTAGGCAGCCGCCAGTCCCGCCGGCCCGCCGCCGACGACGGCGATCTTTTTGCCGGTGTCGGCACCCGTCTCGAATTTATAGCCCTGCTCGATGGCATTATCGCCGATGTACTGCTCGACGGAGTTGATGCCGACGAAGTCTTCGAGCTCGTTGCGGTTGCAACCGTCCTGACAAGGCGCGGGACAGACCCGGCCCATCATGGACGGAAAGGGATTGGCGTCGGTGGAGCGACGGAAGGCGTACTCCTTCCAGTCCATCCCTTCCGGCGGCAACTCTTGTTGGCGGGCGATGGCCAGCCAGCCGCGAATATCCTCGCCGGACGGGCAACTGCCCTGGCAGGGGGGCGTCTTGTGCACATAGGTCGGACACTTGTGCGAGGTGTCCTGGGCGAAGATCTTTTCGGTCAGATCGTCCCAGGTGCTTTCTCCGTCCTGGAACCGGCGCCAGGAAAGCTTGGTGGTCATTTCGTCGCTGGTAGTCGCCATCGATCATTCTCCGATAAGTAGGGTGGGCTGTGCCCACCAATACCAATACCGTGCCTTCTCGGTGGGCACAGCCCACCCTACATCTAGCCGGTGGGCACCTCTGAGATCCAGTACAGCAGTACCGACGTACCGACTAACATGGGAATCACTTTTTCCGAATTTTTGCCGCAAATGAACGCGAAATTAACGCAAATGAGTCTCTGGGAATGCCGCCTTATCCGCTCCAGCGGACTGTGCCCTATCGATTAGGTTTTACTGTGCTGTAGCCTACTTGATGCCGTTCAACTTATCAGTCGCTATCCGACTATGCGAATTCCACCACCGGCACCGGGCGCCCAACAGCGAAATTATTCCGATGCATCTTTATTCTCTCTATTTCATGCATGGTTTCCGCCGTCAGGTAACTTTCTCCGCAGTGCGGGCAACTTACGATCGGTACGTTCTCAATGACAAGAAGGCCGCTTCTCTTTCCGTAGCTTCGTGTGATACGGCGAATACGAGTGCCTTCTTCTCTACAAATATCACACACTAATTCAGGCTCCAACACGACGACGTTCGTTTCCTCAGCAATTTCCGCGGCATATTTGCCACGGACCAGCTCCTCGAAGTCGGATCGCTTATATTCTGGCCGCAATTCGTCGGTACCCATTAAGAAAGAATGGTATCCAGGTTCATCTTGTTCGAGGCTTTCAATATTTCGATGCCTGTGAGTCTTCCATCATCGGTTGTATCGATATTCACACCCTCCGTTATTTCAATAACTCCGTCCGGTTCCTCATTGCTGAGATTCAGGTATAGCGCATCGACTTCTTCATCGTAGTGTACTTTCATGAGCTCTTCCTCTTCTCAACGGATAATTGGTTACGACAGTACACACACCCTTTTCTATTGCGATGACTACTGCCGCGTCGATCAATACTGCACCTGCTTGACACCTTAGAGCGGCGGAATAATTTCATACCCCTCGACCCGACCAGTGCTTTCATCGTTCGGGAATATAAGCAAATATCCTTTTCCGTAGCTACTTGATACAGAATCCGACCCTATGAAATAGGCCGGGATATATTCATAGTCGTAATATCCGGCCGGCTCGCCAAGTAATCCAATGATTTCTTTGCGATGCATATTCCGAATTTCGTGCGTTTTCAAGAATGAGTACAGCATTTCTCCCCGCTCTTCCCGCGATGCGGATTGCCATTTTTCCTTTGTAAAAGGCTCCATGCCGAGTGCTTGCAATTTGTCTATTTCGCTACTACAGCCGATAATCACAAGTGCGATGATAAGAAGAACGTATTTCATTGGTTAATTATCTTTAATTTACCGCTTTTCAGAGCTTCCATGCACTTAATCGAAAGTATTGAATCCAACAGTTTACTTCGACCGATCTCGGCTCCAACTTTATTATTCCAAAGATCCATTTCCCTTTCATTTTGAGGGTTCGATTTTCCCATCTCGTGGGCGTTGGCGAACATAATTGCCTTGTCGTAACCTATTTCTTTTGATAGCAAAGCACACCAAAAACAATGCCTAAAGGCATCTGACTTATCATTTCGCAAATTATGACCAAATCTAACCGTCGCTTCTTTGTAAGCTTTATTCTGTGATTCCTTGATAACCATTACATGATGGGGGTACATCCCGAGGTATGCCTTTTCGTATGCATTTAATCGGTTGTATTGTTTGTATACGGAAAACATGTGATTCTCTATTTGTCATCCCGCATAATTATTAGCAGCGGGGAACTCTTCCTTGCCTTCTCATATCTTGAGATACCATCAATGTGGCACCCATCGCGTTCATTTGCGTCTAAGGCTTCCATTCCCGGATTGACCACGATGCTGCTGATGCGGTTCGCGCTTCCTCGTAGTGCCATCCTGTAAGACCTGCCGCGCTCACCACATCCTACGCTGGCTACCTGTGGTGGGCACAGCCCACCCTACACCTGTTGTCTCCGCTATTTTTCGCCCTCTCCCCAACCCCTCTCCCGGCCGGGAGAGGGGCTTTCAGGCCGCCTCAGCGATCTCTTCGTCTTCATCCTCTTCCGTCGTCTGGCCGGTGAGGATGATGGCATTGGATACCAATTGGTGCACACTGACGACCTGGTCCATCTCCATACCGTAGAAGGGCAGAACCTTGGAGAACTGGCTCTTGCAGATGGCGCAGATGGCGGCCAGGTGGGTCACGCCCTTCTCCTGTATCACATTGTTGAGCGCCTCCACTCGGGGCTTGGCGCCCTTGACCCGCAGCTCCATGAGGTCGTCGGTGAGCAGACCCCCTCCCCCGCCGCAACAGAAGGTGCGTTCGCGGATGGTCTCTTCGTCCATGTCGTAAAAATGATTGCAGGTCGCCTCGATGATGGCCCGCGGGATGTCGAACTGACCGCCCGGTTTGTCACCCATACGCGAGGCCCGGGCCACGTTGCAGGAGTCGTGATAGGTCAGGACCATGTCGTCGTTCTGCGACTTGTCGAACCTGAGCTTGCCCGCCTGCATCAGGTCGTAGGTGAACTCGCAGATATGCTGCGGCACCGGATAGTTCGGATCCAGAAAGTCCCAGGGACCAGCCAGGGTATTAAGGAAGCTGTAGGCAACGCGCCAGGCATGGCCGCACTCGCCGAAGACGATGCGCTTGACGCCCAGGTCCAGGGCGGCCTTGCGGATGCGCTGGGAGACGCGGCGCATGTTCTCGTAGGAGCCGATGAACATGCCGAAGTTGGCGGCCTCGGAGGCATAGGAGCTCAGGGTCCAGGACACGCCCGCCTCGTGGAACACCTTGCCGTAGCCGATCAGACCGTCCACGTGGGGCTCGGCGAAGAAGTCCGCCGAGGGGGTGACCAGCAGGATCTCCGCCCCCTTCTGATCCAGGGGATACTTGACCGCTACGCCGGTCTCGTCCTCTACGTCTTCTTCCAGGCCCTCCAGGGTGTCTTCCAGGGCCGGACCGGGCAGCCCCAGGTTGTTGCCGACCTTGTAGACCTTGCCGATGATCTCGTTACAGTATTTCTGGCCCATCCCGATGCTGTCCATGATCTCGCGCGCGGCCATGGAGATTTCCGCGGTGTCGATGCCGTAGGGACAAAATACCGAGCAGCGGCGGCATTGGGAGCACTGGTGGAAGTAGCTGTGCCAGTCGTCCAGAACCTCGCGGGTCAGGTCCTCGGCGCCCACCAGCTTGGGGAAATACTTTCCGGCCAGGGTAAAGTGACGCCGGTAGATCTTGCGCAGCAGGTCCTGCCGGCCTACCGGCATATTCTTGGGGTCCTGGGTGCCCAGATAGTAGTGGCACTTGTCGGTGCAGGAGCCGCACTTGACACAGGCATCCAGATAGACGCGCAGGGAGCGATACTTGTCGAGCAGCTCCCCCATCTTGGCGATGGCCTTCTCCTCCCAGCCGTCGGCCAGCTCTCCGGGAAAACCCAGGGGCTCCTGGAATTCGGGCTTGGAGACGAAGGGGCTGCTGTGATCCATCGTGCCCGGCTCGATGGCGGGGATTTCCGGGTACTGCTTGAGCTCCGGTACGTTGAAATCTGCCTTTGCCATATGCCTATCTCGTCAGTCTCTGAAATCTTTTTGGACGACCAATCACTGCGCCGGTTAAAAATTTACGATCATCCGATTACGGCTTCATCTGAACGTTCGTCGCAATGTTCCAACTTTGGTAGTGGTAAGTTTTTAAATGGTTTGCGTGGACTTGTTTTGATCCCCTCTCCCCGGCCCTCTCCCGGAGGAAGAGGGAGTATAGCCTATTAGAGCGCCAAACCCACTGCCAGTGGCAATGGTTCCATTTAAACCTTAACCATTACCCCAACTTTTTCTCTAACCAACCGTAATTAAAACAACGAAAAATCTTGTTATCCCGAAAATCCTGTACCATTGGACGAAAGCACAAACCGCCAAGAATTGCTCAATCTTTCAATCCTACTTCCAATAGCCGAAAGGGTTCTGCATTCTGTTATCCATTTTCATAGTATATCGAATTCTTCCGGTTCAGTATCGCTGATCTTAGAAAGAGCATTTTTAAATTTGGCTTTACTCGACCGTTTTGCACGCTTTTCCAAGTACTCTACCGTCATTAGCGCGGACATTTTTTCCGCTACCGCGGATGATACAAACTGGTTGATTGAAATACCGTCTTTTTCGGCAAGTTTTTTTATTTGCTCATGCAAAGAATCCAGGAGTCTCAAACCTAATGTACCCATTTTATCGTCTCGATCAGTTTTAAAAATTCTTGAGGAGTTAAAACTTTCAGATCGAATTTCCCAATATTTTTAAAATCCTTCTTGTTATATGAAATTATAAAATCACTTTCTGATTCAACGGCTACTTCCAGTACTAAATCATCTTTCGGGTCCCTAAGAAACGGTCGCCATAAAAAGTATATTTGTCTTTTATTACCTATTTCAGCCAAGTAATCTAAGATGTCATCTATGACTGAATCAGAAAGTCGCAGTTAGTCTTTATTTCGCTTTGCGACGGATTCATATTCCAGGAATAAGGGAACAGACAAAGAAAACTCAAATAATCCGCTGTCGATGATTGAGAGAAGTCTAAAAGAAGCTCCCCTGGATGATCGCAATGCTGAAAGAATAACATTGGTATCGATTACAATTTTGTATTCCTTCATTAGGTGTGTTGGACTACGGAAATGTGGTGCGTACGGCGCACCCTACATTCCTTCCTCGTCCCCAAGACCCTTGGCCCAGGGCGCGAGGTGCCGCCGCTCGCGGGGGTTATCCACCTGGTTGCGGGTGGGGCTGAAGAACAACCCGGGGGCGTGTAATAACTTGCTGAACGGGAAGACGATCATGAGGGTCGCCACCAGCAGCAGGTGCAGGAGCAACAGGGGATCCGCGGGCAGCGGCGAGAAGTCGAAGGTCACCAGACCGCGGAAAAACAGCTTGATGGAGACCACATCCACGTGAAAGAGGTAGGTCATCGCCAGGCCACTGAGGCCGATGAGGATCAGCAACGCGAGGAGCAGGCGGTCCGACGGTCCGGTGATGTAGCACACCCGGTCGACCAGCACCCGCCGCGCCCACAGGCCCGCGAGCCCTACGACCATGGCGATCCCCCCATAGATACCGAAGGGTTGGACCAGCTGAATCGGCAGCCACACCGGCTCGATGAAATAGCGCAGGTGACGCAGGGTGACCAGAAAGAGCCCGAAATGGAAGATCCAGCCGAAGATCCAGATCCATCTGTTGCCCTTGAACAGGCTCTCGAAGAAGACGACCTCCCGCACCAGGCGCAGGGTAACGCCGGTCTTGGTGGTCGGCGCCGGCGTCGTCGGGATCTTCAGGGGTGCAGGGGTACGCGCGTACTGCACGACCTTTCGGACCAGGCCCGCCACCAGCACGGCGGCGGCGATGTAGAACAGAATGGCGTATAGGACCGTCAGCAACGACATGTTCCCGCTACCTTAACAGTGGAGCAACTTTGTGTAAGGAACGGCCTCTGTGCCGTTCCGCAAAATTTGCACAAAACCCCGGAACGCCACGGAGGGCGTTCCCTGTAAAATAAGGCGAAACGGAGTGCTAGACGCAGCCCGTCGGCTTGGGGAGACCGGCATAGCGGCACGCCTGCTTGGCAGGACCATAGGGGAACAGACCGTACAGGTACTTGCTGTTGCCCTTGTCCTTGCCCATCTTTTTGCCGACGGCCTTGGTCAGTACCCGCACCGCCGGCGCGATCTGATACTCCTCATAGTAATCACGCAGGAAGTTGATGATATCCCGGTGTTCGTCCGTCAGATCCAGATCGTCTTCCTTGGCCATGACATCGGCCACGGCCGGCTCCCAGTCGTTGATGTTGGCGAGGTAACCCTCTTCATCGGTTTCCAGGGTCTTACCGCTGACTTCGATAGGCATGATAATTCTCCTCATCACTTACGGATTGTGAAACTACAACCAGGCCTGGACCTTGTCGTTCTCCGCCGCCAGATCCACGAAACCCGCATAGTCCACGACCTCGATCCCGTCGATCACGCGATCTTCAGCGAACCCGCGGGCCGCAAGGTCGGGGCCCAGGACATAAATCGATTGCTCGGCGAGCGCGGCTTTGAGCTCTTTTTCTGCGCCCGCACCCTTCAGGACCGCGTAGACGCCGCCCTCGAACAGCAGCACGGGATCGCCCCGGTTGGCGAACTTGAGGCAGGATTCCAGGCTATTGCGCTCGAACGGCGACTTGTTGACGGTGTGCAGGATGCTCATCGGGGACCCCCTCCTTAGAAGCTGAAGATCACATCGGATTCTTCCATGAGCTCGGAAACGCGGGCGGCATCCACCACCTCGACGATGTTCTCGATCTCTTCCTCGGTCTCCCAGTCCTCCCAGGGGATCTCCACCAGGTCGTCCGGGGTCAGGCCGCGGGCCTCGAGCGAGTCCTTGTCCACGTAGATGCTCTTCACCTCGTAGTCGCCCAGGGTACGGTAGGTCGGCGAGAAATTCTTCATGCCGATGCCGGCCGTATCCTGGCCCGTGGTGAGCTGATAGACCCCATCGTCGACGAACATCAGCCGCACTTCCTGATCGAAGGCGGCGCCGATGAGCACGACTTCCAGGGACTCCCAGGCATAGATGGTGCCGTAGGGGGCCTTGCGGTTGAGGTACAGGAACTTCTTGACGGTTTCGGACATGATGTACCCCCCTCAGTCGCCGAACACGACCAGCCGATCCGCCTGGATGGCTGCTTCGACCAATTGCCCCAGGCCGGAGATGCGGAACCTGGGATGGATGTTGGTGGCATCCTTACCGTTACGCTTGGCCTCGCCTTCGTCCACGATACCCCGGCGCTGGGCGGCGGCGACGCAGACCACCAGCTCCGTCTGCACCACCTCCTTGCCGTCTTCACCCTGCGTGCGCGACTCGATCTTGTACTGTTCGGCCAGCTCCGCCCACCGGTTGACGATGTTGCGGTCATCCTGGGGCGGCGTCGTCAGTCGGGTCCCGTTGTTGACCCCGTCGTGGTAGAAGAAGACTCGAAACACCTCGTGTCCCTTCTCCAGCGCGGCCTTCGTGAAGAAGTACGCCGAGTCGGACGCCTGGTGCTGGTAGGGCCCCTCGTTGATTTGGATTGCGAACTTCATAGCGACCTCAATGTGGTTGTGCCCCCTGCCCCACCCCACAAGAGGGTGTCGCAAAAGGCACTGATCTTCACCCTTTTGATCCCCTCTCCCTTTACCCCGCACCTATCGCCGGTAGCTCCGGCAGCTTCTCTACTGGCTCCCCCCCAGCGATAGGTGCGGGGCAAGCCCCTCTCCCTCCGGGGAGAGGGGCTTTTGCGACACCCTCCGCGACCGGGAAGAGTAGACATGTAGGGGAGTCCGCGGTGCATTTTCCCGCTCGTCCGTTCAGAAGCGGATGTAGTTGGAGGCGTTGAAGCTGGCCCGGGCGCCGCGCCAGGTATCGATGTGATACTTGGTGAAAGGCAGCTCGACCTCCTCAAAAAACCGCGGCCAACCGATACGCTCGATCCACTCGTTGACCCGCTCCCAATCCCGGGCGCCTTCCTTGTAGGCCTTGAGGATGCGCTTGACGATGGCGGTCGCCTCGGGCCAGCGCGGCGGGTTGTTGGGGATGCCGGCGGCGACCAGCTTCTGGAAGGTGGGCTTGCCGCGGGCGTTGGAGTGGTTGCCGCCGACCCAGATGGCCAGCTTGGAATGCTCGGCGTCGTTGATCTGCATGGGCGGACAGGGCGGAAAACAGGCGCCGCAGCAGATGCACTTACGCTCGTCCACCTCCAAAGAAGGCTTACCATTGACCATGGCCGGACGAATGGCCGCCACCGGGCAACGGGCGACCACCGAGGGCCGCTCACAGACATTGGCCACCAGATCGTGGTTGATCTTGGGCGGCTTGGTGTGCTGCACGTTGATGGCGATATCCCCCTGACCACCGCAATTGATCTGGCAGCAGGAAGTGGTGATATGCACCCGGTTGGGCATATTGGCCTCTTTGAACTCGTCGATGAGCTCATCCATCATGGACTTGACGACTCCAGAAGCGTCGGTGCCCGGAATGTCACAGTGCAGCCAGCCCTGGGTATGAGAGATCATGGTCACCGAGTTCTGGGTCCCGCCCACGATGAAGCCGGCGTCTTCGACCGCCTTGATCAGGGGCTCCACCTTGGCGGCATTATCGACCACGTATTCCAGGTTCGACCGCAGGGTGAAGTGGACGAAGCCGTCGGCGTACCGGTCGCCGATATCGCACAGCTTACGCAGGGTGAAGACATCGAGGATCCGTTGGGTACCGACCTTGACGGTCCAGGCCTCGTCACCACTGTAGGCCACGTGCCGCAGCACCCCGACCTGCGGGTGCTCATGGTACTTCCACATGCCGAAATTCTTGCGCATCACGGGATGCATGTACTGCCAGGGATCAGGGCACCCGGATTCGATCGGCTCGCGCATGTCTGCCATCGCCTTTCTCCAAAATCTTAAAATATAGTCGCAATCTCAGGGCGCGGACGGACGCGAGGACCCTACCCCGCGCCGGCCCGCGGATTCAGCCGGCGGCGGCCTCGGCCTGACGCTCGAACCACTCCTGCGCCGCCTCGTCCCAATCGTCCATTCGGACGTAGGAGCTCTCGCGCGGGTGGCTCAGCATATTGGGGTCGGGCTCGATGTCGAGACCGTCGAGGAAGTTGGCCAGGCCGATGCGCTCGATCATCTCGCCGCAACGCTCGTGCTCCAGACCGTTCTCGGCCCAGAAGTCGATGATCTCCTCGGCCAGCTCGACCAGGGACTCGTAATCTTCCTCGGTCTCCAGCTTCTTGAAGGGAACGATGACGGTGCCCATCAGGTCGCCGATCTTGAGGGTGCGCTTGCCGCCGACGCAGATGGTCACGCCCTTGTCGTCGCCCGGATGCAGGGCCTTGGGCATGACGTTCAGACAGTGCATGCAGCGCACGCAGTCGCGGTTGTTGACCACCAGGGTGTCGTCGTCCTTCAGGGCCAAGGCCTGGGTGGGACACCGGGTGATGACATTGTCGATGATGTACTGGCGGCCTTTGGTCTTGAGATAGTTTTTAATCTCATCCTGATCGACCTTCATGTCGTCGCGCCAGGTGCCGATGACGGCGAAGTCCGCCCGCTCGATGGCATTCTGGCAGTCGTTGCCGCAGCCGGAGACCTTGAACTTGAACTTGTAGGGCAGGGCCGGACGGTGCACGTCGTCGGTAAAGTTGTTCACCAGCAGGCGATGGGCCTTGAGCTCGTTGGTGCAGGACATCTCGCAACGGGCCGCGCCGACGCAGGACATGGCGGTGCGCACGCAGGGACCGGCGCCGCCCAGGTCCCAACCATAGTCGTTGATCTCGTCGAAGAAGTGCTGGGTGTTTTCGGTGTCCGTGCCGATGAACATGATGTTGCCGGTCTGACCATGGAAGGTCACCAGACCCGAGCCGTATTTCTCCCAGCTGTCGGCCAACTGGCGCAGCATGCCGGTGGAATAGTGGTTACCCGCCGGCGGCTGGACGCGCAGGGTGTGGAATTCCTTGGATTCGGGAAAGGCCTTGCCGACCTCGGAGAAACGGGGAATGATGCCGCCGCCGTAGCCGTACACCGAGACGGTGCCCCCCTTCCAGTAACCCTTGCGGGTCTCGTAGGAGTGCTCCAACTGGCCCAGCAGGCTGTTGGTCACCTGATTGATACGCTCATCCGGGTGCTCGTCACGCAGTCGTTTGATACCGGAAATGAAGCTCGGCCAGGGGCCGCTTTCCAGCTGATCGAGCATCGGCGTGTGGTGCTTTTCGATGGCCATTGCGCTATCTCTCCTGGTCTTTAAACTCGTAAGTGTCAGATTGCAAGTATCAGATAAGGAATCGTATCATTTTGCGCCGGTCGCCTGCCTGGGCCCTGCTACCCGCGACAGGCACCACACGGAATTATCAGGTCGCCGCGTCCGGCGGTGCAACGCTGGCTTCCGGGGGCTCGGGCCAATGTCATTGGCCGCTAATATACTCCCCCTGCACTAAAGGGGAACCCTGCCGCCTGCAGGGGAATAACCGTCCGACCTGCCATCCCCGACGCGGTAACGGCTCCCGACCCACCATCCGCCATAGAGACCCTCAGCTGCGATTCCCGGTGCCGACCACTCGGCAAATTGGGCGGCGATGTTACGCTGTGACGACCCGTTAGTCAACGGATTCTAATATAAGCAGATCCTCATACGCCAGACCCGTCGCCGGGACAGGCAGGTATAAATCCCTTATCGATTAACAAGTTGGTGCCGGTTGTAGATTCTATGAAGGCCCGTAGCGGGTTAACTTGAAGGGCAAACTGACCTGAAGAGGAGAACCCACAGATGACTGCGGACCCTGCAAGAGCAAAGGTACGTGAATGAAGCGATGCTGTACATGTGCCGATCGACCGGTGGCGGTTTGTGGAAGCCGGTGTGACGCCGGTGGGGGTCCATTTAACGGTTGGCGTCGCCTCAGCGACGATCGATTGCGCCGGTTGAGCGGGAGCAGACACGGTTTGCGCGCATCAATCCTGGTGCCTCAACATCTTTGTTATGATGAATGTGATGCATGATATGTTATTGATCGATTCAACCAAATTTTTGTCATCGAATAAAACTTAAATCTCTATATCAATCAATTCAAAGTTGATGGGGTATTAGGTGGTGTTGACATTCACGGCCGACTGCTTGAATCACCCTCTCCCCAACCCCTCTCCCTCCAGGGAGAGGGGCTTGGTAGTGGTAAATATTTAAATGGTCAGCGTAGAGGGGTTCATTAACCACGCCCGATCGCTTCTTTTGAGTCCCTCTCCCCAACCCCTCTCCCGGCGGGAGAGGGAGTGTAGCCTATAGCGCGCCAAACTTACTGCGAGCGGCGATGGTTACATTTAAACCTTAACCATTACCCAGAGAGTTTCCTGCGGTTGCGCACGCCCGTACCGCATCCGGGACCTGATATGGCCCTGAGTCCCGCGTGATCCTGTCAGTTTTTTCCAATGGATGTCGCCATGGGTGACCATCATGAACACCAATCGCTCCCTCAGACTCTTTTCACCTTGAAATCCGCCCCATCCTTTTGACTCTTTTTTTGTTGGACATGACTGGCCATCGCGGCTCAGGAATCTGCGTGGCATAATTTAAATCTTTTGATTTTCTGTCGGGTTACGGCGCGTTAGAGGCCGTGCCCCTCGAAACATTTCTGCTTTGCCGAGCAGACCGGCCAGCTGTGCGACGACCTGAAGCTGCGGCTCGACACCAAGGCAACCTTCGAGGCCCGGCACGGCGTGTCGATCACCGGCCCGGCGTGTCTGGCCGAGCTCGACCAGGCGGTGGCGGTCGAGGTCCGCCGTCTCTATGGCTGCACCGGGACCGATCTCCCGCGCCTGCTCTCGAATTGGGGGCGGGACGTCGCAATCTGTATCTACTGATGGGAAGAAATAATGCGGCAATATCTCGAGCTTCTCCGCGACGTCATCGACCATGGTGTCGAGAAATCGGACCGTACCGGGGTGGGCACGCGCTCGGTGTTCGGGCGTCAGGTGCGGTTCGATCTCTCTCAGGGTTTTCCCCTGGTCACGACCAAGAAGATCCATCTGCGCAGCGTTATCTACGAGCTCCTGTGGTTCCTCACCGAGTCCACGGATAACCGCTGGCTGCAGGCAAGGGGGGTGCGCATCTGGGACGAATGGGCGGCCGCGGACGGGGCGCTCGGACCTATCTATGGCCGCCAGTGGCGGAGCTGGATCGGTCCCGACGGCGCCGCCATCGACCAGCTCTCCCAGGTAGTCGCCGATATCCGGGCCAATCCAGACTCACGCCGCCTGGTGGTGTCCGCCTGGAACCCGGCCGAGCTCCCGCTGGACAGTCTCTCGCCCCAGGACAATGTCGCCCGCGGCCGCATGGCCCTGGCCCCCTGTCACTGCCTGTTCCAGTTCTATGTGCACGATGGGCGGCTCTCCTGCCAGCTCTACCAACGCAGCGCCGACCTGTTTCTGGGCGTACCCTTCAATATCGCCAGCTATGCCTTGCTCACCCACATGATCGCCCACCAGTGCGGCCTGGAGGTGGGGGATTTCGTGCACAGCTTCGGCGATCTGCATCTCTACCGCAATCACCTCACGCCGGACATCGTGTACGAGCAGCTGGGGCGCGAGCCGCGTCCCTTGCCGCATTTATTAATCCGCCGGCTCCCAAAATCCTTGTTCGACTACGCGTTGGAGGATTTCCGGTTCGAGGGTTACGATCCCCATCCGGTGATCCGTGCGCCCATCGCCGTATAAGCACCGGACCACCCTGCCGGAGACCTACCCGTGATCGAAGCCCTGGTCGATCCGCCGGCTCCTAAAATCCTTGTTCGACTACAAGTTGGAGGATTTCCGGCTCGAGGGTTACGATCCCCATCCGGTGACCCGTGCGCCCATCGCCGTGTGAGCACCGAGCTACCCTGCCGGAGGCCCTGACCCGTGATCCAAGCCCTGATCGACTATGGACTCTTTCTCGCCAAAGCCCTGACCCTCGTCCTGTTGGTCGGCGCCTTGCCGATAGCCCTGATGCGCGCCCGCGGCAGGTTCCACATGGATGGGGACCGACTCGAGGTGATCGACCTCAATGATAAGTACCGGCACATGACACGGGCCCTGAAGCAGGCCTCGTTACCCAAAAAGGCAGCCGCCAAGGCGCTGAAGGCAGAACGCAAGGCGCGCAAGCAGCATGACCGGGCGGCAAAGGGGGAACGCCGGCGGATCTTCGTGATCGACTTTCATGGCGATATCAAGGCCACCGAGGTCGCCTCCCTGCGGGAGCTCATCACCTGTGTGCTGATGGCGGCGGGAGAGGGCGACGAGCTCCTGGTGCGGCTCGAAAACGCCGGTGGGGTCCTGGCCGAGCATGGGCTGGCGGCCTCCCAGTTGGCGCGCGTGCGCGGCAGCAAGGTCCGCCTGACGGTCGCGGTGGACAAGGTTGCCGCCAGCGGAGGCTACCTGATGGCCTGCGTGGCTGACCACATCATCGCGGCGCCCTTCGCCGCGGTGGGCTCCATCGGCGTGGTGGTGCAGCTTCCCAACTTCCACCGTCTGCTGGAACGCCGCGGCGTGGATTTCGAGCTGCACACGGCCGGCGAGTACAAACGGACCCTGACCCTGTTCGGTGAGAATTCGGACGCGGATCGGGAGAAGGTGCGCGAGCAGCTCGAGGACACCCATCGGTTGTTCAAGGATTTCATCCGGGAGTATCGACCGGCCGTCGACCTGGGCCGGGTAGCCACCGGCGAATACTGGCAGGGCACCCAGGCCCTGGACCTGGGCCTGGTGGATGAGGTCGAGACGAGTGACGATTACCTGTTGGAGGCGAGCGCAGACGCGGACCTCTATCTGGTCGCCTATACGGTCCACAAACGGCCGCTGGAGCGGCTGCTGGAGCGGCTGCTGGCGGCCGTGCAGAGCAGTGTGCCCGGAACCTTGTTCGGACGTTGAATGTCAACAGCGTGACGTAAAAAACCACGAATCGACACGAATCGACACGAATCGACACGAATCGACACGAATCGACACGAATCGACACCAATTCGTGTGAATTCGTAGTTTCGATTAACCGGGCGACGGCGCCTTCCCCTGGCCGCAACGCTGGTGCGGGGGGCGGATGCGTTGCCGAATCCAGGTAGTGGTGAATTTTTAAATGGCTGGCATAGACTTTTCTTTGATCCCCTCTCCCCGGCCCTCTCCCGGCGGGAGAGGGAGTGTAGCCTATAGTGCGCCAAACTTATTGCGAGCGGCGATGCTTCCA
>Ga0209568_1000244_pt1 | contig 19370 bp, 15 predicted proteins | sample WorMetOlspDAHAB2_FD_187406 | JGI IMG/M metagenome (GOLD analysis project Ga0209568, IMG submission 187406) | Marine gutless worms symbiont microbial communities from Max Planck institute for Marine Microbiology, Germany - Olavius sp. DAHAB.2... ...
CCGCGCTCCCGCAGCGCGGGCAATGAAAGCCCTCGGGCCAACGCGCGCGCTCCAACGCCGCTTCGCGCGGCGTCTCCGTCCCGAACTGTTGGGAAAACTCAGACAGCGACATCCCAGACTGAAACTGAATGTGATTCATGGCCATGACACACTCCATTTCTTGAGAAAACCCAGGAAGGGGATCGGCCCCTCAAAAACTTAGACCACGAGTCTGGCTGAAGATTCTTGCTAATCAGGATTATGATTATCGAGATCTAAAGTATACACCTGTCGCAAATGTCAGAGCAAAGATCTCGTTAAAAACGGCACCAATGCGTCCGGTAGCCCGCAATATCATTGTAAAACCTGTGGTGCCTATGGCGTACTTGAGATCAAAGAACACTCGACGGAAGAAAAGGAAGCACTCATGATAAAAGCTTATCAAGAAAGATCCAGCATACGCGGGATTGAACGAATTTTTGGGATCTCTCGCTGAACATTGAGCGCTTGGTTAACAGAAAAGGCGAATGACCTCCCACCCCTTGAAGAGACGCTACAACCGGTTGATTCAAAAAAGATTCCTGTGTCTGGAGAAAGTTTGGGTCTGGATTGCCATGAATAGAGTGTCCCGAGAAATCGTCGCCTATGCCTGCGGTGATCGCAGCGAAGACACCGGTCGAACCCTCTGGGATCGTGTACCATCCGCTTATAGAGAGCCAATTTATGGGTCCGGTGTGTGTTTTTGCGAATCAGGTCGCATTTTGGTCTTGCAGGGGAACAGTGTATCTACGCGCTCCGCGCCAGCACTTGGAAGCTGGTAGCAATTTGTTGATCGAAAAGAAATTTATACGCGCCCGCCCTGCATTTCCGTGGGAATGCGTGGTTCCGGTCAGGGCATTCGATGGCCCTGGTCTGCCAGGGCCACGGCTGGCAAAGCCGGCCACAAGTGTTTAGCATAAAAGTTTCTGCCTCGTAATATCTCAGGCATCCCGCCGACCGAAAACGGAGACGGCTCCCATGACAGAGACCAAGGTCTATGCTGTTCCGGCCGAAATCGCGGCCAAGGCCCACATCGATGCCGAAAAGTACGCGGCGATGTATCGACGTTCCGTCGCTGATCCGGAGGGTTTCTGGGCGGAGCAGGCCGAGACCTTCGTAACCTGGAGCAAGCGGTGGGACCGGGTCAGCGATTACAGCTTCGATGCTGACAATCTCTACATCAAGTGGTTCGAGGGCGGCCGGCTGAATGTGGCTTACAATTGCCTCGACCGCCACTTGGACACCCGCGGCGATCAGGTGGCCATCCTGTGGGAAGGCGACGATCCGGCGGAGGATAGCAGGCTCACCTATCGCGAGCTGCACCGCGAGGTCTGCAAGTTGGGCAACGTGCTCAGATCCCGCGGCGTTAAAAAAGGCGACCGGGTCTGCATCTATATGCCGATGATCCCGGAGGCGGCGGTCGCCATGCTGGCTTGCGCGCGGATCGGCGCTGTCCACTCCGTGGTCTTCGGCGGCTTTTCACCCGATTCTCTGCGCGATCGCATCCTGGACTCCGATTGCCGAACCCTGATTACCGCCGACGAGGGGATCCGCGGTGGGCGTCCGGTGCCGCTGAAAAAAAATGCGGATATCGCCCTGGCCGAGTGCCCGAATGTGAGCACCGTGGTTGTGGTAAAGCGCACCGGCGGCGCAATCGACTGGACCGAGGGCCGTGACGTCCGGTACCAGGAGGCCATGGCGGCCGCCTCGGAGGACTGCCCGCCTGAAACGATGGACGCCGAGGACCCGCTGTTCATCCTCTACACCTCCGGCTCCACCGGTAAGCCCAAGGGCGTGCTGCACACCACAGGCGGCTATCTGGTCTTCGCCGCCATCACCCACAAGTACACCTTCGACTATCAGGAAGGCGAGGTCTACTGGTGCACCGCGGACGTCGGCTGGGTTACCGGCCACACCTATATCCTGTACGGACCACTGGCCAACGGGGCCATCTCGCTCATGTTCGAGGGTCTCCCCAACTACCCGGATGCCTCCCGCTTCTGGCAGGTGGTGGACAAGCACGAGGTTGCCGTCTTCTATACGGCCCCTACCGCCATCCGTGCCCTGATGCGCGCCGGTGAAGGACCCGTCAGGAAAACCTCCCGCAAGTCGTTGCGCATCCTCGGCACCGTGGGCGAGCCCATCAACCCCGAGGCCTGGGAGTGGTACTACCGGGTCGTCGGTGATGAGCACTGCCCTATCGTCGATACCTGGTGGCAGACCGAGACCGGCGGCCACCTGATCACGCCTCTGCCCGGCGCGACCGCGCTCAAGCCGGGCTCCGCCTCCCGGCCCTTCTTCGGCGTCGTGCCGGCCTTGATGGATACCGCCGACGGCACTCTGATCGAGGGGGCGGGGGAGGGCGCCTTGGTCATCACCCGTCCCTGGCCGGCCACTATGCGCACCGTCTACGGCGATCACGCGCGCTTCGCGGCAACCTATTTCACCCAGTATCCGGGCTATTACTTTACCGGTGACGGGGCCCGCCGCAACGAGGACGGCTATTACTGGATCACCGGCCGCATCGACGACGTGCTCAACGTCTCCGGGCACCGGCTGGGCACTGCCGAGATCGAGTCCGCCCTGGTGCTGCACCCCCGGATCGCGGAAGCCGCCGTCGTCGGCTACCCCCATGACATCAAGGGCCAGGGCATCTACGCCTATGTCACTCCCATGGCCGACGTGGCGCCGAGCGACGCGCTGAAAGCGGAGCTGACGGCATTGGTCCGACGCGAGATCGGTCCCATCGCCACCCTGGATGTCATCCAGTGGGCCCCCGGCCTTCCGAAGACCAGATCGGGCAAAATTATGCGCAGGATTCTGCGTAAAATCGCAGCCGACGAGATCGACGCCCTGGGTGATACCTCTACCCTTGCCGACCCCGCGGTGGTCAGCGATCTGGTCGATAACCGGGCCGGCTGTTAGGTATGGCGGCGCGCCGAATTCGATCCGGGAATTGAAAAGGAACTTATCCGCGCTCACCCTCGACGGGTATGGACCCACGAGGGGTACTTGCACGGGATTAACACGCGGGTAATGGTTAAGGTTTAAATGTAACCATCGCCGCTCGCAGTAAGTTTTGGCGCACTATAGGCTACACTCCCTCTCCCGCCGGGAGAGGGAGTGCAGCCTGCGGTGCGCCAAACCCACTGCGAGTGGCGATGCTTCCATTTAAACACTAACCACTACCAAAAATTCACCACTACCAACACGCGAAGTCAAAGGCTCGACTTCGACCGGGCTGTCTGTTCAATCGGGAATCCGAGCGGACAAGCACGGTCTTTTATCGGTAGTGGTAAGTTTTTAAATGGTTTGCGTGGACTTGTTTTGATCCCCTCTCCCCGGCCCTCTCCCGCCGGGAGAGGGCCGGGGAGAGGGGATCAAAGAAAAGTCTATGCTAGCCATTTAAAAATTCACCACTACCCTTTTATCTTGGATGACGGACCGAGAACCCTTAATCGTCAATTGCTAAAGTGAGGTTTATCTCTTGAGTTCCAATCTACGAGTCGGCGTGTTCGTCGACGCTGAAAACGTCAGATACAACGGCGGCTATCAGATGCGCTATGACGTGCTGCGCCGCTTCGCGGCCCGTGAAGGGGGCCATCTGCAACGGCTCAACACCTATTTGGCCTTCGATGCGGAGCGCGCCAGGGAAGACCCGGATTACGCCAAGAAGTCCAGGATCTATCAGCAGATGGTACGGGATTTCGGATGGAAGATTACGGTCAAACAGGTGCGCCGTTACACGGACGAGAACGGCAATGTCACCACCAAGGCCAATGCGGACCTGGACATGGCCGTGGACGCCATGTTGCAGGCAAGCAATCTGGACCAGGTGTTGCTGGTCACGGGAGACGGAGATTTCCTGCAGGTGGTCGATGCCCTGCAGAACACCGGTTGTCGGGTGGAGCTGATCGGCTTCAAGAACGTCTCGCGTCAGCTTCAGCAAACAGTCGACACCTTCTACTCCGGTTTTCTGATCCCCGACCTGCTGCCCGTCTCCTATGAGCCCCGCAACGAATGGGGCCAGGCCGGCTCCTGCGTGCGCGGCATCTGCACCAAGTGGTTCTTCGACAAGGGTTACGGCTTCATGCGGATCATCGACCGCATCTCGCCCAACCTGTGGGTCACGGACCCGCGCGAGCCGGACTCCCCCTATACCAGCGTCTTTTGTCACGCCAACGAGATAGCCGATGAGGTGACGGAAGAGATGCTGATGAGCCGCGAGACCGTCTTCGAGTTCTATCTCAGCGAGAGCGAGCAGAAGGACGATGGCCTGGTCGCCAACAATGTGCGCCTGGCATTTTCCATCAATCGCTGATGGACGGAAGGACGCCTTGAGAGATTCGAGGTAGCCGTGCGGGGCAGGGATGGCCCCGCTTAGGGAGAGGTGATTATTGCAGAGATAACCCGCGCTTCGACATCTTTGTTATGATGAGTGTGATGCATGATATACCTTGAATTATAAAAAATTTAACTTTATCATTTTATCGTCTATAATGACTTAACGTTGTCGAAAGCTTGGAAATTAAAAATGATTAAAATCCTGGGTGGTGGTAAATTTATAACTGATAGAGTGATCGAGAGTTCTGAGTGCAGGAGGCAGTTGTCAGGACCTGATAGCTGGCAACTGCACCCTCTTATCAGTTTGGAAATTTACCACTATCCCTCTCTCTCTGCTTTAACCACTTAAAAATTTAGGTAGTGGTAAATATTTAAATGGTCAGCGTAGAGGGGTTCATTAACCACGCCCGATCGCTTCTTTTGGTTCCCTCTCCCCAACCCCTCTCCCGGCGGGAGAGGGGCTTTTGCGACACCCTCGGAGGGAGAGGAGGCGCAGCCGGTGGCGTGCCCAACATATTGCTATCGGCGATGTTCTCATTAAACATTAACCACTACCCCTGAAAAATATTGGGTAATGGTTAAGGTATAAATGGAAACATCGCCTCTGGCAATGGGTAGGGCGCGCTACAGGCTACACCCCCTCTCCCCCCGGGAGAGGGCCGGGGAGAGGGGATCGAACAAGTCCACGCCAGCCATTTAAAAATTTACCACTACCCCGGACGTTTTGGAGTGCGGCGGCCGCCTCGACTCCCGCACCGACGGAAATCCGCGGTATCTGTGTAACCAAGGTGCCGCCAAGGGCTACCTGCCCGCCGCCGCTTTGGATTTGGCGATGTATCCGTTCCCAGCCAAGGCATTGTGGCTAGGGGAAAGCGCCGTCGCCGCGGCGCGTAGGGAACCCGGCGTCCAGGTTTTCGGCAAACACCGCTGGGAGCCCCCCGTTACTGAGGTTCGGTTTGGCCGCGCCGCTTTGCCGGCGCACTCCAAAAACAGTCTGGAATCCATAAAGAGCCTATTTTTAGGGGCCTATATACATAGCTAGCCAAAACCATGGCAAGAGACTTGGGTGGGGTCGGGTTGAAGGGAGGGTCACCAAACTTCCGGATTTCATCCGGGCTGTAAAGGAAAACACCGCCCTCCGTGGCTAGTCACGTCTATAGGTCCCAAAATATACCACCACCCCGGCACCATGGAACATCGCCCGCGCAAGCGCCTCGGCCAGAATTTTCTGCATGATCCGAACATCATCCGGCGCATCCTGTCGGTCGTAGACCCCAGGCCGGGCGAATACCTGGTGGAAATCGGCCCCGGCCGCGGCGCCATCACTACCGGTCTGCTGTGGGCCGCGGGCAGGCTGGACGTCGTGGAGCTGGACCGCGACCTGATCGCGCCCCTGGCCCGGCGGTGCGCAAACCTCGGCGAGCTGACCATCCACAACGCCGACGCCCTGGCTTTCGACCTCCGCGCCCTGTATCCGCACGAGCGGCTGCGCCTGATCGGCAATCTGCCCTACAACCTCTCCACCCCCCTGCTGTTCCGCTTTCTCGACCAGGCGGACCGCATCCGTGACATGCACTTCATGCTCCAGCGAGAGGTCGTGGAGCGCATCGCCGCCCGACCGGGCTCCAAAGTCTATGGCCGGCTCTCGGTCATGATCCAGGTCTACTGCCGAGCCGAGCCCCTGTTCCACGTCGGTCCCGGCGCCTTCACCCCGGTCCCCAAGGTAGACTCCACCTTTCTGCGCCTGACCCCCCACCGTCCTCTGCCCAGCCCCGTGCGGGACCCCGCCTGTCTGGCGCGACTGGTTGCCCGGGCCTTCGGTCAGCGTCGCAAGACCCTGCACAACAGCCTGCGGGGCCTGGTTGATACCCGGCTGCTGGAGGCCCAGGGTCTGGACCCCGGACAACGGGCCGAGGCGTTGAGCGTGGAGGCCTTTGTGCGTCTGGCCAACGCTGCTTGTAAAACCCGAGCTCCGCCCTGAATTAGTTCACCGCAATCAGGGTTGAACAGGCACCACCACAGATGACGAACGAAAACCCCGATCAAGACGAGCAGACCCCACGGACCGAGCAAACCGATCAGACCGAGCCGACCAAGGGAGGCGATCTGGCCCGCGCCGCCCAGGTCCTGCCTGGACTCATCCACCTGCTGCCGGTAGCCGCGCGCCCCTTCTTTCCGGGACAGGCGGTCCCCTTGCTGATGAGCGCCCGGCACTGGGCCAAGACCCTGAAGACGGTCGGCAAGACCGAACACAAGGTCCTGGGCGTGGTCCTGGTGCGCAACGAGACCGCCGAAGAGGCGGTTGCCGAGGACTTCCACCCGGTCGGTACCGCCTGCCGCGTCCACCGGGTGAACGAGCAGGACGGCATACTCCAGGTCCTGGTGGAATGCCTGCAGCGCTTTCGTCTCGATAGCCTGGTCAGCACCAAGACGCCCTTCTCGGCCCGTGTGGACTACCTTGTCGAGCCCGCCGGGCCGCCGGACGACCAAGTCAAGGCCTACGCCATGGCCGTGATCAACACCATCAAGGAGCTGCTGCCGCTCAATCCCCTCTACGTCGAAGAGCTGCACATGTTTCTGGACCGCTTCGGTCCGGAAGACCCCTCCCACCTGTCGGACTTCGCGGCCAGTCTCACCACCTCCACCAAGGACCAGCTCCAGGAGGTCCTGGAGACGGTCGACCTGTTACCACGCATGGAAAAGGTCCTGGTCCTACTCAACAACGAGCTGGAGCTCGCCCGCGCCCAGCAGAAGATTCGCAGCGTGGTCGAAGAACGCATGCAGACCCAACAGCGCGAGTTTTTTCTGCGCGAGCAGCTCAAGGCGATCCAGAAAGAGCTGGGGATCGCCAAGGACGACCGCACCGCCGAGCGCGACAAATTCAACGCACGCCTCAAGAAGCTCACCCTCACGGACGAGGCCCAAAAACGGGTGGATGAGGAGATGGACAAGCTGGCCATGCTGGAGACCGGCTCCCCCGAGTACGCCGTTACCCGCAACTATCTGGACTGGATCACCCTCCTGCCCTGGGGCAGGCACTCCAAGGACAAGCTCAACCTCAAGCGCGCCCGGCGGGTACTGGACCGGGACCACTACGGGCTCGAAGACGTCAAGGAACGCATCCTGGAATTCCTGGCCGTGGGCATTATGAAGGGCGAGGTCGCCGGCTCCATCATCCTGCTGGCAGGTCCTCCCGGCGTCGGCAAGACCTCCGTCGGGCGCTCCATCGCCGACGCCCTGGGTCGCCGGTTCTACCGCTTTTCAGTAGGCGGCATCCGCGACGAGGCCGAGATCAAGGGCCACCGCCGCACCTACATCGGCGCCATGCCCGGCAAATTCCTCCAGGCCATGAAGGACGCGGGCACCGCCAACCCGGTCATCATGCTCGACGAGATCGACAAGATCGGCGCCTCCTTCCACGGCGACCCGGCCTCGGCCCTGCTCGAAGTGCTGGACCCGGAGCAGAACAGCGATTTTTTGGACCACTACCTGGACCTGCGCTTCGACCTGTCCAAGGTGCTGTTCGTGTGCACCGCCAACCAGACCGACGGCATTCCAGGCCCCTTGCTCGACCGCATGGAGGTCATCCAGCTCCCCGGCTATATCGCCTCCGAGAAGCTGCAGATCGCCAGAAGATACCTGCTGCCGCAGCAGATCAAGCGGGCGGGCCTGACCAGGGGCGCGATCAAGCTCGACTCTCGCACCCTGCGCGCCCTCATCGAAGGCTATGCCCGAGACGCGGGGGTGCGGCGTCTGGAAAAACAGCTCGGCAAAATCGTACGCAAGGGCACCGTCAAGCTGCTCGAGGGCCTGGAATCACCCATCACGGTGACCGGAAAGGACCTCAAGGACTACCTGGGCAGCCCCGTGTTCCGGGACGACCGGCGACTGAGCGGTCCCGGCCTGGTCACCGGTCTCGCCTGGACCGCCCTGGGGGGCGCCACTCTCAACATCGAGGCCGTGCGCACCCATAGTTTTACGCGCGGCTTCAAGCTCACCGGCCAGCTCGGCGACGTGATGAAAGAATCGGCGGAGATCGCCTATGGCTACCTGGTCAGCCGGGCCGCGGGATTCGGCGCCGACCCCGCCTTCTTCGAGAAGGCCTACATCCACCTCCATGTCCCCGCCGGGGCCACTCCCAAGGACGGCCCCTCGGCTGGGATCACCATCGCCTCCGCCCTGCTCTCACTGGCCCGCAACCGACCGGTGCGACGCATCGCCATGACCGGCGAGATCACCCTGACCGGAGAAGTATTCCCCATCGGCGGCGTGCGCGAGAAACTCATCGCCGCCCGCCGCGCCGGCATCAAGGAAATCGTCCTGCCGGAAGACAACCGGGGCGAATTCGAAGAAGTCCCCGAACATGTCCGCAAAGGACTGACGGTACATTTTGCGTCTCATTTCGGAGATGTGGTGCCGTTGCTCTTTCGTGAATCGCGGGAACCACGCGAGCCGAAACCGAGGGAGCCGAAGGCAATCGCGGGGAGGTGACTTGGGAAGTAGGTTGGTTGTCGGTAGCTCGCGTAGATTGGGGTGAAAAGCAAACTCCAACATCCTTACCCGCTACGATTTGCAGCGGATCAACAAGTAAGGATTGACTCACGTCAATCACTTGGATAAAACTCCAAACTCGTAGGCTGGGGTTCATACCTCACCCCAGCCCACGGCCCTGATCCCCGTGGCCTGCAAAAGCAAAAAGAAAAACCTAACTCCGTGGGGTGTAGATGTTGTCGTGTTTATCGTCCTGAGACTTGACATCTACACATCCCATAGCAGCATACGCTTGCACTCGGAACTTGAAATTATGCAGATATCACGTCCCAGGACGATAAAACGGATTTTGTCTCGGACCTGGTCGAGCAGGCGGGGCTTGGTTTGCGTTCCGGTGGAGGGGGTGTTTCCCATGTCAATATCTGACGGGTTTGTCCTATATACTGGCAATATATACAGGCACTTGCGAACAGGCAAGCAGATTAGACCTCACTTTCGACGTATTTTCGGTAATGGTTAAGGTTTAAATGGAACCATTGCCACTGGCAGTGGGTTTGGCGCTCTAATAGGCTATACTCCCTCTTCCTCCGGGAGAGGGCCGGGGAGAGGGGATCAAAACAAGTCCACGCAAACCATTTAAAAACTTACCACTACCGGAATTGTAACCATCTGGCTAATGCAAATAAGAAACGGCATATCAGGATTATCAGTAGTCGCATGAACTTGTTTTCACCGGAAATAGCTACACCCCTTGAACTTTTTACCGAGACCGACACATGATTACAACACCCTTGTTAGATGAAAAAGACAAAGTCCAGAAAAAACTTGAAGCCGATGCACATCATAGTGTGTCTGAGTATTTTGCGCTTTCTCATCGAATCGTAGCTGATGTTTCATCGATCGTAGCTGATGTTTCATCGAAGTATGGCTATCGCTTTAGGTACGGCAATCTGCGGGGAAGAGAAATTGAGCCGGCACAAATGCACAAGAGCGCCTAAACAAGAAAATTCACACGGATCGCAAAAAGCGCTGCGGTAGTGGTAAATATTTAAATGGTCAGCGTAGAGGGGTTCATTAACCACGCCCGATCGCTTCTTTTGATTCCCTCTCCCCAACCCCTCTCCCGGCGGGAGAGGGCTCTTGCGACACCCTCGGAGGGAGAGGAGGTGCAGCCGGTGGCGTGCCCAACATATTGCTATCGGCGATGTTCTCATTTAAACATTAACCACTACCAGCGCTGCTTGTACCTCGCTTTGCTTTTTGCTGCCGGTGATGTCAGGCGTTAGGCATAAAAAGAATGGAGGAATCATGGAAGAACTATTGGTAACCCCAGGCGATATCGTTGTCACCAATTTTGGCGGCTACCAGCATTGGTCCTTGGTCACAGACAAGGTATGTGACCAAGGTAAGCCTATGTTGATTTCCGCAACAAAACGTAACGGCACCGTACAAGAAGAGCCCTGGGATACCGTTACTCAAGGCAAAGAAACGTATGTTGCTGAAGTAGCGGCCAATAAGCCCATCCAGCAAATACTATCCGATGCCAGATCCCAAATTGGAAGTTGGGGTTATTCCCTCACAAGCAGTAACTGCGAACATTTTGTTAAATGGGCCACAGGCCTCCAAGCCTCATCAACACAAGTCAAAGCTGGTGTAGGTGGGGCTGTTGTAGGGGCCTCATTGGTAGGGCTGCTTTCCGATAACCCGAAATTAATCAAGTTTCTTGGCGGCGCTCTTTTGGCCGGTGGTATTGCAGTTGCAACAACCAAGGCGATTGAGAAGCGGAGAGACAAAGATGCCTAACAAGAAAATTAACGCGGAGGCAAATTTCGCTACCGCTCAATTTGCCCCGGTTATTTAGGCGTTAGCCCCCCTTATAAAACGAGGAGCGGTCATGGTCGGTTCTCTGTGGTTTCAGCGTCGGGTAGTGGTAAATTTTTAAATGGCTGGCGTGGACTTGTTCGATCCCCTCTCCCCGGCCCTCTCCCGGGGGGAGGGGGTGTAGCCTGTAGCGCACCCTACCCATTGCCAGAGGCGATGTTTCCATTTATACCTTAACCATTACCCAGCGTCGAAAGGAGTTTAGCTCAGGGTGAAATAAGGTGTCAAATAAAATGGATGTCCTTTATTTCCATCCACGCCGAATATTCAGAATCGATCCCGTTCGATCCTGACACTGTTCGGCGTTATTCGGTGTTGCCTGCACGGGCGTCGTGCCGGGTTAGGGCGCGTTCGACGGTGTTTGTGTTCTTCGGGATCGGGCCGGTGTCGGGCACGGGCCATCGGAGCGCTGGCATCCTGCCGGCAAATAATTGCCGCCAGGATGGCGGCGCTCCCGGCTTTGCTCAACCTACACCCTTGGTTTTTAGACGACCTCTATTAAGGAACACCCGGGAAAGCGTCGATATCCTGCGTAGGAAACCTTCGCGTCAGGGTGGAAAATCAGCTCCAAAGGTCCGCCAGGTCAATGGTTGCCGCCTCGAAGGGGGCGATGGATACTTTATCGTTTGCTCGAAAGACCCCCAACGACTGCCATTTTCCCGCCAGTAGCTCGAAGGACTCTAAGGTTTTTCCCCTTGGATCTACCAGCCACGCAAAAGGGACCTGGTGATGGGCATACAATGGCATCTTCACTCTTCGGTCAATGGTTCCAGTGGTCGGCGAAAGGATTTCGCACACCCAATCCGGGGGCACCTGGATCTTATGCCCTTGCGGTGGGGCGGGCAGGCGTTCCCGACGCCATCCTGCCAGATCCGGCGCCACCACCTCGGTATCTAGAATCAGGTGGACCTCGGGCTCGACGAGGATCCACCAACCCCCAGGTCCTCCCCGTCCCCGGCCGTAGGGTCCTTCGATATCCGTGCAGAGCCGCGATCCGGTCAATAGATGGACCCAGGCCGGTCGCGGGTGGGTCAAGAGCCGTCCGTTGACGAGCTCTCCGGTCAACTCCGCGGGGAGGTCCATCAGCTGCTCATAAAGTGTGGGGATTCGTAAAGCCTGGAGATTCATGAGATGATAGGCCGGTAGCCTGAATAGAGTAGGGCAGTGTACCCGACTGCATGGGGGTATTGCGCAAGGCGAGACGCGTCGCGGCGGAAAATCCATCTGTACCGATTGTACCTTTGCGGTTCAAATGCATCTTTGCAGCTCTAATTTCAGATCCCGAAATCTTCAATCCAGGTTCGGACGATGCAATGGGAAACCGTCATCGGGCTGGAGATTCATACCCAGCTCGCCACCAGGTCGAAAATCTTTTCCGGCGCGCCGACCGCCTTCGGCGCCGCGCCCAATACTCAGGCCTGCGCGGTGGACCTGGGGCTACCCGGCGTGCTGCCGGTGCTCAATGAAGGGGCTGTGACCCTGGCGGTGCGCTTCGGCAAGGCCATCGAGGCCGGGATCGCGGAGCGCTCCATCTTCGCGCGCAAGAATTATTTCTACCCGGACCTGCCCAAGGGCTATCAGATCAGCCAGTACGAGCTGCCGGTGGTGGGTAAGGGACGGGTGTGGATCACGCTGGACGATGGTGCGATCAAGGAGATCGGCGTCACCCGCGCCCACCTGGAGGAGGACGCCGGCAAGTCCCTGCACGAGGATTTCCATGGGCTCACGGGCATCGACCTGAACCGGGCCGGCACCCCGCTGCTGGAGATCGTCTCCGAGCCGGATATGCGCTCACCGGAGGAGGCGGTGGCCTATGCCAGAAAAATCCACCGGATCGTGCGCTGGATCGGCATCAGTGACGGCAATATGCAGGAGGGCTCTTTTCGGGTGGATGCCAATGTCTCGGTGCGTCCCCGGGGTGAGGCGGAATTGGGCACCCGTACCGAGGTCAAGAACATCAACTCCTTCCGCTTTCTGGAGCGCGCCATCCGCTTCGAGGTCGAGCGTCAGATCGATGTCATCGAGGGCGGCGGCCGGGTGGTTCAGGAGACCCGGCTCTATGACGCGGACCAGGGCGAGACCCGCTCCATGCGCACCAAGGAGGAGGCGAACGACTATCGCTATTTCCCGGACCCGGACCTGCTGCCCCTGGTCATCGACGCCGCCTTCATCGCGCGGGCGACGCGGACGATGCCGGAGCTGCCGGACGCCAGGCGCCAACGGTTCCGGGACCGGTACGGCCTGTCCGATTACGATGCCGACCTGCTTACCTCGAGCCGGGAGCTGGGAGACTATTACGAGGGCGTTGTCGAGGCCACGGGCGACCCCAAGCTGGCAGCCAACTGGGTCAACGGTGAGCTGGCCGCGGCCCTGAACAAGGCCGGCCTGGAGCTCGGACAAAGCCTGGTCAGTGCCCGGATGCTGGCGGGGCTGATCAAACGTATTCAGGACCGGACGCTCTCCGGTAAGCTCGCTAGGCAGGTGTTCGAGGCCATCTGGAACGGAGAGGGCGATGCGGACGCGGTCATTGCGGCTCGGGGCCTCGAGCAGATCACCGACGCCGGGGCCATCGAGGCGGTGATCGCAGGCATCCTGGCAACCAACCCGGCGCAGGTGGAGCAATACCGCGGCGGTAAGGAGAAGGTGTTCGGTTTCTTTGTCGGTCAGGTCATGAAGGCCACCAAGGGCAAGGCCAATCCCCAACAGGTCAATGCGCTGCTGAGAGAGAAGCTCAAGGCATAAGCGATTCTTTCAATGGGGACTATATATCTAACGAGGCATCGCCTCAGACCGACGAGTGTCCATACTGCCACGCGGCACAATCTGAGCTTTTGAATTTCCCCCTCTCCCCGGCCCTCTCCCGGAGGGAGAGGGGGAGGGGGTGCGGCTGTGGCGCGCCAAACCTACTGCAAGTAGCGATGGTTCCATTTAAACCTCAACCATTACCGATTTTTGTATTTCCGGAATTTCCGACGCCCGATCACGCCCTGACCAAACCAGCAAGTCCCCTCCACAACAAAAAAATCCTGTTAATCCTGAAAATCCTGTACGATTAGTTTGAGGCAGAGCATGAGGTTATTTTGACAGCAGCCGCGGAAACTCCTCGATCAGGATTTCCGCAATTGCGCGGTTTCCCGCCGGGTTGAGGTGGGCATCTTCTTTCCAGTACAGCTCGCTTGCCGTTAACCCACGCGCACGGAAACGGGGGGTAAGATCGAGGAATCGGATCCCCTCGGCGTCCAAAAAGTCACGCACCTCCCGATAGTGCTCCGGATTCAGCCCCTCCCCTCCCCAGGGATCATTCAGCGGTCCCGCCGGAAGCAACACGATGATCAGGGGTAGCCGGTTGCGTGCGGCGAAATCACGAAATTCGAGCAGCGCGGATTTATTCTCGCGCACGATGGGATTATCGGCGAACCAGGAGCCTTCTTCATTCGGATCCAGGCACATGAGGGCATAGATGTCCCTGTTCGGAACCTTCGCCCGGCACAGCTGGATATGGACGTTCCCGCGCACCGGCATGGCGTGCGGGGCGGTATCGGGTTGCTCTATCCCGGCTACCCGTTTCCGGAGCGACTTTATCAGGTTTACCGTTAACGAATAGCGCTTCAAGACCTCCTTGAGCCGCCTCTCCCAGGTAGCCGGTTTTTCCTCTGCATGTCGCTTCAGGCTCCAGGCGACTTGCTGCGCCAACTCCTGGTCCGTGTGCCGTACCAAGCGGCTATTTTCATCAATGGAGGCGCTATTGACCTGCCAACCGTCGATAACCGTCGAGTGCGGGTGAGCATGGTCGTTAGCGACATCGTTCCAGTAATAGAAGACAAAGAGCGCCTTCGGCGGCCGGCCGATTCGTTCGACGATCTCGATGAGCTTCCGGTATTGGTGACGCTGGCCGGTATGGGTCACCCCGCACTTCAGGATACGCACGCCGGTCGTGTTCTCGATGAGCGTGCCGAATTTCTGCTCGAACGGCGTATAGCCCCAGGTCAGGCTGTCGCCCGCGAAATAAACATAAGGATCGTATTGCGTATGCTCCTGATCGAAGCAACCGATGGAATTCGACCAGATCGGGTAGGTGACACCGTCCACCCAATGGACTGTCCGCCGGTTTATTCCGATATCGAACCCGCGTTGGGGGTGTGCGACGAAGTAATGCCTGGGATAGCGATAGCGCCCCGCGACTTTCGGCTCCGGATCCCGGCGGTATTCCTTGAACTGAGACACATACCCGGCCGGCAGCAGCCGGAATGAAATAACGTCGAATGCCAGAACCGGCGCTACCACGAAGATCAGAATTTTGATGAATAAGGTTCTCATTCCACATCCCCCAATACCCTTTTTAGGCGGTGGGCGAGTTGAAAGTGGGAACCGATTCGATCCCCTCTCCCCAACCCCTCTCCCGGCGGGAGAGGGGCTTTTTGTCCCCACTTGAAAAGCTACCACTACCCCTTTTTAGAACCTATCCCAAATGGTTCACCAATGAGTTATAGCAACACGGCCCACCGGCGATTTTTAGCCCAATTGGGATAGGCTCTTAGTCATCCGGTCAATAAGTTACTGCTGGTCGTGGGGGTATGGGCAGGTTCCTATCAGGCTTCCGCAGCCCTCTCAATGAGACTGAGGACGGGGTTATTTCGACAGCAGCCGTGGAAACGCCTCGATCAGAATTTCCGCGACCGCGCGGTTTCCCCTGGGGTTGAGGTGGAAATCTTCCTTCCAATACAGCTCCCTTATCGTCAATCCCCGCGCGAGGAAACGGGGAGTAAGATCGAGGAATCGGATCCCCTCGGCGTCCAGAAAATCACGTACTTCCCGATAGTGCTCCGGATTCAGCTCGCTCCCTCCCCGGGGATACTCCAATGGTCCCACCGGAAGCAACACGACGACCAGCGGTAGCCGGTTGCGTGCGGCGAAACCGCGCAACTCGAGCAGCGCGGATTTATTCTCGCGCGCGATGGGGTTATCGGCGAACCGGAAGGCGGTACTCCCTGAACTGAAGCAGATACCCGGCCGGCAGCAGCCGGAAGGAGATGGTGTCGAATGCCGGAACGAGCGCCAGAAAAATCAGAATATTGATGAACAAGGTTCTCATTCCACATTTCCCGACGTCATTTATAGGGCGCCTTGAAAAAGGGAGATTTAAACGCACCCTATACTCGGCAGCAACAACATCAGAACACCACCCTTGGTGGGCCTGGGGGCAGCAGCTTGCCCAGGTGGCGGCACCGGCAGGCCGGGTTGGTTCGGCCCCGGTAGCCGTGCGCCGCCGCGTAGTCCGGGATGCTCCCGATGCGTCCCTGCACGCGCTCGACGGTTTCGGTCTTGCTGATCCGAGTGGGCTTCAAGATTGCCGACACATCGTCCGTGCCGATGGTATCTACCGGCTTGGCGCCAATCACGGGCCGGGCGTAATCGTTCAGCCCCCCCTTGCCGGCCCCTGGGACCGCCGACATCCTGTCGGCACTTCAATGGGACCACGTCGGTTAGCCGTGGAATACTCCTGGGGCCGACAGAATGTCGGCGGTCCCAGGAGTTGCTTCAATGAAACCACAGTGGTTAGCCGTGGAATACAGAGAGTACCTGGGAGCGGGCGGGGACGCCCGCATTACTTTTCCCGCAATGACGAGGTGGGGGCTGAACGGTTACGGCCAGGCACAGGTCTTGAACGCGCGTACCCATTGATGGGCATGTTTGGTATTCTTCCATCCGTCTCAAGCCCGTAGGGTGGGCTGTGCCCACCAATACCTTGCCTGGATGGTGGGCACAGCCCACCCTACGGGATATATGCAAAATTTAGAGAAACGAAGTACTCGTATTTCCAAAGCAATCGGCCATGTTGCAGACGATTCGGGAACGTGCCCAGGGTTGGGTCGCCTGGGTAATCGTGATCTTCATCAGCATCCCCTTCGCGCTCTGGGGTATCCAGTCCTATCTGGGGGTCGGTGCGGAGCCGGTGGTCGCGACGGTCAACGGGATCGAAATCACCGAACGCGCGCTCGACGGTCAGTACCGGGAGTTCAGGGTCCGGTTGCGGGACCGGCTGGGGGCCGCCTACCGTCCAGAGCTGTTCGACGACAAGACGATGCGGGCCCAGGTGCTCGCTCAGATGATTCGGGACAGTCTTCTGACGCAAACCGCCCAGGACCTGGGACTGCGCGTCTCGGATCGGGAGCTGCGCGGCGCCATCCTGAGCGACCCTGCGTTTCAGAAGAGCGGACGCTTCGACAATGCGACCTACGAACACATGCTCGCGCTGCAGGGCATGTCTGCACCCCAATTCGAGGACGCACTACGCCGGCAGGTCGTGAGTACCCAGCTGTTGCGGGCCATCGTCACCACGGAGATCCTGCCGGACAGCGAGCTCGCGGCGGCCGTCCGGCTCGATCGTCAGCAACGGCGCCTGAGCTTTATTCGGGTGCCCAAATCCACCTTCCTGAGCGATGAGCCGATTTCCGACGCGGAGGTTGCCGCCTACTACGAGGCAAACCGGTCGCGGTTTCAGATTCTGGAGCGGATACGGGTCCGATACCTGGTGTTGGATGCCGAATCCATGGTCCCGCCCGAGGTGCCCGATGAGGAGGCATTGCGCGCCCACTACGAGGCGGAGAAGGAGCGCTTCACCCGGCCTGAAAGGCGTCGTGTGCGTCATATCCTGATCGCCCTGGAGGCGGGGACCGACGAGGCGCAGGAAAATGCGGCCGAGGCGGACATCGTGGACATCCGGGAACGGATTGCAGGTGGAGAAGACTTCGCCGCATTGGCGCAGGAGCTGTCCCAGGACCCAGGGTCGGCGACGCAAGGCGGAGACCTCGGATTCATCGCGCCGGGTTTGCTGGCCCCGGTCCTCGATCAGGCTGCATTTGCGCTCGCTGCGGGCCAGCTCAGCGAGGCCGTCCGCAGCCGTTTTGGCTACCACCTGATCGAGGTCACCGCAATCGACCCAGGGGAGACCAGGCCCTTCGCGGCGGTGAAGCGCGAGCTGATCGCCGATCTGAAGCGGCGTGGTAACGAAGGCCTGTTCTTCGAGCTGGCCGAACGTCTGGCCAACCTGAGCTATGAGTCGCCGGACAGCCTGGAGCCCGCGGCCGAGGCCCTCGGCCTCGAGCTCCGGACCAGCGATTGGATCGACCGCTCCGGGGGAGAAGGCATCCTTGGTCACCCCAAGGTGCTCGCCGCCGCCTTCAGCGATGAGGTACTCCTGGAAGGTAATAACAGCGATCTCATCGAGTCCGATCACGACCGGCTGCAGGCGGTCGTACTGCGCGTGCCGGAGCACGAGGAGGCAACCGCCAGGCCCCTGGATGAGGTCCGCGACGAGATTACGAGCATCCTGCGCGATAAGCGTGCCGCAGATGCGGCCGCCGCCAAGGCCGCCAAGCTGGCGGATGCGCTGACCGCCGGCGAGACCCTGCCGGAGATTGCCGGGGACTACCGGGTGGAGAGCTTCGGGTTGGTCGCGCGGAGTGAGGAGCGGATACCGGCGCAAATCCTCGACTTCGCCTTTACCCTGGGTCGCCCGGATCAGGGCAACCAAAGCTACGGCAGCCTACCCCTGAACGGCGGAGACGGCGCCGTGGTGATCCTGGGCGAGGTCGTGGACGGCTCCCTCGAAGACCTGGACGAGGCGACTCGCGACCGGATGCGCAAGGGTCTGACGCAAGACATCGGCCGTGCCTACTACGAAGACCTGTTGACGGATCTGGAGAGTCGGGCCGATATCACCCGCAGCGCGTCAGGGAAAGTGGCGGAAGAAGAATAGAGGGTAGTGGTAGCTTTTCAAGTGGGTACAAAAAGCCCCTCTCCCGCCGGGAGAGGGGCTTGCCTCGCACCTATCGCCGGGGGGGAGCCAGTAGAGGTGCTGCCGGAGCTACCGGCGATAGGTGCGGGGTAAAGGGAGAGGGGATCGAATCGGTTCCCACTTTCAACTCGCCCACCACCTCAGGATGAACAGGATTTCGAATGAAAATCGCTGCTGAAACAAACGCTTGGCCGAGAAGCTAGTGGGGTCGGTTGGGCCATCGGTTGGCCCCTTTTGGAGTGCGCCGCCAGAGCGGCGCCCCGGATCGGGGCGCAGGGAGTGGGTTACTAACCCGTTTGCCGGGGAGCGGCGGCGCTATCTTTTATCCGCACCGCGGCGACGGCGCTTTGGTTGAGATCGGCTCGCATCCAAAGCGGCGTCGGGTCCGTGCCAACCGGAGACCGCTGCGACCGGCACGCACTGGAGATGATCCGAAGCCCAGGGGCCGATAATTGCCGCCGCACTCCAAAGGGTGGGATGCCGACACCGGCGGTAGGTGCTCCGAACGGGTCTGAATGACCGATTTCATGCCCTCTGCGTGCGCGGTGTCTCCGCATCTCTAAAATAGGCTTCTTGTCGGGTTACGGCGCGCCCGAATCCCGCGTGTGTTTAGTGGTCAGTGGTTAATGTTGGCATAATCGTCGTGCCGATCGCTAATCGGACAGGATTTCCAGGATTATTTTCTTACCTGATTAGCAAGAATTTTCAGCCGGACTCGTGGTCTAAGTTTTTGAGGGGCCGATCCCCTTCCTGGGTTTTCTCAAGAAATGGAGTGTGTCATGGCCATGAATCACATTCAGTTTCAGTCTGGGATGTCGCTGTCTGAGTTTTCCCAACA
>Ga0209568_1000245_pt1 | contig 19339 bp, 17 predicted proteins | sample WorMetOlspDAHAB2_FD_187406 | JGI IMG/M metagenome (GOLD analysis project Ga0209568, IMG submission 187406) | Marine gutless worms symbiont microbial communities from Max Planck institute for Marine Microbiology, Germany - Olavius sp. DAHAB.2... ...
GCTGCGCCGCCGTCAACTCATCGACACGCGAGAACCAGTCCCGAAAGCGCTCGTGATCCATCTCTCTGACTCCCAAAGCGTATCGAGAGGGATTCTACCACAATGCCTACGAATCGCGAATTGAGCCTAAGGAAAGTTTAAGAAAACCTTCGCAGAAAAGGTCGGCAGCGGTTTCGGGACAGACCGCCGCCGGTAAGAATGAGGGAAGTAGACTGCATGAACATGGTCCCATCGGGAGATAAAAGCCGGGGAATCCCCGGCTATGACATCTCCGGCCTGAACATCCTCATCCTCGAGAAACAAATGCTCATGCGGAACCTGATGAAACAGATGTTCCGCGAGTTCCGCGTCGATCAGGTCCAGATGACCGACAATCCGGAAGAAGCCTTCGGATTGTTCCTGCAGTCACCGGCCGACATCATCCTGAGCGACTGGAGCCATGGCCTGGACGGGATCGGTTTCTTGCGGCGGGTGCGGGCCGGCGACGACAGCCCCAATCCCTTCGTGCCGGTCATCGTCGTCACCGCCAACACGGAAATCCGCCACGTCTGCGAGGCCCGGGATGCCGGGATGACGGAGTTCCTGGCCAAGCCCGTATCGGCGAAGTCCATCTATGCGCGGCTTTGCGCGGTCATCGACAGCACCCGCCCGTTCATTCGGGTGGATGGGTTTTTCGGCCCGGACCGGCGCCGGCGGAACATGGATCACGGCGGCATCGAGCGGCGCACCCGTTGACCTTGGGGCATAGCAATCCGCGTCATTTCGCCGATTTGCCTTCTCGCCGGGCCGCCCCTAGCCTAAGCCCATGGAACACCTGGACATTGGAACCGAGAGCCTGAACCTGGTCTGGCGCCGCCGGGTGCTGGATGAGTTGCTGGAATCGCAGTTCATCCGCGACGTCCTGTTCGCCAAACTCGACCGCCCGGTACGCTGGATCGCCATCGAGGACGACACCGAGTTGCCGCTCCTGGACAACGTGCTGGTTTGCTCCTTCGGTGACACGGGCGGCTATCTCCGCACCCTGCGCGCCCGGGGCCACCGCAACATCGGTGTCTTTCATCTGGGCGACGAACGGGGCACCGACGATGTCGGCTTCTACGCGGAGGCCGATTACGTGCTCCGCCACTACTTCTTTCCCGAACGCCTGAAGGACCCCGGCGGACATTGCCGGAGCGTGCTGTGGGTGCCGAACGGCTGGGCCCGGGGCATCGGGCCACGCGACCCGGCCGGCGCGCTGAGCTTCGGCCAGCGCGCCCACGGCGTGTTCTTCGCCGGTTACGCCGATGGCGCCGACCGGGTGCTGGAGGAACGCACCGCCATGCTCGAAACGCTGAGGGCCGAGCGGATTCCGGCTACGGTGGTGCTCAGCGAGGGCTTCGGCCAGGGTCTGGGCCGCGCCAGCTACGGTGCCTATTTGAGCGACGCCCGCCTGGCCCTGGTCCCGGCGGGCAATTCACCGGAGACCATCCGTCTCTACGACGCCTTGGAATGCGGCGCCCTGCCCGTCGTCGCGCGTCATCCCTGGCTGGAGGCGGCCGCAGCACTGGGGGCGCTGGGCGCGCCGCCGCTCATCACCTTGACGGATTGGCGTGACCTGGCCCAGGTAACGTCGTCGGTGCTGGGCGAGACGTCTTCGGCCGCCTTGGCCGACGGCGATGCGCGCCGCAACCGGACGGTCGAATGGTGGGCCGCCTTCAAGGCCCATACGGCGGCCCGGGTGGCGGCGACCATCAACGACGCATTCACGATTTCGCAATGAGCCCGTGCTATGGACCCGCCAACGGACGGTGCAGCCATGGACTTGGACGAAAAACTGGAGGCGGCCCTGGCCCTTCACCGGGCCGGCGAACTGGCGCCGGCCATCGCCGCCTATGAATCGGTCCTGGCCATGGCTCCCGATCACCCCGGCGCCTGGATGAACCTGGGCGCCGCACGGCGCCAGCAGGGCGACACGCAAGCCGCCCTGGCGGCCCTCGGCCGGGCAGACGGCCTGGCGCCCGGGCACCCGGGAATCCTCTATAACCTGGGCAACGCCCACGCCGAGGCCGGGCAGCTCGAGGCCGCGGTGGACTGTTTGATGCGGGCGACGGAAGCGGATCCGGGCTTCGCCGATGCCTTCAACAATCTCGACGAGGTCCTGCATCGCGATGGCCGCGATGAAGACGCCGTCGACGCATGGTGCCGCGGCCGCGAGGCGGCGCCGCGCCATGTCGGCCTGCTGACCAACCTGGGCAACGCCCGGCACCGCCAGGGGCGCAGTGATGAAGCCCTGGCCCTGTTGCATGCGGCATCGACGGAGGCGCCGGCCGATATCCGGGTGCTGCGCAACCTGGGCAACGTGCTGCGGACGTCCGGCCAATTGGAAGAGGCGGACCGGGTCCTGGGCCAAGCCCTGGCGCTGGCGCCCGACGACCCCGAGACCCGGTGCCTGTACGCCTTCACCCGGCTGGCCCGCGGTGATTTCGCCGCCGGCTGGGATGCCTACGCCTGGCGCTGGCAATCGGCGGAACACGAAGCGGCCCGCCCCTTTGCCTTTCCGCAATGGGCGGGTTCGGACCTAGACGGCCAGCGGCTCCTGGTCTGGGGCGAACAGGCGGTCGGCGACGAGCTCATGTTCGCCACCATGTTCGCCGACCTGGCCCGCACTGGCGGGCGGATCACGGTGGAGACGGAACACCGGCTCGAGCCCCTGTTCGCCCGGTCTTTCCCCGACTTCCAGGTCGTTTCCCGGCGCATCCCGCCGGACCCGCGGCTTTCGGCCGGCGGCTTCGACTGGCAGATCGCGTCGGGCGACCTGGGCCGTTTCCTGCGCAGAGACGAAGCCGCCTTCCGGGCCAACGCCCCCTACCTGGTGCCCGACGCGGCGCGGCTGCGGGAGCGCCGTGCCGCCTACGACGCGTTGGCCGCCGGCCGCAGGCGAATCGGCATCTCCTGGCGCAGCGGCGCCGAGCAGGCAGGGGTGGCGCGGTCCGTGGGCCTGGAAGATCTGGCGCCGCTTCTGAACCGCGATGACTGCTGGTTCGTCAGTCTTCAATACGGCGAGGTGGCGGCCGACCTGGACCGACTGGAGAAGCTTTCCGGCGTCCGGGTCCATTCCGACCCGGCCGTCGACCCGCTGACCGACTTGGACGGCGCCGCGGCGCAGATGGCGGCCCTGGACCTGGTCATCTCGGCGGCCAACACGACGGTCCATATGGCCGGCGCCCTGGGACTGCCGACCTGGGTGCTTTTGTCGGCCAACCCCGACTGGCGCTGGATGACGGGAGGCGATGGTTCGCCCTGGTATCCGACGGTGCGGCATTTCCGGCAGGCTGCCGATGGGGATTGGACGGCGGCGCTGGACGCCCTCGGGCGGGCCCTTGCGACTTTCGACTAAGCCCGAACGGCTCAGATCATGTTCAGATCACGCAGCGCCGACAGATAGCCGGAATCGCGCTTCCAGCGGTCCACAACCTCGAGCGCCGCGTCGCGTTCCACTTGCTTGAACAGCGCCAGCGCGCCTTCCGCCTTTTCCTTGAGATTGACGTTCTCCAGGGGCCGCGCCTTGCGGCATATGAGGAAGACGCGCTTGAACTCCTCATCGGTCATGTCGACGGCGCGGCAGGCCACGGCCAGCGCCTCGCCGCCCGGTTCGATGACGAACCGCATGATCAGGTCATGGCGCACGCCGGTGGCCTCGGCCATCAAGTCGACGAACAGGCGCACCTCGCCGTCCTTCAGGGCACGGATCATCAGTTCCGAATTCACCTCGCCCTTTTTCTTCAGGGCCGCTGCGAGCTCGTGGGATTTCGATTGCATGGTCTCGCCGCCGGAGGTCTCCAGGGATTCCAACGCCGCCTGCTCGAGCAGATCATCGACGTCCGTCTTGCTGAGGCCGCAATGCTCGACGATGTGCTTGCGCAGCGCCGCCGACACCCAAAGGTACATGCGCTTCGCCATGTCCGGCTTCAATTCACGGCGGTGCAGGATGGGCTCCTGAAATGAATCGACCCGCTCCGATTGCTCGACCAGGAACTCCATGGTGGTCGTCGAGATATCGGCGTTTTCATTCTGCAACAAAGTACGGATCACCCGTTCGTTGCCCTGCTCCACCAGGGCCGCCGAGACGTCCTCGCTGACGGAGCGACGGATGGCCACGGCCATCTGGTGCTCCAGGGTCCGGTGCCGGACCACTTCGATGAGCTGTTCGTCCTTGAGAACGGCGCTTTCGCTGAGAATGGGGAACGCCACCTCGATCTCGTCGTTGGACAAGAGGGTGAGCAGTTCCAGGGGGCACATCGGTGCGGTCCGCCAGCCGGGTGCCGATGATCTTGCGGACCTCCATCTCCGCGTCACGGACGACGTTGTGGAGAATCTCGTACATCAGCGCCCGTTCACGGTCCGTCAGGCTGCCGCTGCCCTCGGCGAACAGGTCGGAAACGGTGGAGGCAAGCTCGCTTCGGCTTTCCGCCGATTTCTTGCGTGCCAATTCAAGGAGATAATTACTGTCGAATGCTGACATCTGAACGGTCCGCCTTTCCACGAACGCTGCCTCGTGGCCCCTTCTCCCGCGGCGCGTATCATGCCCCCTGCCCCGGATCAGGACAAGCCCTCTTGGGACGCTGGAAACGGCCCCGGCGCGAATGCCCGGGGCTCGTCGACAGCAGCCTTGCGGTTGCCTGGAGCGGGCTCACGGGGCACCATTGGGGCCATGTTCCCTACTGCCAAGATCGCGCTGCTGCTTCCGTCCTTGTGTGCCGGTTTGCTGGTCGCATGGACCGCGCCGCAGACGGTGGCCGCCAAGACCTCCTGCCGGCACGATGGCGCCGAACCGATCGTCTCGCTCAGCGTCAATCCGGGGAAGGTCCGCCTGCACAACGGCCACAGCCGCTCTCACCTGAAATATCTTCAAAGCAAACGCAAAGCACGGAGTGCGCTCGGCAGCCAATGGCAGCCGGTGGGCCTGACCCTGACGGAACTTCAGTTCTCCCTGCGTATCCGGGTCAATGCCATCCCGACCTCGCGCGGCCGGTTCTGCGGCCAACTGGATACCGTCGAGGCGACGCTGGGCTATGACAAACTGACTGTCTACGTGGCGCGCAAGTACCGGCCCGGCAGTTGCCATTACCGTTCCATCCTGGACCACGAGAACCTGCACGTGGCCGTATTCCGCGATACGCTGCGCAAATACGCGCCCCGGGTCGAGCACCGGTTGCGCCGGGCGGTCCGGCAAATGCGGCCCGTCCTGGCCAATTCCGCCGACCGGGCGGCGACCCGGATGCGGCAGAATCTACAGCGCGAGATCAAGCCCCTGTTCCGGCAGATGAACCGGGAAATGGACCTGCGGAACGATCGCCTGGACACGCCCCAGAACTACCGCCAGGAGCAGGCCCGGTGCTCCAATTGGTGAATTCCCGGCGGTCGCGGCGCTTCGGCAAGCACGCGGCCGTTGATTACGGCTTCAACCGAGGGCCAATTTGTGATAGTTGGGTATCCAGCTAGGTCATTGATTCCATGAATGAAGTTGTTCCAAATCCGTCCAACGACGACGATCCGCTGCTGGAAGCGCAGATGGAAATCCGCCAATTGAAGCAAACCGTGGCGGCCTTGCGCGAGGAATTGGAAAACATTTCCATGGACAAAGAGCAGGCCGTCCAGCAGGCCCGCGCCGATTCCCAGGACGAAATCAAGCAACTCCGCGAGACGGCGTCGGCCTTACGTGATAGTCTGGACGAAATGAAGTTCGACAAGGACAAGGAGGTCCAGGACGCCCGGGCGGCTTCGAACGATGAGATCGTGCAATTGCGCAACACCGCGACGGCGCTGCGTGACGAACTTGAGGAACTGAAGTTCTCCAAGGACGAGGCCGTGCAGCGGGCGGTCGCCACGGGCAACGACGAGATTACCCAATTGAAGGGCACGGCCCACAAGTTGCGCGAACAACTTGACGCCGTGAAATTCGAATACGAAGACAAATTGCAGGAGCAGGCGCGCCAGGCCCGCGACGAGATCGGCCAACTGCAACAGACCATCGCGGCGCTGCGCACCGAGCTTGAAGGGACAGATGGCGAGTAAACCGCAACGCAAACCGGCGAAACGGCCACGCTTGGTCGCCAAGATTCAGGCCGAGGCCGAATCCGCGCCGGTCGGCGAGGTCACCGCGGAAGACCTCATCGACGACGACCTGCTGAGCGGTGAGGCGATCATCGAGGAGCCGGTGGTCGAAGAACCCGTGGCCGAGGAGCCGAAGGCAAAAAAACCCGCCGCCAAGTCCCGAAAACCGAAAAAGCGCTCCAAGCCACGCAAGAAGCCGGACGGCACCGACCACCGCCTGACCCAGGCCAACAAGCGCCTCAAGCAGGCGGAGATGCTCCTCAACGTGTCGCGCCGGGTCGCCGCCATGGAGACCCTGGATGAGATCCTCGAGACCCTGGTGGAAATGACCACCTGGGAACTGGGCGCCGAGCGGGGCAGCCTGTTCCTCAACGACAGCTCCACCGAAGAGCTTTATTCGCGGGTCGCCCAGGGCAATTTCTCCCGCGAGATCCGGATTCTCAACACCACCGGCGTGGCCGGCGCCATCTTCACCAACGGGGTCGGTGAAATCATCCACGATGCCTACGCCGACGACCGCTTCAACCGCACCATCGACGAACAGACCGGTTTCAGGACCCGCAACATCGTCTGCGCGCCGGTGAAGACGGTGAAGGGCGAGATCATCGGCGTCATCCAGGTCCTCAATAAGAAGGAGGGCGACTTCGACGAGGAAGACCTGGAGATGCTGGAGTCCATGACCACCCAGGCCGCCGTGGCGCTGCAAAGCACACAATTCGTGGAACGCATGAAGAAGAACCGCGAAAAGGAGATGGAGTTCCTGGACATCGTCGCCGACGTGACCTCGGAACTGGAACTGGGGACGCTCTTGAGCAAGGTCATGGCCGAGGCGACCCGGATGCTGGCCGCCGACCGCTCGACGCTCTTCCTCAACGACGAGAAAACCAGCGAGCTGTTCTCCCGGGTCGCCATGGGCGACGGCATCGGCGAGATTCGGCTGCCCAACGTCGCCGGCATCGCCGGCGCCGTGTTCACGTCCGGCGAAACCGTCAACATCCCCTACGCCTACGCCGATTTGCGCTTCAACCCGGCCTTCGACAAGCAGACGGGCTACTTCACCCGTTCCATCCTTTGCGTGCCGGTGGTCAACAAGAACGGCAAGTGCATCGGCGTCACCCAGGTTCTGAACAAGCGCGGCGGCCCCTTCACGGAGGAGGACGAGACCCGCCTCAAGGCCTTCACGGCGCAGGTCTCCATCGCGCTCGAGAACGCCAAGCTGTTCGAAGACGTGGCCAACATGAAGAACTACAACGAGAGCATGCTGGAAAGTATGTCGAACGCCGTCATCACCTTGGACGAGGAAGGCGTCATCGTGACCTGCAACGCGGCGGGCCTGCGCATCCTCAAGGTCAGGGAAGACGACATCGTCGGCGTCAAGGCGGAGGAGTTCTTCGTCGAGGCCAATACCTGGATCATGGACAAGGTCACCGAGGTCGGCGAGACCCAGGAGCCCGACGAACTGCTGGACGCGGAAATGCAGGTCGGCGTCGACGAGGAAGAGGAGACGCTTTCCGTCAACCTCACCGTGCTGCCGCTGCTGAATTCGGAAGAGAAGAAGCTGGGCGAGATGATCATGCTCGAGGACATTTCGTCCGAGAAGCGCATGAAGTCGACCATGTCGCGCTACATGGACCCGGGCCTGGCCGACCAGTTGCTGGACGGCGGCGACGAGATCCTCGGCGGCAAGAGCACGGAAGCCACCGTGCTGTTCTCCGACGTGCGCTCCTTCACCACCATCACCGAATCGCTCGGCGCCCAGGGCACGGTGCAGATGCTGAACGAGTATTTCACCATCATGGTGGACATCATCACCGGTGAAGGCGGCATGCTGGATAAGTTCATCGGCGACGCCATCATGGCCGCCTTCGGCATCCCCATCCCTCACGACGACGACGAGGACCGGGCGGTGCGCGCCACCATCGCCATGATCAGCGAGCTCTGGGAATGGAACAAGATCCGCGAGGAGCGCGGCGACATGCCCATCGATCACGGCGTCGGCCTGAATACGGGAATGATCGTCTCAGGCAACATCGGCTCGCCGAAGCGCATGGACTTCACCATGATCGGCGACGGCGTCAACCTGGCGGCCCGGCTGGAATCGGCCTGCAAGCAGTATTCGGCCCGCATCCTCATTTCCGAATTCACCCGCGCCAAGCTGAAAGGCACCTACCGCATGCGCGACGTGGACTTGGTGGTGGTCAAGGGCAAGACCGAACCCGTGGGCGTCTACGAGGTCCTCGACTACCACAACGACGAGACCTTCCCCAACCTCATGGACGCGGTGAACTACTTCAACGAAGGGGTCAAGGATTACCGCGCCGGCAACTGGGACAAGGCCATCGGCGACTTCAAGGAGGCCCTGAAGGCGAACCCCAACGACAAGTTGGCCAACACCTACATCGAACGCTGCGAGCACCTGATGGAAACCCCGCCGGAAGGCGAATGGGACGGCGTCTGGGTGATGACGTCGAAGTAGCGCCCCGCCTATTCGGGCAGGCCGCCCACATCGAGCAACCGACCGCAGACTTCCCCCATCAACTCATCCGTCAGCGACACCCCGTCCGCCTCGCCACCCGCCAATGACGAACACAGGTTGGCCGCCGCCAGGGGCCGTGGGGAAACCGCCCGCAGGCGCTCCAGGGCCGGGCCGCCGCCGGCGGCGATATCGCCGTTCACCAAAGGGCTCAGCATGCCCACCGTTTCGATCAGATCGAAACCCATGATGTTGTGGAGCGCGGTCAGGAACTTGGTGCCCACCACCTGGTTGGGCACGCTGCCCGACGCCGCCCGGACGATCCGCTCGCAGGCGTGCACGTAGAACTCCAGGAAGGGGTTTTCGCGACGGAACAGGCTGACGGCATTGTGGACGTTGCGGTAGACCCTGAGACCACCGTCCGGGCCTGGCTGCACCCAGAATTCCCGGCCGAAGGCGTAGGCCGGGTCGTCATCGAAGCTCAGCCGGGCCGGATCGAAGACCAGCACGTCGGCATCCAGCCAGATGGCCCGCTCGGCGCCGTCCGCCAGCGCGCCCTGGATCAACAACAACCGCCCCAGGTCGGTGATCACCGGCGGCCGGTGGCCGGCGTTTTCCCGGTACCTGGCCGGCACCATGTCGAAGATCTCATCGCCGACGAAGCGGTAGGCGTACCCCTTCTCGTCGGTCCAGGACCGCACACTTTCCAGGCAACTGGAAATCCAAGCCGGCACGTCTTCCGTGCGGAATGACTGAATGACGACGGTGGTCATGGGGATCGGCCGGGAAGCTCAACTGCCGCGGCGGCGGAGATGCACCAACAACAGGTCGGTGGCGGACAAGAGCTCGAACACGGACCCCTGGCCTTTCGCGTAGAGCCGCACCACGCCGTGTCTCACGTCCGGCGGCGAGGACCAGCGCAGGTCGTCGATTTCGCGGATTTCCAGGATCGTCTCATTGCGGCCCTGGGCGTCGCGGCTGCGCCAGAGCAAGGTCCGGTTCGGCCGTTTCGGCTCGCCGATGAGAGCCGTCCAGATTTCCGGCATTTCCGTCGGCTCGCCGTACTTGGCCTTGAAGTGATCGACGACCCGGCGCAGTTCCTTGACCGGAAACAGCACATGATACTGGGTCGCCCGGCCCACCTCGTACTGGGCGATGGCCTGCTGACCCCGGTAATAGTTGGTGTTGACCTTGAATACCGGCGCCAGGCTTTCCGGCCAGGTTACGGGCTCGATGCAGTAGAGCGTGTTCCAGCGGCTCTTGTCGACGCACTTGTCGCGCCGCGGACCCTTCTTCGGCGGCTCGGCGGTGCCCAGGCGGATCGAGTCCCCCAATTCGAAGACGACACCGATGAGGGGCGCCGCGGCGGTCATGGGCACCGGCGGGCGGGCCGGATTTCTCACCACCGGCACCTGCTCCGGCGAAAGCACCTGGCGGGCGCCGCCCTCGTCCGGCCCCGTGGGAATGGCCGCCAACTCAGTCGGCGGCGGCGGCAGGGTCGCTTGAACGGGTTCCGGCTGCGGCGGCGGCGTCGAAGGGGCGGCGGGTTCCGGCTCGGGTGCGGCAACCGGGGCGGCGGTTTCCGGCGCCGCCGGTTCCGGCGCGGGTTCCGGCGCCGGCGCGGCGACCCGCCGGACGGCCTCGCTGGGTTGCGGCTCGGATTGCTCGGGCGGCTCCGAGTTCGCCGTTTCCGGTTCCGCCGCGGCTTCCGCCGGTTTCTCATCACCACCGCCGAACCAGCTCGTCAGACGGCTCAGCAGGCCCGGCTGTTCCGCCGGCGGCGCTTCGTTCAAGGCTTCCGGTTCCGGCGCGGTGACCTCGGCCGTTTCGGGAGCGTCATTCGTTTCGCTGGGTTCCGGTTCCGCGGCCGCGGCCTCCGGTTCGGCGGCCTGCTCGGCGGGTTCCGGTTCGGCCGGGGTGGACTCGGGCTGGGCGGCCTGCTCGGTCGGTTCCGGCTCGGCCGGAGCGGTGTCCACCTCCGTGCTCTTCGGGGGTTCCGGTTGCGCCGTCTCGACACGAGCCGGCTCGACCGTCGGCGGGGTTTCCTGTTGACCGGAGGACAGGGTCTCCGCCTCTGGCGGTTCCGGCGTCGCTTCCGCCGGCTCGACGACCGCTGTCTCGGCGGCGTCATCGGCACGGAACATCTCGGCGATGCGGTTCAACAGCCCGGGCTCGTCCCCGGGCTTTTCCTCGTCCGCCGCCAGTGATTGCGCCACCGGTTCCTCGCGGCGGGCTTCCTGTTCCTGGCTAAGGGCTTCCGGTTCCTGGCTAAGGGCTTCCTGTTCCTCCTCGCGGGCCGGATTGGTCTCGACGACGGCAACGGCGGGCGTCTCGGGCTCGGACGCCACCGATGTTTCGTCCTCATCCTGGGGTGTTTCAGCCGCCGCGCTTTCCGTCGCTTCCGTCGCCGGGTCCGTTTTGAACAGATCACCGAGCTTGTCGAAGAAACCGCTTTCCTGGCCACTCTCGTCGGCGGCCTCGGCCACTTCGGCCGCCGGTTCCAGGGCCGCCGGTTCCGGGGCCGCCGGTTCTGCGGCAACAGGTTCAGGCGCCGGCTCGGGAGCGGCCGGTTCAGGGGCAGCCTGTTCTGTGGCAACCGGTTCGGGCGCCGGCGGCGGCGATGGTTCGGCTTGGACGACCTCGGCCGCCGGGGTCTCGGGTGCGGGTGTCTCCGGCGCCGGATCGGGCTTCAGCATCTCGCCGATCTTTTCGAAGAACCCCCCTTCCTTTTCGGCACCAGCGGATGTCTCGGCGGCCTCGCCCGCCGGCGCGGGTTCCGCCACGGCTGACGGTTCCCGGGCCGCAGAGGTGTCGACCCGAGCAACGGTAACCTCTGCGGCCGGTTCGGGCGGCGTCTCCGGTTGCTGGGGCGCGGCCTCGGCGGTCTCGACGGCCGGCTCTTCGGGCACCGGATCGGGCTTCAGCATCTCGCCGATCTTTTCGAAGAACCCGCCTTCCTTTTCGGCACCCGCGGATGTCTCGGCGGCCTCGCCCGCCGGCGCGGGTTCCGCCACGGCCGACGGTTCCGGGGCCGGCGGTGCGGCGACCCGTGCGACGACGGGTTCTTCGGCCGGTCTCGGTGGCGTTTCCGGTTGGACCTGCGGCGCGGCCTCGGCCGACTCCACGGCGGGCTGTTCAGGCGCCGGATCGGACTTGAACATATCGCCGATCTTAGTGAACAGGTTGTCCCCTTCGGTGGACGCGGACGCCGTCTCCGCCGCTTTCGCCGGCTTGGCCGCGGCCACGGGTTCCGAAGCCCGCTCGACTTCGGGCACCGGGGCCTCCGATTTCTCCGCCGCCGGCGGTGGCGATGGTTGAGCCGGGGGTTGCGCCGGTTGCGCCGGCGGGCGCTTGTGTCTGAGGCGCGGCTTCGGGCACGAGCTCGGGCACCGCCGGCACCGGCCGCGGCTCGGCGACGCTGACCACCTTGAGCGACGGTTGCTGTTCCGGGGCGCTACCGCCGCCCGGCGTCCAAAGCTTTTCCTGGGGCTGCGGCTTGACGCGGCGGACCACCGGCGGGGCCGGTTCCGGCACCTGTGCCGGTGTCGGGGCCGCGGCAATGGGCGCCTGTTGCACGGGCGCGGACGGCACCAGGGCGGGCGCCGGCTGCGCCGGGCGCTGGGTCGTGGTGAGCCAGCCCGGCCCGGTGCTCTCGGACAAGGGCGCCGGCTCGACGGCCCGGTTCTGCACCCGCTGCTGCGGGGTCAGACGGGGTTGTTCGACCTGCGTGTCGCGACGCAGTTTCTCCACGGACAGCAGGTAATGGGCGATATCGTAATGACCCTTGTCGACGGCCATGTCCACGGGGCGCACGCCGAATTCGTTCACCGCCGCCAGGTCGGCGCCGGCGGTGATGGAAGTCTTCACCCCGGCCAGGTCGTCGGCCCAGACGGCGTCGAACAGCTTCTGCGTGGCCGCCGACAGTTTTTCGGCGGACCAGCCGGCGCTGGTGAAAATCACGACCACCGCGAATCCGGCGAGAGCGCCGGTCCGAAGACCGCGAAGGATCGTCTTGATCATCCGTTTTTCCTTTTGCCCCAGAGTCCGGGACCATAGCAAACCTAGTGGACTCAGTGCAAAGGTTGTGGACAGCCCGCCGGCAACGGGAAATCGCCGCGGCCGGTGCCTTAACGAGCCCGGTTCCTGGCGGACCGCATCATTTCTGGCCGGACGCGTACCGGCACGTGGTCACCGCCGTGCCCAGCAGGTTCCCCTCGGCGTCGAAGGCGGAAGCCTCGGCGAAGAACAGCCGCCGGCCGCCGCCGGTCTTGCGGGCCTCCACCCGCAGGACGCCGCCGTGGACCACCCCGTTCCGGTTCAAGTGCTTTTCGGCCAGGTCCAGTGTCAGGGTCGCCGTGCCCGGGCCCCATTCGGTGATCTCATAGCCCACCAGTTGCTGGAAGGGGCCTTGTGAGTCGGCCCCGGTGTTGTCGTCGTCTTGCGGCATATCCTCTACCTCTGCCCGGTCAGGCTGCGGCCGATGATCTCCTTCATGATCTCCGTCGAGCCGCCGGCGATGCGGGCGTAGCGGTTGTCGGCCCAGGCCCGGGCGATGGGATATTCCCACATGTAGCCGTAGCCGCCAAACATCTGCAGGCAGTCGTCCAGGGCCTGGCAGAGGAACTCCGTGGACTGCAGCTTGGCCACGGCGGCGTCGACGGCATCCAGTTCGCCGGCCATCAAAAGCTCGATGCACTTGTCCGTGAAGACCCGCAGCGTCAGCAGTTCGGCCCTGATCTCGGCCAGCTTGAACCGGGTGTTCTGGAAACCGGCCAGCGGTTTGCCGAAGGCCTTGCGCTCGTTGGTGTATTCCACCGTCCACTCGAGCGCCGCCTCGGCGATGGCCACCGATCGGATGGCGACGATCAGGCGTTCCTGGGGCAGTTGCTCGACCAGGCAGACGAAGCCCTGGCCCTCCTCGCCCAGCAGGTTGTCGGCGGGTACCCGGACCTGGTCGAAGAACAGCTCGGAGGTGTCCTGAGCATGCCAGCCGATCTTTTCGAGATTCCGGCCCCGCTCGAAACCCTCGGCACCGCGCTCGACCACCACCAGGCTCATGCCCTTGGCGCCCAGCGCCGGGTCCGTCTTGCAGGCGACGATCACCAGGTCCGACATCTGGCCGTTGGTGATGAACACCTTCTGGCCGTTGACGACCAGTTCGTTGCCGTCCTTCACGGCCTGGGTCTTGATCCCCTGCAGGTCCGAACCGGCCCCCGGTTCGGTCATGGCGATGGCGCCGATGCACTCGCCCGAGACCATCTTCGGCAACCAGCGCTGCTTCTGCTCCTCGCTGCCGTACTTGAGGATGTAAGGCGCGACGATCTCCGAATGCAGATGAAAACCCGGGCCGGTGACGTTGGCGTAGGACATCTCCTCCAAGAGGATGGTGCTGTAGAGGAAATCGGCACCGACGCCGCCGTATTCCTCGGGCACCGAACAACAGAGATACCCCTGTTCGCCGGCCGCCAGCCAGACCTCGCGGCTGACCTGGCCGTCCTTCTCCCACTGGGCGTGATAGGGGATGATTTCCTTCTCCGTGAAGCGGCGCACGGCATCGCGGAACACTTCGTGCTCCTCGCTGAACAGGGTTCTCGGGATCATATTCTGCGGCCTCCGTAATGGGTCCTTCCTTTTGAAACAAAAGGGAGTCGACAAATCGTTCGCATGCGTATTATAAGATAGCGTATTAAATTTCAACAACACTCCATTTCACGGGCTATCCGCCGGGTGGCACGGAAATGTCCTTGGAGGGACAAGCATGACGGATACGAAAGTGGTCGAGGGCAAGGTTGCCCTGGTGACCGGTGCCGGGCGCGGCGTCGGCGCGGAAATCGCCAAGTTGCTGGCGGCGGAAGGGGCCAAGGTCATCGTCAATGACCTGGGCGGCACGGAGTCGGGCGACGGCGAGGACCAGATGCCGGCCATGGAGACGGTCAAGGAGATCCGCGACGCCGGCGGCGAGGCGGAAGCCAACTTCGACAGCGTCGCCGACAACCGTGCGGCGCACGGCATGATCGAGCAGGCCCTCGATTGCTTCGGCCGCATCGACATCGTCATCAACAACGCCGGCAACCTGCGCGACGTGATCTTCCACAAGATGACGGAAGCCGATTGGGATTCGGTCATCAACGTGCACCTGAAGGGCAGCTTCAATACATCGAGCGCCGCCGCGCCGCACTTCCGCAAGCAGGAATCGGGCGCCTTCGTGCACATGACCTCCACCTCGGGACTGATCGGCAACTTCGGCCAGGCCAACTACGCCGCGGCGAAGTTGGGCATCGTCGGCCTGTCGAAGTCGCTGGCGTTGGACATGTCGCGCTTCAACGTGCGCTCCAACTGCATCGCGCCCTTCGCCTGGAGCCGCCTGATCGGTTCCATCCCCATCCACGACGAGGTGCAGAAGGCGCGGGTCGAGAAACTGAAGGCCATGACGCCGAACAAGATCGCGCCTGTGGCCGTGGCGCTTTGCGCCGACGAGGCCGACGTCACCGGTCAGGTGTTCGGGGTGCGCAACAACGAGATCTTTTTGTTCTGCCAACACCGGCCGCTGCGCGGCATGCAGGAAGGCGCGGGCTGGACGGCCCAGTCGGTCCTGGAGCACGCCTTCCCGGCCATGCGGCCCAGCTTCTACCCGCTGGACCGCAGCCAGGACGTGTTTAGCTGGGATCCCGTGTGATGCCCATCGACCGCGAAAAGCTGCTCAACTGGCCCTTCGAGCCCGTCGAGCAGACCTACACGGAAAAGGACGCCATCCTCTATGCCCTGGGGCTCGGCTTCGGCGCCGACCCTCTGGACGAGGGCGAACTGCATTTCGTCTTCGAGGAGGAAGGCTTCTCCGCCGTCCCCACCATGGCCGCCGTGCTGGGAACGCCCGGGTTCTGGGTCCGCGATCCGGAATCGGGGGTCACCTGGCAGAAGGTGCTGCACGGCGAGCAATCCATCGAACTGCACAAGCCCCTGCCCCCGGCGGCCACCGTGGTCGCCGACAACCACGTCAAGGAAGTCATCGACAAGGGCGACGGCCGGGGTGCCTTGATCTACACGGAACGCGTCATCACCGACAAGGCGACCGGCGAGAAGCTGGCGACCAACGTGTCGACCACCTTCGCCCGGGACGACGGCGGCTTCGGCGGCCCGCCCGTGGAGCAGCCGCAACCCCATGCGCTGCCGGACCGCGAACCGGACAAGAGTCTGGACTTGCCGACGCTTCCGCAGGCGGCGCTCATCTACCGCCTGTCCGGTGACCCGAACCCGCTTCACGCGTCCCCCAAGGTGGCCAAGGCGGCCGGCTTCCATGCGCCGATCCTGCATGGGCTCTGTACGCTGGGCGTCGCCGGCCGGGCCGTGCTGGACACCCACTGCGACTACGACGCGGCCCGCTTCAAATCCCTGAAGCTCCGGTTCTCCGCGCCCGTGTTCCCCGGCGAAACCATCCGCACGGAAATGTGGAAGGACGGCAACGTCGTGTCGTTCCGCGCCTCCGTGGTGGAGCGCGACGTGGTGGTCCTCAACAATGGCCGGGTCGAGGTGGCGGACTGAGGCCATGCGTGACTGGGACAGCAAAATCGGTTTCCTGTTCCACGACGTGGCGCGTTTCCGCTCCATCGTCTTCGACGATTTCATGCAGTCCCACGACCTGACCCGGGCCCAGTGGTGGGTGCTGGCCAACCTGTACCGCCGCGACGGGCAGACCCAGCGGGAACTGGCCAAGCGCATGGACATCGGCGCGGTCACCATGAGCGGTCTTGTCGACCGCCTGGAGGCCCAGGGCTGGGTAGAGCGCCGCGACGATCCCAAGGACCGCCGGGTCAAGCGCATCTGGCTGACCCGGCGCGCCGAGGACATCCGGCCCACCGTGGTAAAGGGGGTCAACCAGTTGAACCGGACTTCGCTCAAGGGGCTCTCGAACGAGCAGATCGAGACCCTGGTGGACATGCTGCGGGTGATCCGCGGCAACCTGCTTACCGAACTGAACGGACAAAACGAGACGGAGAAGAAACACCATGGGACCGCTTGAGGGAATCAAGGTCGTCGAGTTCGCAGGCCTGGGGCCCGGGCCCTTCTGCGCCATGATGCTCGGCGACATGGGCGCCGACGTGGTGCGCATCGACCGCATCGGCGGTCACTTCATGAACCCGGAGCCGCGCAAGAACACCCACAACCGTTCGCGCCGCTCGGTGGCCCTGGACCTCAAGAAGCCGGAAGGCATCGAGGCAGCCTTGAAGCTGATCGAAAAGGCCGACGCCCTGATCGAGGGGTTTCGCCCCGGGGTCATGGAACGCCTGGGCCTCGGCCCGGAGGTTTGCCTGAAGCGCAACCCGAAACTGGTCTTCGGCCGGATGACCGGCTGGGGCCAGGAAGGCCCGCTGGCCAACTGCGCCGGCCACGACATCAATTATCTGGCCATCACCGGCGCGCTGCACGCCATCGGCACCAAGGAAGGCGGCCCGGTGCCGCCCTTGAACCTGGTCGCCGATTATGGCGGCGGCGGCATGTTCCTGGCCTACGGACTGCTGGCCGGGATCATCTCGGCGATGCGTACCGGCAAGGGCCAGGTGGTGGACACGGCCATGACCGACGGCGTGCCGCTCCTGCTGGGCGGTGCGCTGTCGCGCCTCGCCATGGACAAGTGGGTGGACGAACGCGAAGCAAACCTGCTCGACGGCGGCGCCTACTTCTATGCCACCTATGAATGTTCGGACGGCGAATGGATCTCGCTCGGTTCCATCGAGCCGCAGTTCCACGCTTTGTTGTTGGAGAAGTTGCACCTGACGGAATCGCCGGAGTTCCAGGACCAGCTCAATCCGGAGACCTGGCCGGCGGCCCGGGCCAAGCTGGCGGCGGTGTTCAAGACCCAGACCCGGGACCATTGGTGCGAGTTGATGGAGAACACGGACGTCTGCTTCGGCCCCGTGCTCAGCCTGACGGAAGCGGCCGAGCACCCTCACAACAAGGCCCGCGGCACCTTCTTCGAGATGGAAGGCGCCATCCAGGGCGCGCCAGCGCCGCGCTTCAGCGGCACCCCGGCGGCCGAGCCGACGCCGCCGCCCCTGGCCGGCGAACACAACGACGAAACGCTGGCCGACTGGGGTTTCAGCGATGATGACATCTCGGCCTTGAAACAGGCCGGTGCGTTATAATTCAAGGAGACTTTTTCACCATGACCGTTGGAATTCACGCATACGGGGGCTACGTCCCCAAGACTAGGCTGCAGCGCGGCGCCATTGCCGCCGCCAACGCCTGGTTCAACCCGGCGCTCAAGGGGCTCGGCAAGGGCGAGCGCGCCATCGCCAACTGGGATGAAGATTCCGTGACCATGGCCGTGGAAGCGGCCCGCGACTGCCTGAACGGGCAGGCGGGCGACCTCACGGGCGTCTACATGGCGTCCACCAGCCTGCCCTTCCAGGACCGCCAGAACGCCGGCATCGTCTCCGAAGCGCTGAGTCTCGGGACATCCCTGCAGACCATGGACGTGGCGGGCTCCCAACGCGCCGGCACGTCAGCGCTTGCAACCGCCCTTCAGGTCGCGGCTGGCGGCGGGCGCATCCTGGTCACGGCGAGTGAGAAGCGCCGGACCAAGGCTGCGAGCCCACTGGAACTGACCACCGGCGACGCCGGCGCGGCCTTTGTCGTCGGGGACGGCGACGGCATCGCTAAGTTGCTGGGCCAAGCCACCGAATCGACGGATTTCGTCGACCACTACCGCGGCCAGGACGAGCCCTACGACTACATGTGGGAGGAACGCTGGATCCGCGACGAGGGCTATCTGAAGATCATCCCCGCCGCTACGGCCAAGGCCCTGGAAGCCGCCGGGATCGAGGCCGACCAGGTCAACTACTTCTGCTTCCCCGCCGCCATGGCGCGGGTCGGCGGCATGCTGGCCAAAAAGATCGGTATGCCCGCGGAAAGCGTGCGCGACAACTTGCAAGGTACGGTCGGCGAGGCCGGCGCGGCCCACCCGCTGGTCATGCTGGCGCACTGCCTGGAGGATGCGAAACCGGGTGAGATCATCGTCGTCGTCGGCTTCGGCCAGGGCTGTGACGCCCTGGTTTTCCGCACAACGGACGCCATCGCCGATGCCAAGCCCGAACACGGCATCTCGGGCTACATGGCGCGCAAGCGCACGGACGACAACTACAGCCGGTTCCTGGCCATCAATGACCTGGTGACCATGGAGCATAGCCTGCGTTCCGAGGTCGACAAGCAGACGGGCCTGACGACGCTTTACCGGAACAGGGAGATGGTGCAGGGCCTGATCGGTGGTGAGTGCACCGAATGCGGCACCCTGCAGTTCCCGAAATCCAACGTCTGCGTCAACCCGAACTGCAATGCCACGGGAACCCAGAAGGACCACCCCTTCTCCGCCAAGGTCGGCAAGCTGAACTCCTACACGGCCGACCGGCTGACCTATTCCATGGACCCGCCGGCCTATTACGGGATGATCCAGTTCGACGAAGGCGGACGCGGCATGCTCGACTTCACGGACGTGGAGCCGGGCCGGGAGTTGCAAGTGGGCGAGCCCATGCGCATGATGTTCCGGGTGAAGGATTACGATACGAAACGCGGCTTCCGGCGCTACTTCTGGAAAGCCACGCCAGTCAACGCGATGGAGGGAGAGTAACCATGGCATCGGGAATTAAGGATAAGGCTCAATTCGCAAAACGAAGGCATGGCCTCGTCATCGCCGCCTCGAGGCAGGCTCTTGGCGATGGCTGGTCGCCGAGTTCGATGAGATGGAACCATCTGAGATAGCTGTCCAGGTACTTGGTGGCG
>Ga0209568_1000246_pt1 | contig 19339 bp, 16 predicted proteins | sample WorMetOlspDAHAB2_FD_187406 | JGI IMG/M metagenome (GOLD analysis project Ga0209568, IMG submission 187406) | Marine gutless worms symbiont microbial communities from Max Planck institute for Marine Microbiology, Germany - Olavius sp. DAHAB.2... ...
ATCGTCGCAAGTGAAGTCTGTGCGTAGGGGAATGCCGCGTGCCATGGAAAAACTCCTCTGTTTTCCATGTTGAATCACACCCCGCCTAACAGTCCCTTAATGAGTCAAACTTTTTACAGCTTGGTATTAGGCCAGGTCTCCCTAGTTGGCCTGACGCCGCAAAAAGGCCGGAATGTCGAGCAGGTCCTCCTCCTCTTCGGCCGCATCGGCGACCGGCGCGGGGGCAAGGTCCTTCATTTGGGTCTGTGCGACCGCGGCCTCGGCCGCCGCCGCCGGTTGCGCCGCCGGAGCGGTGCTCGGAGTTTCCTCGCGAACCGGTGCCGAATCGGCCGCTGGCGCCTTAAAGTCAGCCGTTTCAATGACTTGCGCCGCTCCGACCGTTTCCTTCACCGGCAATTCCGAAACCGCCCGGCTGATCGCCGCGCGACCCGTGCGGGTGACCCGCTCGAACAGGCTCGGCCGTGCATCGTCGTCCGCACCTTCCGGCGCGTTGGCCTCGCCCTCACGGGCGCCATTGGTCATGGCGGCGGCGGCAAAGGCGTCGGGCTCCGCTTCGGCCGGCGTCGCCTCGGCCGATTTCGGCGCCGGCGGGATGAAGGCTTCTTGGATTCCCGCACCGGGCATGGCCGCCGGCGGCGTCTCTTCGGCCGTCGGTTCCTCCGAGTCGGCGTCCGAATCGGCTTCCGGCGCGTCGGCATCGTCCGCCGCCGCGGTTGCCGCTTCCGCCTCATCCGCTTCTTCGACTTCTTCGGCCCGGGCGGGCTGCGCCTGGGCTTCCCGCACCAGCCGTGCCAGCGGCGTCTCGGCCGCGGCTTCCGCCGCCGATTGCGCTTCGGCTGCCGGCTCCTCGGCGGTCACCTCTTCGGCCTCGCTCGGCATTTCCTCGGCGGGCGCCGGTTCGGCAGCCGGCGTCTCCGGCCGGGAAACGGCTTCCGTGACCCGCAACATGGTCGGCTGCGGCAGCACCGCGGCGTTGGCGTCGATGCCGGTGGCGACGACGGAAACCCGCATCTTTCCTTGCAAGGCGTCGTCGAATGCCGAACCGATGATGATGTAGGCATCCTGGTCCACTTCGGCGCGGATTCGGGATGCCGCCTCGTCGACCTCGAACAGGGTGATGTCCTTGCCGCCGGTGATGTTGATGAGCACGCCCTTGGCGCCCTTCATGGAGGTATCGTCCAACAGCGGGTTGGCGATCGCCGCCTCGGCGGCGTCCAGGGCGCGGCGTTCGCCTTCCGCCTCGCCGGTGCCCATCATCGCCTTGCCCATCTCACTCATCACCGAGCGGATGTCGGCGAAATCCAGGTTGATGAGGCCCGGCATGACCATCAGGTCGGTGACCCCCCGGACACCGGAGTAGAGCACCTCGTCGGCCATGGCGAAGGCGTCGGCGAAGGTGGTGTTCTCGGTGGCCACCCGGAACAGGTTCTGGTTGGGGATGATGATCAGGGTGTCCACGTACTGCTCCAGATCCTCGATACCGGCTTCCGCCAGACGCATCCGGTGGGAGCCCTCGAACTGGAACGGCTTGGTGACCACGGCGACGGTCAGGATGCCGGCCTCCTTGGCCGCCTTGGCGATGGCGGGCGCCGCGCCGGTGCCGGTGCCGCCGCCCATGCCGGCGGCGATGAAGGCCATGTGAGAGCCGTTGAGGTTGTGCAGGACCTCCTCGATGGCTTCCTCGGCCGCACCGCGCCCGATCTCCGGCCGCGAGCCGGCGCCGAGACCCTGGGTCAAGGTCGCGCCGAGCTGGATCTTGCGCTCCGCATGGGACTGTTCCAGGGCTTGGGCGTCCGTGTTGGCGACGACGAACTCGACGCCCTCCAACTCGCGGCGAATCATGTTGTTGACGGCGTTGCCGCCGGCACCGCCGACGCCGACGACCGTCAGACGCGGCTTCAACTCCTTACTGCTGACCTCTTCGGGTACGCTCAGATTGATACTCATGGTTGACCTCCTTATCAGAACTGAACTGGATAACGGGTTGACGCATCACGGGCCGGCCCGGATGCAAAGACGTTGCGCCGCTCGGGCGCGGTGAAAGAACAAACGAATGGGGTTTCTTTGTTCATGGGCTTAGAAATTCTCCCGTAACCATTGGCCGATCCGCCCCATGCGGCCGGCCGGCTGTGGACGTTGGCGCAACTCCGTATCCGCCTCCTGAGAGCGATGCCCGAGGCCGTAACGGAGAAGACCGATGCAGGTGGCGAAAGTTGGGCCGGTGGCCGCTTCGGGCATGCCGTCCATGGGCAGCGGCCGGCCCAGGCGGATCTGTTTGTCGAGAATGCGCGACGCGATCTCCTGGATGCCGGCCAGTTGGCTGGCGCCGCCCGTCAGCACCATGCCGCGGCCGGCGACCTTGTCGAACCCGGATTCGCGCAACCGGTCACGCATCAGTTCGAAGGTTTCCTCGATGCGCGGCCGGACGATTCCCACCAGCATGGATCGCGGCACGCTGTTGCCGTCGACGGCGGCCTCGTCGCCCATGGCCGGAACCTGGATGATCTGGCGGTCGTCGTTGGTGGACGGCAGAACATTGCCGTAGAGGGTCTTCATGCGCTCGGCGTGGACCAGCGGCGTTACCAGCCCGCGGGCGATATCGTTGGTGACATGGGTACTGCCCAAGGGCACCGTGTCCGTATGCACCAGCTCGCCGTCGAAGAACACGGCCGCCGATGTGGTGCCGCCGCCCATGTCGAGGCAGGTGACCCCCATCTTCTTTTCGTCCTCGGTGAGGCAACCCAGGGCCGATGCGTAAGCCGAGACCACCGTGTCCTCGATGCCCAGATGGCACCGGGAAACGGCGGTCTCCAGGTTGCGCAGCGGGCCGCGGAGCGCGGTGATGATATGGGTGTTGACGCCCAGCCGTTCGCCGAACATGCCGCGCGGATCGATGACCCCGCGGTTGCCGTCGACCGTGTAGCCGACGGGAATGGTATGGATGAATTCCCGGTCTTCCGGCTTCTCGCCGGCCAGGTTGGCCGGATCGAGAACCCGGCGGATATCCGCGTCGCCGATCTCGTGACCGGAGATGGCGATCTCGTAGGCGATCAGGCGGGAGCGCTGTTTGCCGCCGCTCAAGTTAACGACCACCTTGTCGATGTTCTCGCCGGCCATCTGCTCGGCGGCCTCGACGACGGCGCGGATGGATGTCTCCGCCTCGTCCAGGTCGATCACCGCGCCGTTCCTGAGGCCCTGGGAAACCTGGTGCCCGACCCCGACGATCCTGGGCCTCTTGGCACCGTCGTCGCCGCGCTCCATCTGCGGCCGGGCGATCAGGCAGCAGACCTTGGTGGTGCCCACGTCCAGGGCGGCCACCATGCCGGTTCTGGGCTTCGCTTGGTTCACGCCGGTCTTCATGTGTTGCTTGTTCCTCGTCTAATCGTTTTGTTGTTTTTCAGGCTCATGTTTCCTGGCCGTCGCGTCATCCCGGTTGGCTGGGCCGCGGTACCTTGCGGACGATCAACCGGTCGGGAAGCCTGAGATCGAGAACCTGGACGTCACGCTCCAAAACCCGATGGACCCGCTCATACTCGGCCAGCCGGGCCCAGGCGCCGGTGGCGTTGTCTTCCGGCAGGCGGACGTCGATGTTGCCGTTGAGGCGCACATTCCAGCGCCGCCCGCCGACCCAGACGGCGGCCTTCACCAACGGCAGCAGTTCCGGTTGGCTGCCCAGCGTCTCAAGCAGGCTTGCCGCCTGACCCGGCGCCCCCTCGCCGACCACCACGACCAGATCGGCGAACCGCTCCAGGCCCTTTTTCATGATGATCTCGCCTTCGTGGTCGATCAGCGCGAACTCACCCTTGTGTTGCCAGAGCGCCAGGGGTTGGCGCTCTTCCACGTTGAGCAGCACCGTGTCCGGCAGCATCCGTTCGACGCTGGCTCGGCGGACCCACGGCAGCGCCTCCACCCGGGTCCGGGCCTGGTCGATATCGAAAGCCAGGATCGGCGCGCCGCGCGCCAGGCGAACCGCCTTCAGAAGCTCCTCGCGCCGGGTCTCGCGGCGCCCCAGCACAAGAATCTCCTCGACCCGGAAGCCGAGGCGCGCCGAGGTGGCGATGGCCTGCCAGCGGACCTCGGCGACGGCCCGCTCAAAGCTCCCCGACTTGGCCGCCCACCAGGCGCCGCCGCCGGCCAGGGCGGCCAGCAGCACGGTCAGCACCACGGTGACCCGGCCCCGAGTGATCACGGTTCGCACTCGGCGGCGCGGCTTGCCGCGGGCCAGGGTGGGTCCCGTTTCCGTGTTCTCTTTGCCAGTCATGAGTCGCACTCCGCGTTATCAACCATCCAGACCACCAACTCCTGGAACGTCATGCCGGCGTAGACCGCCTGCTCGGGTACCAGGGAGGTGGGGGTCATGCCCGGTTGGGTGTTGACCTCCAGCATGTAGAGCCCGTCGCCGTCGTATCGGAAATCGGCCCGGGAAACGCCGCGGCAACCGAGCGCCTGATGGGCCAGCAAGGCCAGCCGCTTCATCTCGGCCGCCAGTTCGTCCGGGACTTCGGCCGGCACCGTGTGGGTCGAGCCGCCATCCACGTACTTGGCGTCGTAGTCGTAGAAGCCGCGATGGGTGGTGATCTCGGTCACCGCCAGGGGTTTGTCGCCCATCACCGCGACGGTGAATTCCCGGCCCTCGATGTAGCGCTCGACCATCACCTGCTCGCCGAAAGGCCAGCCGCTCTCGCCGAACAGGGGCGCGTTGTCGCCGGCGCGGACGATATGCACGCCGACGCTGGAGCCCTCGTTGGCGGGCTTGATCACGTAGGGCAGTTCCATGACGCCGCCGGCCATGATCTCCGACTGGCTGGCGATGACGTGGTCGGCCACCGGAATGCCGGCCGCCTTGAACAACCGCTTGGCCATGGGTTTGTCCATGGCCAGCGCCGAAGCCAGCAGCCCCGAATGGGTATAGGGAATGCCGAGGATATCGAGCAGCCCTTGGACGCAGCCGTCTTCCCCGTAGCGGCCGTGCAAGGCATTGAACACGGCGTCCGGTTTCGGGTAGAGCCGGGTCATCAGCGCGCCCATGTCGCGCTGCACGTCGATGGAGGTGACGTCGAGGCCGGCGTCCTGCAGGGCCTTCACGCAGGCTGCGCCGGAAACCAGGGAAACCTCCCGCTCCGCCGACCAGCCGCCCATGAGAACCGCCACGTGCTTGGTCATGATCCCACCTCCTCGGCGGCCGGTCCTTGGGCATCGCCGATGCGCTTGATTTCCCATTCCAGGGTGACCCCGGAGGATTCGAAGACCCGCCGCCGCACCTCCTCGCCCAGGCCTTCCAGGTCGGCTGCCGTGGCGCCGCCCTCGTTGACCAGGAAGTTGCAGTGTTGGTCCGAAACCACAGCACCGCCGCGCCGAAGCCCCCGGCAGCCGGCCCGGTCGATCAGCTCCCAGGCCTTGGCGCCGGCCGGGTTCTTGAAGGTCGAACCGCCGGTCGGCGTGCGCACCGGCTGGGTGGTTTCGCGGGCGCTCTGGATCTCCTCCATGCGGGCCGCGATGTCGCCGGTATCCCCGGGCGTTCCCCGCAACTCGACGGCGGTGACGACGACCTCGGGATCGAGCGCCGAGCGGCGGTAATCGAAAACCATGTCGTCGGCGCCGAAGCTGCACCGCCGGCCGGCCCGGTCGATGCCGTCGCAGCGGCGGAACACATCCTTCATCTCGCGGCCGTAGGCGCCGGCGTTCATCACCACGGCGCCACCGATGGTGCCGGGGATGCCGGCCAGGAACTCGAGGCCGGCGAGGCCAACGTCGCGGGCATGGCGGGCGATGGTCAGGTCGGCTGCGGAGGCGCCGGCCCGCAGCACGTCACCGTCGACCCGGATTTCCGTGAAAGCCCGGCCGAGGCGGATCACCGCGCCGCGCACACCGCCGTCGCGGACCAAGATGTTCGAGGCATTGCCCATCACCGTCAGCGCCACGTCGTCGGGACAACCCTCCAGGAAGGCGGCCAGGTCGTCGGCGTCGGCGGGCCGGAACAGGACCTCCGCCGGGCCGCCTACCTTGAACCAGGTGTAACGGCCGAGTAACGCTTCCGCCTCCAGGCGGCCGCGCACCGTCGGCAGACGATCGATCAGGCGGGGGGCAAGGCGTTCAGCCGGCATCATTCGCGGCCTCCTTTCTTGCGTCCTTGAGCGCCGCCAGTTCGTCCGGCAGCGCATTCGCCCAGGCGGTGATGTTGCCGGCGCCGAGGCAGACCACCATGTCGCCCGGGCCCGCCAGCCGGTCGACGGCGGCGGCCAGGGCGTCGGCATCTTCCAGGGCCTCGGCGGCGCGGTGGCCGTAATGCTTCAGGCCCTCGACCAGGGAATCCCGGTCGGCGCCTTCGATGGGCGCCTCGCCGGCGGCATAGACGTCGGCGACGAGGACCGCGTCGGCGTCGTTGAAACAGGTGCAGAATTCCTCGAACAGGTCGCGCAGCCGGGTGTAGCGGTGCGGCTGCATGACGGCGATCACCTTGCCCGTGGCGGCGGCCCGCGCCGCCTTCAGGACGGCGGCGATCTCCACCGGGTGGTGGCCGTAATCGTCGATCACCGTGATCCCGTCCACCTCGCCGGTCCGGGTGAACCGCCGTTTCACCCCCTCGAAGCCGGCCAGCGCCGACTTGATGGTCGCGTCGTCCAGGTTCATCTCGGCGGCGATGGCGATGGCGGCCAGGGCATTCTGGACGTTGTGGTCGCCGACCATGGGCAGGCTCAGCCCGGCGATGGCCCGCTCGACGCCCTTCTTGCGGTCGGCGATGGTGACGTCGAAACGCATGCCACCGGGCCCCGGCTGCAGATTCAGCCCGCGCACGTCGGCCTGTGGGCTGAAGCCGTAGGTGATGATGCGCCGATCGGACACCCGGGGGATCATCGCCTGGACCTCGGTGTGATCGACGCACAGCGCCGCGAAGCCGTAGAAGGGGATGTTCTCGACGAAGGCGTCGAAGGCCTCGCGCAGCTTGTCGAAGGAGCCGTAGTGTTCCATGTGCTCGGGATCGATGTTGGTGACCACGGCGATGGTCGCCGGCAGCTTCAGGAAGGAACCGTCCGATTCGTCCGCCTCGGCGACCATCCAGTCGCCGCCGCCGAGCCTGGCGTTGGAGCCCCAGGCATTGATGATGCCGCCGTTGATCACGGTGGGGTCCATGCCGCCGGCATCCAGCATGGCCGCGACGATGGATGTGGTCGTCGTCTTGCCGTGGGTGCCGCCGACGGCGATGGACCACTTGAGGCGCATCAGCTCGCCCAGCATCTCGGCCCGGCGGACCACCGGCACCAGCCGATCGCGGGCCGCCGCCACCTCGGGGTTGTCGGCCTTGACGGCGGACGACACCACCACCACCTGGGCCTCGCCCAGGTTCTGAGCCTCGTGGCCGACGGATACGGAAATCCCCATGTCGCGCAGGCGCAGCACGTTGGCGCCCTCGCCGATGTCGCTGCCCTGCACGGCGTAGCCCAGCGTATGCAGCACCTCGGCGATGCCGCTCATGCCGATGCCGCCGATGCCGACGAAATGAATGACGCCCAGATCCAGGGGAAGTCCTCTCATGCGGCGCGCCTCCCGTCCCGGGTACCGCCGCCGTTGGCGCCGTTGCCGACAATGCCGCCGACCAATTCGGCCAGCGCCTCGGCCGCCTTGGGCCGGCCCGCGGCGCGAGCGTTGGCCGCCGTACGCTGCAACACCGCCGGCAGGCCGAAAAGCGACTCCAAGCGCTTCGTCAGGGCGTCCGCGGTGAAAACATCCTCGTTCATCAACCAGCCGCCGCCGGCCTCGTCGATGGCGTGGGCGTTGCCGCTCTGGTGGTCGTCGACGGCGTGCGGATAGGGCACCAGGATGGCCGGCCGGCCGATCGCCGTCAGCTCCGCCACCGTCGAGGCGCCGGCCCGGCCGATGACCAGGTGGGCGGCGGCGATGCGTTCCGGCAGGTCGGCGAAGAAGCTGTCGAGGTCGGCGGCGACACCGAGGTCCGCGTAAGCGGTCCGGACCCGATCTAGATCCTCGGGCCGGCATTGCTGGGTGATCCGCAACCGTTTGCGCAAGGCCTCTTGCATGCCGCCGATGGCGGCCGGCACCACGTCGCTCAGGACCCGCGCGCCCTGGGAGCCGCCCACCACCATCAGATTCAATGGCCCGGAGTCGTCCAGCTCCGGATAAGGCGTCTCGCGGCAGGCGATGACCGCCGGACGCACAGGCATGCCGGTGCGGGTCACCTTGTCGGCGGTACCGTCCGGCAATCCCTCCACCTGGTCGAAACAAGTGGCGATGCGCCGGACCCGGGGCGCCAGCATGCGGTTGGCGCGGCCGAGCACCGCGTTCTGTTCGTGGATGGCGGTGGCATAGCCGCCGAAGCAGGCCGCCAGCATGGTCGGCACGGAGGCGTAACCGCCGAAGCCGACGACCGCCTGGGGCCGCAGTTCCTTCAACAGGGCGCGCGCCTGGAACAGGCCGATGGCCAGTTCCGAACCGCTTTGCAAAAGGGCCACCAATCGCTTGCCGGCGACACCGCCGGCCCGGATGCGGTGCGTTTCCAAACCACCGAGGACGCCGCTGAAGACGCCGCCGCGGCGGTCCGTGACCAGGGCCAGGCGGAAGCCGCGTTCGGAAAGCTTGCCGGCCAGGGCCTCGGCCGGGAACACATGACCACCGGTGCCACCGGTGGCGAGCACGACCAGGGGGGAGGACGAAACGCTCATGACGCGCCTCCGGTACCGGGCCGCGACCGGGTCAGGGCCAGCACCATGCCGAGCCCCAGGCCGAGGGCCAGGGTCGACGACCCGCCGTAGGAAATGAACGGCAGGGTCATGCCCTTGGGCGGCATCAGGTTGACCGTCGAGGCCATGTTGATCAGCGCCTGCAGGCCGAACTGGGTGAGCAGGCCGGCCACCGCCAGCAGCACGAACAGGTCGTGGTCCTTGGCGGCGTTGGTGAAGCCGCGCAAAACGACGAAGCAGAACAGCGCCAGGATGATCAGGCAGGCGATCAGGCCGAATTCCTCGCCGACCACGGCGAAGATGAAATCCGCGTGGGCGTCGGGCAGCACTTCCTTGACCCGGCCCTCGCCGGGACCGCGCCCGGCCCAGCCGCCGTTGCGGAAGGCATCGAGCGCCCGGCCCACCTGGTAGCCCAGCCCGGCTTCCGGATCCAGAAACCGATCGACCCGGATCTGGACATGGTCGAAGGCGAAGTAGGCGGCAACGCCGCCGCCCAGGAACAGCGCCGCGATGCCGACCACCAACACCCAGGGCAAGCCGGCGATGAAGAACTGCACCGCCCAGATGGCGGAGACCACCAGGGTCATGCCGACGTCCGGCTGCAACAAAAGCAGGCCGGCGACCAGCACGAACAGACCGCAAGCGAGGGTGTAGCCCGGGAACCGGTCGTCGAGGCGCCGGGTGGCGAAGAACCAGGCGGCGAGCACGGCGAAGCTCGGTTTGATGAACTCACTGGCCTGCACGGAAAAGCCGCCAATCCGGAGCCAGCGGGTGGCCCCCTTGATCTCCGTGCCGGCGAACAGGGTCGCCACCATCAGGCCCAGCGCCGCAATGGCGACGAGCGCGGCGACGCGGCGCACCCCGCGCGGGCTGAGGAAGGAAACCCCCACCATCAGCGCCAGGGCGAGACCGATGAACACCATCTGGCGGCGCGCGAAATGGAAGGTGTCTAAGCCGATGCGTTCCGCCACCGGCGGCGAGGCGGCCAGCGTCAGGATGACACCGGCGGCGGCGATGGCCAGCACGGCGGCCAGCAGCCAGCGATCGACAGTCCACCACCAGCGGCCGACGATGCTCGTATCGGTACGTGCCAGCGCCGTCATGAGCCGGTCTCCAGATGCGCGTCCGGGGTTTCCGTTCCAGGGAAGATTCCCGGTTCCTCGAAGGGATCGACGTGGGTTCCGGGAAGCGCCTCGACGATCTCCTTGAAGGCGTCGCCGCGGGCTTCGAAATTGTCGAATTGGTCGAAGGAGGCGCAGGCCGGCGACAGGGCGACCACCGGCTGGTCGAGGCCGTCCTCGATGGCCTGGGCGTGGGCCTGGTCGACCGCCATGGCCAGTTCGCCGGAAAGCGTGAAGGGCACCTGGCCGTCCAGTTGCTGGCCGAAGGCCATGGCCGACTCGCCGATCAGGTAGGCGTGCCGCACCTGGCCGAAATGCGGCCGGCAGGCATCCAGCCCGCCCTCCTTGGGCCGGCCGCCGGCGATCCAGTAGATGTTTTCGTAACAGGCGAGCGCCCGGGCCGCCGCGTCGCCGTTGGTGGCCTTGGAATCGTTGACGAAGGCGACGCCATCGACGATGGCGACGGGCTCCTGGCGGTGCACCAGGCCCGGATAGCTTTGAATGCAGGCCATGATGGCGTGCGGCGCCACCCCGGCGGTCTTCGCCGCGGCATAGGCGGCGGCGGCGTTCTGCCAGTTGTGCGCACCGGGCAGGCTGGGATTTTGCTTCAGGTTGCAGACCGGGGTCTCGGTGCCTTCCGTGTCGTCGAACAGGACGCCGTCGACGGCGTAGACGCCGCCATGCACCCGCCCTTGACCCGAAACGGGGATCACCACCTGTTCGTCGGCCGCCTTCAGTTCGTCGGCGATGCCCCGGCAGATATCGTCGTCGACGCCGATCACCGCCGCGCGCGGCTTGGTCTGGCGCTGGAAGATCAACCGCTTGGCGGCGATGTAGCCGTCCATGCCGCCGTGCCGGTCCAGGTGGTCGGCGCTGATGTTCAACAGCACGGCCACGTCGAAGGTCACCGACGGGGTCAGCTCCAGCTGGTAGGAGGACATCTCCAGGACGTAGGTCCCCTCCTCGCCGAGGGGGTCCAGGGTCAGCGCCGGGATGCCTAAGTTGCCGCCCACCTCGGCCTCGCGGCCCGAGACCTGCATGATGTGGCCCAACAGCGCCGTCGCCGTGGATTTGCCGTTGGTCCCGGTGATGCCGATGAAGTTGCACCAGCGCTGCGTGCGGACCAGAAGTTCGATGTCGCCGATGATCTCGCAGTTGGCCTCGCGGGCCTTGGCGACCACCGGATGCGGTTCAGGATGGGTCAGCGGCACGCCGGGGCTGACCACCAGGGTGGTCATCTCGCGCCAGTCGCAATCATAGAGATCGACTAGGTTGACGCCGTCGGCGGCGGCGCGATCGCGGGCCGCCGCGTCGTCGTCCCAGGCCCAGACCTCGGCCTGGCTTTTCTGTAGGGCCAGGGCCGTAGCCAGGCCGGAACGCCCCAATCCGAAGACGGCGACGGGATATCCGGCGAAGGGGAATACGTCGATCATCTTCCCCCTACCTCAGTTTCAAGGTCGAAAGACCCGCCAGGGCCAGGATCGTGGCGATGATCCAGAACCGGATGACAATGGTGCTCTCGGCCCAGCCCTTCTTCTCGAAGTGATGGTGCAGCGGCGCCATGGCGAAGACCCGCTTACCCGTGAGCTTGAAGGAAACCACCTGGACGATCACCGAGACCGTCTCCAGGACGAACAATCCGCCGACGATGGCCAGCACCAGTTCGTGCTTGGTGATCACACTGATGGCGCCGAGCGCGCCGCCCAGCGCCAGGGAACCCGTATCGCCCATGAAAACCTTGGCCGGCGGCGCGTTGAACCACAGGAACCCGAGACCGGCACCCACCAGCGAGCCGCAGAACACGGCCAGTTCCCCGGCCCCCTTGACGTGATGGATCTGCAGGTAGTTGGCGAACACGCTGTGGCCGGAGAGATAGGCGATCAGGGCGAACACGCCGGCGGCGATCATCACCGGGACGATGGCCAGGCCGTCCAGGCCGTCGGTCAGGTTGACCGCGTTCGACGCGCCGACCATGACCAGCACGGCCAGCAGCACGAACATCCAGCCCAGATCCAGGAGCGTGTGCTTGAGGAACGGGATGGCGAGCGTCGTGGTCAGGCCCTCGGGAAGGTGGCCCATGATCCAGAAGGTGGCGATGGCCGCGATGACCACTTGCAACAGGAACTTGAGCTTGCCCGAGAGGCCGCCCGCGTCGCGCTTCGAGACCTTCATGTAGTCGTCCAGGAAGCCGATCATGCCGAAGGCCACGGTGACCCCCAGCGCCGCCCAGACGAAACCGTTGTTCAGGTCCGACCAGAGCAGCGTCGCCGACGACAAGGCGATGAGGATCAGCAGCCCGCCCATGGTCGGCGTCCCCTGCTTGGTCAGCAGGTGGCTTTCCGGGCCGTCGTCGCGGATCGGCTGGCCACCCTGCTGGCGGGACTTCAGAAGCTCGATGAGCATCGGGCCGAACAGGAAGCTGACGATCAGCGCGGTGATCACCGCGCCGCCGGTACGGAAAGTCAAATACCTGAAGACGTTGAGCGCACCGAATTCGTCGGCCAGGGGTACGAGGATGTGATACAGCACCGCCCTATTCCCCGTTCACCACTTTCGGCGCGTCGCCGGCGGCATCGCCATCCATGGCGAGCAGCGCGTCGACAACCTGCCCCATGCGGCTGCCGAGAGACCCCTTGACCATCACCACGTCGCCGTCGCGGACCGCCACCGTCGCCATGGGCACCAGCTTGGCCGCCGTGCTGGCGTGGCCGCCGCGCATGGCGGCCGGCAGCTTGTCCCAAAGCACCGACATGTGCTGTCCGGCCGTGAACACCTGGTCGATGCCGCATTCCCGAAGGGTCTCGGCGAGGGCCGCATGCAGGGGCTCGGCGCGGTCGCCCAGTTCCAGCATGTCGCCGAGCATGGCGACGCGGCGCCCCGCCCCGGCCGGTTCGGCCTGGGCCAGCACCCGGATGGCCGCGGTCATGGAAGGCGGCGAGGCGTTGTAGCTTTCGTCGATGAGCACGAACTCACCACCGGCAACGGGCAAGCGGTGGCGTTCGCCACGGCCCTTCAGGCTGCGCATGTGGACCAGTTCGCGGGCCCCCCGCGCCACATCGGCGCCGGCGGCCCGAACGGCGGCCAGGACGGCCAGCGAATTGGAGACCCAGTGGCGGCCGGGAACGCCGAGGCGGTAATCCACCGTCTCGCCTAAGCAGTCGGCGCGGACGGTGCTGCCCTCCTCGGACATCTCGCAGTCGAGCAACCGGACATCGGCCCCGGCGTCGGCGCCGAAGGAGATGATGCGGCCAACGCCACCGTTGCGGGCGTGCTCGGCAAGGCGCGGGAACTTATCGCTGTCGCGGTTCAGCACGGCGGCGCCGTCCGTCTCAAGGCCGGTGAAGATTTCCGCCTTGGCGTCGGCGATAGCGTCGAGGGAGTCGAAGAACTCGCTGTGCACGTGGGCGATCTCGGTGATCACCGCCACCTGCGGGCGCGCCAGCTGGGAAAGCGGCGCGATCTCGCCCGGATGGTTCATGCCCATCTCAAAGATGCCGAAATCCGCTTCCGCCGGCATGCGGGCCAGGCTGAGCGGCAGTCCCCAATGGTTGTTCAGGTTGCCGTCCGTCGCCGACACCCGACCCTGCCCGCCGAGCGCCAGGCGCAGGGCCTCCTTGGTGCCGGTCTTGCCGACGCTGCCGGTGACACCGATGATCCGGGCGCCAGAGCGGGCCCGGGCAGCGGCGGCCAGATCCTGCAAGGCGGCCATGGTGTCGTCGACACCGAGCAGAGCCAGGCCCGGCACGGACCCGGAAAGGCCTTCCATCCTGCGGCGCTCGACCACCGCCGCGGCAGCGCCGTTGGCCGCCGCCTGAGCGACGAAATCATGACCGTCGAAATTGGGGCCGCCGAGGGCGACGAACAGATCGCCGACGGCCAGCGTCCGGGTATCGATGGAAACGCCCTTGGCCGACCAGGGCGCGCTGTTCTCGCCGCCGGTGGCCCGGGCCGCATCGCCCGCGTCCCAAAGGGTGTTGGAGGAACCGCCGGTCATCGCGCCGACCTCCCGAGCACGTCGCGGACGACCTCGGCGTCGTCGAAGGGATGAACGGCGTCACCGATGATCTGGCCCGTCTCATGGCCCTTGCCGGCGATTACCAACACGTCGCCGGCCTCGAGTTCGCCGATGGCGGCGGCGATAGCCTCGGCCCGGTCGCCGATCTCCCGCGCTTCCGGGCAGCCCTTCAAGGCCTGAGCCCGGATCACGGCCGGATCCTCGCCGCGCGGGTTGTCGTCGGTGACGATCACCATATCGGCGGCGGCGGCCGCCGCCGCGCCCATCTCGGGCCGCTTGCCCGGGTCCCGGTCGCCGCCGCAGCCGAACACTACGGCGAGCCTTCCCGCGGCGTGCGGGCGGAACGCGTTGAGCACGCTTCCAAGCGCGTCCGGCGTATGGGCGTAATCCACGTAAACGGCGCCGCCCCGGGGACCGTCGCCGACGTGCTCGATCCGGCCGCGCACACCTTGCAATTCCTCCATGCCGGCCAGCGCGGCTTCCGGCGCAATCCCGGTGGTCATGGCAAGCCCACAGGCGATGAGCGCGTTGGCCGCCTGGAAGGCGCCCGGCAAAGGCAGCCGCCAGGAGCGGCGCCGGCCGAAGGTCTCCAGATCAAGCACCTGCCCGGTGCCGTCCGGTCTCAGCCCATGCAGGGTCATGTCCCGGCCGGCCCGGCCGGTGGCGATGACCCGGAGGCCGCGCCGCCTGGCGGCGCTCTCGAAGCTGCCGGCATAGGGGGCGTCGGCGTTGACGACCACGGCGCCGCCGTCGACGACGATCTCCGAAACCAGGCGGAGCTTGGCGGTCAGGTAGTCCTCCATGCCGCCGTGATAATCCAGGTGATCGCGGGTCAGGTTGGTGAACGCCGCGGCGGCGACCCGCACCCCGTCGAGGCGATACTGGGCGAGGCCGTGGCTGGATGCCTCCAAGGCCAGATGATCGATCCCGTGCGCCGCCAGTTCCGCCAAGGAGCGGTGCAGGTCGGCCGGGTCCGGGGTCGTCAGGTTGATGGCGTGGGCCAGTTGGGGCACTTCGTCGTCGGCGAAACCGCCCAGTTCGACCCCCAGCGTCCCGGCGCTGGCCGAGCGAATTCCGGCCGCCCCCCAGAGTTGCCGGAGGAAGGTGGCCGCCGAGGTCTTGCCGTTGGTGCCGGTGATGCAGGCCACGCTTTCCGGCTGCTCATGGAAGAAGCGCGCCGCCATGAGGGCGTATTGGCGGCGCGGGTTGTCGTTGGATATGAGGGGAACACGTCGATGTTCCGTGTCCAGTTCCGTTCCCGGCGGTGCCAGGATCGCCACCGCGCCGCGGCCGATGGCGTCGGGAATGAACCGCCTTCCGTCCGTCTGGGTCCCCGGAATGGCGGCGAACAGATAGCCTTCCTCCACCTGCCTGGAATCGCAGGTGACACCGGTGATCTGACAATCTTCAAAGGCCGCCGTCTCCATTACCGAACCGAAATCTCCATCCATTACGTCAACGAGCCGCAACTCTCTGCTCCATCGCCGATCGCGCCGTCGACACCAGCGGTTTCTGCGCTTTCGTGACGGAGACCGCGCGCCTCACTGCACGCCGCGCGTTCAAGACAATCCGCTCCTGTTCCGCCGACTGCTGGCCGGCGCCGCGGCCGACGGCCAGGGCGACGGATCGCGCCCAGGCGGCATTGCGGTGGCGCGTCGTCTTCACGGCGGCGGCCTTGCGCACCGCCGGCGCCTGGGCGGTCTTGATCTCCGGCGTCGTCAGATCGGCGTCCGGGTCAGGCGCGATGCCCAGGATCGGTCCCATGCGCTCGATCACCCGGCCGACGATGGGCGCCGCCACCCAGCCGCCGGTGGCGTAATTGAAGGTCCGCTTGTTGCCCACCGGCTCATCAACCATGGCCAGGACCACGTATTTGGGCGCGTTCATGGGGAAAGCGCCGACGAAGGAGACGATCTTCGCCGACTTGGAATAGCCCTTGCGCGAGGTCTTCTCGGCGGTGCCGGTCTTGCCGCCCACCAGGTAACCTCGGGCTTCCGCCTTGCGGCCGGTGCCGCGGCTGACCACCAGGCGCATCAAGCCGCGCATCTTGTCGGACGTGGCCCGGGCGATGACCCGTTCCGCCTTGGACGGCACCGCCTCGCGCTTGAGCAGCGTCGGCGCGCGGCGGAACCCGCCATTGACCAGCGACGAGACGGCGCTCGCCACCTGCACCGGAGAGACGGAAATGCCGTGTCCGTAGGAGATGGTCATGGTGTTGATGGGCCGCCAGACGGCCGGGATCAGCGGCGCCCCCACTTCCGGCAGCTCCAGGGCCGACGAATCCAGCAGCCCCAGGCGGCCCAGGTAGCGGCGCTGCGCCTCGCCGCCCACGTCGACGGCCATCTTGGCGGCGCCAATGTTGGACGAATGGAGGATGATTTCCGGCACCGACAGCCAGCGGTTCTTGGCGTGGTAGTCACGGATGGTGAAGCGTGCCACCCGAATCGGCTGGCTGGCGTCGTAGCCGCCCTCCAGCGATACGGTGCCCGAATCGAGGGCCATGGCGGCGGTGAACAACTTGAAGGTGGAGCCCATTTCATAGACCCCCTTGGCGGCCCGGTTGAAGGCCGCTTCGCCGGTCATGTCGCCGGAGTCGTTGGGGTTGAAGTCGGGCAGGGAAACCATCGCCAGGACCTCGCCGGACTGGGCGTCCATGACCACACCGGCGGCGCCGATGGCCTTGAACTCGCCCATGGAGGCGGCCAGTTCCTCGCGCAGGATGGATTGCACGCGCAAATCCAGGGAAAGTGTCAGGGCCCGGTCGCCGGACCGCAGCGTCTGATCGAAGCGGCTCTCGACGCCGGCGATGCCGTAACCGTCCACGTCGGTGATGCCGAGCACGTGCGCCGCCAACCGGCCGTGCGGATAGACCCGGCGTTCGCCGTGATGGAATTGCAGGCCGGGGATGCCCAGGCGGATCACTTGCTGGTGCTGATCCGGGGTCAGGTTGCGGGCCAGCCAGACGAACCGTCCCTTGGTGCCGAGCTTGAGGGTGATCTCTTCGCGGCTCATCTCGCCGAACACGGAGGCCAGGCCGTCAGCGGCCTCGTCCCCATCGAGGACCATCGCCGGGTCGGCGGACAGCGACACCGTCGGCAGGCTGGCGGCAAGGATGATGCCGTTGCGGTCGACGATGTTGGCGCGCCCCGTGGGCGCGCCGTCGCTCGGGCTGACGCTGGCGGTGCGGGGCTCGAAACCCCGGTTCAGGACGGTCAGATCGACGAGCCGGCCGGCGATGCCGGCGAAGGCGACGGTGAGCACCATGCCGGTCAGCAGAAGCCGGCTGCGGCCCGTATCCAGGGCCTGTTTTCGGGTGCCTTCGATCTGTCGTCGGCGGGCGACGATACGATGCGCGGTCATGGTCATGGCCGGAACTCCTTTCCAGCAGTGTCGCCGCTTTCTGCGGCCATTTCGGCGTTCGCCGTTTCGGCGGTTGCCGTCTCGGGTCGTTCGGGAATGTTTCTTTCCAGGCCCTCGGGCGTGGTCACCTGGCCGGCCTCGATGGGGATCATGTCCAGGTGCCGCCCGGCCAGCGCCTTCAGCCGCTTCGGTTCGTTGAAGTGGCTCCACTCGGCCTTCAGCACATGGATCTTCTCGCGGTCGGCGGTGATGTTGCGGTTCAGGTCCTGGAGCTGTTCCTCCAGTCCCTGCACCCGGTACTTGACCAGGAATAGGCTGACGCCGACGGCCACCGTGAGCAAAACCAGGGCAAGGGTGGACTGCCTCATGGCCGCGCCCCCATGGCCGGCGCGTCGGTGCGTTCGGCCCAGCGCAGGCGGGCCGAGCGGGCCCGGGGATTGGCCGCGATCTCCGCCGTCGAGGGCTTCACGGCACCGCGTTTCAATAACTTGAAGCTGGGCGCGTCTGAAACCACGTCGGCCACCGGCTGATGGCGCGACGGCAAGGGCTGGCTTCCGCTGCGCCCTTGCAGGAAGGATTTGACCCGCCGGTCCTCGAGGGAATGGAAGGCGACCACGCAGAGCCGGCCGCCAGGCGCCAACAGCGTTTCCGCCGCCGCCAGGCCACGGTCCAGTTCGCCGAGCTCGTCGTTGACGTAGATGCGGAGCGCCTGGAAGGTGCGGGTCGCCGGGTCGATGCCGTCCTTGGAGCGGGCGACGACGCCGCGGACGATATCGGCCAGTTGCGCCGTGCGGGTGATCGGCGTCTTCGCCCTGAGCTCGACGATGGCCCGGGCGATGCGCCGGGATGCGCGCTCCTCGCCGTACTGATAGATGACGTCCGCCAGTTCGCGTTCGGCCAGTTCGTTGACGATATCCGCCGCCGTGGCGCCGCTCGTGCCCATGCGCATGTCCAGGGGCCCGTCCTCGCGGAACGAGAACCCGCGGGCCGGATCGTCGATCTGCATGGACGACACGCCCAGATCCAAGGCCAGGCCGTCGATCTGGTCGACGCCGACGCCGGCCAGCAACTCGGCCATGTCGCCGTAGCAACCGTTCAACACGGTCAGGCGGCCGGGGTAATCGGCGGCCAGTCGTTCGCCGGCAGACGCCGCGAAGGGATCGCGGTCGATGCCCCAGACGGTGCAGTCGGCGGCGGCCAGCAGGGCCTTGGAATAACCGCCGGCGCCGAAGGTGCCGTCCACGTAGGTGGCGCCTGGGCGCGGCTCGAGCGCCTTGACGACCTCATCGACCATCACCGGGATGTGCGGGGCGGCGCTCATGAACCGCCCCCGTCGGCATCGTCCGTCCGCCGGAGTTTGAGCGTGGCGCCGCGGGCCTTGGCCCGTTCGAAGGCCATGGCCCGGTTCGCCGCGTAGGTCTTCGGGGCCCAGATCTGGAAGCGCGCACCGCGCCCGACGAACACGGCCTCGGCGCCGATCCCGGCGTGTTCCGCCAGGTCCTTGGGCAGCGCCACCCGGCCTTCTGGGTCGAAGCTGAGCGCATGGGCGTTTTCCAACACGATGGCGGCCAGGTCGTCCTGTTCGTCGGAGAACATGTCCAAGTCGTCGAGGCTGGCGCTGAGGCGCGCCATGAAGGATTCGTCACAGGCTTCGATGGCCTGGTGCTTGAACAGGGGATAGGCGTAGAGGGTGGTGGAGCCCAGCGACTGCAAGGCCGCACGGAAGGGTTTCGGGACCGAGACGCGGCCCTTCTTGTCAATTCTGTTTACATGGCGACCGACGAACAAATCCATTCGGAGCCCCAATCAACGCGCGTTCAGCCGGATTCTTCCGGCGGTTCGGAAGCCCGGGTTCTCCCGGCCTTCCCTCTTCGTGGACGCCCCCTCCAAACCCAAGAAAATCCGCGGAAGGCCGCCCGATCCCAGTCTTCGCCCAAATCCGAAAATTGGGATATTATGGGATATCATGGGTATTGATGGGCGTCAACGGGTTTAGACTGTCATTCAATGGGTTAACAAAGGGCTCAATTCGCGATTCGTAGGCATTGTGGTAGAATCCCTCTCGATACGCTTTGGGAGTCAGAGAGATGGATCACGAGCGCTTTCGGGACTGGTTCTCGCGTGTCGATGAGTTGACGGCGGCGCAG
>Ga0209568_1000247_pt1 | contig 19225 bp, 19 predicted proteins | sample WorMetOlspDAHAB2_FD_187406 | JGI IMG/M metagenome (GOLD analysis project Ga0209568, IMG submission 187406) | Marine gutless worms symbiont microbial communities from Max Planck institute for Marine Microbiology, Germany - Olavius sp. DAHAB.2... ...
GGGGTTCATTAACCACGCCCGATCGCTTCTTTTGATTCCCTCTCCCCAACCCCTCTCCCGGCGGGAGAGGGGCTTTTGCGACACCCTCGGAGGGAGAGGAGGTGCAGCCGGTGGCGTGCCCAACATGTTGCTATCGGCGATGTTCTCATTTAAACATTAACCACTACCCAGGGCTGTATAGTTTTTCTCCCCGTTGAGCTTTGCCGCCAATGCCAACAGGCAACTGGTCTTGCCAGTCTGCCGCAGCGCGTGGAGCACGAAGTAATGACGCCCGGCGATCAGCTGTTCGACCTCATCCCTATCCCAGCGGGAAAGCGCCGGGATTGCATAGTGGATATCGTCCTGAATGGGACCTGTGGTACTGAACGTCTTCATGCTTCGCAAGTGGGTGGTGGTAAATTTCAAGTGGTTAAAGCAGCAGAGAGGGATAGTGGTAAATTTCCAAACTGATAGGAAGATGCAGTTGTCAGCTATCAGGACCTGACAACTGCCTCCTGCACCCAGGACTCTCGATCACTCTATCAGTTATAAATTTACTACCACCCACAAGTGCGGTGTCGGAAAATCCCGGGAAGGGGATTTTCTCGGGTTCCCACGACTCAGCGTTATAGTCCACGATCAATGCGCAGGGCTTTCCGAGCCGCAGCCGCTTGTCAAGGAGACAAAACAGGCACCGCGTGCCCATCAACCAGCGATGGGCACGCTGCGCTGTGTGCATCCTCCCGGAACATCACGGTTTAGGACTCCTTGTGGAATAATCAAAGCCTTGAGCTTATCTTGTCGGGCGCTTGCTTTGCCCATCCTACCAATTGTCAACACTACCTAGTACGCCGTTTCTCCATATCTTGCATATACCCCGTAGGGTGAGCTGTGCCCACCATCTAGGTACGGTATTGGTGGGCACAGCCCACCCTACCAGGGCAGCCGAATAATACCCGCTGCTAAAACAAAACCTTGGCGTGGCATGGCAGCTCCTCTCCCCACGCCAATCGCACCGGATTAACAGGATGTTCAGGATTCACAGGATTTTATAATTGATATTTAAGTTTTGTAGGTCGGGTTAGCCTCTCACCTAGCGCCATCGATCGTTTGATCGATGGCGCTAGGTGAGAGGCTAACCCGACATGATGCCTATTTGGTAGTGGTGAATTTTTAAATGGCTGGCATAGACTTTTCTTTGATCCCCTCTCCCCGGCCCTCTCCCGGCGGGAGAGGGAGTGTAGCCTATAGCGCGCCAAACTTATTGCGAGCGGCGATGCTTCCATTTAAACCTTAACCATTACCTGGCGCTGAATGTCAATCTGCCCTGAGCCGACCCCGATCAATACGCCATGGCCGAGCTGCTTCGGGACTTGCTGACCTGGGTCTCGGCCAACCCCGGCTGGGCCTATCTGAGCGTCTTCCTGGTGGCCCTGTCCGAGTCCCTGGCCATCGTCGGGCTCATCGTGCCGGGGGCGATCATGATGGTCGGCGCCGGGGCCATGATTGCTGCCGGCGCCCTGGATTTCCAGCCCGTGTGCCTGTGGGCGATCGCCGGGGCCGTGGTCGGGGACGGACTCAGCTACTGGCTCGGACGCCGCTACCGGGAGCGACTGACAGGCCTGTGGCCCTTTACCCGTTATCTGGAGAGCCTCGCCGGCGGGGTCCGCTTCTTCGAGAAGTACGGCGGCAAGAGCGTCGCCTTCGGGCGCTTCGTGGGTCCCATTCGGGCGGTCATCCCGCTGGTCGCCGGCATGATGGACATGCCGGTGGGGCGCTTCCTGGTCGCCAATATCCTCTCCGCCATCGCCTGGGCCCCCGCCTATCTGCTGCCGGGTATCGTCTTCGGCGCCTCCCTCGAGCTGGCCGCGGAGGCCGCCCTCCATCTGGTGGTATTGCTGCTCGCCCTGGCGGTCACGGCCTGGGCCGTGGCCTGGGGGATGCGGCAGGTCTTCCTGCTCTACAGTCCCCGCGCCAGGGGCTGGGTGGAGGGCCTGCTGCGGTGGGCGGAGTTCCACCCGCGGATGGGCGATATCGCCCGTGCCCTGGCGGATCCCGGACACCCGGAGGCGTCGGCCCTGACCGCGCTCGCCGGGGTTCTGCTCCTGACCACGCTGCTGTTCGCCCTGATCACCGGTCTCACCGTCGCCGGGGCATCGGATCTACCGCTGAACCGGATGGCGCTGAGTCTCGCGCTCAGCCTCCAAACCCCGACGGCGAGCCAGCTCATGGCCGTCTTCGGTCGTCTCGGGGACCTGGTCGTCATTCTACCGCTGGTCCTGGTGGTCTGCAGCTGGTCGTACCGGTACGGTGGGCACCGTCATGCCGGCTACTGGCTCGCCGCGGGGACCTTCGCCGTCCTCGCCGGCCCCCTGCTCGGGTATCTGCTCCAGGTCCCGCGACCTCCCATGGGGCCGGGCGGACTTGCGTCCTGGGCCTTCTCCGGCGGCCAGACTCTGAGGGCTACGGTGGTCTACGGCTTTCTCGCCGTCGTGCTCGCCGGCGGCATGACCCCGACCTGGCGTTGGCTGCCTTACGCCTGGGCCGGCATACTCATCACCCTGGTAAGTATCTCCCAGCTCTACTTCGGCGCCCACCGGCTCACCGATGTCCTGGGCAGCCTCACCCTGGGTCTGGCCTGGGTGGCCACCCTGGGACTGGCCTACCGTCGCCACCGGAAGAACGAGACGACCTGGCATCGGCTCGGGGCCATCGCCCTGGGGACCTTCGTGGTCGCCTTCGGCCTTCAAAGCATCCTATCTCGAGGGCCCGATTCCGCCCTCCGTGACCGATCACCGACGGTGACCGTCATCACCGAGGCCGATTGGAAAACCAGGATCTGGCGCATCCTGCCGCGAGCCCGGGACGATCTGCGGAAGACCGGACGTTACCCCCTGAATCTCCAGTACGCTGGTCGGCTCGATGACCTGCGTAGCAGGCTCGCCGACCGGGGCTGGGAGCCGGGGTCCAGACTAAGCTGGAGCACGGCCATCAAGCTGCTGTCTCCCTCTCTGTCCCTGGCGGAGCTTCCCGTCATACCCCATGTTCACGAGGGTCGCCACGAAGCTTTGACGCTGGTCAAGCACAGTGCCGATAACCGCCGGCTGGTGCTGCGCCTGTGGACAACCAGCTATCGCATCGATGGCGAGCTGCCGCTGTGGATCGGAAACGTCACCGCCCAACACAAGCGAGTCATTCTGGATCTGCTCGCCGTACCGACCACGGACGCCGACACGCGTGGTCCCCTGAGTTCCGTGCGGGAGGACTTCTCCGCGCTACACCCCTTCCGCCCGGATGAGGCCGCCCCGCTCCTGCTTCAGGCTACTCCTGTCCTGCCGTGAGCCGCACGGGCACAAAGGGCGTAAAAAAGCGTAAAATCGGTGCGAATCTCAGTCCGACTTGGAGCAGCTCATGCACTGGGGGGAAGCGGGGGCGATGCCTCCCTTCTCGAGCCACTCCCGCGGCGTCCAGGTGTGCAGGGCGAGGGCGTGCAGACCGCTCTCGAATTCCTCTTGCAGCGCCTTGTTCACCAGTCGATGGCGCGCCACCAGGCTGTGTTCGGCGAAGGATTCGCTGACCACCACGACCTTGAAATGCGACTCGGCTCCCGCGGGCACATTGTGCATGCGGCTCTCGTCCGTTACCTCCAGGTGGGTGGGGGAGAGCGCGGATTGCAGCTGTTCCCGGATACGTTCTCTACGGTTCATGGGCTTCTACTGGGGTTTCTCGTGCCGTGGCGAGCCGGACGCGGTAAGCAGACGATCCAGACGATCAGCGCTTTGCTCGTCGCAACGCAACGCGTCCGGTCCCCTAGCCGGCACCAAATCATTCAGGATTGCTTTTTTAATTTTCTTTTAACCTGATGCAGCTCCACGCGCTGCAGCGGAGGAGAAGATCACCTCCCTTTGCGCAGCGGATTCGGTGCACCTCGAATTCGGGATGCTTGTACTCGAGGGTAGTTCTGCCATCCGAGTGTTCACACCCGTGGGTCCTTGCATACTGCTCGGCGTGGTAGACTCAGGTACTCGCTCTCCTCACACGATCCGGGGCGGATCTGTCGGTCGGACCTGCTGCCGATACGGTGCTCGGTGTAGTGGGACGCGGCGTCGATAGGGTACGATTTTCGACCGGCGCAGCTCTGCCGCGGGGATTCAAGGTCCCAACCGGTGCCGGGGTGGTCGTGGCCTTGTCGAGGGTGTTCGGTGTAATGGAAGGCGGCGTCGATTGGCCGAAGTGGCGCAGGGGTCGCAGGTCCCGGAGCCGGCGCAGGCCGGATTCGAGCGCATCCGACGCGGCGTCGATAAGTTGTCGCCCGAGCGTAGGCTGAGAGGGGGACTGGGATGTCCCGTTTCGCATCCCGGACGCGGCGACTCGCCGAGATGGGGCCCGATCCGCGACCGACACGGGCCGGTTGCGGATGCTTGGCACCGTAGCGGTCATGGCTCTGTCGGGGGTACGCGGTGTTATGGAGCGCGACCTTGATCGGGTGCGATCTTCGACCGGCGCGGGTCTGCTGCGGGCACTTGGTGCAGCGGCAGTTTTTTCCGTTTTTTCCGGTGGGGACGATGCTGCGGCATCGACCTTTCCGCGCGCTTTCGCACCGGAGTTGTCTTCCGTGTCCTCGTCTGCGGAGACCGCATCCCTGGTCGGCAAGGGCCGCATGGCCGCGGCAATGCGCGGGCGGTTCTTCCACCAGGACCGCCGTAATGCGTTGAGAGAGTGACTCAATTCTTTTCTGCGGCTGTCCGTAACATCGACTTCGAGCGGTGACTTTTTTCCCTTGTCCGTTATCTTGTCGGCGACCATGGTGGCGGCGACTATGACAGCGACGCCCGCCCGGCGTTTGTCGAAATCCGTTCTTACCTCTACCGCGGCCCTCGAGACCGGCTCGCCTGCAATTGCCTTTGCCTGAGTGGGGCTCAGCGGCCGTCTGATCAGGAGCCTGTCGCCCGAAGCGTCGGTGATCTTCCAACCCTTGGTTACCGCCGCGCCCATGGCCAGGGATTTCGCCTGCTCTACCTCGGCACCGGTGAGCAGGATCCATGGCTGGTTCCCCGTGTGCTTCCCGGAGTCGGACGGCTCGGTGGTGCCGCAGCCGCTGACGAGCATGACGACCGCGATGAGCACCGGTAGCGGATAGCAGCAACGCCTGTTCACAACCTTCCCCGAGAACCCACTATAATCGCTCCGCGTCGCGGGGCCGTCGGCGTAAAGGTAATGGTTAAGGTTTAAATGGAAGCATCGCCGCTCGCAATAAGTTTGGCGCGCTATAGCTACACTCCCTCTCCCGCCGGGAGAGGGCCGGGGAGAGGGCCGGGGAGAGGGGATCAAAGAAAAGTCTATGCCAGCCATTTAAAAATTCACCACTACCGGCGTAAAGATCCGAGGCCGGATACGGGGACCGTATGGGAACATCCGCGACCCCGTGTTTTTGGAGCCGATGCGCGGATTCGAACCGCGGACCTACGCATTACGAATGCGTTGCTCTACCGGCTGAGCTACATCGGCGCGGGCGTGCGTCCGATTATATGCAAACGACGAAACGCCCTCAAGCCACCGGAGGTGACAGCCGGGGCGAGCGCGTATAAATCCGCGCCAAGACACGACCTTGGCCGAGTCGGTCAGGTCAGGGTAGCGTAACGACGCGGCTGGTAGGCGTGGGCCTGCCCGCGCATGACACTTCCTGGCTTGCAACCTGATCCCGTGACCGACATAAGCGCCGGCAAGCCGGCGCCTACCGCGCCTGGTGGAGCACCGCGGCCGCGACTGATGACTGAGAGCCGGTAGCAATGAGAGCCGGTAGCAATCGGTTAATCGACAGGACTCACGGGATTCCAGATTAACAGGATTGTTATAATTTGATTATTCAGAAAATAATCCTGTCAATCCTGGAAATCTTATCCGCTTAGCGGTTGGCACGACCATGATGTCAACAGCCACTAGCACCGGAAGCTCGACGCCTGCGGTGACGACACCCGCTGATCTCCGGCCGGTCCTGCTCTGCGTAGGCGGGCACGATCCCAGCGGCGGAGCGGGTATTCAGGCCGACGCGGAGGCCGCGCGCGCGGTTGGAGTTCACGCCTGCAGCGTCATCAGCTGCCTGACCGATCAGGACACCTGCGGCGTCGTCCGGCTGTGGCCCCAGGGACCCCAGTCGATCGAGGACCAATGCCGGCGGGTGCTGACCGACAGCCGCGTCGGCGCCCTCAAAATCGGCCTGCTCGGCAGCTTGCGGGTGGTCCGGGTCCTCTGCGCGCTCACCACCGAACAGCCGCGGCTACCCGTGATCCTGGACCCGGTGCTCGCATCCGGCGCCGGGCAGCAGGTCGCGGACGCCGCCCTGGTCGATCAGCTGCGCAATAACCTGCTCGAACGCTGTACCCTGGTGACGCCGAACCTCCCGGAGGCCCGACTCCTGAGCGGCTTCCGGGAGCCGGATGACTGCGCCCGACAGCTGTTGCAGAGCGGTTGCCCCTGGGTGCTGATCACCGGCACCCATGCTCCGGGCGATGCGGTGATCAACCGGCTCTATGGCCGCGACGACAGCCGTCGGGAGTGGGCCTGGCCGCGCCTCGACGGCAGCTACCACGGCTCCGGCTGCACCCTGGCGAGCGCCGTCGCGGCCCGCATCGTCCGGGGTCTGGACCTGGAGGACGCCGTCGCCGAGGCCCAATCCTACACCTGGCAGAGCCTGAACCGCGCCCTGCGCACCGGCCATTGCCAGCTCACGCCCAATCGGCTGTTCGCCCTCGATGGTCCCCTCGATGGCCCGGAAGTACCGCCATGAGCCGGCTGTACGGGCTCTATGCCATCACCCCCGAGGTCCCGAGGCCGACCCCGCCTCTGGCAACCCAGGTAGAGCAAGCCATCGCCGGCGGTGCCCGGCTGATCCAATACCGGAACAAGGGCGGCGATCCGGCCGCACGTTTGCGCACCGCCCGCTCCCTGCTTGCGGTCTGTCGCGCCGCCGCCGTCCCGCTCGTCATCAATGACGACCCGGACCTGGCGGCGCGGATCGGCGCCGACGGGGTGCACCTGGGCCGAGAAGACCCCGACTCGCGGGAGGCGAGAAACCGTCTGGGACCGGAGGCCATCATCGGCGTCTCCTGCTACAACCAGCTCCAACGGGCGCTCCGCGCCCAGGAAACCAGTGCCGACTATGTCGCCTTCGGGCGCTTTTTTTCTTCTACGACCAAGCCCTTGGCCGTCCCGGCCACGCCGGCTCTGCTGCGTCAGGCCCGCGAGCGCCTCGCTGTCCCTCTGGTTGCCATCGGCGGCATTACTCCCGAGAATGGCGCCCTACCGATCGCGGCCGGCGCGGATATGCTGGCCGTCGTCGATGCCGTCTTCGGCCAATCCGACATCCGCGCCGCGGCGGCGGCCTTCGATGCCCTCTTTCATGACCAGCGCTATTAACAGGATTTTCAGGATTAACAGGATTTTTTGTTGTTGGTAATGTGCTTACCGGGAAAAGCGGAATTGGGGTGCTGGTGTGGGACTTGTTGGACGGGAACTGAACAAAGATCCACTCATACTATATATACCCGGAGACAACAAAATTACGACACCACCGGAGATTGCGACCCGTGACCCGATCCCATGACCTCTTCGCTGCCGCTCGACGCCGGATCCCCGGCGGCGTCAACTCACCAGTACGGGCTTTTTACGGCGTCGGCGGCGATCCGATCTTCTTCGAAAGCGCCGCCGGTCCCTATCTGTTCGACGCGGACGGCAACCGCTATCTGGACTATGTGGGCTCCTGGGGACCCATGATCCTGGGCCATGCCCACCCCCAGGTTGTTCAAGCAGTTACCGACCGGCTGCACAAGGGCCTCTCCTTCGGCGCCCCCACGGAGCTGGAAACCCGGATGGCGGATCGGCTCTGCGAGCTGGTGCTCGCCATGGATCTGGTACGCATGGTCAACTCGGGTACCGAGGCCACCATGAGCGCCATCCGGCTGGCCCGCGGTTATACGGGACGGGACCAGCTGGTGAAGTTCGAGGGCTGCTACCACGGCCATTCCGACTCCCTGCTGGTCAAGGCGGGCTCCGGTGCCCTGACCCTGGGCGAGCCCAGCTCCCCCGGCGTACCGGCGGCCCTGGCCGAGCTCACGATAACCCTCGCTTACAACGACCTAGACCAGGTCGAAGACGCCTTTGCCCGCAACGGGGACGCGATCGCCTGCGTCATCGTCGAGCCCGTGGCCGGCAACATGGGCTGCATCCCCCCGGAGCCGGGGTTTCTGGAAGGACTGCGCGCCCTGTGCGATCGGTACGGCGGATTACTCATCTTCGACGAGGTCATGACCGGGTTCCGGGTCGCCCTCGGCGGGGCCCAAGAACGCTACGGGGTGATCCCCGATCTCACGACCCTGGGTAAGATCATCGGCGGCGGCATGCCAGTGGGGGCCTTCGGCGGCCGCCGGGATGTCATGGAGAAGATAGCCCCTTTGGGTCCCGTCTATCAGGCCGGCACCCTCTCCGGCAACCCGGTGGCCATGGCCGCCGGGCTCACGACCCTGGAGCTGATCCAACGGCCGGGCTTTTACCGGGACCTGGAGGCCAAGACCGAGCAGTTGGTAACCGGACTCGAAGCGCAGGCCGCGGTCGCCGGAATACCCCTGACCACCAACCGGGTCGGGGCCATGTTCGGCATCTTTTTCACCGACGCCGAGCGAGTGACCGACTTCGCGGGGGCCACCGCCTGCAACCAGAACCAATTCCGCGCCTTCTTCCACGCCATGCTGGAGCGAAAGGTCTATCTGGCCCCCTCACCCTTCGAGGCCGGCTTCCTCTCCGCGGCCCATAGCAAGGAAGCTATCGCCGTTACCCTGCGGGCGGCGGCGGAGGCCTTCGCGGTCGTCCCAAGAAGGGGGTAGGATGATGTTGGGTGCGAGCCGTCCCTGGCCCTTACCCAACCTACCAGAAGGTGTAGGTCGGATAAACCCGTGGGTCCCGCACCGATCGCCGACAAAACCCCGCGACACCAAGGTGCGCCCAAGCGATCGGTGCGGAGCAGGGACGCGGGCGCATCCGACATTCCGGATGTTGGGTGCGAGCCATCCCTGCCCCGCGCTATCGCTGTTGGCGAAGCCAGGTATTGACCAGACCATGAGGGCGATAGGTGCGGGGCCTGGCTCTTACCCAACTACTCGATGCAGCGATAGCGCCCGGCGCGGATCAGTATTTGAGGGGGACCGACGCCCACCCTGGAGACACCGTCGCTTCCCGCAACACCTATCTGCGGCGAATTACGTTCAGCGCACCACCGGGTAGCCGTCGGCCCCGGTCAGTCGCAGCAGAGATTCAGCGATCGAGGCACCGAGGTGATCCGTCAGGCGTTCGAGCAGGTCTTTTTTGGTGCTGTACTTGACGATCTTCTCCGCTCCGATCAGCTCGCGGGCCACATAGCTGCTGCTGCCGAGCCCGTCGGCCAGACCGAGCGCCACGCTCTCTTCGCCACTCCAGAAGAGTCCGCTGAAGAGCTCATCGCCGCCCTTGAGGCGGTCTCCCCTCCCCGCCCGGACGACCTCGATGAACTGTCGGTGCAGCTGGTCGAGGACCCCCTGGAGAAACCGGCGCTGCTCTTCCTGCAAGGGCGAGAAGGGGTCCAGGATGCCTTTGTCGCGTCCCGCCGTCAGCAGGCGACGCTCGATGCCCAGCTCCCGGAGGGCCTCGACGAAACCGAAGGCATCGATGCGCACGCCGATGGAGCCGATCAGGCTCGCCTTGTCCACATAGATGGCGTCGGCAGCAACGGCGACATAGTAGCCGCCCGAAGCGCACAGATCCGCCGCCACCGCGTAGACCGGAATGTCCGGATGCTTTTTGCGCAGCCGCCGGATCTCGTCGTTGATGTAACCGGCCTGTACCGGGCTACCCCCGGGGCTGTTGATGCGCAGGATGATGCCCTTGGTGTTGTCGTTCTCATAGGCCTTGCGTAAGGCGGTGACGATGCGATCCGCGGCGCTATTGGCCTCCGGCGCGATGAGGCCCTTCACCTCCACCAGTGCCGTGTGTTCTTCGTCGGGGGAAACCTGATCGAAAAAGTCGTCGGGCCAGAGGAGTACCAGCAGGACGATCAGGTAGGCGAAGGTCAGGAGCTTGAAGAAGACCCCCCAGCGGCGACTCCACCGCTGCTCCCTGAGATGGTCCAGCACCACCCGATTCACCAATGCCTGTTCCCAGCCCTCGTCCCCCGGAACGGGCATGGCTTCCCGCCGTTTCCAGAATCGCCACTTCATACTGCCTCCGAACGCTCGAGCCAGGAGCGCAGCTCAGGGAGCGTCTCCAGACAATCCAAGGGCCCTTGCGCGAGCAATCGCTCCCGCTCGTGGACCCCATGGCAGACCGCCAACGCACTGGCACCGGCATTGTGCGCCATCTGCATATCGTACTCGGTATCCCCCACCATCAGGGTCTCCGCGCCGGTCACGCCCAGCTCGTCCATGAGCTGCAGCAGCATTTTCGGATGGGGCTTGGAGTAGGTCTCATCGGCGCACCGGGTGGCGTGAAAACGGTCGGCAAGACCCGTATCGTCGAGGGTAAGATCAAAGCCCCGGCGGCTCTTGCCGGTGGCTACGGCCAACAGATAATCCCGTTGCAACAACCAGTCCACCAGCTCCCGAGCACCGGAAAACAGGGCCAGGGGGGTCGCATCGGCATTGAGATAGTGAAACCGATAGCGAGCGGCGGCCCGGCTCAGCGCCGCGTCGTCGGCCTTGGGCCAAAGCCTGGCCATGGCCTCGATAAGGCCGAGTCCGATGACATCGCGCGCGGCCTCGTGACTCTGGGCGGTCGTTCCCCCATGTCCGCGAAGGCGGCCCGGATACCGGCCACGATCCTGGCCTCCGAGTCCATGAGGGTCCCGTCCCAATCGAATACGATCAACCTGAAGTCCATCGGGTAGTGATTAATTTATAAGTGTCAGCGTAGCCAATAGCGGTGTGTCGGACACGCCATGAACTGCCCCCTCTCCCTCCGGGAGAGGGCTGGGGAGAGGGGATCAAAACGGATTTGGATACTGACCTCGAAAAGCATGGAATTTTGCCGCAACCGAGGAAGAACCAGGTCGCGTTGATATTTAGCCCGTAGGTTGGGCAAAGGGCCAGGGATGGTCCGTGCCCAACAAAATCGTTGGGCACACCGCCGAGGCCTGGGTCTTTCCGGGCCATACCGGCAAGGCACCAGCACCCCGGCGGCTTTGCCCAACCTACTTGGCTGATTTGTGGGAATACCTCAGCAACAGACCCTAAATTCCCCTCTCGCCTACGGACCCTAACACGACCTCCAGCTCCGGCGGTAGAGGCGTCTCGATATGCAGCGGTCGGTCCCTATGACTCGGCTGTAAAATCAGGGCGGAGGCGTGCAGAAACAAGCGCCTGAGACCCATGCCCCGCAGGCGGCGATTCAGCGCGGGATCACCGTATTTCTCGTCACCGGCCACCGGCATCCCCAGGTAAGCGGCGTGCACGCGAATCTGGTGAGTACGTCCGGTGAGGGGCTCCGCTTCGGCCAGGGTGAAATCTCCGAGCCGGCGCAGGGGCCGAAACAGCGTGCACGCCGGCTTGCCGGCCCGCGGGTCGATGCGGACTACCCGCTCCCCGCTCCGCAGAAGGTTTTTACGCAAGGGGGCATCGACCTTCCGGCGCTGTTTCAAACGTCCGGCGAGCAGCGTCAGGTAACGCTTGGTCACGGCCTGCTCACGGATCAGACGATGCAGCTCACGCAGGGTACCGCGGCGCTTACTGAGCAGGAGACAGCCCGAGGTCTCGCGGTCGAGGCGGTGCACGAGCTCGAGCTCGGAGAGCTCGGGACGCAGAAGCCGCATCGCCTCGATCAGACCCCAGCTCAGACCGCTTCCCCCATGCACCGCCAGCCCCGACGGCTTGTTCAAGGCGATGAGACGCTCGTCCTCGTAGAGCACTGCCAACAGCAGGTGCTGCAGTCGATCCTGCGCCGGATACGCAGGAGTGGCCGGCGGTGCGCGACGCAGGGGAGGAATCCGCACCAGATCACCGTCCCGCAGGCGGTAGCTCGGCTTTACCCGGCCCTTGTTGACCCGCACCTCACCGCGCCGCAGAATCCGGTAGAGGTGACTGCGGGGCACGCCTTTGAGGCGAGTTATGAGGAAATTGTCGATGCGTTGCCCAGCGTGGGCCTTGTCGATTTGGACCAGCTCCACGGCACTGTCTACACAGGAAAATTATCTTTCGCCGCAAATGAACACGAACCGTCGTGCCAACCGCTAATCGAACAAGATTAACAGGATTTTATACTGCCACACGGCATAATCTGCAGGGCGGGCGCGTATAAATTTCTTTTCGATTAACAAGTTACTACCAGCCGTGTCGATTGGACAGAGCCGGGAGCGCTGGCATCCTGCCGGCTCGTAGGTTGGGCAAAGCCGGATCAGGGACGATCCGGCGTGCCCAACACCAACCTTTCGTTGGGCACGGCGCACCGTCCCTGGTGCACCTTTGCCCAACCTATCAAGATCATGTTTTCGGGAGGATTTATACGCGCTCGCCCTGGCATAATCTGCGCATTTCACTCCCTCTCCCTCCGGGAGAGGGCGGGGGAGAGGGGGAAATTCAAAAGCTCAGATCGTGCCGCGTGGCAGTATAAAACATAACTCGAAGGCTCTTTATGGATTCCGGTAGCGCATCAGTTTGAATTTTCACGCTGCTTTTTTCTTGTAAGGTCCTCTCTTCTTCTAGGGAGGGAAGTCAAGTTTCTGGCTTGCATCAAACCCAAAATTTCAAACTGATGCACTACCTGGATTCCGGACTGCTTTGGCGCGCGCCGGCAAAGCGGCGCGACCGCATCGAACCTCAGCGCTGGGAGATACCGGCAAGGCTTGCCGGGAGCTTGGGTGCCGGGCTCCACACGCGCCGCGGCGACGGCGTTTTTTCCCCGGCACGGCGCCTGCTCCCCGGCACGACACCCAATCCAAAGCGGCGACGGACAGGTACGCCATTACCCATAAAAATAATCCTGTGAATCCTGTACTATCCGACCCGATCCCCTGCGTGATCTCTACAAGAGCCTGAGCGGCAAGGGCGCCCTGCCCCTGGAGCCGGACGACCCCTACTATGTGCCCATCCTGGAGGGAACACCGGAAAAGGACCCTATCCTGGAGCTATGGCGACGTCTGGACTGGTCCGAGTCCGAGAGCGTCAATCTGCTCACCGGCTTTCGCGGCAACGGCAAGAGCACCGAGCTGCGCCGCCTCAAACAGCTGCCGGAAGAAAAGAGCGGCGCCAAGGTCTTCCTGGTCGACATGCTGGATTTCCTGTTGATGACCAAGCCCCTGGAGCCCTCGGATTTCGTGCTCTCCCTGATGACCGCCCTGGGCCGGGCGGTGGAGCTAGACACGGGCCTGCGCGCCCTGACCCATAGCTACTGGGAACGGCTGCAGCGGTTCCTGACCGCCGAGGTAAGGCTGGAGAAATTCGAGCTGGATCTCAAGCAAATCGGGGCGCCCGCCAAGCTCGGCCTCAAGCTCAAGAACGAGCCCGATTTCAAACAACAGATCCAAAAGCACCTGCGCGGCCACCTGAGCCGGCTCATCGCGGACGCCCAGAGCTACGTGGTAAGCCTGGTCCAGGCCATCCGCAAGGAGGCAAAGAACCCGGACCTCAAGGTCGTCCTGCTGGTGGACTCGGTGGAGCAGATCCGCGGCGTGGGCACCGAGGCCGAGGAGGTCCATAAGAGCGTCGTGAACCTCTTCTCCGGCCAGGCCGACAAGCTCGGCTTCCCCCAGCTCCACCTGGTCTACACCGTCCCACCCTATCTGCAAGCCCTGTCCCCGAACCAGGCACGCGCCCTGGGCGGCCAGCCCATCTTCTCCTGGCCCAATGTGCACGTGCGCGACCGCAAGGGCGCCGACGATGAGGCCGGACTCGCGATCATGGAAGCCATCGTCGACCAGCGCCAAGCGGACTGGCGTGACATCATCCCGCCGGACATCCTGCGCCGGTTGGCGATCTGCACCGGCGGCGATCTGCGGGATTTCTTCCGTCTGATCCGCGACTGTGTCGTCATCCTGAGCAACGCGCGGATCGCCCGGCCGGAGGCGAAGCTGGACCAGGAGATGGTAAAGCAGGTCGAGGAGCAGCTGCGCAATGAGCTACTGCCCATTGCCCAGGACGATGCCCGCTGGTTGGCCGAGATCCATAACACCAAGGACACCGCCCTGGAGACAACGGACAAGCTGCCCGATTTGGCCCGTTTCCTGGACGGGAACTTGATCATGAACTACCTCAACGGCGAGCCCTGGTACGACATCCACCCCCTGCTGGCGGAAGAGATCAAACGCCACACAGATGATCGTCGTGCTGAAAGATAAGAACCGCAGAGACGCTGAGGACGCAGAGAGTGATAAAAAGCATGTCTCCGCGATCAGCGGGTATTGTTTTCAACTACGAATCACACGAATCGACGCGAATGTTCCCGTGGGCGCAAACAATCCAATTCGCGAGGATTCGCGTGATTCGTAGTTTTCCTCTTTTTTGCCGCAAATGAACGCACATCGGTCGCAAATGTTATCGGTAATTGAGAGCATCCGTACCAGAGGTGACCGGGCTTGACAAACGAAGCTTCTCTCAACCCGGAGGGCGAGGTCGCCTGGCTGCGTCTCAAGCAGCACCTGGAGTGGTGCGACGGCTTTGCCCTGGCGTTCCTGTTCAGCGACCGGCCCGGCGTCGTCGATGTGCTGCGGGAACGCCTCGCCGCCATCTATCGGGCGCGCGTCACCGGCCTGAAGATCCCGCTGCCGGAAACCCCGGACGCGCTGCTGACCGGCCTGCTGCCGCGCCTGCTCGACCCGCCCCTGTATCAGCGGACCCTGAATGCTCCGGTGTGGTTGGACCTGACCCGCCCGCCGGCCTGCCATCCAAGCAACAGTCCGCTTGGCAGGAGGCCGGTCTGCAATTCCTGGCCCGCCTCAACGAGCAACGCGAGTCCCTGCGTCGCGCCCTGATAAAACCCCTGATCCTGGTGCTGCCCCTGGCGGAGAAGGCCCGGATCAAGGCTTTGGTCCCGGACCTGTGGGCCATCCGCCACTTCAGCCTCGAGACCGGTCCCTGGCTCACCCCGGCAACGGCCCCGGAGCCGGCCCAACCATTTACGCACCCCGAGCCCTTTCCCCTCAGCGAGACCGAGCAAGCACTGGTCCGGGAGTGGCAACGGCTAAAAAACCGGAGCAGCACCCAGCGCGGCGCCCTCCTCGCCGGTGGGCGGGCCTTCGATGCCTTGCTGCGGCGTAGCCATATCGGAGAAGCCAAACAAGCTGCCGCATGGATGCTGGAGACCACCCGTTCGCGGCTTGTCGATCACCCCGAAGACCCCGAGGCCCTGCGCGATCTCTCCGTCTCTCTCGACAATGTGGGCAAGACCGATCAGGCCCTCGGCGACTGGCAGCAGGCGCGCAACGCCTTCACTGAAGGATTGGAGATCGCCCGGAGTCTGGCCGCGGCCCTACCCCGACATCAGGACTACAAGGACCTTCCGGACTGGTTCGAGCGCAGGCTGGCCGGGCTGGCGGCGGCTCGGGAGGAAGACCGGGGTTGATTCGCGTCCGTTCGCGGCTCCCTCTCGCAGGCTGAAAAATCCCCCGAACCGGAGATTGCACATGGCAGTAAAACCGATTCCCGATGGCTATCGGAGTATTACCCCCTACCTGAGCATCCAAGGCGCGGCCGATGCCATTGTCTTCATATAAACAGGCATTCGGCGCAACCGAACTCTTCCGTATGCCCACCCCGAACGGTGAGATCGGCCATGCGGAGATCAAAATCGGAGATTCGACCATCATGCTGGCCGATCCCTGCGGAGAAGGGGAATTCCGAAGCCCCCGAGCACTGGGCGGCTCGCCGGTGGGCCTGCATCTCTACCTGGATGACGTAGACAAGGTTTTTGCGCGCGCCGTCGCGGCTGGGGCAAAAATAATCCAGCCGTTGGAAGACCGTTTTTACGGCGACCGCAACGGCACCCTCGAAGACCCGTTCGGACACCTCTGGTTCCTCTCCAGCCATAAGGAAGACCTTTCTCCGGAAGAAATCGACCAGCGGGCCAAGGAGTTCTTTGCCGAGAACAGCTCCTGATAGGGCCTTCACACGAGTGAGGGTGAATCTTCAAGTGGTAACCTGGAGGAGGCTCCGCAACCTCCCCACTTCTTCTTTGATCCCCCCTCCCCTACCCTCCCCGAGGGTGTCGCAAAAGACCGTGGCTGGAGCGCCGCCTTCCAGGCGGCAGGCATCGCTGAGGCGCCGTTCCAGGGTTACCGTCTTGTCCTCCCGCTGGCCGGCCGCGGAAGCCGGCAAGATGCCGGCACTCCCAAGGGGCATAGGGAGAGGATGGCCAGGGATTTCCGGTACATGGCCTCGACCTGGGCAAGATACCGGCACTCCCAGGGGGCTTAGGGAGAGGGGAGCAACGGGTGCAGTCCGGTGCCTTTTCAGGAATGCCCTGCAACCATCCGGTAGGGTTGGTATGCAGGCTCCCGCCAAAACCGCGTATTGCCCGACTTTTATCAGTGCCATTAAACATTGCCGAGGGTCCGATGACATTTCCTGATCGAGATCGAAGACGCCGAGTGGAAAGCCGCGTAACGGATGCGTCGTCGAGCCCAAGTGGTGAGTGTTTAGTGGTGAGCGCAGCGAACCGCATCTTCGGCGAGGGATTCACTGGACGAGGATATGGTTCGTGCCTATATCCGCCACCAAGACGAAGAGGATGCGCGCTACAATCAGATGAAACTTGGCGTGTAATCAGCCATCTTGGGCGGCTCACAGTGTCATCGTGCCTTTGAGGCGCTCATCCAATAAGCCCTCGGCTTTGCCGGGGGGGTAGTGGTAAATTTTTAAATGGCTGGCGTGGACTTGTTCGATCCCCTCTCCCCGGCCCTCTCCCGGGGGGAGAGGGGGTGTAGCCTGTAGCGCGCCCTACCCATTGCCAGAGGCGATGTTTCCATTTATACCTTAACCATTACCAAGGATCTTATTGAAGAGATCGACAAAAGGATCAGGAAACAGGTAGATTCTCTGATCGAGCGGATTCTCGTTGGGAAATACAGGCACCAGGACGATCAGGATTGGATTGAGATCCAAAGTAAAAGGGTGAATTTAGCAAACACTTCGTCAGGCCAGCAGGAGGCATTACCCCTACTCCTTTTCATATCGCCGTGGTCATTGATTTTTTCTGACGAACGAATAATGCTATTTATCGAAGAGCCCGAAGCCCATTTGTTTCCCGTATCACAGAAGCATATAGTTTCTTTATTTGGCCTGGTCTACAATAGCACGCAACATAACTATGTAATCACAACCCACAGTCCCTACATACTTACTGCCATCAATAACATGATCCTGGCGAAAGATGTAGCGACGCAGTACGGAGAAGATAGTCTGCAAGGCATCATGGAGCCCCACTTCACAATCGCCTATGAAGATGTCAGGGCATACACGATAGAAGACGGCGTGCTGGTCAGCATACTGAACGACGATTCTCGATTGATAGGAGAAAATATCATCGATTCCGTATCGGATGAGTTCGCCGCGGACTTCGATGCGCTTGTCAACCTTCAGGCAGGGATTCGATAAATGGATTTTGAAAAACGACATTCCTCCGCAGAGAAACAGTGCTATATCGTTGCATCCCGCGTTCCGAAGATTGGAACAAAAATACAAAACCTCAAACAAAGATTTGTAACCAGGTACCGGGTTCCTGTTACTTTGAAAACCGTACAGGCCGAGTACAAGCTGGAGCGGCCCGCGTAGGTTGGGATGAACCGACGTAGGATGCGGTGAGCGCGGTATGTCGTAGCAGAATTATACCAACCCCGATTGTGCGAAAGGGATAGTCTTGTAGGTCGGGTTAGGCGCGTGCTTCGGTATGTTCGGTTGGGCCACAGGATTCGGGTGCGCCGTAACCCAACACACGATGCCGCAGGTCAGCCCTGGATGTCGGGTTACGGCGCGTTCGGCCTCGCTGACACACGTCAACCTCCCAGGCGCGCCTAACCCGACCTACAGGACTGGTCGCCCAGGGACGCACCATTACTGAGACCCTGGATATCGCTCGTGATGTCGCCGGGAAACTCCTGGAAGCACGAGCCGAACGCCATCAGCAGGCCACCCTGATGACCACGAGCGATTCGTTCGATTCCGAAAACGAAACATCCTGTTAATCCTGTACTATTGGATGAAAGCACGAACCACAAAGAATTGCTCGATTGAGCATAGGAAAAGAAATGCTCGTTTTGCGCGGTGCTTTCTCCCACTCCGGGTAGTGGTGAATTTTTAGGTAATGGTTAAGGTTTAAATGGAACCATTGCCACTGGCAGTGGGTTTGGCGCTCTAATAGGCTATACTCCCTCTTCCTCCGGGAGAGGGAGTATAGCCTATTAGAGCGCCAAACCCACTGCCAGTGGCAATGGTTCCATTTAAACCTTAACCATTACCCCGTTCCGAATTTCGTCTGCGCAAGCTCGAACAATGCCTGCGGGATGCCACCGCGTAGATCCTGCAGGTTACTGCTGAATACATCTACAGATGTCCCGAGACCGGACCTGACTGCGCCTTGGCCTATCCGACCAGGACCCACCCGAGCACTACTCGCACAGCTCATAGGCTGAGTCGAGGGACGAGACTCAACAAACCAGGCTTGCCCGTAAACGCTGGGTTTCGTTCCTCAACCCAGCCTACTTTCTACTGTATTCGGGTTACTGGATGATGAATAAGGTATGATATGACAATTACTGATATAATTCCAATTATCGAGACCCTTCCCCATGCGGATAAGCTCGAGTTAATGAAATTCCTTTCGGCACAACTTGCTAGGGAAAAAGGTATACTTTTGCAAATCCAGGTTCCTGAGAAGAACGATTCTCTCTGGGATATTGTTGGCATGGCAGAAGGAGAGGATACGGATATAGCCAGACGCCACGATGAATATCTCTATGAGATGAAATGATGGAAAGTGTTTTTGTAGATACCAGTGGATGGTATGCAGCAATTGCGCGGAAAGATCATGATCAGGTAGTGGTTAATGTATAAATGTTATGGTAAAGTAGTCCATTGTGCAAACTTTAACCAAAAGGGTTTTCAGGAATGATTATTGAATCGAAAGTGCATACTTGCCATAAATGTGGCAGCAAAGATCTGACCAAGAATGGTATGAATGCATGTGGCAACCAGCAATATCATTGTAAAACCTGTGGCGCCTATGGCGTACTTGAGCCCCG
>Ga0209568_1000248_pt1 | contig 19193 bp, 16 predicted proteins | sample WorMetOlspDAHAB2_FD_187406 | JGI IMG/M metagenome (GOLD analysis project Ga0209568, IMG submission 187406) | Marine gutless worms symbiont microbial communities from Max Planck institute for Marine Microbiology, Germany - Olavius sp. DAHAB.2... ...
CCCAAGCAGGTGGTAATACCTTATCTCCTGCCAGTAGAGCATCTACAAAATCATAGTATTCTTCATTACTGAGCGGACAATTTATGTAGTCGGCTCCTGCAGAACCAGTGGAGCCAGATCTGTCATAACGGGACTGTTTCCACACAGTCTCCTTACATATGCTGTCGTAGTGCAGGATAGGAGACATGGAATCAAAAAACGCCAACTCCTTTTCTCCTACCAAGTCGGAGATGCAGGACACCAGGGCATCAGAGGTGAGAGGACCTGTCGCTATTATGACATTGTCCCAGCTAGATGATGGGATCTCCGTTATCTCACCTCGCACCAGTGTGATAAGGGGATGAGACCGTATCCTACGTGTCACGGAGGAGGAAAAACCATCTCGATCTACAGCTAGCGCACTACCCGCTGGAACCTGGTTTGCATCTGCACAAGACATGATCAGTGAACCCAACCGACGCATCTCAGCGTGCAGGAGACCAACGGCGCTGACTTCTGCATCATCTGAACGAAAGGAATTCGAACAGACTAGCTCAGCCAATTCATCAGTCTGATGAGCAGCACTTCGTCTGATGGGTCTCATCTCGTGCAGCACGACTCTCAGACCCGAGGAAGCAATTTGCCAGGCTGCTTCTGATCCGGCCAGACCTGCTCCTACGATGTGAACGACTTCAGATTCAGACATAGACGACACCATACTTGCCCAGGGACCTGCAAGAGCCCAGAGACACATCCCAAAAACTCATACTTCTACAATAGGCTCTGGGATCATGTCACTACCAAGACGACTCTGGGATCATGTCACTACCAAGACGACACGGTTTCGTCCTGAGAGCTTGGCTCTGTACAAGGCCGTGTCAGCCTGTTTGAGAATCCAGTTCATCTCCGAAGCTACACGAGACACAGCAACACCTATTGAAACCGTCACGGCAAGCAATTGAGTTCCACTTCCCTCAATACTGGACTCCAGTTGGATGTTGTGTTCCATCACCTCTGTCCGGACCTGTTCCGCCAACTCCATCGCGATTTCCTCCCCTGCGAAGAAGATGCTGGCAAACTCTTCTCCTCCCAGTCTTCCTGAGATCCCCGGAAGGGAAGTCGCTGCTTTGGCCACTAGCTTGATCACTTTGTCACCGGCATCGTGTCCGTAAGTATCATTTACCTGCTTGAAGTGATCTATATCAAACATCATAGCGGTAACCGGTCGCTCAGATGAGGCCGAACTGCAAATCTGGTCTCCCAACTCGAAAAAAGCACGACGATTGTAGAGTTCAGTGAGAGGATCTAGCTTAGCTAGACGAATCAGATCACTCTGTGCTGACTTCATCCTCTCTGCGGATTTCAGCCTGGCAGTTAATTCTTGGCTATTTGGTGGTTTGCTGATAAAGTCGTCGGCACCGTTCTCCAAGGCATCGAGCAGTTTAGCCTGGTCCCTGTCTGATGACATCATCAGGATGTACAGTTGACGGTTCTTCTCTTTAGAGATCTGCCTTGCTGCTGAGCACAGTCGCAATCCAGACATCGTAGGGAATTCAAAACTGGTGATTAACACATCGATATTCGGATCGGAAACCAGATGTTCCAGGGCCAACCTACTGTCCTTGAAAGGCAAGACAGAACATCCTGCACTCACAAGAAGTCTTGACACACACTCTAATCCGACAGTACTAGGCTCAACTAAGACGACACGCATGAGTTAAAGCCCCACGACCTCGAAAACACGATCCCCAATGAATCTTGTCAGCACTCATTCACGAATGAACTGCGCAGTAACCCCATGAAACATAGCGAAAGGCAAGCAAAATGACTAGTGTGGTAGTGTTAGGAATGCAATGGGGAGATGAAGGTAAAGGTAAGGTTATAGATTATCTTTCAGAAAAAGCAGATATAATAGTTCGTTTCCAGGGAGGGCATAACGCCGGCCATACGGTGGTAGCAGATGGAGTGATGTACAAGCTCTCCCTGTTGCCTTCAGGAATAATCCGTCGGAACAAGCTATGTGTGATCGGGTGTGGAGTTGTTTTGGATCCATTTGCCCTGGTCAAGGAAATAGGTCTCTTGAAGGATCAAGGTGTCTCAATAAACTCTAAGAACCTGATGATCGCCGACAATACATCATTGATTTTATCATTCCACCGTGAACTTGATTCGTCACGCGAGGCGGAGTCTGGTGGACTTCGTATCGGAACCACCTGTCGCGGCATAGGTCCGGCATACGAGGATAAAGTGGGACGACGCGCTCTTCGCTTGGCGGATCTCATTGATTTCGAGTCTCTTCCTGCCAAGATGGAGCCCATCCTGAGACACCACAATGCAATCAGAACTGCTTTTTCGTCGCTTCCACCACTGGAGGCGTCCTGCGTGTTAGAGGATCTATTGCAGGTGAGAGACGAAATACTTCCTTACGCAGTTCCAGCAGGAAAACTCATTGAATTGTATAGCACGTCTGAGCGCAATATTCTTTTCGAGGGAGCTCAAGGTACTTTTCTCGACATTGACCATGGCACCTATCCCTTTGTCACTTCATCGAACACGATAGCTGGGCAAGCTGCAATCGGAGCTGGAGTCGGACCTGGTACTCTGGATCGGGTATTGGGCGTCACAAAAGCCTACACTACCAGGGTCGGAGAAGGACCATTCCCGACGGAAGATACCGGACGCGTTGGGGATATTCTTGGAAATTATGGGCAAGAATTTGGCACTTCCACTGGAAGAAAACGGCGTTGTGGTTGGTTCGACGCGGTACTGGTTCGTCAGGCTGTCAGAATTAGTGGAGTTGACAGTATTGCTATCACCAAAATCGATGTACTAGATAACCTGAATGAGATAAAGATATGTACCGGATATAGGCTTAATGGAGAGGTCATTGATTACTTGCCGACCTGCTCAAAAAGCCAATCCGAACTGGAACCTGTTTATGAGGTGATGCCTGGATGGAACCGGCCTACAAATGGAATACAGGATCTCTCAGACCTTCCTAAGGAGGCGTTGGATTACGTGAATGCCATCACACAACTTACAAATGTAAAAGTTTCTGTGTTATCGACTGGTCCGAGCAGGCAAGATACGATTTTCGTAATGGATCTTTTTGCTCCTAATTCGTAACCGCATTTGAATTTTGAAGTCCTGTCGTGATAGTGTGGAGATCATCATCTCCTGGACCAGGATAGGGTATTACGGAGTGTAGCCAGAGTGAAATCGATAGACCACTACAAACTACTGAAGCGATCTCTGGAAGAGGAACAGAGCTCATCTAGCAAAGGACGTCGCTTTTCCTATGAGAAAAGGCGTTATCTTTTGACCGTTGAACAACTTCAAGCACATGACGGTGCTACGGTCTTGATGGAGGACGTCATAGGTGAACGCCTGAAGCTAGAAGGAGCAATCAGACGCGTTGAAGTGGAATCCCTGTACAAGGCCTTGGACAGGATCTTTGATGGCAGTCCACATGGTATTGCTTTTCCTTTGAAGCCTGGGCTTGAGGAGAAAAAGCTAAGCCAACAGCGACTGCCTAAGATTTCAGGCAGTAAGACTGTCCAATTGCACGACCAGCATGATCAGTCTGTGCCGGAGACTGAAAAGGTCGTATCTATTGCCGCCTCGAATTACAAGATAGACGGTGATCCACCTGATGAAGGTATACAGGAGATAGAAGCAGAAGATCAGGAAGAAGACATATACGAACAAGCTGATGTTTCCTCATTGGGCACAGGGAGGGCAGAAAATAGAACGGAAGTTCTGGAATACACTCGTGTTTCCTTGAGGTACTCTTCAACGAAGGATGAGCGATCCGGCGAAGAAAAAGAGAGGTACTCTTCAACGAAGGATGAGCGATCCGGCGAAGAAAAAGAGAGGCACTCTTCAACGAAGGATGAGCGATCCGGCGAAGAAAAAGAGTCGTGTGATGACATTCATCATACTGACCAGCTTGATGACGGAGTAGAGAACAGGATTTTACTACACGTATTCCCGAAGCAAAGGGGATCGAATAGTGTCTCCAACCAAACCGCTTCGGAAGAAGTGTATACGGAATCTGCCATCTCTTCTTTATCTTCTCTATTTTCGCCTAATGCTTCTTGGTTCTCCTTCGACAAGCTAGGTTCTTCGCCTAATGCTTCTTGGTTCTCCTTCGACAAGCTAGGTTCTTCGCCTAATGCTTCTTGGTTCTCCTTCGACAAGCTAGGTTCCACGCTAGCTTCTTTAAGACAAAGGGTTTTCTCTTTACTGGATCAGGCCCGGGAACTCCTATTTATATCTCCGTCACGCAGGCAAGTTTTGATAGTTTCATCTGTGGTTTTACTCCTTCTTTTGATGAGCGTGATACTCGTCTCGGATGGTGATTGGTTTGGTTTTCTGTCTGACCGTTCCAACGGCGATAATATGCGAGTTGCTACGACTGAAAGTTCCGCCACGAGAACCAAGTTGCTTCCAAAGATAACCGATAGAGTAGGTACACCTCGCTATCCTGAGAATGTCGAAGCGACGAAACTCGGTGAGAATGAGGGTGTGATCAAAAAAATCAGAAGTAAGCCTAATGCGTTTCCGAGGTTGCCGAAGAAGAAGTCGCGTATCTCTTCGACAAGACAAACGACGGATGATATGTCGACTACAGTGGCTTCTGTGGAGAAGCAATTGCCTCCTTCCATTTCTGACTCTGTGCTTGTGGCACCAGGAAAACAAGTGCCTCAGGTGCGTCTTATAGAGACCGATGGAGACACCAGTTCAGTGACCAGTTTGTCGAGAAACGGTCGAGTGACCTGGCGAATGACAAAAATCACTCCATCTCTGAGCCGTCCATCGATACCTGCGGTCCGTGGTGATGTCGAAATACTGGGTGGTCAGCTACGCCTCATGATATCGATCCGTGAGAACTTCGACGACATGTTACCTGCAAGTCACGTTATAGATCTGCGTTTTTCGAATACAGCTGATTTCCACGGCAAGAGCGTGATCGACATGCCTGGCTTGGTAATCAAACAGAGTGAACAGGCTTCAGGACAGTCTTTAGCGGGTGTTACGGCGAAGATTTCGGATGGTTTTTTTTATCTAGCCTTATCATCTGATCCGAAGGATCAGCAGAACAATGCCTTCATCATGAAGAACGGGAAATGGTGGTCGATTCCACTGATCTACGAAACTGGAGAACGGGCCACGCTTTTAGTATCGGCCACCAGTGGCGATAGCAATATCATCGCTGATTTTTTCACCTCTTCGCCTGTCCCCTCTGACACTTCCAGCACATGATTGGAGCAAGTTTTCTGTCTCTTAGGAGCAGAATAGTGTAAGTCATTGCTGACTAAGTCTGGGGCACAATTTTCGCTCACGGCCCTAACTCGATTTAATACCGGCCTTCGCCCTGCATGAAGCCGGTCTAGTACCAGCCCAACAGCAAAAGAGCTTCCTCAGATAAACGGCTCCGATCCCATGGAGGATCAAAAGTCAAGTTAACGCTGGCTCCAGATACACCAGGCAGCATGAGAACCGCGTTTTCAACCCAAAGAGGCATCTCCACGGCAACGGGACAACCAGGAGTCGTCAAGGTCATCTCGATAGTGACATATCTGTCATCGCTGATGTCCACTCCGTATATCAAACCCAATTCATAAACATCCAGTGAGATCTCAGGATCGACTACTGTCTTTATAGCCCCGATGATGTCGTCCTTCATCTTTGCGAATTCATGGTCTGGAATGGAAGAAGTGAATCTGACCTTGTCATTTCTCATTTCACAGGAATGATTTTCCTGGTTCGCTTTTTCCTCTACCACCTAAATGCTCCTTTTTTACCTTACCGGAGATAAATCCCAGATCAAAGACAGGCACACAGGGAGAAAATCCATACTGCGGATCAATTCTCAATTCAAAAGGGAACGGGCTTTCAATACAGCACTGCGGATCAATTCTCAATTCAAAAGGGAACGGGCTTTCAATACAGCATCCACTAGCCGATCCACTTCATCCCTAGTGTTGTACAGGGCAAAGGAGGCTCTACAAGTAGCCTTAGTATCAAAAAAGGTGAGCAAAGGCTGAGCACAATGAGTACCAGCACGAACTGCTACTCCACAACGATCCAAAATCGCTGCAACATCGTAGGCATTAGTACCTGACAAATTGAAGGATATGATAGCTCCCTTATTTTCAGCCTGTCCATAGATTCGCAGTCCGGGTATGTCTTTCAGGGCATCGTAGGCGTAGGCGAAGATCTCCGATTCATGAGCAAACACCTCGTCTCTCCCTAGGCCCTCCAGATAAGATACAGCAGCTCCTAACCCCACTGCCTCCACTATTGGAGGAGTACCAGCCTCAAACCTATACGGAGGATCTTCATAAATAGCTTCCCCGAGGGACATCTCCTTGACCATCTCTCCACCCCCCAGAAATGGAGGCATATCCTTCAGAAGATTCAGCTTTCCATACAAGACACCGACACCGGTAGGACCGTACAATTTATGCCCGGTCACTCCATAAAAATCCACGTCCAGATCCTGAACATCGACAGGACAATGAACTGCAGCTTGCGCTCCATCCAGGAGAACCAAAGCTCCTACTTCATGCGCGGCACGGATTATGTTTCGAACTGGGGGCACAGTACCCAAGACGTTGGACATATGGGTCAGAGCTACTATCTTAGTGCCTGGTGTCAACAACTTGAGGAACTCATCGAAAAGAAACGATCCCTGCTCTGAAACCGGAACCCACTTGAGATTTATCCCTCGTCGCTCGCGTAAAAAATGCCAAGGGATGATATTGGAATGATGTTCCATCACTGAAACGATCACCTCATCTCCTGGAACCAGTCTCTGTCCCAAAGAGCTTGCAACCAGGTTGATCGCATCCGTCACAGACTTAGTGAAGATGATTTCCTCTCTGTGGGCAGCATTTAGGAACCTTCGCAGTATCTCGCGAGCTCCTTCATATGCCTCGGTGGCGACGTTTGCCAGGTGATGTATTCCCCTATGTACGTTGGAGTACTCACTTAACATGAAGCGTCTCATCCGATCTAATACGACCAGAGGCTTCTGAGCCGATGCAGCATTATCCAGATAAGTCAAGGCATTCCCGTGCACAGAAGTGGCGAGAATCGGGAAATCAGCCCTAGTTGCCCCAGGATCGAATGACACTTCAACTACCTCTTGCTTTAGTCCAATCTCCCACCTTCAGGGTGATGTCCTGTCTGAGGACCTCAAGACAAGTCTTCAACAGACCTTGCTCGTCTATGTCTTCGATTATCTCCAGTGCAAAGGCCTTGATGAGCAAGCTCTCCGCCTGGCTTCTTGGAATTCCTCGTGACATCATGTAGAAGAGCGCGACCTCGTCCAGAGCACCACAAGTCGCTCCGTGAGAGCAGCAAACGCTATTAGCAAAAATCTCCAACTCTGGCTTGTTCACCATGCTCGCAGCTCCGGAAAGCAACAGACCATTGGAAAACATTGTACCAGAAGTGTTCTGACTGCCAGGCCTAACTACCACCTTGCCTTGAAAGATCCTCTTTGCTTGTCCATCTAAGATGGAACGAAAACCTTCCTGGCTGCTAGACTGCTCTGAATTGTGACGTACTATCGCAGTAGTATCTGAATGTGCATCCCCCTTCAGGAGATCCAGTCCTGCTAAACGTACTTCGGAATCCTCGTATAGATCCACCAAGGCCTGTCTGCGCGAAAAACCATCCGGCGTGCTGAACACGAAGCTTTCCAGCTTACCTCTATCTCCGACACTTGCCAACATGCTGGACAAGGTCAATGACGACTTGTCTTCGAGTGTGTGACGCAGATGTGAAAGTTTTGCTCCATCGGATAAAATCACCTGCAAGATATCGTTAGTCTGGTGTCCTGTATTCGCAACATTTACGACTTCGACCAGGCCTAGAGAAGCCCCCTTCCCCAACAGGATGATGGATCTGGTTGCGGTCATTCTGGCTTCCCCATGGGTCGAATGTACGAGTGTAACCACTTGATCCATCTGGACTCCATCGGGCACCTGCAGCACTATTCCTCCGGTCACAAATGCCAGGTTCAGATCGAATGATGCATCTTCGGCCATGAAGTCATGTCGCTTGAGCAGATCTAGTATTTCTCTCTCACCGCTTTCGAGCACTTCTGTTAGTGAACGCAGCCTAACTCCTTCTGGCAAGATGAGATCTCTGGCTTCAGAAGCCAAATGACCATTGACGAGTCTGAGCTGTAAAGCCTTGAGAGGCTTCGACATCAGATCACAGTCATCATAAATCTCCCTTGGATCATACGGTGGAACAGGATCTACTGGGTTCACTTTTTCCCATTGCGACCTGAGGTCAGTGTATCGCCACTCTTCCACTCGTCTGCTTGGCAGTCCTGCACGCGCCACAGAGGACATGGCTTCCGCTCTCATCTGACGCATTCTGTCGCATCCAGGCAAGTCAGACTCCAGTGCCTGAAATCCCTGTATCAAATCGAGCTCTGCTCGTGTCTTGTTACTTTTTCCATTTGAGAGATCAAGAGGCATCATTACAGGCTGTTCCACCACTTATGTACTCCACTGAAGGTATCCACTGTTTTCCAACTCGAGTGCCACTTCGACACCGCCAGACCTTACTATCCTGCCCTTGACAAGTACGTGCACCACATCTGGCTTTACGTACTCCAAAATGCGATGATAGTGGGTTATGATGATGATGCTTCTTTTCGGACTGCGCAGGGAGTTGACCCCTTGTGCCACGATTTTCAGAGCGTCTATGTCGAGTCCGGAATCCGTCTCATCCATTATGCAGAGCCTCGGATCTAAGACTGCCATTTGCAGTATCTCATTGCGCTTCTTCTCTCCACCTGAAAAGCCATCGTTGATCGAACGCTTTAGGAGTTCTTCTGGCAACTGCAACTGTTTGGCTTTTTCCCTTACCAAGCTCATAAAAGCTGGTACGGATAACTCCTCTTCTCCGCGTGCTTTCTTTTGTGCGTTCATTGCTGCTTTCAAGAACTGCATATTGGAAACACCGGGGAGGGCTACCGGATACTGAAAGGCCAAGAAGACTCCCTTACACGCGCGTTCATGTGGTTCAAGGAGGAGTAGGTCTTCTCCATCGAACAGCACGGAGCCCTGACTCACTTCTAGTTCTTTGTGACCCGCTAGGATATTTGCCAGAGTAGATTTTCCGGATCCATTCGGACCCATAATCGCATGGACCTCACCACTAGCTACCGAGAGCTGCAGTCCCTTTAATATTTCAGGTCCTCCATCAGAGATTTGAACGCAGAGATCATTTATAGAAAGCATTTTTTCATCCTGTTCAAGCATGTGCGATCAGCAGACCGCATTATGTAATCCACTTGTAGTATCAAGTCTGACAGAGACCCTACCAACGCGAAATAAGATTTCCTCCAGCTGCTTCCCTCTAGACTGAGACCGTGCTCGCCCGGAGGAAAACTCCATAAGATTTACCCAACACTTCCCTCCAGACTGAGACCGTGCTCGCCCGAAGGAAAACTCCATAAGATTTACCCAACACTTCCCTCCAGACTGAGGCCAATCAATTGCTGCGCCTCAGCTGCGAACTCCATCGGAAGCTGCTGTAGGACATTCTTGACAAACCCATTGACAATAAGAGCCGTCGAGGCCTCTGGATCCAGTCCACGGCTGTAACAGTAAAACAAAGTGTCATCGGAAATACGCGACGTAGTCGCCTCGTGTTCTAGAATCGCCGAAGAATTGTAGTTCTCAACATAAGGAACTGTATGAGCACTACAGGAAGAACCTATCAACAGACTGTCGCAATTGGTGAAATTACGAGCCTTATTGGCATTGCGATGTACAGTGACTCGGCCACGATAGGTGTTACTCGACTTCCCAGCAGATATCCCTTTGGCTATTATACGGCTCGCCGTATTTGAACCGAGATGCAGCATTTTGGTACCACTATCGACTTGCTGGAAACCATTCGAAATAGCTATCGAATAAAAAGAACCATGGGAGTGATCTCCACGCAGAATGCAACTTGGATACTTCCAGGTGATCGCCGAACCCGTCTCCACCTGGGTCCAGGATATCCTCGAACACGCACCACGACAGTCTCCACGTTTTGTTACGAAATTGTAGACTCCACCCTTCCCTTCTCTGTCTCCTGGATACCAGTTCTGGACTGTAGCATACCTGATCTCTGCGTCCTCAAGCGCTATCAGCTCCACGACCGCTGCATGTAGCTGGAATTCATCTCTCATAGGAGCGGTACATCCTTCCAAGTATGATACGTACCCTCCCTTTTCGACTATTATCAGGGTTCGCTCGAACTGGCCGGTTTTTCTCTCATTCATCCTGAAGTATGTCGACAACTCCATGGGGCACCGCACGCCTTCTGGCACGTATACGAAAGATCCGTCCGAAAAAACCGCTGAATTGAGAGTTGCATAGTAATTATCCGTGACCGGCACTACTGTACCCAAGTACTTCCGAACCAAGTCGGGATGGTTCTGTACGGCCTCCGACATGGAGCAGAATATCACACCGCTCTTCTCGAGTTCTTTCTGAAAGGTGGTTATTACAGACACAGAGTCAAACACCGCATCTACGGCCACTTTAGGCTTATCCAGTCCCAGTAGAGCATCTCTTTCTTTCAGTGGAATACCCAACTTTTCGTATGTCAGCAACAGTTCGGGATCCACTTCATCGATGCTATTGTACGTTGGCATGGATTTAGGGGCCGCGTAGTAATACATATCCTGGAAATCGATGTCCGGATGATCGACTTTTGCCCAACGAGGTGACTTCATTTCCAGCCAACGTCGGTATGCCTTCAGCCTCCACTGTAACAACCAGTCTGGTTCGTTTTTTTTGGAAGAGATATAGAGGACAGTATCCTCAGAAAGCCCCTTTGGAGCTAATTCCGAATCTATCTTTGTTTCGAACCCGTATCCATAACGATCCACGTCGATGGCCGAAACTTTATCCACAGTCTCCTGCGCTGGAGCCCCCACAGTCCACCTCCCAGTTACAACACAAATCTCAACTAGACCGGAGGGGTCAAAGTTGGATGCCGTCAATGGCAAAGGATCCAAACTCCCAGGCTGCCCCGCAGCTCCGCAGGACTTCCTGAGAGCAATACACAGATGCCCAGCCGAAGGAAAATGATGGTACGGGTGGTCGGAGTCGAACCGACATGTCCTTGCGGACAACGGCTTTTGAGGCCGTCGCGTCTACCTGTTCCGCCACACCCGCAGATGCTCCAACCTGAGTGATCTTTGAAGATCTTGGCCAAGTGCACTTCAGTATTTTCTCAGACCCACATGGAGGCTGGTATTCTCTGCTTCCTGATATCACACTTCCTTCTGCGTTCCCAGCCCCCAAACGGAGATTGCATTATTTTGGATCAAATACAGCTCACCGATTGCACTAAACAGAGCTAGAGATATGCCGATACGATTAATGTGTCAACTCTCTGCAGATTATTCAATCTAGGTGTCTGTGTTCTGTATCAAGATTTCTGGTGTGTCAACCTAATACTATCCTGCGTAAATGTGTCAAGTTTTTACAGGTTCTTCGATCTAGGCACCTGGGGGTTTCCAAGCTTCCGTGTGTATCATATGGTGTTTTTCAAGCTTCCGTGTGTATCATCCTATTACCATTCGCACATTAGTAAATTTCTTCATGCATTCTGGTATTTTAAAGCAGTACTCCTCCTCATACCGCAGAGATAATACAACGGAAACCAAGTACAACACTGGCAGCATGATATGAATTCCATACAAAGCATTTCAAAATATGTGCTTAATTTCGTTTTTTAGTTTAGGAGACTTTTACATGACTACAGGTAGTCGGGTTATTCTATGCGCATCCTGAGGTATTTTCTATTATCAGTGAGCATCCTTGGTCTGACGCTTTCAATGGGGTCTAGCGCCCAAGCCAAATGGACCGAGTTGAACACCAGAAATGGCATTAGCTTTTCTTTTGCCCCCATAGTAAAAATGGTCTCATCCTCTGTAGTGAACGTATACGCCAAACAGCCTCCTGAAAATACAGCTTCTGCTCCATTTCCTGATGAACCCTTTTTTCGACAGTTTTTCGGTGAAAGCTTCCTAAAAAAGCTGATTCCACGAAAACAGTTCGCTTCTTATCTAGGGTCTGGCGTGATAATCGACAGAACCGGCCTAATAGTGACAAACTATCACGTCATCAAGGATGCCACCGAAGTAAGACTTATCTTGGCAGACAAGCGCGAACTTAATGCCAAGGTGATACTAAAAGACGAAGTTTCCGATTTGGCCTTTCTGAAGATATCCAAGCCTGGAACCTACCCCTCCCTGGACATGGGAGACTCAGATGCTCTGGAGGTTGGAGACTTCGTACTCGCCATAGGCAATCCTTTCGGAGTCGGGCAGACTGTTACAAGTGGTATCGTATCAGCTTTAGCCCGCATACGAGCCAGTGATTCTGAGTACCGGTTTTTCATTCAAACTGACGCGGCAATCAATCCAGGGAACTCGGGTGGAGCTCTGGTGGACGTGAATGGTAAGCTGGTAGGAATTCCAACGGCCATCTACACTAGGTCTGGAGGATCACAGGGAATAGGCTTTGCCATTCCCTCTGCCCTGGTGAAATTCGTAGCATCACAGACAGAGTATAGCTCTGTCGTCCATCGCCCCTGGTTTGGTGCTGATTTGCGATCTGTCGCCTTCAATGCGGAAAAGAGTTTCGGAACAGAGCGCGCGACCGGAGCCATCATCTCTCATGTATTCGAAGGCTCTCCGGCGATGAGAGCAGGATTGCAAACCGGTGACTTGATACTCAGCATCGATGATGTAGCGGTCGAAGATCCATATTCTTTCAACTATCGCTTTTCCATAAAGCCAATCGGGTCTACCACGAAATTGCGTGTGCTTCGAGAAGGCGCCCAGATGGAAGTGAGGGTTCCTCTGGCCTCTCCTCCTGAGCTCATTCCTCGTGATGTGCGACACATAAAGACCTATTCTCCCTTTCAAGGTGCGACTTTTGCCAATTTGTCTCCTGCCGTATCGGATGAGCTTAAACTTCCTTTGACCTCTGAAGGAGTGGTAGTCCTTCACCTTGATGATGCGTCTGTGGCTCGCAAGTTGGGCTTCGCGAAAGGGGATGTGATACTAGAAGTCAACGATTCTGCAATCACTACGACGAGGTCACTTGAACGAGTCATCTTGTCTTCCAACGCACACTGGACTGTCTCGATAAGACGTGGAGACCGAGTCCTGAAGATGTCCTTGCACATGTAGCGATGATGCGTCCTTGCATAGACCTATGCGACCTGCAAACTTCCACGCAAACTTCTATGTGAGGAATGCGACCTGCAAACTTCCACGCAAACTTCTATGTGAGGAATGCGACCTGCAAACTTCTACGCAAACTTCTATGTGAGGAATGCGACCTGCAAACTTCCACGCAAACTTCTATGTGAGGAATGCGACCTGCAAACTTCTACGCAAACTTCTATGTGAGGAAGAGGCTGACATCCTCAGAAACCTCATGGAAACACATGAGAGGATTCACAGCCTGACGCGCCCGGGAGGACTCGAACCCCCAACCTCTTGATCCGTAGTCAAGTGCTCTATCCAATTAAGCTACGGGCGCACACAATGGAGCAGAGAGGATACCCTCAGACAACAGGCTTATCAAGAAGAATCTGCTAACTACCTCCAAATACTCCCTCAGACGAGAACATAATATTCGGGTCGCTAACCAGTTTTTTATCCAAAAAACCACCTCCACACTTTCTGCGTGTAAAAATCTCTGTTAGCATGTGGCTGTTTGACGTAAGATTAGGATGGAGGAGTCATTGTGGACGATACAGTAATAGTAGGAGCAGCCCGTACCGCAGTGGGCGGCTTTTTAGGTGGCTTTAGTAACGTTCCTGCACATCAGCTTGGAACGGCTGTCGTGAGGGCTGTCCTGGAACGCTCCGGAATCAGCGCAGATGAAGTGGACGACTTGATCTTCGGTCAAGCCCTGACTGCAGGTCAAGGTCAGAACCCGGCGAGACAAACCGCCATCTTAGCGGGTCTTCCCTGTGAGTCAACAGCGATATCGATAAACCAAGTATGCGGATCCGGCTTGCGGAGTGTGGCACTGGCCTCACAACAAGTAATGACTGGTGACGCGAAGGTGGTACTCGCTGGTGGACAAGAAAATATGTCTATGTCCCCTCATCTTGTACATGTACGCTCTGGTACAAAAATGGGGAACCTTGACCTCACTGATTCAATGCTAAAGGACGGACTATTAGACGCATTCAACAATTATCACATGGGGAATACTGCAGAGAACCTCGTAGAAAAGTGGCAAATCACTAGAGAAATGCAGGATGCCCTGGCAGTCGTATCACAGAACAGGGCGGAAGCTGCCCAAAAAGCTGACAAGTTCGTTGAAGAGATTGTCCCAGTGACCGTCAAGACACGCAAAGGACCCGTCGTGGTCGACAAGGATGAGCACATCCGTCATGGTGTCACGATAGATAGCTTGGCCAAGATTCCTCCTGCCTTTAAGTCCGATGGAAGCGTTACAGCTGGGAACTCTTCTGGCCTCAACGATGGAGCTGCAGCTGTATTGCTGATGTCTGCCAAAGAAGCTTCCGCTCGCGGTCTGTCACCACTTGCACGCATTGTGTCCTGGGCGACAGCGGGAGTGGAGCCTTCCATCATGGGAATAGGAGCCGCTGCTGCCGCCAAACTTGCCTTGAAGAAGGCTGGCTTGTCACTGAGTGATATAGATTTATTCGAATCCAACGAAGCCTTTGCAGCTCAAGCAATAGCTGTGAGCATCGAGTTGGGATTGGATCAAGACAAGGTGAATGTCAATGGCGGAGCAATTGCCCTCGGTCATCCGATTGGAGCCTCTGGAGCTCGCATTCTCGTGACTTTGCTGCATGAAATGCGACGTGGGAAGCACAAAAAGGGCCTGGCAACACTCTGTGTTGGTGGTGGAATGGGAGTGGCCATGATCCTGGAACTGGTGTAGGCCCCCTCCTCTGGCGCAATGAATTTGCGGTTCCGGAGATAGAAAAATGAATTTGCGGGTCCGGAGATAGAAAAATGAATTTGCGGGTCCGGAGATAGAAACTTGATGATGTCTGATCTGGTTAGGCCAATTGAAGTAGATTAAGGAGGCTGAGTGATGTCGAGAGTGGCATTAGTGACTGGTGGCACACGAGGTATCGGCGCAGAAACTGCAAAGAAGCTGCAAGCCGCAGGTTATAGGGTCGCTGTAAACTACGCTGGAAACGAGGAAGCAGCAAAAGCGTTTACAGACAGTACTGGGATCCCAGCTTACAAGTGGGATGTCAGCAATTATGACGAATGTGAAGAAGGGGTCGCGACTGTAGAAAAGGACTTGGCGGCTCCTATAGACGTATTGGTAAACAACGCTGGCATCACTCGAGACGCTTTTCTGCATAAGATGACTTCATCGCAGTGGGCGCAAGTCGTGGATGTCAACCTGACCAGTCTTTTCAACATGGTCAGACAAGTCATAGGCGGAATGCGGACCCGTGGGTTTGGAAGAATTATAGTCATCTCTTCGATCAACGGACAGAAGGGACAGATTGGTCAAGCAAACTACGCTGCTGCGAAGGCTGGTGCTATCGGTTTTGTGAAGGCTTTAGCGCAAGAAAACGCCTCTAAAGGCATCACTGTCAATGCGATTTGTCCTGGGTACATCAACACTGAAATGGTACGCAGCGTTGATGAAAGCCAAAGGGAGCGCATCGTAGCTCAGATCCCTGTCGCGAGACTGGGTGAAGCTGAGGAAATAGCTAGGTCTGTAGTGTTTGCGGCTTCTGATGAGTCCGGCTTCATGACTGGTTCTACTTTGTCGATCAACGGTGGTCAGTATATGACTTGACGATGATCTGGTCTCTCCGCTCGCAGCGGCATATGCCCTGCGGGCGGACACCAAGCAGTCTTTTCAGAAATGCTTTCCTAGAGGAGTCCGGGAGTGGAGAACTTACCAACTCGACGATGACCTTGTCTCTCCGCTCGCAATGCATATACCCCAGGCCAGCAAGCAGTCTTTTCAGAAATGCTTTCCTAGAGGAGTCCGGGAGTGGAGAACTTACCAACTCGACGATGACCTTGTCTCTCCGCTCGCAATGCATATACCCCAGGCCAGTAAGCAGTCTTTTCAGAAATGCTTTCCTAGAGGAGTCCGGGAGCGGGAAACTTGCCAGCCCTTTCCTCGATAACGGTTCCGATCTGAAACAGGCGATCCTCACAGAAGGCAGGACCTATCAACTGTAGAGAAAGAGGCAACCCATCGAGTGAGGTTCCGGCAGGGATGGCTATAGCCGGCAACCCAGCTAGGTTCGTAGCAACAGTCAGGATGTCACAGGCGTGCATACTGGCCGGATTATTGCTCTTCTCTCCCATCACAAATGCCTCCGATGGAGCCGCAGGAGTGAGTATGACATCGACCCCAGTACGAAATACTGTTTCAAAGTCCCGCTTGACGAGAGTGCGGATCTTCTGAGCCTGTATACAGTAATGCTCGTATCCTTCATTGGATGCCAGATATGCTCCAAGCAACACCCGTCGACGCACCTCTGATCCGAAACAGGAACTCCTTGTACGCGAGTAGATGTCGTCTGCATGCTTTCCATTCACACGCAACCCATACCGCATTCCGTCATAGCAGGATAAATTAGAAGAAACCTCCACCGAAGACAAAATACAATAGGCAGGCAGGGCGTACTCCGTGTGAGGAAGTGATATTTCCCGAACCGAGGCACCGGCTTCTTTGAGCCATTCAGCTCCTTGGCTCCAGAGTTTTTCCACTTCCGGTGTCATTCCATCCACCTTGTACTCTTTCGGGATGCCGACCACCTTACCTTTGATGGATTCTCCAATCAGTTTTTCGTAGTCGGACACCTCTACATCTGCCGATGTCGAATCCTTGTAGTCCACTGAGGCAATACTCTTTAGCATGATGGCGGAATCTCGTACCGACCTGGTAATTGGTCCTGCCTGATCGAGAGAGGAGGTAAAGGCTATGACCCCCCAACGAGAGCAACGACCGTAAGTCGGTTTCATACCCACAACTCCACAGAAAGCCGATGGCTGACGTATCGAACCACCGCTGTCAGTCCCTATAGCACCGGCACAGAGCCGAGCTGCAACAGCAGCGGCAGAACCTCCCGAGGAACCTCCAGGAACCAAATCCTTTTTTGCGATTCTCTCATCCTTGCTCTTCCAGGGGTTGATTACCGGTCCGAAGTAGGATGTCTCATTGGATGACCCCATGGCAAACTCATCACAACTGAGCTTACCCAACATCACCGCACCATCTTTCCAGAGATTTCCGCTTACGGTTGACTCGTACGGAGAAATGAAGTTTTCCAACACCTTGGAACAAGCTGTCGTGCGGACATCTTTGGTGCATAGTAAGTCCTTGATCCCCATGGGGACACCTTCCAGAAGACCCACTTCACCCTTGGCCCGACGCATATCGGAAGCTCTTGCCATTTCCAAAGCCAGATCCCGTGTCACAGTCACGTAAGTATTGAGAGAAGCGAGTCGCTCGATGGACATGAGGTGCTGCTCTGTGATCTCCACAGAAGTGAAGTCTTTTCTCGACAATCCCTCGAGGATCTCTGCAATCGATAACTGTGTTAGATCATCCATGGCTCTTACAACGCTCAACTTCAAATAATGTGGACACAAAAAACTCCTCAGCTCTTCCCTGCAATCACGGATCCCAGAGCGAACAGAATCATTCAACTATTCTCGGACAGACAAAGAAAAGTCCCTTACTAGCGGGAGCATTGGAAAGCAGGTCAGAAGTGTAATCTCTACCTTCCAGTACGTCATCACGCATACGTGCACCTTCTGGCACTCCGGTGACTGTTGGGGGTACATCTGACAAGTCTAGCCTGTTCATCTCCTCGACTAGATCTATGATGGAATCAAACTTAACCCGAAGGGCCATTGCTTCTTCTTCATTGACATCTATCCGCGCGATCATGGCGGCATGTTTCACTGTATCCATCTTAATTGACATTGTCTTCGTCTAACACCTTATTGTTCACTTCGAAGGTAACTCCGTGCTACATACAGATAATATCTAAGAGGAGCAAAGGTTTTTGTCTAGGGATAGCAAAGGTTTTTGCTTTCCCATCACGTGATTTATGTTAGCGCAGTGTGTTTTAGCGACAAGGCTTATGAAAGGTTTATTGAGATGTTTTCCCGTCATAAAGCACTACCTGTTGTTGTAGCTTTGTGTTGTTTTGGATGTACTCATAATGCGTCGATTGTTCAGGACTCTGTTACTCCGGTGACCAGCAGCGATGTTGCTGTTGAGCAAGATGCGCCCCTATCTACAACTAAGAGCTCCGCGACAATACCACTAAAGGATATACAAGGCTTTACGGGCAAAGTTGGGAATACGATTTTCTTTTTTGAAGGTTCTGCTGACCTATCACTTAAAACCCAGTCTATTTTGGCTGAGAAAGCATCTTGGTTGCGTTTGAATCCTCGGTATGATTTGGTCATAGAGGGTCATGCTACTGAAAGAGGCACACGGCAGTACAAGTTGGCTTTATCTGGCAGGCGTGCGCATGCTGTACGTGATTACATTGTCGCTTTAGGTATTTCTCCTCGACGCATTATCACTCACTCGTACGGCAAGGAACGTCCGTTAGAAGTCTGCCGCGATGCCACATGCTGGAGCAGAAATCGCCGCGTGGTGCTGAGTCTGAGGCCATCCCCTCAGGAGCCAAAGGATGATGGTTAAAGGAGAATGATTAGCAGCCCAGCATTTTTGAAATAGCCAGCACTGGAGGATGCTTGTTCGTTGATTGATTCCAAGGCTCTGAGGTTTCAAAAAACCCTGGTCAGTGACATGAAGCTGAAGCCTCCCCATGGGTTCCAAAGAATCCTGTTCAGCGAACTGGCTCCGAAGCTCTCAGGTTTCAAAAAACCCTGGTCAGTGAAATGAAGCTGAAGCCTCCCCATGGGTTCCAAAGAATCCTGTTCAGCGAACTGGCTCCGAAGCTCTCAGGTTTCAAAAAACCCTGGTCAGTGACATGAAGCTGAAGCCTCCCCATGAGTTCCAAAGAATCCTGTTCAGCGAACTGGCTCCGAAGCTCTGAGGTTTCAAAAAAAACTGGTCAGTGACATGAAGCTGAAGCCTCCCCATGGGTTCCAAAGAATCCTGTTCAGCGAACTGGCTCCGAAGCTCTGAGGTTTCAAAAAAAACTGGTCAGTGACATGA
>Ga0209568_1000249_pt1 | contig 19170 bp, 13 predicted proteins | sample WorMetOlspDAHAB2_FD_187406 | JGI IMG/M metagenome (GOLD analysis project Ga0209568, IMG submission 187406) | Marine gutless worms symbiont microbial communities from Max Planck institute for Marine Microbiology, Germany - Olavius sp. DAHAB.2... ...
TTCAACGGCTTCGGCAAACTCTTCGTCTTTCTTGTCATCCCCAACCTCCTCCACAGTCTTGTAGCTAGCGTTTTCATCCTCATACGAAACAGGAAGCCACACAGCGTCGTCCTTATCTGCTGTTGCCGCACCATCATCGCCTGGTGTGGCTATGTTGGTCTCGGTTTCGGTCGCTTCGTCGCCGACAATATTATCAGCGGCAGCAGGAGCGGAATCAACATCGACAAATTCATCTTCGTCAGTGGTGCCAGCCGTAGCACCAACGCCGTCGTCTGAAGCACAAGTCTTGTTGCCAGATTCCGTGACAGCGATTTCATCCGAAGCGTCGGCTTTCTTGCCATCCGCATCAAGCTCGACGACAGCACCAGCAAGAGCATCGCTAAACTCATCACCTGTGTTGTCCTTGGCGTCGCCGTCAAGGTCACGACCGACATCATCCGTACGACCTTCGACATCGTCATCATCTCCACCGAACCCAATCTCGTCAACCATAGTACCAAGGTCTTGAGCGACATCATCGGTCTGACCCTTCGCATCATCATCATCACATTCAACAGACTCCGTACCAGCCACATCATCGTTCACGGCATCAAACGACACAAAGAGATGGCACCGCTCCTCCGAGAGACACGAGGACCGCCTCCGAACCCCAACATCCGGTTTCACAGCGTCACAGTCAACCGCGTACCCGCTGTCAACCAGCAGAGCGCCGATATCCCGGTCTCCGTCAAGCAGCCGACCACACAGCTCGACAACTTCGCCATGCACGTTGCGGACCGAACTCAGTGGCTTAAGTTGGAAGGCGCGTTCGTCGTCCGTGCACATGACAAGCTCCACAAACCGACTCATGCTCGAATCGTCCCACACCGCCTCCGCACCGGTGGTCGGCTCTATCCCCGCCAGCCGACAATGTACGGCCTGCGGCGGCAGAGTCTGGCAGTTCTCCGGCAGAATCCGCAGGTCGCAAGCCACCACTTCCGTCTTTGTGCCGTAGTCGACAAACAGCACATCGACAGTTGCCGGAGTCGAGGACTGATGTGACGAGATGATCTTGGCTCGATACCAAACTCCGTCCGAATACCTGGCGGCATACAGCATATCCTCATCATCGGGATCAAAATTCGTAACCATGTACGGCCCATTGTCGCCACTGTATAGGTCAGCAATGAGGTCCATGAGGAGCGGCAGTTCGGCAGTACTGGCACTATCGATGATGCGGCACCAGAAATCGTGAGGTGAGGTGGCCGAGGTGACAAAGACTGACACCGGCTTGAAAGCATCTGGGTTCTTCATTCGCTCGCCAATCGACAGACCCATGTCAAGCAGCCGGACAACATACGTCTCGTCGGTTTTCGACACAACGTCTGCCAGCAGCTTGCGGTTCAATACCAGCTCTGAAAACTGGTGCACGGCTTCGTCGCCGGCACTTTCTGCCCAACCTTCAAGCTGACACTGGAACGACATCACCTTGTCCACCGTGAAACGTTCTTTTAGCCAACGCAGGTCTTCGACCCCGATGATCGCCTCTGAGCCGTAGTCAGCAAACACAATTTTGACAGCATCACCATCGACCGACTTCACCCGTGCACGGTACCACGAATCGTCGGAAAATCGAGCCGCACAGCAGAGCCCCGGTTCCAGAAGGTCTGCGACGATCACCATAGACATATCACCATCCTCGTCTTCACCGCATGGTTCAGCTTTACCGTCAGCATTCACCGCCTCTTCGATATAGGCCGTGTCACGACCAAGGTGAACTCCCAGAGGTCGTTCAAGGTTACCAGTGCGCCGGGTGCCGAACTCACTGCATCCACTCACATCTAGACCAGCCACAGACGTGTCGGCGGTTTGCTCGCCGGCCGCATCTTCAGCGCCAGCCTCAGCAACTTCATCGTGCTGGCTGTGGCGGCGCGAGGACAAGCCGTACACCTCATTCATGTTGTTCCGCAGCAGTTCCAGCGCCAGGATGCTTGACGTCAGCTGGCAGCTGAAGTTGGACGGAGAAGTAGCATCACTAACTGTCACCTGATTCACAACACCGCACATCACTAATGACACACAGTCAAGAGACTGTGAAGCTGTGCAAAAATCCGATATAGATTGATTGGGGCTTAACGGCACTTTCAGCACAAATAGGGTATATCATGCCTTTGATAAGTATGTGGCAGTTAAAAGTGATATTAACAAAAAAGAAATCCGATAATAATAATAATTATTATTATTACTGCGCTAAAAACTGGAACAAATGCATAATTACTATTACTACTAGTTACTATGTTAACCAGAGTGCAACATCACTACAGTTTACTGTTAAAAACATAGTAATTGCACTATTGACTAAGATGCATAATTCAAGGTGTCACTAGAAGTTTTTCGACCTAGTTAAATTTCCAAACCACCCACTTCCCCAGGTGAATGTTTCTACACCACAGCAAAGAGCAATCGCTTCAATAATATAACAGATAACATTTACAAGCCGCCTTTGAACGGATTCAGTAATTTATGCATTATCCAAATGTATGCGTGCACATAATGAAACCACAATATGTATTAACTTATATCAAACACGTAAACACGTCGTGTACCATTAACTATTGCAATGTTGACATCAAAACATGATTAAACCTGGAAATCTGAAAATTCCACACGTCAAAACTGTGTAAAAATAGCATTACCTTTTGCAACAAAGGACAAACGTATTTGTACTAATACGACAAAAACCGCATAGACCTACTGGTACCGAGTTCCTATCACCAAAAAGTCGAATGCGAAAAAATTACCCACATATTTATGGCTGCAAAAATTTGTAGGAAACTGATCCGATATCAAATCTGAACAAGGTTGTCAGCAGTACAGTCAGCATGATGTATGGCGTTACAGTAGTCTTTGGATGTGACACGTGGGTGCGGGCAGACGGCTGGCTGTATGGGTTCCACATCAGCATCTTTGGTCACAAGATATCAGCGATGAGATTGGTCATGTCGACAACGCAGTCCATCACACAATTAAAATGTGACAATGTAAACGTACACCAGAATTAACAGGCAACACACGAGACAAACCTCATGCTTGTGACCTATGTCGACATCTACAATAAATGCACACACAACACACATAAAGTTCTGCATAGTTCCACCGTGCAGAATCAAAGTTAACAGTTAACGCAGAAACAAAACGTAATCCGAGGAAAATAACACAGCAACGATGCGTCGGGTGTAACACTGCCGGTCAACCTATATCGGATGGTGTGACGTCCATGTGGAACTGTTAAGGAAAACGTAAGTAAATTTCTTCACCAATTTGACTGTATCTCACATCTCGTTGATACAATGGATGAAAAGGAACATTTTCTTTTTTTTTTTTTGAAAATGCACTCATTTGACCTTTGACTATGACCTGTGACCTTGTCCACTGCTAGGTACACTTAAGAGCGGCATTTTCATAGAGGCCAAGGGTAGCCTGATAAGTAATACCAACCAAACATCCAGTCAATGATTTCTATTAAATGACCCCTGGCTCTTGAAACACGGGAAAATACACAACTCAATAAACAACTAAACATAATAAGCCAACCCTGATCAAGTCACCTCTTAAAAGTACTCGCTCAAGAAATGAGTTGGGCTAATTCTACCAATCCTGAGCACCATACGGGCATGACTGCTTACGCTGTAAAATTAGTTTTCAATCTCCGAACAGATCAGCTCATTAAGAACAAGTTTCAGATGACTAACTGACCAGCGCCTGGAGCAAACTTGACGTTGCGATGCACAATCACCGAGTTGATGTTTGTCTGTTTGTCGTACAGTGTCACTTGTCGTCGCGTTAGCTCCGCGCCAATCGCTTCGTCTATCGTCGAGATTCTCACTTCGGCCGTCAAAACTTTATCGCTCGTCAGACGTTTCACGGTGGCCAACGTATTGTCATCTTTGCAACACATGCACCTCTTATTATTGCTCGCAACAATTTGCATACCGTGATTTAATTATTATTATTAACTTTTCTATAACCTGGCCTACAACAAGCCAGATGTATAACAAATTAGTCATAAAAAATAAAAATAAAGTAACAGGATCTCATATGTCATAAAAGTGGGTCTAAAGAAGATGCTTAAGACAATCAGCAGTGGCAGCGGTGGAGAAGAGTAGTGTTCAAGATGGAATGGCAATAGAAAATGCTCTGTCGCCGAACTTCGTCCTAATCCTTGGTCGCTGCCAAATCTCTATAGACTTTTCATCTAAACGTACGACTGATGCTTTTGGTTTACAGTGATGTCACTGTACAGTCAAAGCAACAGTTCAAACAATACTGCATCATCCAGTTCTTTATCTACATTCAAGCGTCGGCTGAAAACTGAGCTTTTCTCGCGAAGCTTTCCTGACTTAATTTCGTGAATTTTCGTTACATTGTAAGGTGGCCTCGCAGCTTTGGCTTATGCCACCCTAATCTAATTCGTTCTATTTATTTTATTTTTTGCAACTGGAATAATCAGACAGGCTGTATGACAACTTGTTGCTTTACAAAATATACAAAATCCTCATATTAAGTTTTAGTGCAGTGCTTGTGTTGTTATTACATGTAATAGGAGATTTGCCAATTATTTTAAGATGAGAATGAGTACTACACCAGACACTGACAATACCTGCATCTGCTTTGGCACCAATCAGTTCGCAGTCGAATGCAAACGGCGGCTCTGACATCAGGTCAGCACGCATACATCGAACTTTGTCAAAATCGACATCGTGTTCAGAACCAATGTCGACACAATGCACCACAACTGTGGTATCGCCGGCAACAGTGTCACGCAAAACTTTCGCACGCTGCCAGATTGTCGCAACTTGGACTGCAACTGGATCGCCACGACAATACGACAGCAGCGCGACAGATTCGCCGGCCGAGAAAGCGTCGTCAAGACGATCGTACAGCTGCTCAAGCTCAACGACACCATCAGTCAGCTGCAGGAACACTTGTATCGCATCTTCACTGGCTGCAATGTGACTCACTAGAACCTGTACGTCCATTCATACAATAATGATAATTATTAGTCAGAGTGATCACTCTCCAGAATCTGTGAAGTTCCCTGACAATCCACTGCATATGTGCAGCAGTCCTGCCTGTATTAAGTGGCAATTGTACCATGCCCCTGCTACTAGCATTGTTCAAACCATCAAGTTCACAATGACTTCATTCATAATGAATGATTAACATATAATATTAGCTCGAAGCTTCTAAATACAGATATGGACGCAAATATGCAACTGACATCAAACAGTTTTTGGACACTTTACCGTAACAATATTTTTCGTACACTTCGATGACTTTTAGTGAAACTCCAGAAATTTCCCGGACAGGTGACCATTACAGGTGTTCCAGACAAGTGGTACCCCAAATTATTATTTCCCTGACAACACAAATTCCACGACTTTTCCCTAACCTTAACGAAATTCCCTGAGATTTTCAGGTTTCCAGGAATTGCCAAAAAGTGGTAACCATGTTATAACTGCAAAAAACTTGTTCTGAGAGATAACAACACAAACTGTCAGTCTCACCTGGTGTTTGCCAGGAACTATGTCGACCTGTGGGTAGGAACGCACATCGCCAGTGACCTCACCTGCCTCAGCTGTGACAGCGCCGTCGGTAAACTTGCTGCACATGTCGACACCATCGGCCGACAGTGACACTACGTGCCGACCAGTGTCTACATCTTGGTCCAGAAATTGACACGAGAACACTGCCGGCACTTCATCTTCGGTTACCGTCAGCTCCAGAAACTTGGTTTTTTCGGCATCCGCGCAGTCAGTGACAGGCCCCACTCCAGCCAGTGTGCAGCGGAAAGCGAACGGAGGCTTTGCGCAGAATTTCTCCGCCAGCTGTTTCACTTCGGACGATGTCGACACCACGTCGGAATTGCCGTAGTCGACGAACAGAACGCGGACTTCGCCGGCACTGACAATCTCGGATATAGTTGCGCGATACCAAGCACCATCGGCAGAGTATTTAGCACAGCAGAGTCCACCAACACTGACGTTCGCCAGTCGACGATCATCTGCCGTCAGACTGTCATATTCACTGATCAGCTCATCGGCCAAATCGGACAGCTCGTCTTCGACTGATGCCAACTGGACGTAGAAGTCCGACGGAGACTCGGCAAATGTGATGCAGACATCGACAGCATCGGAAGGTGGAACGGCAACTGGAAGCACGACTTCCGAGCCCCTAGGGGACGGTTCGGCACTCTCTGTGGTCGGTAGGATTCCGAACAGCTGTGTTCCAACATCAACGTCATCGTCCTTCAGCAACACGGGAAATGGGGACGACGACCTGGAGACAAAGCTACACACAAACAGCTTCTCGCCGGCCGCTGCCAGGTCAACCAGTTTCTGTTTAGACTCGTCCGTCCAGCTGAATGACTGCATGGCGTTAAACTGGCAGTGCCAAGCACACGCCGGAATTGCAGTGAACCTCTCGGTCAGTCGTCTCACGTCGGCTTGTGACACTTCGTCGCTGTTTCCGTAGTCGACGAACCGAACACTGAGTTTGTCGGCAGCAACGGACTCCACGACGGCGCGGTACCAAGATCCATCGACCGAGTACCGTGCACAGCAGAGGTCGCCAACGACCAAATTCGACAGTTTGAGCTCGTCAGAGTTATCGGCGTCATACACCTCAACCAAACTATCTGCCAATTCGGTCAACCGATTCTCGACGGACGCCATTTGAAGGTAAAAGTCGGACGGCGAGGTGACGTGGGTGATGTAGACATCGACCGGATCGCAAGGTGGGACTTCGGCTGGGAGAGACATGGTAGCTCGTGCAAACAGCTCGCCATGGGTGGCTGAGAATAACTCGTCGCCATCAACCTGCTTCAGTTCCACAGCCACAGTGCCATCCCTGTCAACTGCCACAACCGTCGCCGGAAACTGCTGACCCAGCAAGTCGTCGATGACATCGTTTAGCGACAACGCCGTCATTCCGTTAAGGCGGCAGTCGACACGGCAGACTGGCACGTGCAGGAACTTCGCGTCCAGAGCACGGAGCGACGACACATCGCACGACTCTATGTTACCGTAATCGACAAATTTCACGACTCTGTGGCTCTCGTCGCCTGCCGGAATGCTATCCACCACAGCCCGGTACCAGCTTCCATCCTCGCTGTACAATGCTGCGCACGGCTGACCAACTTCGGGAAAAGATGCCAGAGCCGCATGGCCCTCGCAAACAGTAGCGAGATCGGCCATCAGAGTGTCAAGTTCGTCAGTCTGTCCCAGTATATGGCAGTTGAACACGTTGCTGCCGTCCGCCACGTACACCACCTCCAGCTGTACCGCATCATTCACCTTCAAGCTGTGCTTATGGACATAGGATTTCGCAGTTGAAATCTCTTTCTCTTTAGCAGCGGGAGGAGACTTGGCCGCAACTGGTGGCTTAAAAGCACACCCGCTCTGGTCATACAATTCAACAGTATAAGCACCGTCGTGCATGTTCAGAAATTTGCATTTAAGGTCAGGCAAGGACAAGGCCTGATCGAAGGCACCGGGCTCGACTGCAGCAAGACTGCACTTGACCGCCTGCATAGGAGGAGACTTGAGAAGCTGCGCCGTGGCTCCCTGGACGCGACCAACACCAACAACCTCCGTGTTGCCATAGTCAACATAGAACACGGTCACCTTATCACCCGCACGGGAAACGATTCGGCCGCGGTACCAGTTCCGGTCGTGTTCGTAGTACGCCACGCACGGTCGACCGGGGGTGCAGTCAGCAGCGCTCAGCATGCAATCGCGAGTCAGCTGATACGTTTCACAAAGACACATCGACAACTGCTCAATAGTACGGCGGTTGTCAACCAGCTGGCAGTAGAACTCGGCTGGCGATACAACCCACGAGATGACGACCGACTGTAGTACGTTGGTTGCAACGTTCATCGGAGTGAAATTCTGTGGCGTCGGGGAAGTCGGAGCAGCAACTGGTGCGTTGTCGGTCCTGGATTTGAAGCCTCCGCTGCCGTCTCCAGAGACTGGGCGACTATTTATTACACTGTTACACGCCGCCGTAAATATTTTGGAGGAAGCGCTATATGCATTTTGTCGATCGATCGACTGACTTTTGCCACCTGGGCCAAAATCAGGCGACACAGGTTTTGTATCCTGCCAGCCCGCCTTCTTCGGTTCCAACTGCCTCAAACTTGCACTGCTCTCTGATGTCTTTGAAGTCTGTCCACTGTGCACAACAGTCGCGGCACCATCACCTTTCCACTTGGCGAATCTGCGTTCGACCAGCTTCCGAGCAACCGATTTCATTTCGACCGCGTGATTGGAACCGTCGACACGAACAACCTTCGCTGCATGGACCACATCCCCGAGCAACTCTTCAAAGTGCGCGGCTGCGTCATCGGACCAATCTGAGCCTGTGATGGGGACGACTTCGTCCAGCTGGCACTGCACGGCTTGGACGGGCAGCTCGAAGTAGTGCGACGGCAAACGGTGAACAACATTCGCGGCCACAGTCTCCGTGTTGCCGTAGTCGACAAACTCCACGCAGAGGTCGCCACGGCGCCGTTCATCCGTGCTCACAATTTTAGCGCGGTACCACCTTCTGTCGTCACTGTACAGCGTGCAGCAGGGCTGACCGATGCCGATATTTGCCGTCGGTCGTCGGCTGACGCTGCCCAACTCAGCATTAAGCCTCTCCATCATGGCATCCAGCGCACCGATCTTGGCGTTCATGTGGACATAGAACTGGGACGGACTGACAACGTAAGCCGCCACAAACGTCAGGTCATCATGGGGCTGAATCAGCTCATACTGGAATTCCAGTTTATCATCCATGAAAGGTGCATCACCGGCGGCCTGCAAATACACACAAAAATGAACGTCAATAAGCTTATAGTATTTCTTTAATATTTTACCGGCCACAAACCAGTGAGTGTTTTCACTTTCTCAAATATTACATATATTTTATTAACAACACTACGGCCTGCAATAATCTGCGGCGTCAACATCATTTTCAGTGAATTGGAAGCGATTTGGTGATCCGTAACGATCTGGAACACTCTGCCTCATGACTGTCACGTCAGCGATGTCGCTGACTGTTTCTATAGGAAACTTCTGAAGAACCATCTCTTCAGTCACTCCTTCCCCTAATCACCTCTAGAGCCCGCGGTGTGACTTCCGTCATTTCGTACACTACCATCAATCTTTTTACTTACTTATTCATTGGGTTACGTTGATATCTGGCTTGGGCTACAAACCGTTACATGAAAACTGGATCAACAAATAATGACTGAATTATTTTCTAAACAGCCATGACAGTGCGGAGGTAATCGTGATAATTCTGCAACTTAAAAAGTTACAAAGCTTAGCTTTTGCCAGCAGAATGCATGGCACGCGCAGTCACTCACTCCAGCCTATCCATTCAATCCACATAAGTAAGTAAGTAAGTTAAGTAATTTATAAGGCGCCATAGTCTCTTAAAGAATCAAGGCACACTGGGGAAAGGAATGGTCAACAGGGGCTAAGGTAGGCTAACTGAAAATAGCGTGTTTTGAGATGCCGACGAAAAGTAGGGAGAGATGAAGAATCACAAATAATTAAACACATTCATATTAAGCAGTAGTTGACTGGAAAAAAACACTGTTGCTTATTTCTCTAGCGTTCACTGCACAAAATGCATCACTGTCAACACACTGTGTGAATTCTGCCACGAAAACACCGGAATGCTGTACTCCGAAATATTTTTTCAATTCCAGAAATATTTAACAAAATACTTCTCCATCAAAAAACCTCGAGAAGTTTTACGTCGCTACCTGCACGTCAGTGGGAGTCATGTAGCCACGACTCAGTCGGTTTCTCGACCGCAGGAAATTCCGATTGATGTTCTCCTGGTCCCGCAGAAGGTGTACTTGATAGTGGCCCTCGGAGCTCCGGTCCTGCGTGATGTACACATCCAGCAGCTGGTCGCAAACCATTTGCTCAAACGCGGCAATGTCGGGTGGCGTCCAAACCGAAAAAGTCGAAGTCTGGTCGATGCCATGGAGGCAGCACGAAAGAGCCTGCACCGGAAGCTCAGTGAGGATTGTTTCAGTAATGTCGCGGAGATCTTCGCATTCGACGACTTCGCGGTTTCCAAAGTCGACAAAGTGGACTTCAACCTTGCGCGATGCTTTCAGGACACCTGCCACAGACAAGCACACTTCATAAAAGACGATAAAAACATTTACATTCTTGCGAATCATTCAGAATTCATAGCATCAAAAAATTACGTTTAAAGTTTAATGCATCTGCCTGCTTAAGCAAGCACACATCAACAGTGCTTTGTTTCAGAAGCACTTACGACAACCACATCTTTCAAGATATGTGAAGCCGTCAAAAAGATTTCTATCATGGTCTTGTTGGTAAGCTTGAGGTTACACTCTTGGCCCAAACTGCAGCCTCTATACCTTGCAGGATACGGGTGAAGTGATCGAGAATTGTTTCTGAGCATAATGCCCAAAACACAACAAATATGGTCACTGGACAGTGCATGAGAAAACTTTACATTCTTCCGACTGTGGACATGTGACATACTAGTAATGCGTTAATGAACAGTGTCAATTGTGTAACACTATCACCATCACAACTTCAAGTTACATTAATTTCTTTAATCGAAATTTTGCATAAACGGCACACAAGCACACAAATTCCAACGCTCAGTGCAGAACAAATGAAAGTGATGCTAAAATTATATTTAGCAGGTTGCAGTGGTAAGCATGTCCGACTACGGCCTGAGCAGTCCTGAAATCGATCACGTTTCCACAACTATAGCAATCAACAATTTATTATTATAATTTTTTTAATATTACATTTATGGCCCGCGAGCACAAAGCCGTAGGCACTGAATATTGGAGTTAAGAAAGGTTAATAACTGGTTGCAACAGACTAGCTGGCTGTGAACGTGTTCTGAAACGAGACTGCGTTATTATTATTATTATTATTATTATTATTATTTATGCCTGAGGAACATACACACCTGTGACTCGTGCTCTGTACCATCTCTGGTCATCTGAATACTTGGCAATCACGGGCTGGCCAAGTGTCGCCGAACGCAGTTTGCCAATACCCGGAGGTAGACAGGAGACATACTTTTCAATGTGGCTCATCATCGCTTCCAGCTTGTTGGCGTTGTCGCTTCCACTCAGCTGGCAAAAGAAGTTTTCGGGGTCGTCGACATGACTCACAACGCAGCTCAACCAGCGGCCGAACACCATCTCGACGGTCGGGAAGTCGGAACGCTGCTGGGAAGGCTCGGGGCACGACATCTGTCTGGCGGCTGGCGAGGAAAAGCCCAAAGGTGCAGTGGTGGTGGGGTGGCGTGGAGTTGTGCTGTTCTGTGACGACATGGATCGCGACAGGGCCGGTGACTTTGCATGTGGTCTGAGACCATCCGTTGAAGTTGTGTCAACAACAAGCTGGCGACATTTCATCGACGCAGCACCGGTCGTGAGGTGAACAGGAGCAACAACTGTTGATGAGTAATACCTAGCGCCACAAACACACACGATAAGCACATACTGTTGTGGCTTAGCACCAATAAACCAACTCCCGTTGGTGGCATGGCTCAGTGGTTACAACGTCGGTCTTTGGCTGGCAAACTTTCCCTGATCTATGGTTGACATGTGACCACTTCGTAAGTAAAGTGTCCGCTATGGGTCAACCAACTAGGCCAACTCAGCCTTCCATCCCTCCGGAGTCAGTAAACGAGTAGTGATACATGTACATGAATCACGAGGGTGGCAACCATAATATGCAGACCAGGGTGCATATGGCTGTTAGTTGCAGGTCTGGGCGTGTCGGCGTAGGCCTAGCCTACGGCCTATAGGCTGTACGCCTGCTCCGTCTGTGACAATAGCATATCAGAGAGGATTTCATGACTTCATGACAATACGCTATACAAATGCACTTTCAATTCAATTCAGTCAATTTGTGGACTGATCAATTCACGGACTAGATTACTTGCGGACTGGTTGATTCCCGGAAATGTATGATGGAGTATTTGAATTAAATGATTTCTCTGAACATGATCTCGAAAAATCCACAATCGGCAAATTGACTGGTCCATAAATCACCCAATCGCAAATCATCTAGTCCACAAATTAACCAGTCTGTCAGTTTTGACTGTGAATTGACTGGCTGTGAGTTGGTTTGTTAGCAAGTTGTCCAGTTTCGTTGTGTTTATCTACTCAAGTGGTTACTGTTGTTTTTGCATGGGAAATGTCTACTAGTAAAAACTGGCAAACTTCTTCGTGAGTCACAAGGAACCACACCAGCCGAAGCTGAAACAACATAGAGTTGCATGGTGTGCCTGTTTACCTCCCAGCTTACACTGCAACTAAATTATACTGTCTGATAACAGACGCACATGCATGCGAATGATTTGCCCAGGGTTGCACTCGCATGTGTAGGCCGGGAATTAAATTCTAGTCTGTCAAGAAAGAAATGTCCGACAGCCATTTTTACCATTTCTTATTTCGTTCATTGATAAGATTGTTCTTCATAAATAGTTCTTGGTGACTTCACATGAAAGGTTTCGCCTCCGAAATTACCTATATTGTGTCGGGTGGGGCGTTAAACTCTACTCACTCACTCACTCACATGAAAGGTAAACTTCGAGAAAAAAACTGCACTACAATATACAGCGGTGATCAGCAATTTACACTTTCAAAACCAATATTCCGCATTATAACTGCAATTATGGCATATTGTGTTGTAAAGCTATTCAGCTGCAAACAACTCTGCAAACATCACAAGTGCTCGAAACTGTTTCAGCAATAGTTCTGACCCTCGGAATGAAAACTGATTGGAACTTTCTGCATTTTTTCTCAACTTTAATCACAGTTATAGTTTGTTTTGATATCCGCATGTTTAATTCTGATCTCGTTTTACCTTTTAAAGTATATTATAATGCTCGTTTTAGTTTCTTCGAAATTACGAAAAAATAATCGTCATTATAGTTTCAGTTGTTGAAATAGCGCCGACAGATAACAAAGAGAATTCCCGGCACCTGGCAAACTGCGGAAACAACTGCTGGTTGTGGTCACAGAGCGGAAACGTCACTTGACACGAGTCCTCGTCTGTCCGACTCACGACCTGGATTACCACAACTTTGTTCACCAGCTGATCCTCCAGCGATCCGTGACTCAGCAGACCTTCGCCACCAGCGTCAGCAGCTGACGACACGCAACATCGGACACCTTGGCGCATCAAACTCCGGAACTGAGGCGGCAGGACAAACAAGCAGCTAATGTCGACGATTCTCTCACTGCCATAGTCGACAAACTGGATCTTCATACACACATATATGCACACTGACAGGTAAGTAAGTAAGAAGAATTCTAAAGCACAAAAATCAAGAAGGATGCACTTTTGTCCCATTGACCAAATAAAAATGTCTTCATTCTTCAACAACTATGTAAGACAAGTCTGCCCGTCCGAGGTAGCTGGTCTTCACTCTAACAAGTTACAACGCACACCAACTTCAGTGACAGAGCCTTCAATGTACCGTAGCTGAACAGCAACTGTGGAAAAATCTGCCACTGGGCGTCAGACAGCCAGGCTTGTCAAGCGCCAGATTTTTAGAGCTGCTTATTTGGGTTGAGGGACCACAGTGCACCGTGAATTTGCATTTAACTGCGATGGCTAGTTGCTCGCTCGCTCGCTTACTTACTCAGCCAAAAGCTGTCTGTGCTCTGAAACTGCGACTAAAAACATACAAATAATATGCAGAATCACACAAGGAAATAACTGCTACAGAACTCCAGGCTGCCAAGTAGTGATAAATGCCATATTTCTGACCACATCAAACATAACTAGCTGGTCTATGTTCTCACGTCTCCGAGCAAGACTCAGCAGTCATGTGGCAATATGACAAAAAAACAAAGCCACTGTAACTATAAATACTAGATATTAATCCAGGCATCCAATTTCACGAACATAACAACGGAATAACACACTGCATAGTGCACAGTGCACAATGCAAACAGCAAAAATTGTTTTAAAAAAAGTGACACTGTCAAGCAGTACATTGACATTTAGGTGACAGTGCCACATTATGTCCGCTTTCATAGATTTTACATTTTTTGACATGCCACACTGCCAGTAACTAGCCAACAAACTACGTTTTGTGTACTATTTTTATCTATGTTTATAGGCAAACCCTGTGCTCTTACACAGATGCATGCACAAAAACTTACGACGTATTTGTTGGCAGCAAACTTCCTGACGATTCTCGCACGGTAGTACAGCATGTCCACGTCATTCTGACAGCAGCAGAAGTCACCCGCCTGTGCCCCGGAAACGTTGGCAACGCTGTTTGATCGGTAGTACTCGTTCATCTGATGACGCAGCTGTTCCAGACACTCCGAATCATACTTCATCGGTTGTCCAAAGAACAGGCCGTCTCCCATCACCGAACTGACAAACACGTACTCCACGCTGCCAGGGTTAATGTCCACAGGAGGAGGAACCTCGGCCTGCACTGCCACCAGCAGGAGATCGGAGAGTTTGATGTCGCGGCCATTAGACGTGTCCATCAGCTCAACACAAGAGATGGACGGTGACTGCCGGTATCGGACACGAGCGACAAGTCGTGCTGAGGACTCGTACTGCTTCAGCATGTTGGCAATAGCGGCTGGAGATCGCTCGTCCGCTCCATATAGAGTGCAGTGGCGCGCAAAGGAAGGTTTCTCGAGATGAAGTGCAGCAAAAACGTCCGTTTTCACCTGGCAGTCGATCGAGACTCCAAAGTCGACGAGAACCGCTCGCGCTTTGCCGACGTTTAATGCCGACAACTACAATGTTCACAGTCATCACGCTACCAATGAACTAACAATTGATTCAGCGCAAATGAAAACAATCACAAGATTGCATTACAGAAAAAGTTATTCAGAACCTGGGACTGATGTACAACGGATAGTTGGTTAGTTGGTATTTGACGGCACTTTCAGCACAGTCAGGCATGGCATAAGTGGAACTTAAGACAAACTTACAACAAGCTTAGGAACAACTTGACATTCTTTACAGTAACAGAGTAATTTTGGTGTAACTCGGCATCATACAGTTTTGATTTATGGCACAGAGTGTTGCGGTTGATTTTCAGATGTCTGTGAAATAATGCCTCATAACGATTTAATTTATCGACAGCATATGAAAAGCAGCAATTAGCAACAGACAAGAGGAAAATCTTTCAGATGCTTTGTGAATCAGGCCCGCTTACTTATGCAAACGCAGATACGCACAACACTTTTAGGACGATCCAAGCAAGCCAGTATCAGAGAAATATGGTATTTTATTAAGGCCCGAAAGAAAATGGAAACATCTGTGATATCTACCCAAACTAGCTGTAAATGCCAACAGAGCCTTTTGCTCCATGTATGGCATTTTTAACAGATTGAAGGTGCTTTGTGACATGCAACCAAATATCAAGAATTTAGAACAAAAACAGTTATAATAACTTTTAACAGTCAGACAGTAGTAACAAATGCTGGAGAATAAAGGTAAATTTCAGCCTTCTTCTGAGTTCTGAAGCAGGTGGCTTGGTCCATCAAACATGGCAAAGGTATGTTTGTGCACACTTGGACAATTAGAATGCACATCACAAATCTGCAAGCTGAAGTGAATCGGCATGATTAAAATGACAACGATCAATACTATCATCATTGCTATTCTTGCTGAATACATACGTGTGCACGGTAGATGCAGCCATCGGATGAACTACGAACAACGCACGCCATTCCATCAAACACTGCTCCATATATTGGCTGCAACCGCCTTGACGCCAACTCCGCCATCATTGCATTGAGTGATACTGAATCTGACATCAGCTGAACATAAAAACTTCCGTCGGCCTCCACACTCGAGATACACACACCGTGCCAGATACCTTCGGCCAGGCTTGACTCGACGTACCGTGGCACCGAGTCGGGATGCGATCCCGTGGTTCCAACTGGACTGGGAAGTGACACGACCGGCTGGCTGATGGCCGACATGCTCTCAAAGTCTATCACAATCAGATGAAATCCCGACGAAACTCCACTGATGTGAATGCAGGTAGTGCAGCCGGCAGCAAAAGCCGAACGCAGCTTTTCGCTGCTGACGCGCGCGTGCTGCCCCGTTGCGCAGCACCTCAGAGCCTGTATCGGCAGCGAAAGAAATCGCTCCTCAATCGGCCAAAGGTCGGCGATTTTCACGACGGCAGAGTCACCATAGTCGACGAACGTCACGCGGTACATTCCCTGCCAGTCGGCGTCATTCACGACGGCGCGGTACAGCTGGTCTGAGCCCTTATACCGCGCGACGCACAAAACGCCTGGATTGCACTGGCTAGGGTCGAGGCAACGAGCAGTTCCATTCAGAACGGAGTTGGAGAGAGCGGCATGAAAGCGGTCCAGAGTGTCTTGTGCGAATGAATCCTGAACAAAGAAGCTGAGAACCGACTCAAAGTGCGTGACGAAAACGGTGTAGGACCGACCGATCGAAAACTGCTGCGCTGCGGGAACGGACGGCCAGCGAGCACTCAACGACGGAAAAGTGGTCAGTGACCCAAAATTCAGCAGGCGAACAAGAGGCGGAAAACCGGTGATGCCGGTGCACATGACTCTCCCTTCAAACTCGGCATTCAGCAGGTTATTCTGCAGCTCGTTGAGCTCGTCGGTCGTCCACGAAACGCCGTTAGCCGGAAACACGCCGGCGACGACAAATTTCTGTGCGAGTGGTGGAATTTGGAAGAACTGCGAGTCCGCCTGTTCAGTGGTTTCGTAGCGTATAGTCGCTTTGTTGCCATAGTCAAGGAAATGAACATTGAGACGACCAGCAAGTACCTCAAGCACCTGTAACAATGCATCACAACAGCATTTAGCTTACATAAAATCAACCAATCATGGATTTTTAGAGTGGCCTAAGTAGTAAAAACACTACTACAGTAGGTCCGCTATCGACAGTGCGTAGATGCAAAAATGTCAAATGAGTCAAATGTCAGGATGTGACTCAGTAAACAGAAACATCTCGAATTGAGTAACGGGAGGTTGCCAGCGACAGTGCAGATGTAACCACTGGTGGCAAACAGTTCCATGCCTGCTGCTAGCAACCAAAAATGCTCGGCTGCTAACAGTGGAGTGGTGGACCAGAGGCTGGACAAGGCAGTTGCTGCAGGAAGAGCAAAGTCCTCAGCAACTTGGAAGGTCAACAAGTCAGTGAACGTGCCAAGGTATGACGGCATAACAGGTCTCTGGCTACTCTTAAGTCTTGCTGCAAAAAAGCCACTGTGAAAAATCAGCCACTTAGCAGTACAGCCATTAGAAAATTTTCTTTTCTGTCACAATATTTGAAACTAGGTATTCTTTCCTAAGTACATATTCCTGTGTAACTCGGTTGAAATGCTGTAAAATTGTCATAAAAATGTAATCTTTTTAGAATACAGGCTTTACATAAGGTCGGTGCTACAATGATTGGCAATCTCAGAATTAGCACTGTCAAAATTGCTATAACAAGATCATCTTTCGTGATTGGTCAACTCGGCTGTTCCAACAATCCCCTCTGTATGATCTCACGTTAACATGGAGTTCTAAAACGAGATCAGTGATCTCACTGGCTTACAGGACAACTCGCCGACAAACCAACTCGTGGTCTATCAAGTTGCAGACTGGATAACTCGCAGACTGGTCAACTTGCCAACAACGACTTTTTTAAAAACATGGAATTAATATACTTTATCTGTACATTAAACCTAACCCTAACTCCAACCCTGTCAAATACTGGCAGCATATAAATAGTGTAATCTGTCTGAAATAACATTTAAGAGCTATTAGATACTTCAAATTTTAAATCAAACATTTCGGCGAGTTGACTAGTCCGCGAGTTCCAAGTTGAGATCAGCTGAACTTATCCTACAGATTGGTACTACACTTTACGTTAGCAGAGTTCTAACAAACACTTGGGCGATGTCAAGGTGGAATATGAATGCTAATTTGAAATCCTGTGGTCTTATCTTAAACAGTATTTTCTGAAATGAGATTGGCATTCAAAAGTAAGTGCAGTATAATGTTTCTGCATGGTTGTGACACTTTGACACACGTTTTTCAACCTAACGTTGTGCCAAGAAAAAACACACATCGCAGTAATGCCCAATTGCAGGGGTGATGGGCGGGCAGGCGGAATAGCCGATATCATTTTAGCAATTCTCGGGTGCTTACACGGAGATCGCCGATCTCGTTTTAAAATTAACGTTTAAATAAATAAACCACGTGAAATTTCTCCTTAGCCACTCATTTGTGGCACGTTAAGTTGAAGCGAATCAAAGGGTCTGGACTAAAAACCGGCCTGGCCCAATAAAAGCTGGCCTGACGGGCCTAATTAGTGGCCCGGCCCGGCCGGGCGCCGGCCAGGACGCAGTGTGTCGTTGGCCTAAAACACGGCCTGGCCAGGCCCGGCCCGGCCGAGGGGTGCCTTTGATCCCTGACTGATTACGCAATACCGCCGCCGCCGCAATACCACCGCCACCATCACGATGACGCCAAATACGCTGAGTTTACAATACTGGGGTTACAGATACAGTCTACACAAATTTATTGCCAAGCGGAAGAAAAGAAAAGATGAATATTAAACAATTAAGTTCACCAAAAAGTAACATACGCTGAGTACGCAAATACACTAAGTTTACAATACTGCGTTATAGATACAGTCTACTTAAATTTATTGCCAAGCTGAAAAAAAGGAATGGTAAACAATTAAACACAGCAGTATACAGTTTAAGTTCACCAAAAAGTAACATACAGTTGTGTTAATGGCATATGACCGTCAGTTATACGCAATCAAATAAAACCTTTCACATAACTTAGTCTAGTCTAAACCATGTGTCCTGTGTCACTGTCGCTCACTTTAGCACATAGTGCAAACGAACGCGTCTGTTTCGTTAGCGCAGTACTATGCCGGACGACCGGTGCACATGTTGTGACACCAGCGGTCACATCGGTCGCACTGCGTCCACTGGAGGGTATGACTAAATACCCCACCGGACCACACCGGACCCCACCGGACCAGCTACGCGTCACCAGAAGCCAGTACTGTGATCGTGAATGCTTGTAGTGTGTCTGCGCGGCCATTACAGAACATCAAAAAATTGATAAAGCACAAAAAAGACATGACG
>Ga0209568_1000250_pt1 | contig 19156 bp, 19 predicted proteins | sample WorMetOlspDAHAB2_FD_187406 | JGI IMG/M metagenome (GOLD analysis project Ga0209568, IMG submission 187406) | Marine gutless worms symbiont microbial communities from Max Planck institute for Marine Microbiology, Germany - Olavius sp. DAHAB.2... ...
AGTCGCAAGAAGCCGCCGTCGGAATCAGTTCGTCGCGACCACAGCAGACCATGGCTCGCCGTACATCATGCTCAAACGCGAAAAATGCAACAAATACAGCCCAATATCAAACCCGCGCACAGGTCTCATTATTCAGCGTCCGTCCGGGCGGCAACGGTCTCCATGGCCGCCACCAGGCGGCGATCGGCGTCGCGCAACAGATCCCGGAAACGATCCGCCACCGGCTGCCTTGCGCCGAGCCGGCCGACGAAGGCCTGCCAGCCGGCATCAAAGTCACCGGCATCGACGACCGGGTGGCAGATCTCGTCGATGATCGGATTGAGCACATCGGTGCGGCCCGGCTGCAGCGAAAGGATGGGCAGGCCCAGAAGGTGGGCCTCGACCAGCACCATGGTGGTCATGCCGACGGCGCCATCCGCGGTGGCCAGCAAATCCGCCGCGTTGTCGCCCGTCATTCGGACCCCGCCGGCGTCGGCCGTCAGCTCAAGCCATTCATCCACCGGCTCGCGGGGATGCGGTTTGATCAACAACTCCACGTCGGCCCCGACACAGCCCATCAGCCGGGAGACCACCGCGTATTGGTCGAAGCCACGGCCATCACCGAAGTCCTGGCGGATCGGTTCGGAAAAGAACACCACCCGGCGCGACCCTGCCCTTGGTTGCCGCGCCGCGAGGACGCGCGCCGTCTGGCCCTGGAGATGTGGCTGCCCGACGATGTGGACCGCCGCCGTGACCCCGGAGACTGCCTGCAACTCGGCCTTGGTGGCATTGTCGATGACGGCGACGGCGTCCGGCTGAACCACCTTTCCGTCCCGTTCGAAGCGCCGCGCCAGGTTGGACCAGGCGTCGATGGCCGCCAGACTGGGTAGGTTGCGGCGGCGCGCCCATTGCCAGACGTCCTGTTCGAAGGTCGAAAAACCGGTGCCAGTGACTACGGCGTCCAGGGCGTCGGGAACGGCGTCGTCGAGCTCATCGGCGGTCTCGACGGCCGCCACATCAAGCCCGGCATCCCGCCAAAGCCCGACCGTCGGGCCGGTCGCCGCGTAGACCACCTGGTGCCCACGAGCCCGCGCCTCGGCATCGCAGGCCGACACCATGAGCGCGCCGCCTGGGTCATGGGCGGTGAACAGGAAACGGGCCACCGGATCAGCTTTCCTGCTTGGCGGCGTGATCGCGGAGCGCCGGCAGGTTGTCGACCACCTTCAGGAAGGCATCCGCCACGTCGTCCAGGTCCACCTCATCGACCGGCGGGCGCATCATCTCGTGGCTGATCAGGGTCTCGAAATGGGCCCGCTCGGTGTTCGGACATATCCCCTTTTCGTAGCTCACTTGGCCTTGGTAGTGGGGACAGGCGAAAGGGCAGCCCTTGTCGCCGTAGGCCGTCTGCTCCTGGAACATGGGTTCCAGGTAGATGGGCCGGACATAGCCGGCGCCCAGCAACGGCCCCTCGCCCTCCCTCAGTTCCGTGGCTGGCAGCTCCGCCTTCACCGCCTCGACGAAAGTGGCGCGGGGCAGGTCCATGGCCGCCGCGTCGTAGCTCATGGCGTGGACGTAATAGGAATGTTCGTTGCCGGGACCGACCACCGGCATGCTTAGGCCCGGAATGCCCGCGAGCCGGCTTTCCAGATAGCGCACGTTGGCCTTGCGCGCCTCGACCAGGTCCGCCCCCTTGGCCAGCTGGCAAAGCCCGATGGCGGCCTCGATCTCACCCAGGCGGAAGTTGAAGCCGACCATGTTCATGAGGTCGGCGACGCCGCGCCGGCCGACCACGGCCTCGGCATGGTTGCGGATCAGGGCGACCTTCTCGGCCAGCGCCGGGTCGTTGGTGGTGACCACGCCGCCTTCGCCGGAATGGATGTGTTTGTGGTAGTTGAGGCTGAACACGCCCATGTGGCCGAGCGTCCCGGCGAGGCGCCCGTGGTAGGTGGCGAAGGGACATTGGGCGGCGTCCTCGATGACCACCAGGTCGTGCTCCCGGGCCAGCGCCATGATCGGATCCATATCGGCGGTCTGGCCGAAAATGTGAACGACGATGATCGCCTTGGTGCGCGGCGTGATCATAGGGGCGATGGTCTCGGCGCTCAGGCAATAGGTGTCCGGGTCGATGTCGGCGAACACGGGCACCGCGTTGAAGACCACCGCCGCCGTCACCGAGGCGGTCATGGTGTAGGGCGAAACAATGACCTCGTCGCCGGGGCCGATGCCGGCCGCGCCGGCGGCGGCGAACAGGCCGCTGGTCGCCGAGTTGACGGCGACGGCATGCTTGGCGCCGTAAACTTCCGCCCAGGCGGCCTCGAACTCCTTGACCCGGGGACCACCCATGAAGTCCGGGTGCTGGGCGCCGATGTAACGCGACAGGATGCCGGTTTCGATCACCTGGGCGACGGCCTCTTTCTCCTCTTCGCCGATCACCCGGTAGGCGGGGAACAGCTTTTCGCGCACCGGCGTGCCGCCGAGCAGGGCCAAATCACTCAATCTCAACTCTCCATCAGCTTCCGCAGTTCGGCACAGATCCGTTCCGTAGCCAGGGCCGAGGCACCGTCGCTGGCCAGCGGCGCGCCGGTTTCCAAGTGATCGTAAAGGGCACCCACGGCATTGGCGAGGGCATGGGCCAGCTCCGTCTCCACCCAGGCGCCGTCATCCAGGGCCGGCTGATGCAGGAACAGGGGATGCGGCCGGACCCGTCGACGGCGCAACCGACAGCCCAGGTCCTCTAAACCGATCCGCCCCTTCTCCATGACCAGGTCCATCTCGAAGGGAAAGAAGCGGCGCGAATCACAGCCCACCAGGTGGACCGGCGCGCCGTCCTGCGTCTCCAGGCGGGCCGAAACGGTGGGGTCGTCCTTCTGGTAATCCTCAATGACGCCGGTGACGGCGACCGCCTTCAATGGGCCGATGAGGAAATGCAACAGGTCGATGGCGTGGCTGCCGCAGTTGACCAGCCCCTTGGCGTAATGGGCGCTGGCCGATTGCACCGCGCCCCATTCACCGGCCGCGATCTCGTCGCGCAAACGGACGAGCGCGCCGTCGAAGCGCCGGAGGTAATTGACGCCGAGCGGCCGCGCCGCCGCGGCGTAGGCCTCGACGATGCGCTCGGAAGTCTCCGGATCGCCGGTCAGCGGCTTTTCCGCCAAAACGGCGCGCACCTGCATTTCCAGCAAAGCCTCCAGGGCCGCGCCGTGCAGCGCCGTCGGCAGGCAGACGCTGGCCACGTCGAAAGCCTTGTCGGCGCAAGCCGCTAGGTCCGCATAACCCTCCGCCACCCCCCAGCGTTCCATGAACTGGGCCCGGCGGGTCTGGTCGTGCTCGACGCAGGCCGCCAGCCGGAAACGCTTATCGCGGCTGTAGGCGCCGGCGTGGGAGCGCACGGCGTTCTCGTCGCCGGCCTCGTCATAACCGCCGGCGATGTCGCCGCACCCGACGATCAGCACGGACAGGGGCTCAGGCATGCTTGCGCTCGATATGGGCGTTGAGTTCGGCCAATGCCGGGTCGTCCACCAGCAGGGCCAGGACGTCGGCCAGGGTGAAGGCGGGATTGTCCGGATACAGGGCCTCGAAGATGCGGCGAATCAGTTCCAGGTCCTCGGGCGTGTCCAGGGTCAGCCCCAATCCCGGATCGGTCAGTTCCGGCGGGCCCGGCATGTTCTTCAGCGTGTAGATTTCCGGATGGTTGTAGATGTAGAGGCTGACGTGTTCGTGGTCTTCCGGATCGTCGGTCCTGGCCGCCACGTCGGCCAGTATGTCGGTGGCGAAGACCTGGGTGTCCATGCCGCGGGGATAGGTGCGCTCCAGCACATTGGAGACGTAGTCCACGCCGGCCGCCAGGTAACCCTGGATGCAGTCCTCGACCAGCGCCGGGTCGATCAACGGGCAGTCGCCGGTCATCTCGACGATGACGTCTACGTCATGGGCCCGGGCTGCACCGAGGACCCGCGCCAGCACGTCGTCTTCCGAGCCCCGGAAACACCCGACGCCGAGCCGGTCGGCCAATTCGACCACCGGCGCGTCGGTGGCGTTGCCCGTGGTGGCGACGACGATACCGTCCAGCGACGGCACCCGCTTCAGGCGCTCGATCATGTGGGCCAGCATGGGCTTGCCGGCGGCCTCCATGAGCACCTTGCCCGGCAGCCGGGAAGAGGTCATGCGGGCCTCGATGGTGGCGACGATGCGGCGCCCGTCCGGCATCTATTGGTCCTCCAGCATGTCCCAGGCGAGCGCCTCGCCGCGCTTCAGGTCACGGGCCGCGACCCGGCCGATGACGTCCGGAAGGTGCTTCGGCGGAAGCCCCAGGCCGGGCCGGATGGAGCGCACGTTAGAGTCCGTCAATTCGGCGCCGGCCTTGATGTCGGCGACCACGTAAAGGGAGCGGCGGAAGGTTTCGTTGCCCTGCTCAGAGCCCTTGGGGTCGTAGTGGACCCGGCCCAGCGCCTGCCAGGCGGTGCGGCAGCCGTCCACCAGATCCTTCAACTCGTCTGGCTCCAATGAGAAGGCCGCGTCGGGCCCACCGTCGGCGCGCCGAAGCGTGAAGTGCTTCTCGATGAAGCAGGCGCCCAAGGCCACGGCGGCCACCGAGACGGCGATCCCGTGGGTGTGGTCGGACAAGCCCGGCACGGCACCGAAGCTAGTGGCCAGATCCAGCATGGTCTTGAGGTTGGCGTCCGCCGGTTCCGTGGGGTAGCCGCTGACGCAGTGAAGCACGATTAATTCATGGGCGCCGGCACCGCGCGCCGCGGCCACGGCCTCGGCGATCTCTTCCTTGTTGGCGAGCCCCGTGGACATCACCAGCGGTTTCCCCGTGGCCGCGCACTGTTCGATCAGCGGCAGGTCGATCATCTCGAACGACGCGATCTTGTAGGCCGGCGCGTGCAGGCCCTCCAGGAGCGCGATGGCGGTATGGTCGAAGGGCGAGGAAAAGACGGCCATGCCGAGTTCCCGGCCCTTGGCGAACAGGGGCCCGTGCCAGTCCCACGGCGTGTGCGCCTCGTCGTAGAGGTCATAGAGCCGGCGGCCGTCCCAAAGCCCGCCCTGGATCACGAACTCCGGGCCGTCGTGGTCGATGGTGATGGTGTCGGCGGTGTAGGTCTGCAGCTTGACGGCGTCGGCGCCGGCCTCGGCGGCGGCTTCCATGAGCGCCATGGCGCGATCCAGATCACCATTGTGGTTGCCCGACATCTCGGCGACGACATAGGGCGGATGGCCGGGACCGATGGCCCGTCCGGCGATGCTGACCGCGCCGATTTCCTTGTCGTCACCCATAACCTCGGACTCTCGCGAAAAACCCTTTATGCAATCCTAAGATAGGCCGTTTCGATCATTTATTCATGACCCAAAGCGCCTCATTTGTTCATGACCCAAAGGGTCTTATTTGTTCATGACCCATAGGGTCAATGGCCCCGTATCGTCCGCCGGCGTCATGCCCAAGGCCTTGGCGATGCGGACCGACGCCGGGTTGTCCGGCTTCACCTCGGCGTGGATTCGCCCGGCCAGGCCCTCCACCAGGCGGGCGACGATGCGCCGGCCGTGTCCCTGGCCACGCGCCTCGGGCGCCACCATCCACGAAAGCACCCAGGCGCCGCCGTCCCTGTCGGCGCGCACCGAGCCGACCGGCGCACCCGCCACCTCGGCCACGTAGAGCCGCCGGTGATCGTCGTCGATGACCCCCTGCAGCCAGGCCCGGTGGGTGTCCAGGGAGACCTCCGCCGTGGTCTTCGACTGGCGGCGGGTTTCCGGATCGTTGCGCCAGGCCAGCAGCATCTCAGCGTCGGCCATGACGGCCGGCCTGAGCGCCGGGTCGCGGCCCTTGATCACGTCATCGACGACACCGACGACCCTGGCCGCGCCCCAACCGTCGCAAAGGGTCGTGGCCGCCACCGACAGGGCCGTCAGGCGGTCCGGGCTGGCCATCAGGTCGGCCAGGTTTTCGGCAATCTCCACGGCCGTCACCGCGTCGTGCCAACCCAGTGATTCAATGGCGCCGGCCGCCTCGAGGGCAACGGCGTTGAGGCGCTGGTTCTCGGCCGCCATGACGGCCACGGTGGGCAGGCCCAGGCAGCAGCGTTCCCAGGACGTGGTACCGCAGGCGCCCATGGCCAGATCCGCGTCGGCCATGAGCACCGCCATGTTGTCGGGTCCGACCACGACCCGCACCTTCTCGCCGAGGCGGGCGGCGGCGCCGAAGACCTGCTCCAGGTGCGGCGCGCCGTCGCCCAGGATCACGTCCACGTGGCAATCGCCGCCGGCCTGGGCCACCGCGGCGAGGGCCCGCGCCGTCAGGTTTTCCGGGTCCGTGAGACCGAAGGTAACAAGCAGACGCCGCACCTCGCGACTGGTGCGACGGCGCTCCAGGGTAGCCGCCCGCAACTCGCTGAAGGCGGGCTTCAGGAGGGCGTGAACGGGCCCCAGCAACAGGCGGCAGTCGTCGGGAACCAGGCCCGCATAGTCGTCTGGCAGACGTCCCAGGCCCGGGTCCAGAAGGATGTCCGCGTCGTGCGGCCGGTCCGCCAGGTCGTCCATGACCAGGATGCGCTGGGCGAATTTCCGGCAGGCGGCTTCCTGTTCCGCCTGCCAACCGTAATGGTCGACGACAAGCAGCTCGCAGCCGCGGCCCGCCAGGCTGGCGCCCATCTCGTCAGTCTGGCCGTCCGGCCCGGCAGAAAGGACGATGCAATCCCCGGACCGGGCGGCCAAGGCGCCGACCGTCTCCAGGGCTTCCGGGTTGACGGCGAACCGGCACTGCCACCCCGCACCTTCCAGGGCGGCAGCCAGGGTCAGGCAGCGAACGGCGTGGCCGCCGCCGGTGCGGGGGCCCGCATCGAAGCGGAACAGGGCCGTGGGTTTCCCGTCCAATGCAGGGGCGACCATGGCTCAGCTCTCCCGCATGGATTTCTTCAGGCCTTCCAGTCGGTCCTGGCCGGCGTTGATTGCTGCCAGTTCCGGGTCCGCCTCGACGATCTCCAGGACCGCCGCGTAGGACCAACCGTCGCGGCCCGCCGGCAGGCGCGGCCAAAGGGCCTGGAAGAAGGCGTAATCCCGCTCGTTGTCCAGGGTCCAGCGATGTTCCGCCGTGGCCGGGCCGGGGCCTTCCAGGTTGACCTTGCGGACGTCCGGATGATTGCGCACGTAGGGCATGACGTGCTCGCGCTCGAATTTCTGATCCGCCTCGCGGGCCGCCCGCTCAAGCCAGGCGAAGGTCACCACCTCGCAATCCAGCCCGTGCGGCCAACTGGGCGGCATGTTGTTGCAGGCGAAGTCGGCACCCTCGCTTTCCCGCAAGTCCAGGACCCTGGCGCAGACGTCCGGGTCCAATAACGGACAGTCGCTGGTCACCCTGAGAACCACGTCCACGCCCATCAACCGGGCCGCTTGGTAGTAGCGGTCCAGCACGTCCTCCTCGGAACCTCGGAATACCTGGGCGCCGACCCTTTCTGCCTCGGCGGCGACCGGATCGCAATCCGGGGTGTCGGGAACGGCACAGCAGACGCCATCGATGCCCGGAATGGCCAGGCAACGGGTCAGCGCGTGATCGAGAACCGTGGTCTCCCCCAACCCCAACAGCACCTTCCCGGGCAGGCGCGTCGAGGCCATGCGGGCCTGGACGATGCAGGCCGTGCTCACCCGCCGGCTCCGAGCGCGTCGGCAAGGCTTTCGACCACGTAATCCACATCGTCGTCCGTCATCGCCACCTGCAGGGGCAGGGAGAGGATTTTGTCGTAATAGGCATCGGCGCCCGGAAGTTCCAGCTCACCATAGAGGTTCCGGTAATAGGGCTGGCGGTTGACCGGCAGGTAGTGGACCTGGCTCCCGACCCCCTTGTCGGCCAGGGCCCGCATGACCGCGGCGCGGTCCGTTCCGGCGGCGGCGAAATCGATCAGCACCACGCAAAGATGCCAGGACGGGCGGCAGCCCTCGACCGCCGGCAACGGTCGCACCACCGGCGCCAGCGGCGCCAGGGCTTCGCGATAGCGGGCCACCAGCTTGTCGCGGATTCCCACGAACTTCTCCAGTTTGCCCAACTGGTTGAGCCCCAGGGCGCAATGCATGGCGCTGGCCCGGTAGTTGAGCCCAAGTTCGGGCATTTCGTAATACCAGGGGTTGGCGGCGCCGGCCGCGTCGAAGGCCTGCTCGGCGACTTGAAACTCGTCCGCCTCGCGGGTCATGCCGATGTTGCGGAACCGCCTGAGCCGCGCCGCCAGGGCATCGTCGTTGGTGGTCACCGCGCCGCCCTCGCCCATGGCCACGGTCTTCACCGGGTGGAAGGAGAAGATGGCCATGTCGGCGAAGGCGCAACTGCCGACGGGCACCATCTCGTTTCCGGGGCCGGCGTGCGCGCCGCCCAGGGCATGGCAGGCGTCCTCGACCACCGCCAGGTCGCCGGCCACCGCCTTCAGGCCGGCCATGTCGGCGGTCTGGCCGTTGATGTGCACCGGGTAGACGGCGCGGACGCCATCCGCGGCGCCGGCCAGGGCGGCAGCCACGGTTTCGGGCGTGATCAGTCCGGTTTCCGGGTCCACGTCGGCGAAGGTCACGTCGGCGCCCACGTAACGCGCCGCGTTGGCGGTGGCCAGGAAGGTCATGGCCGGGGCGATGATCCGCTCGCCCGGCTTCAGGTCCAGGGCCATGGCCGTCAGGTGCAGGGCCGCCGTGCCGCTGGAGCATGAAACCGCATGGCCGGCGCCGGTGATCTCGGCCAGCTTCGCCTCGAAGGCATCGACCACCGGACCGGTGGTGAGGAAATCGCCCCGCAGCACCTCGGCCACGGCGGCGATGTCATCTTCGTCGATGAGATGGCGGCCGTAGGGCAGGAAGGGCCGATCCGCGGCCATGGTCAGTTCTTCGAGGTTCCGGAGATGAGTTGATGCAGGCCGTCGGCGTCCAGCCATTCCGTATTGTTGTCGCTGGAATAGCGGAAGCCGTCCTCCACCGGGATCGCGCCGTCGCGCAGCACGTGGCCGGTCCAGGCCACCGGGTTCGGTTCGATGACGTAGCGGTCCGGGAATTCCACCGTGTTGCGGGCGTCGTCCTCGGTGATCATCACCTCGTGCAGTTTCTCGCCGGGGCGGATGCCGATGATCTTGTACTTGGTGCCCGGTGACAGGGCCTCGGCCAAATCGGTGATCTTCATGGACGGGATCTTCGGGATAAAGATCTCGCCGCCGCGCATCATGTCCAGACACGAGAGCACGAAATCAACGCCCTGTTCCAAGGTGATCCAGAACCGGGTCATGCGGGCGTCGGTGACGGGAAGTTCCTTGACCCCTTCGGCCACCAGGCGCTGATAGAGGGGCACCACACTGCCCCGCGAGCCGACCACGTTGCCATAGCGCACGCAACAGAACACCGTGCCGCCCTCGCCGCTCAACTGGTTGGCGGCGGTGAAGATCTTGTCGGAAGCGAGCTTCGACGCCCCGTAGAGGTTGATGGGGTTGCAGGCCTTGTCCGTCGACAGCGCCACCAGGCGTTCGACGCCTTCGGTGATGCAGGCCATCATCAGGTTTTCGGCGCCCAGCACGTTGGTATGGATACATTCCGTCGGGTTGTACTCGGCCGCCGGCACCTGTTTCAGGGCGGCCGCGTGGATTACCGTGTCGATACCCCGGAGCGCCATCTTCAGGCGCTCAAAGTCGCGCACGTCACCCAGGAAGTAGCGCAGGCAGCGATGTTCCTTGGGGTCGAACTTCTGCTGCATCTCGTATTGCTTAAGTTCGTCGCGGGAATAGATGGCGAGGCGCTTCGGCTTGTAGCGCTCAAGCACCATCTGCACGAAACGCTGCCCGAAGGACCCGGTTCCGCCGGTCACCAATATGGATCGGCCGTCGAGAGAACGGGATTCGTTGTACTTGCTGCTCGGCGCCACGTCATCACCCCTGTTGGCCGCCGTATCGGGCCGGCGGCACGTTAAATAATCTATAGTTCACAGTATGTTAGGTGGTGCGATCTTACCCCGTGACGGGACCGGGCCGCAAGCCGGTCAATTGCCCTCGCTTGATTCCGACTCATCGTCCGTCGCCGCCTCGCCGACGTTCTCCGCCGTTTGCTTGATCAACAGGCTGGCGTGCTCGGGACCGAAAATCTCGGCCAGCTTATTGGTGGTCGCGGACAGCGCCACCAGCACCATGGTTTCCTGGGCGACGCCTCGCTTCAACGCCTCGTTCCACATGGCCAGATACCATTCGACGGTGACCGCCGTCTGCTCCTCGTCCGTCAATTCTCTCGCTTCGTCGGAATCCGACATCTTCACTCTCCTCCAATCCGGCCGGTGCGGCGGCGTCGCCGAGCACGTGCGGGGCCGGATATTGCCACAATTGCGTTTCCCGATGGTTAACGCCTAGCACGGCCAGAGCGGTGAATCACGGTTCTTGAGCCGGCGGTCGTGATGTTCTGCATCAACAAGACGGATTTTTACTCGATTCAACCGTCTGAAAAGCAACGGCTTTTCCCGTTTCCCGGCAAATGAGACTCGTCAGGACCCGAAAAATTCGTTTATGCTAATGCCACGCGGAGAAACCGCGCGCCCGCAATTCGGGCCGAGCCGCCTTGAGGGACGGCGACAAATTGACAGAAGGTCGGTGACGGTTGGTCGATTTTCTCACCATCGGTTCTGCCATATCCGTGGCCCAGGACGCCAAGGACGTGCTTGGCACGCGCGGCCTCGGCGGCGCCCAGCGGGTGGGCGCCGTTGAGCTGGACAACGACCTCCGGCCGGGGCTGTTCACGGAAGTCCGGATCGTGCTCTCCAACGCCGACGGACGCACCGGCCTGGCGCTCGCGGTGGTCGCCGGCAACGGCATCCTGGGGGCGCTCAAGTCACTCGGATCTTCCGCCGACCTGGCCCAACACGAATCACTGGTCTCCAACCTGACCAACCTGGAGATCGCTGGCACCCGGGTCTCGCGGCTCAATCTCCACGTGGACACCAACCGTGCCCTCAACCTGATTGATTCGCTGGTCGCCGAGACCGAATTCAAGAACGCCAATTTCATTTCCAGCGACGGCGGCAACATCGTCATCCGGACATCGAAGTTCGGCGGCGCCATCAAGGTCGTGCCGCAGCCCCTGGACAGCACCGGCTTGGGCTTGCAATCCATTTCCCTGCTCACCGCTTCCGACGCCGAGGACGCGGAATCCCGCATCGTCACCGCCATCAACACGGCATCCCGGCGGGTCGAGGGCCTGGAGGCCCTGCAGCGGTCCCTGAACACCGGCGATTTCACCAATTCCCGCCTCGACGGGCTGGTCTCCTCGATCAGCGGCAGCGGGCTGCCCCTCGGCACCCTGGTGAACGTGGTTGGCTGAATGCCGCCACGGGGTCTAATCTTCCAGACATGTCCACCACCATCGACCGGACCCTGAGCCTCGACGAGGCCCTGGCGCTCGCCAACGATCATCACCAGGCCGGCCGTTTCGCCGACGCCTTGGCCATCTACCAGGCCGTCCTGGAGCGCGCACCGGATTGCGCACCGGCCCAGATCAACATGGGCGCCTTGCTCCTGCTGCACGGCAACTTCGCCGACGGCTGGCCGGCCTTCGCCTGGCGCCGGCACGGCCAACAGGGCCAACTGGCGGTCTGGAACGGCCGGCCCCTGGACGGCCGCGGTATCCTTATCCGGGGCGAACAGGGCGCCGGCGACAACATCCAGTTCCTGCGCTACGTGGCCGATGTGGAGAGCTTGGGCGGACGTCCCGTGGTCCTGACCCTGCCGGGCATGAAGCGCCTGTTCGCCGGGCTTGCCGGCGGCGCCCATATCGTCGAACCGGGAGACCAGGTCAGCGACCTGGCCTGCGAGGTGCCGGTCATGGACCTGCCGGGACTGCTCGGCACCACCGCGGAGACCATCCCCGCCGAGGTCCCCTACCTGAGCGCCGAGCCGGCCCTGGTCGCCGAATGGCGGGAGCGGCTCGGCCCGGCCCGGGGACCGCGGATTGGGCTCTGCTGGCAGGGCAATCCCGACAAGCCCCGCGACCATCTGCGCTCGATCCCGCTGGCCCGGTTCGAGGCGTTGTTCGGCCTGGCCGGCAGCCATTGGTTCGGGCTCCAGGTGGGGCCCGGAGAGGACCAGGCGGCGGCCTTCGCGGACCACCAATCGTTCACCCACTTGGGAGCGGCATTGGGCGAAAGCCCGGACAAATTCGTCGATACGGCCGCCGTCATCGCCAACCTGGACCTGGTGATCAGCGTCGACACGGCCATTGCGCACCTGGCCGGCGCCATGGCCAAGCCCGTCTGGGTGCTGCTGCCCTTCGTCCCCGACTGGCGCTGGATGCTGGAGCGGACGGACAGCCCCTGGTACCCGACGGCACGCCTGTTCCGCCAGCCGGCGCCCGGCGATTGGGATACGCCGCTCGGGCAACTCGCCGCGGCCATGGAAACGATGCCGAATAGTTAGCCGCCGAAGCCTTCCGGCAGCATGTCGCCCATGATCACCCACTCGGGCACCGGCTTGCCGGTGAACCGCTGTGCGGGCTCGATGATCAGGGGGAACGGATTGGTCTGCAGGGTGTCCGAATCGGGCCCTTCCCAGAACAGGTGATCGCCGCCGAAACGGGCGAGGTCGTTCTGCCAGGGCACCAGGCTGGGCAGCAGGTTGATGAGGAACACGTCGCGCTTGCCGCCGGTTCCATCGAGGCCCCGGTGCAGGATGCGCGGCGCCGCGAACAGGGTGGCGTCGCCGGCCTCCAGGCGGGGATGCAGGATTTCCGGCGCCGCCTCGCCATCCGGCAACACTTCCGCCAGATCGGCGATGCGATCGGTGAAATGCGGGAACGCGTAGCCGTTCTCGGCCATCCGCCGGGTGTCGGTGAGGGAAAGGAACTCGGTCCCGGGATCGCCGGGATGGCTGTGCGTCAGGTAGACCATGATGTGAAGCTGCGCCATGGGCTCCATGTCCCGGTGCCAGAGGAACGAGACATGCGGCTCGCCGCCCGTTTCGGTGCGGTAGAGCTGGCAATGGACGGCCCGGAAATGACAGCCCAGGTAGGCTTCGATCATCGCCGTCACCTCGGCGTTGAGGATTTCCGGCAGCAGTTCGGTGAGCTGGGTCCGGAGCTCCCGATCGATGGGAACCGTGGTGTTCGGCGGGGTCGACGGGCCGACCGCGGCCTCGACCCGCTCAGACAGTTCCCGCACGGTCTCAGGACCGAGGCAGCCCCGCAGCACCGTCACGCCGTCCTGTGTCAGCTCATTCTCCGCCGCCGGCGCGCCCTTGGCCGCCGCGTAGACGCTGCGGCAAATGGTGTGATAACCGGCGTGGGTTTCGTGATGGTCCATGGCCAGGAAGAAGGCCTCGGTCTCCGAATCCACCCGAAGGTGATCGCCGTCCCGGCTAAAATCCACCTTCACTGGCCAGTCTCCTCTTCGACTCGCGAGCGGAGCGCGTCTGCGACGGCGGCCATCACCGGCCCCCAGGCTCCGGGCTCCGGTTGGCGGAACAGCCTGAGCGACGGATACCACGGGCTGTCCTCGCGTTCGTTCATCCACAGGAACCCGGTCGGCTGCGACAACAGCGCCCAGGCCGGCTTACCCAGGGCGCCGGCCAAATGCAGCACGGAGGTGTCGACGGAAATGACCAGGTCGAGGGCCGCCACCGCCGCCGCCGTGTCGGCGAAATCCGCGAACCGGGGGCCGAGATCGACGGCGCTTTCTGGCAGGCCCGCCGCATCGCCGCCCACCTGCAAGCTGAACAAGCTGACGCCGGGGACATCGAACACCGGCCCCCAGAGCGCAAGCGCGCAGGACCGCTTGGCGTTATCCGGACGGGTCGGGCTGCCGGCCCAGACGATGCCGACCTTGAGCCCCGGCGCCTCGGCCAACCGGGCGTCGACCGCCGCGTCGGCCGGCACCTGCAGGTAGGGGACCTGGTCCGGCACCGATTCCAAGGTGGTACCGATCAGGCGCGGCAGGCTCATCATCGGCACGTGGGCGTCGAAGCCGGAAACCGCCGCGCCCAGGTTGACCCTTTCATCAACGCCTTCCACGGTGGTGAAAAGCCGTCCCAGTTCGGGCCGGCATTCCAACACCAGCCGGCCGACCCGGGCCGCCGCCAGGGGCACGTAGCGGACGAACTGCAGGGCGTCGCCGAAACCCTGTTCGGCATGGATGAAGAGCGTCCCGTCCGGAAGCTCCTCGCCGCCCCATCCGGGAACGTGGAAATCGCGACGGAAGTCCTCGAAGGTGGGGGTCCGCCAGCGCCATTCGTATTCCCGCCAGCCCTCCCCCATGTCGCCGTTCTGGAGCAGCGCCAGGGAAAGGTTCCAATGCAGATCGATACTGTCCGGTTCGCGCAATAGGGCCTCGCGAAGGATGCTGACGGCCGCTTCCGTCTCACCCAAGGATTGGCGGGCGGCGGCCAGGTTGCACCGGGCGTCCGTGTAATCGGGATCGAGGGCGATGGCTTTCTCGAAGCTGCCGATGGCTTCGGCGAAGCGATCGGACTGTTGCAGGGCGTTGCCCAGGTTGTAGTGGCGGCCGGGATCGTTGGGGACGAACTGGGCGGCCTTGCGATAGGGTTCCACCGCCGCGTCCGCGTCACCCAGGTCCATATGGGCGTTGCCCAGATCGAACCAGGCGGTGGCGTGCATGGGGTCCAGTTCCAGGGCCTGCGTGTAGGCGGCGACGGCCGCGTCCGGCTCTCCCAGGGCCATCAGGGCGTTGCCCCGATTGACATGGGCGTCCGGCAGGCCCGCCATCAGGGCCACGGCCCTCTCCGCCGCCGCCAGGGCATCATCGTGCCGGCCAAGCTCGTTCAAGGCGCTGGCCAGGTTGTTGGCGGCGATGCCGGCGTCCGGATTGAGCTCCAGGGCTTGCTCGAACTTGGCCGCCGCCTCCTCGACCCGGCCCGACGCCTGCAGGGCGTTGCCCAGGTTGATCAGCGGCGCGAAATAGTCGGGCGCCAACTCGGCGGCGCGCCCCGTCAGTTCCACCGCCAGTTCCAGATCCCCGGCCGCCTGCATGACCACGCCGAGCAGGTTCAAGGCGTCCACGTGGTCCGGGTCGACCTGGAGAATCTGTCGATATAACGTGCCCGCCGCCAACAGATCACCGGTCTCATGCAGGTGCAGCGCCTTGGCCAGGTCGTCGTCGATGCTCATGGCGTCACCCTGCCACAACCCGGCGGCGGCTGAAAGAAATGCGAAGCCCCCAAAGGGCGCGTTGACCCGAAACCGCCGAGGCCCGATGATCGGTGCAAACAGGAACCTCCCGGCCCATGACCTCTGGCGGCGGCAAACCCGGCATTTTTTTCGAAGGCGTCGATATCTACGGCCTGCCGGGCACCGACAGTTACTGGAACCGCACCGTGCGGCACGTCTGCCAGGAATTGACCACGGCCGGCGAAGCCTGCGAACCCCTCAACCTGCAGGACAGCGAGAACACCAAGCTTTCCTTCGAGACGGCGGACCTGCCCCCCTATGCCATCTGCTGGAACTTCAATTCCGGCCGCTGGGCCATGTACGAGGGGGAACGGGTCCGGATCATCAATATCCTGCCGGTGAAGAACATCGTGCTGCTGTGGGATCATCCGGTCCACCTGGCGGAGACCATTCGCGAAATGCAGTCCTTCGACCAACGAATCGATCGGCCGCCCTTCCATATCGGGGTCATGGATTCGGGCCACATGGATTACCTGCGGGAGATGGGAATCGGGCCCGAGCGTATCTTCCGCTGGCGCCAGGCGGGCCCCGAGCCGACCGCCGAGACCCCCGATTTTGCCGACCGTGAGGTGGATTACCTGTTCCATGGCACCATCAACGATGTCGAGGAATTCGATGCCTTCTGCGCCCGCCTCGGGATCACCGACGGCGCCGTGCAGTCCGGTCTGCAGAATGCCATCGCGGCGATCATCGAGACGCCGGTGGACGTCTATACCGCGCTCCGGAAACAAGTGCTCGAACCAAGCGGATGGGACCTGGACGCCGTCGCCGCGGCGCCCCTGTGCCGAGAGCTGGACCGCCTGACCCGCGACATCCGGCGCTTCGCCCTGCTCACCGGGCTCAAGGAGCTTCCCGTTCACTACATCGGGCGCGTCGCCGAGGGGTTCCGGGCGGCCAATCCGAACGGCGTCTTCACGGGCCCGCTGCCCTTTAACGAGATCGAAACCTACCTGCGCAACACCAAGACGGTGCTTTACGACACCATCAATTTCCGCGACGCGGCGGTCATGCGGCTGTTCTATTCCATCGCCGAGGGTTGCGTCCCGGCGCTTGAAATGAACGCCTATCTGTCGGAAACCTTCAGCGGCGGAGAAAATGCCGTGAGCCTCACCCTGGGTGACCCCGGCGGCAACACGGCGAAGCTCCGTGATATGGTCGGTTCAGTGGAAACGGGCCGGCGGCTGGCCGAGGCGGCACGGGAGACCTGCCGCCGACATCACGCCTGGCGGCACAGCATCGGTCCGCTGCTCGACGCCATCCGGGCCTGAGACGTGGGAGAACGCATGTGAGCGCCGACGATGCCTTCGAATTCGAGATCAACGGCGAACCCGTCTCCATGGCCTACCTGCCGCGCAACGGCTTCATCGTCCGCGAAGTGTTCAACGATCAATGTTACGCGCCGGTGCCGTTCATCCACGGGGTTACCAGCATCCTCGACATCGGCGCCAACATCGGCGCATCCACCGTGTTCTTCCGGTTCACCTACCCCAACGCCCACCTGCATGCCTTCGAGCCCGGGCGCGGCGCCTTCGAACTGTTGGCCCGCAACACGGCCCCCTACCCTGAGATCACCGCCCACCCGGTGGGGCTCTGGTCCGAGGACAAGCAAGCGGAGCTTTTCGTCGGCGACCATGATTACGCCACCGCGTCGCTGGCCCATCAGAACGCCGAGAACCGCCAGACGGACACCATCGAGTTGAAGGCCTGCGGCGCCTACCTGGCGGAACTGGGAATCACCCACGTGGACATCGCCAAGGTCGACACGGAGGGCTGCGAAATTCCCATTCTCGCCGACCTTCTGTCCAACTACGCCATGCGGGTGGTCTATGCCGAGTTCCACTCCGAAGAAGACCGGGTGCGCATGGAGGACATGTTGAGCCAGGACTACAGCCTGTTCTCGGCACAGATCCAGCACCTGCACCGGGGCACGGTCTGCTACGTCAACCGCCGGGAAATCGCCGAGAACTCCGATTTCCACAAGCACCGGATCACGATCGCACCATGAGGACCCGGCACCGGTGAACAACGACCTGCAAAATCTTCTGCGCCGACTGCAGGCGCTACCGTCGAAGTCCGACGGCGCGGAAAACGCCATCACAAGGCTCGCGGCCCGGGAGGCCGAATATACGACGAACCCCGACGATTACGAGGTCAACCGATCCATCGGCATGTTCCTGGCGGGTCATATCGACACCCTGCAATACGCCGAGCCTTTCCTGATCAAGGCGGTCAACGAAAACAGGGATGACGAACATCGGGCGGATCTCCTGGTGACCCTGGCCAAGGCCCTCGAACTGGTCGGTGATCTCGAACGCGAGCACCTGGTCCTGGAGGAGGCCTGCCGATATCGGCCCTATCTGTACAAGGATCTCGCCCATTCGGCGTTGCGTCTCGGCGACGTGGAAAAGGCATCGCGGCTGTTCAACGGGATCATTGATATCCACGACGAGGTGGCCCGGGAGCGCGCCCAGGAACTGGGCACCGAGATCACCCAGGTGCTCTGGCCGGCCCGGGTCATCTGCGACCGGTTCGGTGAACTGGCGCGGATGATCGATATCTACATCAAGGCGCGGAAGCTAGGCATCACACCCGAGGTGAAAGCCATCCTGCCGACCCGGCCCGAATGGATCAGCAACCGGGCTCTGTTGGACTACTGGCGCGACCAGCATGCGGACATGTTGACGATCCTCACGGACCCGGACGAAGTGGCCGCGGCGGAGGAAGCCTACGGCGATTGTGAACTCCTGGCGGAAGTGTATCGCCTTCCCGATGGCCGAGGCCTGCATGTCCAGTGGGCGGCACCAGCGATTCGCAACTTGTGGGAAAAGAGCGGCGACGGACCGCTGCTGAAGCTGCGGGCCGATCACCGTGAACTCGGCCGCCAATGGATGCACCGCCACGGCGCACCGGAAGAAGCCTGGTTCGTCGCCCTGCATTTCCGCGAATCCGGCTACCACGAAGGCGGCGGCTGGTCCTACAACCGTCTTCGCGACAGCCGCACTGGCGATTACCTGGATGGCATCAAGGCGATCACCGATCAAGGCGGTTGGGTGGTGCGCCTGGGGGACCCATCGATGACCCCGCTCGCCCCCATGGAGAACGTCATCGACTATGCCGTGGCTGAGGACCGTAGCGATGAACTGGACGTATTTTTCTGCGCCGACGCCCGATTCGTGATGGCCGTCGCATCCGGGCCCTTGTCGGTGGCCGCCACCTTCGGCACGCCGGTGCTCGGCGTCAACATGTTCCCGCCGGGCGCCTACCCCTATGCGCAGTAGGATTTTTTCATCCACAACCGGCTGCGTTGGCGCGACACGGGGAAATTCCTAAACGCCAAGGAGATGATCGCGCCGCCGCGCCGACTCATGCAGTCACCGCAATATTTCGACCACCAGGGCATCGATGTCATCCGCAACACGCCCGAGGAGATCCGGGAAGCCGTGGAGGAGATGATGGCGCGCCTGGACGGCGTCTTCGAAATGACCGACCAGGACCGGGCGGATGTCGCGCGGTATCGGGCGCTGAACGACTACCCGGGCATTCCCACCGAACCGACACCGGCCGCCACGTTCCTCCGCCGTCATCGGCATCTTCTCGAATAGTCCCATGGCCGATCATCTGAACGCCCTCGTCGAGAAGATTTTCCGGGAGAACGCCGCCACCAAGGGGATCCCCGAAGCGGTGGCCAAACTGCTGCCACTTCGCGACGCCTACGCCCAGGACCCGGAAAACTATGAACTGAACGTCAAGGTCGGGTTCGGCCTGATGGGCGACGCCAACACCCAGCACTACGCGGAACCCTTCCTGATCAACGCCGTCAACGCCAATCAAGAGGACGCCAACCGACCGAGCCTGCTGTTATCACTGGCCCAGATCCTTGAGGCCTGAACCGCCCCGGGATTGCCGGAGGCTGTTTAGTTTGAGTTACGCCGCTTCGGACCTGGTGTCCATCATGGCGTCGTATAGCTCCTCGGCTTCGACCGGCGGAATGTTCCCGATGGGCTCGAGCAGC
>Ga0209568_1000252_pt1 | contig 19102 bp, 16 predicted proteins | sample WorMetOlspDAHAB2_FD_187406 | JGI IMG/M metagenome (GOLD analysis project Ga0209568, IMG submission 187406) | Marine gutless worms symbiont microbial communities from Max Planck institute for Marine Microbiology, Germany - Olavius sp. DAHAB.2... ...
CGCCACCAAGTACCTGGACAGCTATCTCAGATGGTTCCATCTCATCGAACTCGGCGACCAGCCATCGCCAAGAGCCTGCCTCGAGGCGGCGATGACGAGGCCATGCCTTCGTTTTGCGAATTGAGCCTTGCCAAAAGAACCCTGCCCATGTTTCACATCTCGCCCATGGCCGAGGTTTCCTTGAAGTTTCTGGCCGCCAATCTGACCGGGCTTGTGATCGTCACGGTCATCGGCCGGGCTCTGGCCTGATGAAAGCGACCCGGAAATCATCCCGGGCCTTGCCGAGGGCCCATAGCTGCGCCGGTTCCGGTTTCCCGGTGGCGGGTCGGGTCAAACCGTCCCGCCCGGTGGAACCGGGAGCCGCGCGGCCGCCCCGGCCCGGCCGCAGGCGGGAACCCGCGTCGCGCGGGGGATGAACGGGTACCGATGACTCAGGCGCGAAATGCCACATGACAAAGGTTAGGAACCTGCCGATATATATGTGATGACGTTACCGTTGGCGGGGCGCCGAATGGGTGCCTGCCGAATGATCACGAGGGAGTTTCCATGCCGAATATCCGTGGCCGCCGGGTCTACCTGATTTTGCTGTTCGCCGCCGCCGTGGGACTGGCGTCGTGCGCCCGATCATTGGCCGTCTCGTCACGGACCTTCGATGCGGAATCCTGCGCGGTGGCCGGCCGCTGGCTCGATCCCGCGACCGGCAAGGCGCTTGCCGCCGACCAACTGATGGCGCGGCTCTCGGACAAGGCCGTGGTGCTGCTGGGCGAGACCCACACGGCCCGGGAGCATCATCACTGGCAGGCCCAGACCCTTGCCGCCCTGCACGCCCACAAACCCGACATGGCGGTCGGCTTCGAGATGTTCCCGCGCCGCGTCCAACCCGCCCTGGAGGCCTGGTCCCGGGGCGAACTCACGGAGAAACAGTTCCTCGAGAAGACCGAATGGAACCAGGTGTGGCGTTTCGATCCCGCCATGTACATGCCCTTGTTCCAGGTGGTCCGCCAGAACCGGCTTCCCGCCATCGCCCTCAACGTGGAGCGCCGACTGGTCAGCCGGGTCGGCCGTGAAGGCTGGGAGGCCGTTCCCGCCGAAGAACGGGAAGGGGTGAGCCGCCCGGCGCCGGCGAGCGCCGTCTACCGCCGCTCCCTGGCACTGGTCTTCCAACAGAAAATGGGCCATCGGGGCGCCGCCAAGACCGGCGAGGATACACCCGTGCCGTCCGTCGACGAGATCCTCAAGGACGACGCCTTCGATCGGTTCGTGCAGGCACAATTGACCTGGGACCGGGCCATGGCCGAGGCCATCGCCGGCGCCGTGAAGGCGAAGCCGGACCGGTTGGTGGCGGGTATCGTGGGCCGCGGTCATGCGGAATACGGTTTCGGGATCCCCCACCAGCTTGCCGATCTCGGCATCGACCGGGTGGCGGTGTTGTTGCCCATCGAGACGGGGGAGGCCTGCACCCAAACGGATGCCGAGGCGGCCGACGCGGTGTTCCTGGTGGATCCGGAGAAAGCGGCTGCCGGGGCGCCCCGCAAGCCGAAGCTCGGCGTGATGATCGAGAAGTCGGCGGAGGGCATTCGCATCGTCAAGGTGCTGGAAGAGAGCATCGCCGAGGCGGCGGAACTGCAGGCCGGCGACACGGTGGTCGAGGCGGCCGGCGTGCCGGTCAAGGACACGCTTGATTTGATCGCCGTGATCCAACGCCAGGCGCCGGGCACCTGGTTGCCCTTGGGGATTCTCCGCGACGGGCGGAAACGACAGCACGTCGCCAAGTTCCCCGCCGCCCCCGAATGATCACCATGAACCGACGGCTTATCGGCCTTTTGGTCCTGGTTCTGCCGTTCCTCGCCGGCGCCGCGTGGGCGGACGTCTCAAGCCTTGTCCATCATGACGTGAAAGCCACCTTCGATGCCGCCAACGGGCAGCTCCAGGTCAACGACAGGATCACCGCGAAGGCCGGGTCGGAAATCCGTTTCCGGCTGGCCCATTGGCTGGCCATCGACAGCGCCGAGTTCGGTGGCGATAAACTCACGCCCCGCGCCGCCGGCGGTTCGTGGCATCTCACCCTGCCGCCGGGCCCGGCCAAGGTGCTGACGCTCAGCTTCTCCGGGACGGTGCCGGCGCTGACCGGCGGGCCCGCCCGGGGCGCCGTATTCGGACCCGAAGGCGGCTACCTGCCCGGCCATGCGGCCTGGATTCCGGATTTCGGCGGCGATTGGATGACCTACCGGCTGGCCATCGACGTGCTGGGCGGCCAGCTTGCGGTGGCCACCGGGCGGTTGGAGTCCGAGCAGCGGGACGGCGGCGTCTACCGCGCCAACTTCCTGGCCGACTATCCCGCCGAGGCGCCTTCGGTGTTCCTGGGCCCGTTCTCGGTGCGCGAACGGCACCACGGCGCCATTCGCCTGCGCACCTATTTCCACGCCGACATCGCCTCATTCGCGGATACCTACCTGGACGCCGCGGCCGGCTACCTGTCGGCGTTCGCCGAGCGGATCGGCGCCTATCCCTTCGCTGATTTCCACGTCGTCTCCTCGCCGCTGCCCGTGGGGCTGGGGTTTCCCAATCTCACCTACGTGGGCCGGATGATCGTGCCGCTGCCGTTCATGCGCGGGCGCTCTTTGGCCCATGAGGTGCTTCATACCTGGTGGGGCAACGGTGTCGTCGTCGACTATGCGAAGGGGAACTGGGCCGAGGGCCTGACCACCTACATGGCGGACTACGCCCTGGCCGCCCGGCGGCCGGAAGGTGCTCGGGAGATGCGCCTCGGCTGGCTGAGGGACTTCGCCGCCCTGCCGGTGAGCCGGGATAAGCCGGTGACGTCCTTCGTCTCGAAGACTCATCAGGCCTCTCAGGTGATCGGATACGGCAAGGTCGCCTTCATCTTCCACATGCTGCGGCGCGAATTGGGCGACGACGTATTCGACCGGGGGCTCAAGCGTTTCTGGGCCCGGCACAAGTTCCAGGTGGCCGGCTGGGACGACCTGCGGGCGGCCTTCGAGGCGGCGGCGGGGAAGGACCTGGCATGGTTCTTCCGCCAATGGCTGGGGCGCGCCGGGGCGGCCCGCATCGAACTGACGAAGGCCGAAATCCTGGGCGCCGGCCGGGTCGCGGTGACCCTCCGCCAGGACGACCCGACCTACCGGGCGGCCGTGGACGTGGAACTGGAGACCACCGAGGGGGCGTCCATCCATACCGTGGACCTGCGCGGCCCGGAGGTGTCCAAGGAGCTGTCTTTTCAGGGGCGCCTGGTGCGGCTCAGGGTGGATCCCCATTTCAACCTGTTCCGGCGCCTCCTGGCCGGCGAGAGCCCGCCCATCCTCCGTGACGTGACCCTTTCGCGGACCGCCGCCGTGCGGGTATTGTCGCCGGAGCCCACCTTCCGCGCCGTTGCGGCCCGCCTCGCGGCGCGGCTTTTCGGCGGACCCCGCCATGTGTCGACGTCGACGCCGGCGGAACGGATTACGGGACCGACCCTGCTGATCGGCCCGGACCAGGCCATTCAAAAGGCCATGCGGCACCTGTTCGCCGCGCCGCCGCCCAATGAGGCGAAAGGGGGAACCGCGGGGATTTGGGTCATGCGCACGCCGGGTGGACACCCGGTCCTGTTCGTCAGGGCCCGGGACGCGGATGCCGTCCAGGGCCTGGTCCGGCCGCTACCCCATTACGGGCGCCAGAGTTATTTGACCTTTGATGCGCATCGGATGAAGTCGAAGGGCATATGGGAGGCGACGGCGAGTCCGTTGACCCGGCGGTTCGAAGAGTGAGGCCCCGGCCCCGGGGTTACTCTCCGTGTTCTTCATGCCGGGTGTCCACCAGGGCCTTGTTGTAGGCGGCCATGACCTCGCGCTGATGGACGCAGCCCTGGTACTGCATGGTCAGGTTGTTGTCGACCACGGCCAGGTGCTCCTCGCCGGTGTCGTTCATCATCGCCAAGGCCGTCTCCAGGGTATCGTACATGGTCAGGTGCGGCGGATGCAGGCGGGCCACGTCGCCGGCGTTGACCAGATCGTCGAATTCATGATCGAAGGCGGAATCGCTCAGGTCCGCCAGGGTCACCGTGCCGTAGAGCTCGCCCGTGTCCTTCACCACGAACAACTCGCCCATGGCCGATTCCTGGAGCCGCTCGCGCAACTCCTGCAGGCCCGTGCCGGGGGTTACCGTGGCGCCGTCGTCGGTCAGCACCTCGTCGATCTTGATGGAGCGCATGACCTCGGTCTCGAAGCCGCCCTTGACGTCGATGCCCCGGTCCAGGAGCTGCACGCTGAAGAAGGAGCGGCCGTAGAAATGGTGGGTGATTTCCGATGCGATGACCACGGCGATCATCACGCCGAGGGTGAGGGCGTAGTTGGACGTCATCTCGAAGATGATCAATGTGGTCGAGATGGGCGCGCCCAGCACCGCAGCCGCCGTGGCCCCCATGCCGACGATGGTGTAGGGAACGGGGCCGGAGGAATACTCGGGGAACACGCTGGTGGCGATGACCCCGAAGGCGCCGCCGACCATGGCGCCGATGACCAGCGAGGGCGAGAACACGCCGCCGCCGAAACCGAAACCCAGGCAAAGCGCCGTTGCGACAATCTTGGCGATGCCGATGGCGATTAGCATGGTCAACGAGATCTGCAGGAGCAGGGCCGATTCCGTGACCCCGTAACCGACGCCCATCACCTGCGGGAAATAAAGCGCCATGCAGCCCAGCAGGAACCCGGCCACGGCGGGTCGGCTCCAGCGGGGGATCGGCGTGCGACGGGCCAACTTGGCGGCGAAGGCGATGGAGCGCATGAAGATCACGGCGGCCACCCCGGCGACGATGCCGAGCAGCACGAAGGCCGGGAACTCCCAGAACGAGGTGATGATGCCCGTATCGAAGATGAAGGCCGGGAAATCGCCGAAATAGGCCCGGGAGATGGCCGTCCCGGCGACACTGGAGATGACGATGGGGGCGAAGGCCTTCAGCGCGTAGTGGCCGACCACCACCTCGTTGGCGAACAGCGCGCCGGCGATGGGCGCGTTGAAGGACGCCGCCACGGCGGATGCCACGCCGCAGCCCAGCAGGGTCCGGGTCAGGGAGCGGGATAGGTGCAGGCGCCGGCCGATCCAGCCGCTCAAGGAGGCGCCCAGGTGCACGGCCGGTCCCTCCCGGCCCACCGAGGCGCCGGAGCCCAGCGACAGCGCGCTGATCAGCGCCGCCATGAACCCGACCCGCCAGGACATGCGCCCGCCCCTGAGCGCGTTGGCCTCGATCACGTCGGCCACGTTGTGGGGACGCCGGCCGGGCATGTAGCGGTAGGCCAGGAAGCCGACCAACAGGCCGCCCAGAGTCGGCACGGAGATCACCTGCCAGGCCGGCGCCTCGGCGGCGAAGGCGGCCAGCCGCTCCGCCTCCGCCTGGAAGGTGGCCGACTGGAAGACTCCGATGGCGATTCGGAAGATGACCACGGCAACGCCCACCAGGCAGCCGACGAACAGCGCCAGGACGGACAGCACCAAGTGATCGTTCCGCAGCAACTGGCGGAACTGGGTCAGAACGCGGTTATAGGTCAGCCGGGTCTCGGGCATCTTACCTAGGTGCTAAGATAGGCCGTAAGTCCCCGACAATAAAAGGATTTCATGAACGAAGTCTTACCGAATCCGGGACCTCAGTCGGCCCCGCCGGCGCTGCCTTCGATGGCTTTCAATACCTTCGGCGGCGACAGGGGCAGATCGCTCATGGTTACCCCGATGGCGTTCTCCACGGCGTTGGCGACGGCCGCCGGCGCCGGCACGATGGGCGGCTCGCCGACGCCGCGCACCCCGTAGGGGTGGTTCGGGTTCGGCACCTCGACCATCAGCGTATCGATCATCGGCACGTCGGAAGCCACCGGCATTCGGTAATCGAGAAATCCCGGGTTCTGCATGCGCGCCTCGGCGTCGTAGACATACTCCTCGTTCAAGGCCCAGCCGATGCCCTGCACGGCGCCGCCCTGCATCTGGCCCTCCACGTAGTCCGGCGAGATGGCCCGGCCCACGTCCTGGACCACGGTGTAGCGTTTCGGCGAGACGAAGCCGGTTTCCGGGTCGACCTCCACATCGACGATCTGCGCCGAGAAGGCGGCGCCGGCGCCGCCGGCGTTGATCTCCGAATGGCCGGCGATGGCGCCGCCCATCTTGGTCGCCCGGCCGGCCAACTCCTTCAGGCTCAGGGGCTTCAGCCCGTCGGCGTCCTTGGGCGGCACCGCCTGGCCCGATTCCCAGGTGACCCCGTCGGCCTCGATCTCCCAGATCCGGGCCGCCAGGCCGCAGAGCTTGTCGATGATCTCGCGGGTCGCGTTGACCACCGCCATGCCGGTGGCGAAAGTGGTGCGGCTGCCGGCCGTCAGGTGGCTGTAGCCCATGGACCCCGTATCGGCGACGATGGGCTTGATGCGTTCGATGTCGATGCCCAGTTCCTCCGCCGCCATGGCCTGCATGGACAGCCTGGAGCCGCCGATGTCCGGATTGCCGGTGGCCACGGCGACGGTGCCGTCGTCCAGCAGGTTGACGGCGACGGAGCTCAAGCCGCCGCCGTGCAGCCAGTACCCCAGCGCCATGCCGCGGCCCTGGTTGGGTCCCAGCGGCGCCTTGTAGTGGTCGTGGTCCCTGACCTTCTCCAGCACCTCCTTGAGGCCGATGCGGCCGTACTTGAAGCCCTTCAGGCTCTCGTCGCCCTCGTCGACGGCGTTCTTCAGCCGGAGCTCGACCGGGTCCATGCCCAGTTCCTTGGCCAGTTCGTTGATGACGCTTTCCGCCGCATAACAGGCCATGGGCGCGCCCGGCGCCCGGTAGGCGGCCACCTTCGGCCGGTTCACGCAGACGTCATAGACGTCGGCCTTGGCGTTGGGCACCGTATAGGACGAGAAATAGGTCTCCACGGCGCGGCCCACCGGCGAGCCCTTGAAGGCGCCGGCCTGGTAATGGGTGACCGCCTCGGCGGCGGTGAAGGTGCCGTCCTTCTTGGCACCCATCTTGATCCGGGTGTGCGAACCTATGGTCGGGCCGGTGGCGCGGAACAGCTCCGAGCGGGTCATCACCATGCGCACGGGCCGGCCGGTCTTCTGCGACAGCCGGATCGCGGCGGGCTCCGCATAGACGTTGTTCTTGCCGCCGAAGCCGCCGCCGATCTCCGATGCGGTGACCCGGATCTTCGCCATCTCCATGTTCAGGACCCGGGCGCACAGCGTCCGGATGACGAAATGTCCCTGGGTGGTGGTCCAGATGTCGACGCAGCCGTCCTCCGTGGCCGTGACGATGCAGGCCTGGGGCTCGATATAGCCCTGGTGCACCGGCTGCGAGGTGAACTCGCGCTCGACGATGACGTCGGCCTCGGCGAACCCCTTGTCGGTGTCGCCGCGCTCGCCGGAAACCCGCCGGAAGACGTTCGACGGTTGCGTCGGTTCCTCATCCAGGCCGTGGGTGTACTGGTGCTCGTGCAGCACAGGCGCATCCGGCTTGGCGGCCTCCAGGGGGTCGAGGACATGCGGCAGAACCTCGTAGTCCACCTCGATCAGCTTCACCGCCTTCCGCGCGATGCGTTCCGAGGTGGCGGCCACGGCGGCCACCGCATGGCCTTCATAAAGCACCTTCTCGCGGGCCATGACGTTGCGCGAGATATCGTGGAAATCGGCGATGATCGGCGGGTAGGGCGGCTCCATGAGCGGGTGGTCGGGAATGTCCTCGGAGGTGACCACCGCCTTGACCCCCTTCAGGGCCAAGGCCTTGGCGGTGTCGATGGAGCGGATCCGGGCGTGCGCGTGGGGGCTCCTGAGCACCTTCATGTGCAGCATCCCCGGCAGGTTCATGTCGTCGCCGTAGCGGGCCCGCCCGGTGACCTTGTCGACGCCGTCCGGGCGCGGCGAGCGCTTGCCGACCCATTGGTAGTTGGTTCTGGTTTCGTCGTTCATGATTCGCTCCCCCGCATTTCCGCCGCCGCGTCGAGGACGGCGCGGACGATCTTGTCATAGCCCGTGCAGCGGCACAGGTTGCCGGCCAGTCCGAAACGCACCTCCGTCTCCGTCGGGTCCGGGTTTTTCTCCAGAAGCACCTTGGCCATGTTGAGAATGCCCGGCGTGCAGACCCCACATTGCAGGGCCGCGTGATCCAGGAACTTCTGTTGCAGGGGGTGAAGTTCGTTGCCTTGGGCCATGCCCTCGATGGTTTCGATGTCACGGCCCTCCACCTCGACACCCAGGACCAGGCAGGCGTTGACGGCGCGGCCGTCCATGATCACCGTGCAGGCGCCGCAATCGCCGGTGCCGCAGCCGTTCTTGGTGTCGGTCAGGTTCAATTCCGTGCGCAACACGTCGAGCAGGGTCTGGTCCACCCGGCAGGTGAAATCGGTCTCGTCGCCGTTGATGTTGGCGCTGATCAGGTGTTTCGCCATCAGTCCTTCTCCGTTCTCTGCCAGGCGATTGCGGCCGCCCGGCGGGCCAGCACGCCGGCCACCTTGATTCTGAAGTCAATGGTACCGCGCTTGTCGTCGATGGGGGCGCAGGCGGCGCTGGCGGCGGCGGCGAGGCTGACGAGCGCGCCATCGTCGAGTTTATTGCCGATCAGGATGTCCGGGGCCGCGTCGACCACCACGGCCGTCGCCGCGACGGCGCCCAAGGCCAAGCGGGCGGCGGCGCAGGTGCCGTCGCCGTTGACGCTCAGCGCCACGCCGGCGCCGACAACGGCGATATCCATCTCGGTGCGCGGGATGAACCTGAGATAGGCGTCGCCGGACCCGGCCGGCGGTTTCGGCATGACCAGGCCGACGACGAACTCGCCGGGCGCCAGGCCGGTTTGGCCGGGACCGGTGAGGAAATCTTCGACGGCCACTTCCCGGATGCCGCCCGGGCCGGCGATTTGGGCCCGCGCCTGGGCGGCGATCAGGGCCGGCACGCTGTCGGCGGCCGGCGAGGCGTTGCAGAGGTTGCCGCCCACCGTGGCGCGGCCTTGGATCTGGGCCGAACCGATCAGTTCCACGGCCTCGACGACGCCGGGCCGAAGCGCCTTCAGTTCGGCGTGTTCACCCAATTCGGCGCCGGTCACCGCCGCGCCGATGCGGATCTCGTCGCTGTCGATGCTGATGGTCCGGGTTTCCGGGATTCTCTTGATGTCCACCAGCAACTCCGGCTCATCGATAAGCTCTTCGCGCATCTGCACCAAAAGGTCCGTGCCGCCGGCCAAGATGCGGGCGTTTGGGTCGCCACCCTTCAATAGGGCGACGGCAGCCTCCACGGTTTCGGGGGCTTCATATCTGAGGTCGTTCACGGCTTTCCATACTCCCAAATCCGGCCGAGCAGGCCACGAGGTCGCGCGGCCGAACTGACGTCGGCCGCTACATTAGCCTTATAAAGTGATCAGTGAAATGCCGTTTCGTTTCATCCGGCCCTGGAAGGCCGAGGGGAGCGGGCATCTCGGGAACGGGGCTCAGGCTTTTTCGGAATCCAGGCTGTAGCCGGCGGAACGCACGGTGCGGATGATGTCATCGCCGCCGTACTGGTTGAGGGCCTTGCGGAGGCGCCGGATATGGACGTCCACGGTGCGGGTCTCCACATAGATGTCGCGGCCCCAGACCCGGTCCAGGAGCTGTTCGCGGGAGAACACGCGGCCCGGCTTCTCCATCAGGGTCCTGAGCAGGCGGAACTCCGTCGGCCCCAGGTGCAGGGCGTGTTCGCCGCGGGTCACCCGGTGCTGGTCCAGGTTCATGACGATGTCCTCGTAGATCAGGGAATTGGCCTGCTTTTCCGGGAACGCCCGGCGCATCACCGCCTCGATGCGGGCGATCAGCTCGGACGGCAGGAAGGGCTTGACCACGTAGTCGTCGGCGCCGGTCTTCAGGCCGCGGACCCGGTCGCCTTCCTCGCTGCGGGCCGTCAGCATGATGATCGGCAGTTGCCGGTGCTGCGGGTTGTGGCGGATCTGCCGGCACAGTTCGATGCCGGAAACGTTCGGCAGCATCCAATCGAGGATGACCAGGTCCGGTTGTTCGTCCTCGACGGCGGCCATGGCCTCGTCGCCGTCGTCGATGGCGGAGGCCTCGTAGCCGGCGACATCCAGGTTGTAGCGGAGCAATTCGACGAGGGCCGGATCGTCCTCAACGATGAGAATGCGGGGTCTTGTTCCGTCCATCATGACGCGACCTCTTGGGAATCGTTTGTTTCAACTACGGTGTAACTGGAGGCATCGCCCTTCTTGCGCCTTTCCGAGGGCGCGAACCCGTGCACCAGCACGTGGACGTTCTTGGCGATGTTGGTGGCGTGATCGCCGATGCGCTCGATGTTCTTGGCGACGAACAACAGATGCGTGCCGGCGCCGATGACCCGCGGGTCCTCCATCATGTAGGTGAGCAGTTCGCGGAACAGGCTGGAATGCAGGGCGTCCACCTCCTCGTCGGACTGGCGCACGTCCTCGGCCTTGTCGGCGTCGCGGTTGACGTAGGCATCCAGCACGTTCTTGATCATGCTCTGCACCAGCCGGGCCATGCGGACGATGGTCCGGGTCGGGCCGATGGGCGGCGAGTGCGACAGCGCGATGGTGCGCTTGGCGATGTTCTTGGCGTAGTCGCCGATGCGCTCCAGCACGACGGCCGTCTTCAGCGCCGCGATGATGATCCTGAGGTCGTCGGCCATGGGCTGGCGCAGCGCCAACATGGTGGTGGCGAACTCGTCCAGCTCGTGCTCCAGGTTGTCGATGCGCTTGTCACGCTCGATGACCCTCTCGGCCTGTTCCACGTCGCGTTTGATCAGGCCGTCGATGGCGTCGGCGATCTGCACCTCGGCGATGCCGCCCATTTCGGCGATGATGTTGTCCAACCGCCTCAGTTCGTCATCGAAGGATTTGACGATATGTTCGGTGGTCATGGGTCTCTCCTGTAACCGTCGTTCCGATCAGCCGAACCGACCCGTAATATAACCTTGTGTGCGTTCATCGGTGGGATTTGTAAAGATTCGATCCGTTTCCCCGTATTCGACCAGATAGCCCAGGTGAAAGAACGCGGTTTTCTGCGACACCCTGGCCGCCTGCTGCATGGAGTGGGTGACGATGACGATGGTGAAGTTCTCACGCAGTTCGTCGATCAGTTCCTCGATCTTCGCCGTGGCGATGGGGTCGAGGGCGGAGCAGGGTTCGTCCATGAGGATCACTTCCGGCTGCACGGCGATGGCGCGGGCGATGCACAGGCGCTGTTGCTGACCGCCGGACAAACCCGGTGCCCGGCTGTTCCAGGCGGTCCTTGACCTCGTCCCAGAGGCCGGCCCGCCTGAGGCTTCGCTCGACCATTTCGTCCATCTCCGCCTTGCCCGAGGCGAGGCCGTGGATGCGCGGCCCGTAGGCGACGTTCTCGTAGATGGACTTGGGGAAGGGATTGGGCTTCTGGAAGACCATCCCGATGCGGGCCCGGAGATGCACCACGTCGACGGCCGGATGGTAGATGTCGTCGCCGTCGAGGCGGACGGCGCCGCTGACCCGGCAGCCGTCGATGATGTCGTTCATGCGGTTGATGCACCTGAGGAAGGTCGACTTGCCGCACCCAGACGGCCCGATCAGCGAGGTCACCTCGTTGGCGGGGATCTCCAGGTCGATATCGAAAAGCGCCTGCTTGTCCCCGTAGGTGACGGAGCAGCGTTCGGCCGATACCTTGACGGCCGAGGCGGCGGCCGAGGCGGCGGTCGGGGGGATCGGTCGTTCGGCGTCGATGACGGCGTTCTCAAGCATGTTGTCCTACCATTTGCGTTCAAATTTCTTGCGTAGCAGCATCGCCAGGCTGTTCATGAGCACCAGGAATCCCACCAGGATCATGGTGCCGGCGGCGGTTTTTTCCACGAATGCCCGCTCCGGGCTGTCGGCCCAGAGATAGATCTGCACGGGCATGGCCGTCGCCGGGTCGGTGATCGAGCCGGGGATGTCGACGATGAAGGCGACCATACCGATCATCAACAGCGGCGCCGTTTCCCCGACGGCCCGGGCCATGCCGATGATGGTGCCCGTGAGGATGCCCGGGAAGGCCAGCGGCAGCACGTGGTGGACCACGGTCTGCAGTTGCGAGGCGCCGAGCCCCAAGGCGGCCTCCCGGATCGACGGCGGCACGCTCATCAGCGCGGCGCGGCCGGCGATGATCACCGTCGGCAGGGTCATTAGGGCCAGCACCATGCCGCCGACCAGGGGGACCGAGCGGGGCAGGTGCATGAAGTTCAAAAACACCGCCAGGCCCAGCAGGCCGAAGACGATGGACGGCACCGCCGCCAGGTTGTTGATGTTGACCTCGATGAGCCGCGTCCAGACGTTCTTCGGCGCGAATTCCTCCAGGTAGATGGCCGCCGCGACGCCGACCGGGAAGGACAGCACCAGGGTCACCACCATGGCGAAGAAGGAGCCGACGATGGCGCCCCAGAAGCCGGCCAATTCGGGCTCCCGGGAATCGCCGGCGCTGAACAGGGTCGAGTTGAATTGGCTGTCGATGCGGCCCTGCTCGCCGAGCTTCCAGATCCAGGCGATCTCCTTGTCGCTGACCCGCCGTTCGCTTTCCTTCACCTGGTCGCTGATCTTGCCCTTGTGGAACTGATCCACGTCGTCGGAGGCCAGGACTTTGACGTCAACGGTCCTGCCGATCAAGGTCGGGTCCGCCAGGACCATGTCGCGCAGTTGGAAGTCGGTGCCGGAACTGATCAGGCCGTAGAGCTTGCGCTTGTCGCGGCGGCTCTTCACGTCCGGGAACATGCCGCGCAGGGTTGCCTTGGCCAGACCCCGGTAATCGGCGCCGGTGATGACCTTCGGATCACCGCTGCGCTTCGGGTCGATGACCTCTTGGGCGAAGTTGACGGGAAGCGTGATCACCGTTTGCTGGAAGCCCGGCAGGGCGTTGCCGATGATGCTGGCGAACAGGGTCAGCAGGCAGGCGACGGCGAAGCCGATGGCGGCCATGCCGTAGAACCGGAAACGCCGTTCCGCCTTGTGCCGACGGGCTAGGCTGGCTTTCACCCGGTCGCCGGGCGATGCCATGCCGGGTGCCGGTGCGGCGGTGATGGGGGTGGGATTCAAGGCCGTCTCACTCATATTGCTCTCGGTATTTGTTGACCACGCTCAAGGCGATGACGTTGAGGATCAGGGTGGCGACGAACAACACCAGCCCGAGCGCGAAGGCGGCGAGGGTCTTGGCGCTGTCGAATTCCTGGTCGCCGACCAAAAGCGTGACGATCTGCACGGTGACCGTGGTCACCGCCTCGAAGGGGTTGGCCGTCAGTTTGGCGGCAAGGCCGGCGGCCATGACCATGATCATGGTCTCGCCGATGGCCCGCGAGACCGCCAACAGGAGGCTGCCGACGATTCCCGGCAGGGCCGCCGGCAGGATCACCCGCTTGATGGTTTCCGATTTGGTCGCGCCCAGGCCCAGCGAGCCTTCCCGCAAGGATTGGGGGACGGCGCTGATCACGTCGTCGGACAGCGACGAGACGAAGGGGATGATCATGATCCCCATGACCAGCCCGGCGGCCAGCGCCGACTCGGACGAGATGATCAGGCCCCAGTCCTCGCCGATGCCGCGGAAGAAGGGCGCCACCGTCAAGGCCGCGAAGAACCCGTAGACCACGGTCGGGATGCCGGCCAGGATCTCGAGGACCGGCTTGATGGCGTCGCGGACCCGGGGTGGCGCGTATTCGGCCATGTAGATGGCCGACAACAGACCCACCGGCGCGGCCACGCACATGGCGATGAAGGAGATCAGCAGGGTGCCCGTGAACAGGGGAACCGCGCCGAACCGCCCCGACGCGCCCACCTGGTCTTCGCGCAAGGCCGTCTGCGGGCTCCATTCGGTGCCGAACAGGAACTCGATGGGGGAAACCTTCTGGAAGAAGAGGAAGGATTCGAAAACCAGCGACAGGATGATGCCGACGGTGGTCAGGATGGCGATGGCCGAGCAGATGATGAGCACCACCTTGACGAAGCGCTCGACGTTCTGGCGGGCCCGGAAGGACGGTGAAATGTGCGATCCGGCGTAGGCCAAGCCGGCCACCGCCAGGGACATGGTGACGGCCAGTACCGAGAGACCGGCGAAGGCCGACGGTGTCGCGCCGGCGAGCGCCAGCTGGCGTTCCCAGATGGCCCAGGCAATGAGCGCCAGGAACGACGGCGTGCCGCACCGGATGGCGACAAAGTATCCGTAGTAGCCGGGCAGGGACGCCAACTCGCTGGCCTTGCCGCCGACGTGGGCGAGGGCCCGGGAACGGCCCATGGCGAAGCCTAGGTAGGTGAGGCCGGCGAGGACGAGGAACAGGATCCAGTTTGACATTCGGTCTTCTTAAAATCGTTGCGGGGAAAGGCCCCGCTGGTGAAATGGTCTAAACAAATTTCCCGGGAGCCATGGGCTCCCGGGAGGTGTCGGCGGGGGATTACATGCCCTTGATGTTGACCTTCAGGGCCATGGCGTCGGCACGGTACTTCTTGCGTTCCGCGTCGGGCATGGGGATCAGGCCCTTGTCCGTCAGGTAACCTTCTTCACCCCAGGCCTTTTCCGCGGTGAACTCGGCCAAGTACTCGCCGATGCCGGGGACCGTGCCCACGTGGGCGTTCTTCACGTAGAAGAATAGGGGCCGGGAGACGGGGTAGGAGTTGTCGGCGATGTTCTCGAAGGTCGGCGCCACGCCGCCCACCTTGGAGCCCTGGACCTTGTCGGCGTTCTGGTCGAGGAAGGAGAAGCCGAAGATACCGAAGGCCTTCGGGTTGGCCTCCAGCTTCTTGACGATGAGCACGTCGTTCTCGCCGGCTTCCACGAAGGCGCCGTCTTCACGGATACCGTGGCAAAGCGCCTTGTACTTCTTCTTGTCCTTCTTCTTCATGGCCTTGATCCAGCCGAACTTCTTGCAGCCGCCTTCCATGGCCAACTCCACGAAGGCATCGCGGGTGCCCGACGTGGGCGGCGGACCGAGAACCTCGATCTTGGCGTCCGGGAGGCTCTTGTCGATGTCGCTCCATTTCTTGTAGGGGTTCGGCTGCAGCTTGCCTTCACCGGCCGGCACGTCCTTGGCCAGGGCCAGGAAGATCTGCTTGCGGGTGATCTGCATCTGCGCCGAAGCCTTCGAGTTGGCCATGACGATACCGTCGTAGCCGACCTTGACCTCGGTCACCTGGCTGACGCCGTTCTTCTTGCAACGCTCCACTTCCGACTTCTTGATGGCGCGGGACGCGTTGGTGATGTCCGGGTGCTGGGTGCCGACGCCGGCGCAGAACAGCTTCAGGCCGCCGCCGGAACCGGTGCTCTCGACCACCGGGGTCTTGAACTTGGTGGCCTTGCCGAACTGTTCGGCGACCACGGTTGCGAAGGGATACACGGTGGACGATCCGACGATCCGGATCTAGTCGCGGGCCTGGACATCCGTCGTGAACGCCGTTGTGAGCGTGGCGACGGCCGCCAGGGCAATGGACTTGCGCAACATATGAAACTCCTTGTTTGCACTTCTGAGCTGCCGCCGTCGACCGGGAAATCCGGCCCTGACAAATACGACGGCCTCTCCTAATGGGGCGGAACCTAGCGCCGCCGCAATTCATCACCGTGACAGATTTATTAAGGATTTGTGACGTGGTCCGCGGGTGCTGGAACCCGCGGAAAACCGGACTATTCCGAGGGCAGATAGACGCTGAAGGTGCTGCCCGCCTCGAGCTCGCTGTCGATCTGCAGCCGGCCCCGGTGGCGGTTGACGATGTGCTTGACGATGGCCAGGCCCAGGCCGGTGGAGTTGGGGTTGCCGAACTTGGCCGGCGAGCGCGCCTCGTCGCCCCGGTAGAAGCGTTCCGTGAGCCGCGGGATGACCTCCTTGGGGATTCCCATGCCCCGGTCGCGGATGGCGACCACGACACCGGCCCGGCCGGTCTCGGGCAGGCGCTCGGCGGCGGCGATGGAGATCTCCACCGGCGTTCCCTCGCGGCCGTAGATGATGGCGTTCTCCACCAGGTTGCGGAACACCTGGGTGAGCTGGTTCTCGTCGCCGATCACCGTCGGCAAGTCGTCGACCGCTTCCAGTTGCATGGTCATCTCGCGATCCCCGGCGCGGGCCTCCAGGATGTCGATAACCCCGCCGACCACCTGGGCGACGTCGACCCGGTCGCGGGGCCGCACGTGCTCGTTGGCCTCCACCATGGACAGGGACAACAAATCTTCGATGACCCGGCGCATGCGGGTCGCTTCGCGCGACATGATCCCGAGGAACCGCTCCCGGGCTTCCGGGTCGGCGCTGGCCGGGCCCTTCAGGGTCTCGATGAAGCCCAGGATGGCGGTCAGTGGCGAGCGCAGTTCGTGCGACGCGTTGTTGACGAAATCGACCCGCATCTGTTCGGCCCGCACCGCCGTGGTCATGTCGCGGAACATCACCACGGCGACCACGGCGCGGCTGTCGCCGTCCGCCGCATGGTCCGGCGCGACCCGGGCCGCGTGCAGCTGGAAGGTCCGGGCCACGGGCACCGGCAGGTTGATCTCGGCCGTATGCACGCTTGCCCCGCTGAGCACCCGGTCGATGGTATCCAGGACCACCGGGTGGCGGATCGACATGGCCAGGTCGTCGCCCTCGGGCCGGCACTCCAGCAGTTCCCGGGCGGCGCTGTTGGCGTAGACCACGGTGCGCGCCCGGTCCAGCAGGACCACCGGATCGGCGAGGCCGTCGAATATGGGTTTGTCGATGGACACGCCTTCCCCCTCAGCCCCGCCGGATGCCGATGGAGCGCCCCGCCTGGTCCGGCCGGCCGAGCGCCGCGTGGCGGTCCTTCAACTCGGCCAGGGCTTCGGCGATGGGCGCGGTCATGGGCGCCACCCGCCGGCTCGCCAGATCGACGGTCAGGATCATCAGCTCGTTGGTGGCGGCGATCTCGTCGGCGCCGTTGGCGTACATGCGATGGAACACGTGGATGCGCTTGGCGTCGCAGTCGATGATCTGGGTGGTGACCCGGAGCTCGTCGCCGTCCATGACCTCCTGGTCGTAGGTGACGTGGGCCTCGGCGACGAACACGGATTGCCCGGTGGCTTCCCGGTGCGTCGCGTCCAGACCCACGTGGTCGAGCATGGCGTCCGTGGCGTGGTCGAAGACCAGCACGTAGTAGGCCAGGTTCATGTGGCCGTTGTAGTCCAGCCAGTCCGCCTGGACCGTTTCGCGGTGCAGATCGAGGGGCGCGTCCTGGGTCATGGGGCTCTCCGGTGGTTCGGCTGGCGCCAACATAACATTTCCCGACGCCGCTTCCAGAGGCAAGGGTTGCCCGGCTTCGGTCCGTTGGCCACTATGGTTCCGGGAGGCGCGAGAGGCCGTGCTCGAAATCGACGCCATCACCTGCCGCAACCTGACGCCCGTCAGCTTCACCCTGGAGGCCGGCGATGCCGCCGCCGTCACGGGCACGTCCGGGGCCGGCAAGAGCCTGTTCCTGCGGGCCGTCGCCGATCTCGACCCCAACGACGGCGCCGTCCGCCTGAACGGCCAGTCCCGCAACGCCATGGCGGCGCCCCAATGGCGCCGCCGGGTCGTCTACGTGCCGGCGGAATCGGGCTGGTGGGCCGACCACGTGGGCGGCCACTTCGACGACCGGGATGCCGCCACGGGGCTGCTGCACCGCCTGCAACTGCCGTCCGACTGCCTGGACTGGCCGGTGGCCCGGCTGTCCACCGGCGAACGCCAGCGCCTGGCCCTGGCCCGCGCCATGGTGCTGGCGCCGAAGGTGCTGTTGCTGGACGAGCCCACCTCGGGCCTCGACTTCGAGACCACGCTGCGGGTCGAGGCGGTGCTGCACGAGAAATTGGCCGACGGCGCCGCCATCCTGTTCGTCAGCCACGACCGGGAACAGGCGGAACGCTTCGGCCAGCGCCGCTTCCACATAGAAGGGGACCGCCTCACCGAGGTCACCGGGGAGGCCGGCCCGTGAACTACATCGCCCTCGATTACTGGGACCTGGCCCTGGCCGCTTCGCTGTTGGCGATCAACGCCGGCCTGTCGCTGGCCTTCCAGTTGGGCCTGGCCAGGCGGCTGCTGGTCGCCGCCCTGCGCATGGTGGTGCAGTTGACCCTGGTGGGGCTCGTGTTGAAGGCGCTGTTCGCCGCCGCCTCGCCGTGGCTGACCATCGGGGTGGCCTTGATCATGGTCGGTTTCGCCGGCCGCGAGGCCATGGCCCGCCAGGACCGCACCTTCACCGGCTATTGGTCCTACGGCATCGGCACCTCATCCATGTGCATCGCCGCCCTGGTGGTGACCCTGTTCGCCGTGACCACCCAGTTCGAGACCCGGTCCTGGTTCGATCCGCGCTACGCCATCCCGCTGCTCGGCATGATCCTGGGCAACACCATGAACGGCGTCAGTTTGTGCCTGGAGCGCCTGCTCACCTCTGCGCACCGCGAGCGGGTCGCCATCGAGGGCCGCCTGGCCCTGGGCCACGACGCCCGCACGGCCCTATCGTCGATCAGCCGCCAGGCCATGAAGGCCGGCATGATCCCGACCGTCAACGCCATGTCGGCGACGGGCCTGGTGTCGCTGCCGGGCATGATGACCGGCCAGATCCTGGCCGGCGTCGAGCCCACGGACGCGGTCAAGTACCAGATCCTGGTCATGTTCCTGATCGCCGGCGGCACCGCCTTAGGCGTCTTCGCCACGGTCATGCTGGCGTCCAACCGCCTCACGGACGCCCGCCACCGGCTGCGCCTGGACCGGCTCAGGTCGACGGAGACCTAGGCGCCGACCGGCAAGCGGGGTGAGATATGCCGGTGTATGTGTTAGTCATTGCCCGCCAATGTTTCTCGGCGCCCGGAAACCGACGGAGACGGTCATGAATTCCCCAACCCCTGCGCGACGCCTGGTCGAGGCCTTCGGCGATTGCGAGCTGATGGCATCCATGTATACGGACGACGTGGCCTGGCGGCTCAATCACTCTTTGGCGTCCAATATCGCCGGCCCGCATGTGGGCAAGGAGGCGGTGGTCAAATTCAACGAGGCCGTGTTCCACAAGTTTTATGAAGGCTCAATTCGCAAAACGAAGGCATGGCCTCGTCATCGCCGCCTCGAGGCAGGCTCTTGGCGATGGCTGGTCGCCGAGTTCGATGAGATGGAACCATCTGAGATAGCTGTCCAGGTACTTGGTGGCG